>JAEEGI010004168.1_pt1 | contig 34054 bp, 29 predicted proteins | sample 8958751 | NCBI WGS metagenome assembly JAEEGI01 (sample SAMN16246545, study PRJNA631951) | gut metagenome | biome: gut microbiome; feature: rumen; material: KS-attached | host: Bos | place: Iran: Karaj | collected 2018-10
GCGCCCCTGCCGCCCGTCAGTTCCCTGACTTTCGCCTCCACGTCTTCGGCAAGAGGATCGAGGGCTGCCGCCGCGCCGTCGTTTTTCGCCATCTCGCGGTTGAAAGGCGCGGTATCGGTGCAGATGATGGTCTTAAAGCCCATTTCGCGGGCGACGACCAGGCAGAGCAGGCCGATGGTGCCCGCGCCCAGGATGACGACGCAGTCCCGTTCCTTGATGGTGGAGCGCGAAAGCGCATGCACGGCGACGGCCAGAGGCTCGATGAGCGTGCCCTGCTCGTAGGATATGGCATCCGCGAGCTTGTACAGCGTTTTTTCGGGCGCGTTGAAATATTCCACGAAGGTGCCCGTCCAGGTCGCCGTTCCGGGGGCTGACTTATGCAGGCAGATGTTCGTCAGGTCCTTCTTGCAGAACTCGCATTCGCCGCAGCCAAGATGCGGCTCCACAGTGACGCGGTCGCCTACGGCGAACTTCGTGACCTTGCTGCCGACCTTGACGATATCGCCGGCTATCTCGTGGCCGAGCACGCAGGGCGGCTTGCGGAAGGCATGCGTCCCCTTGAACAGATGCAGGTCCGAACCGCAGACGCCTACGGTGCGCACTTCGATGAGCACCTCGTCATCCTTGATGGCGGGCACGTCCATTTCCCTGATCTCGACTTTTTCCTTGTCTGTGACAAGAGCGGCTTTCATAGCGCATATCCTCCGCGTCTGGCATGCGGCCATCCGGCAAGGCGCGGATCCGCATGCATCCCTTGAGTGTCAGCTGCGCGCATCCTGCGGGATGAACGACAGCGCCCTGGTGAAAAATCCTTCGTCGCCAAAATTGCCTGACTTGAGGGCCAGTGAAAGAGCTCCGTCGAGCGTGCGCACCCAGGGAACGCCCGGGGCGATCTGCGGGCCGATGGCAAAGCCCTTGACCGCAAGCGCCTGCGAAACGACGCTCGATGTTTCTCCGCCGGCAATGATGAAATGGTCATAGCCCGCGCCACGCAGGAGCACGGCAAGGCGGGCAAAAAAGCGCTCCACGCAGCGGCTCGACTGCTCCACTCCCCACTGCTCCTGTATCGACTTGAGTTCGGCAGGGGGCACGGTCGCCGAAACAAGCGGGGGCATGGCGTCTCCCGCATGGGCCTGGGCCACGGCAAGCACTTCCTGCGCATAACCTTCGGCGTCAGCCATGCAGCGCACGATATCCGCCTTGAGCACATACGCTCTGGCAGCGTAGGCCGCCACCTGGCGGTTCGTCATCTCGGAGCAGGATCCGGAAAGCAGGATGGTCTTCCCGCCGGCGGAAGGAAGCCCGGGATCCGTGGCGCAGCTGCCTCCGCCGCTTCCGGCCGCGTAGCGGCGGGCGATGGCCCCTCCCAGTCCGGAACCGCCGGTGACCAGCGGCATCCCGGAGAGCGCTTCGGCCAGCACATCCAGGTCGGCGTCGGCCAGCGTGTCCAGCACGGCATAGGAAACGCCCTGCGCCCGCAGGTCGTCCAGCCTGGAACGCACGGCCCCGGCGCCCTGGGCGATGACCTGGGCAGGGACGTTCCCGCTCCGGCCCCGGGACTGCGCGTCCATGAGCCGCAGGAGGCTGGCATCGCGCATGGGATTGAGCGGGTGGTTGCGCATGCCCGTCTCGTTGAGGAGGGCGCCGCCGATGAACAGGTAGCCCTGGTACACCGTGCGCCCGTTCACCGGCAGGGCCGGGCAGATGACCGTGAGCCCGGTCCCCAGGGCGTCCATCAGGGCGTCCGTCACCGGGCCGATGTTGCCCTTGGCCGTGCTGTCGAACGTGGAGCAGTATTTGAAGAAGAACTGCGTGCAGCCTATGGAGCGCAGATAGTTCAGCGCGTCCAGCGAAAGGCGCACGGCTTCCGGGGCAGGGCAGGAACGGCTTTTGAGGGAAACGACGACGGCTTCCGTCCCCGGAGGGATGTCCGCGCCCGCAGAGCCGTTGAGCTGCACCGTAGGCAGCCCGTTGTTCACAAGGAAGCCGGCGATGTCCGTCGCGCCGGTGAAATCATCCGCTATCACGCCAAGAAACATAGCCACCTCACCAGGTCGATGCGTCCGGCAATCCGAAGCGGAACGTCCGCGGGGAAATTGCCGCAAGCCCACAGCGCATCCCCGCATGCCGTCCCGATAGAGGCCGCCATCGAAAACCATGCGGGAAAATACGCTTCTTTTGATTATGATTATACTCCGCCGCCCCAAAATGCAACAGATTTGTTGTTTGTCGACGATGCATGATCAAAAATGAACATGGGAGGATTTGCAAATGGATGGCAAAAGGCTCAATATGGATGCAGAACGGCGCTGATGCTCCAGGGGCATCCCGCGCAGGCGACCGCGATGCGCAGGCAGCGGCAGAAAATGTTTTCCAGGAGGAAGCATGTACGAAACTTCTTTGAGGACGGCCATGACGGAACTGGGTGCGTCCCTGTTCGACCGGGGCTATTCATCGGGCAGCAGCGGCAATATGTCCGTGCGCCTCCCCGACGGCAACATCCTGGCCACGCCGACCAATTCCTCACTGGGCAGGCTCGTACCGGAACGCATCTCGCTCGTCAGCATCGACGGCGAGCTGCTTGCCGGGGACAAGCCTTCCAAGGAATGCACGTTCCACAGGGAGATCTACAAGGCGCGCCCCGGCTGCAACGCCATCGTCCACCTGCACAGCACCTGGGCCACCGCGCTTTCCTGCCTCAACGGGCTCGACCCCGCTGACGTGCTGCGCCCCTTCACTCCGTATTATGTGATGAAGGTCTCCCCGCTGCCGCTCATCCCCTACTTCAAGCCCGGCAGCCAGAAGCTCTTCGACGCCATAGCCCGCCAGGCAAGGGAGAGCGCTGCCATGCTGCTTGCCAACCACGGCGCCATCACCACCGGCAAGACCCTTGAGCAGGCGGTCAACGCCGCCGAAGAGCTGGAAGAGACAGCCAAACTGTTCTTCATCCTTCAGGGGAAGGACGTGCGCTGGCTGACGGAAAGCGAGATCGCAGAATTAAAGGCGTAGGGACATCCGCACATGGCCTCCGGGCAGGACCGCCGCAACGTGGGCGCGTTGTCATTTTCAGCCTTCTGCCCGGGCTGATCCCGCATCCCCTGCGGCCGCCCCTGCCTCCTCCAGCAAAAGCGGAGCCCTTCCGCGAAACACATGAAGCACGCGGGCGGCCGCCTCCTCCCATGCCCGGCTGCTTCCAAGGCGGTCCAAAGATGCCGGCCAAGAGAACGCGCCGGTCTTCTCTCCTGACGCCGCGGCCAGGGGGCGTCCATCTACAGGATGTTTCTTTTTCGTTCTTTAAATTATTTTATTTTTCAGAATATTATACAAGTTATCTACTTAATGGACATCCATGGGACGAACATCCTCCATCCTGCTTTTACGCTCCATGCAAGCCAGGCAAAAGCGCCTGCCGTGTTCCGGCAGGCGCTTTTGCCTGGCTGCATAAGTACGCTGTCCTGGCAGGGCAGGACGTGCGATCGACCGGGCAACGAGGCAGGGATCAGGGCACCAGCGGCGCCGCTCCCAGTCCCTCGTCCAGGGGCAGGCCGAACATCAGGTTGGCATTGGCTACGGCCTGGCCGGAAGCGCCGCGGCAGATATTGTCGATGGCGGATGTGAGGATGAGCCAGCCCGTGCGGCTGTCCACGGTGACGGCGATGTCACAGAACATGGAGCCGCGCACGTTGCGCGTTTCGGGCAGCTGGCCCGCAGGCAGCACGCGCACCCAGGGGGCGCCTTTCCAGTAGTCCTCATACAGGGACTGGATATCCTCCTGGCTTGCCGGCCTGGCAAGGCGCGCGTAGATGGTGGCGAGGATGCCCCTGCCAATGGGCAGGAGATGGGGATTGAAAGAAACCGTTGCCGGCCGGCCCGCCGCAAGCGTGAGTTCCTGCTCGATCTCCGGGATATGGCGGTGCCTGCCCCCGATATTGTAAGGGCGGAAGGAATCCGCGACTTCGCAGTAGAGGGAGCTGACAGAAGCCTTCCTCCCCGCGCCTGTGGTGCCGGACTTGGCATCGATGATGATGCCGGAAGGATCGCAGAGCCCGTGCTTCAATGCCGGATGCAGGGCCAGGATGGAAGCCGTGGGATAGCACCCGGGGTTGGCCACCAGCCTCGCGGCGCGTATCTGCTCTGCATAGATCTCGGGCAGGCCGTACACGGCGCAGGCTATGTGCTCCTTGCGCGTATGCGGCTTATACCACGTTTCATAGGTGCCGGCGTCGCGCAGGCGGAAGTCGGCGGAAAGATCGACGACGCGCACGCCGGCGTCGTACAGGTCCGCCCCTATTTCCATGGCGACCCCGTGGGGCACGGCAAGAAAGACCACGTCGCAGCGCCGGGCGAGGTCAGCCGCGTCCGGTTCCGTGAGCACGACCTCCGCCCCGGGAAGGCCGCGCAGGAAAGGATAGATGGCGTCCAGCCTGCGCCCGGCATCCTGGCGGGACGTGGCCGCAGCGAGGCGGATGGAAGGATGCGTGGCAAGGATGCGGGCAAGTTCCATGCCCGTGTATCCGGTCACGCCGACAAGTCCGGCTTTCAGCATGATGTGCAGGCTCCCTTCCCGCCGCCTCAGGAGCGGGCGACAAATTTCATGCGCAGCTCGTACAACACGTCGCGCAGCAGGCGACTTTCCTCGTCTGCCAGGCCGACGCGTATCTTTTCGTCGATCATGGAAAGCACGTCGATGGTGTGGCGGGCGAGTTCCTCATTGCGTTCCGTCTTGCCGGTCTCGGGGTTGGGGACCTCGCCGAGATGCACGAGCGCAGACGAGGCCAGCGACATGACGAAGGTGGAAAATGTCACCTTCGGGAGCGTCGGGGCGCCAGGCATGGGATCCTCCTTGGAACGGGCTATTCGGAATAATTCGGCTTCCCGCTGACCATCGTGGTGTCGAGCGGATACACGATCACGCCGCAGCGCGTCTTGATGCCGGCACCGAGCCCGGCGTAGCTGTTGACGGCCACCACGAGGTCCATCTTGCCGTTGCTGTCGATGTCGGTCACAGCGACATCGCATACCGTGCCCTTGATGCGCCTGGTCTTCCACAGGAGCTCCATGCCGAGGCCGTTCCAGGCCATGGCGTGGATCTCGCCCTGGGGATAGGTGCGGAAGTTGGTGAACAGCTTGCCGGTCACGGTGACAGGCTTGTTCACGATCAGCTCGAACTTGCCGTCGCGGTCAAGATCGACCACCGGCATGCGCATGGGCACGTAATAGAGGACCTGGTTGGTGGGATCGGGGGATTCCAGGCTGCCGAGCCCGCGGTCGCCGATGATGTACACGGAACTGCCGCTGTAGGTCTCCTGCGTGGCGGCAAGGCGCTTCCCGCCGGCGTCGAAGGTGACGAGGGTCTCCGCGTCGCTGATCATGGCCACATGGCTGCCCTTCTTGCCCCTGTCCGGGGGTATCCAGGCGAAGTTGAACAGGTTCGCCCCCTTGGGAAGCCCGGTGATGTTGCCGCCGCGCACGAGCTTGCCGCCTTCGAGGTACATCTCGAACACGGGGCCGCTCACGGTCTTGCTGCGGTCGGAATCCTGACCGACGAGCATCGGCCCGAACATGGGCGGCAGGGCTACGACGTTGAGGTAGCGCCTCGCATGCGGCACGACCACATTGAACTTGCCGCCTGCGAACTGCAGCACCTGCGAACGGGCGCTGCGCTCCTCCTCGTCATAGCAGGAAACGGCCACGTAGGGCATGCGCCCGGAGCGGAACACGCGCACGTTGACGGGGATCACGGCAGAAGGGAGCCTGTGCTGGCCGATCTGCGCAAGCCTGTTGCCGTCCTGCCACCTGTACGCGTACAGGTAATGCTTGCCCAGCAAAAGGATCTCGTTCTTTCCGTCACCGTCGATGTCGCCCACGTCCATGCTCTGGCATTCGTAGTCGAGCATCTGGCTGCGGAGCTGGGCGGAGGAGGATTCCCTGCCCTGATAGCGCAGGGAGGGATTCAGGTAGGTCTCGCTCTGCTTGCCGGCCGCGGTATCGTTGATGACAAAGGCGCTCCCGGCGGATGCGCCCCCGCCCGTACGCGCCGCGGGGCGGGCTGCGACGTCGGTGCGGCCGAAAACTTCGGCATTGATGCCGTCGGCGACCCCCTGCACGCTGCCGATGAGCGCGTTGACGGGGCCGCTCTCCGCACGCTTCCAGAGCTTGCCCTTGGGGGAAAGGGCGCTCACGTCGATGCTGGCCTGGTCGCCCATGACGGTGACGCTGCCCCACACCACATAATCCGCGCCGTATTTCTTGGCCATGGCGGAAGCCGCCTCGCGCGAGGCGGGCGCCTTGTCTTTGAGAGCGGCATCCTGCCGGGCAGCCGGTTCAAAGCTGCCCTGCTTGTACAGCCTCGATGTGAGCATGGAGGGGATGGCCTGCGACAGGTAGGACTGCCCCTGTCCCCCGGACACCTTGAAAGGCGCCACGAGATAGCTGGCTGCAAAAGCAGGCGCGTGGACAAGCGCAAAAACAAGCGTGAATGCCCAGAAAAGAGGCATGAAGCGTCTTGACATGCAAAACTCCTTAAAGGATTTAAACCTCATCATATACTTTATCGTGCAAAACGGCAATATTCCGGAATGCACTATTCCGGATGCGCCAGGAAACACCATGCCCTCTAGCAATACCCGAAGATCATTTCGCTTTTCCTGCAGGCCCGAGGAGATCCCCGCCGCCGGGGAAATGCTTTCCGCGCAGGGATACGCCTTTGAACCGGACGGGTTTTTCATGCCTGCGCGGCGGCTCTGCTCCGAACCGCGGCCCCTGGGGAGCAGCCTGGCGGCCTTTTTCGGGCTGATCTACATCCAGGACCGCTCCTCCATGCTCCCGCCCGTGGCCCTCGATCCTCCCCGGGGCGAAGCCGTGCTGGACATGTGCGCCAGCCCGGGGAGCAAGACCAGCCAGCTTGCCTGGATGACAGGTCCAGGAGGGCTCGTGCTGGGGAACGAACCTTCGCCCCAGCGCCTTGCGAACCTGCGGCGCAACCTGCGCGTGCTGGGTGCGGCCCAGGCCGTCACCTGCTGCCACAGCGGGGAAAAGATGCCCCTCCCTGATGAAAGCTGGGACTTCATACAGCTCGATCCCCCCTGCTCGGGCTGGGGGACGGTGGAAAAGCATCCCAGGGCCGCCGTCTTATGGAAAGACGGCAAGACCGCGCCCCTCATCCGCCTGCAGAAAGAGCTTTTGCGGGAGGCGTCGCGCCTGCTCCGCCCGGGCGGGACGCTGGTGTACTCCACCTGCACGACCAATGCCGATGAAAACGAAAGGCAGGTGCTCTTTGCCTGCGGCGAACTCGGCCTGCAGCTCGAAGGGCTGCCCCCGCCTGCAGGCTTCGCCCTGCGGGAACCGGAAGGCTGTCCCGGCGCATGGAGGCTCGACATCGTCCCCGGGGAATCCCAGGGCTTTTTTGTCGCACGGCTGCGCAAGCCGGGATCGCCGTGCGGACCGGTCCCGTACACGGACGACCCCGTGCAGGCAGAAGTCCTGGACAGCGCCCAGCTTGCTGAGCAGGGGATCGACGCAGGACGCCTGGCAGCCGAGATAGGCATCTTCGGGGACAGCCTGCATGCCCTCCCCCTGCATGCGCTGACTCGCCTGCCCGCATCCCTGCGCTGGCAAGGCCTGTACATGGGCAAGCACGGCAAGAACGGAGAGGTCAGGATCTCGCCCCGTTCCAGGGACGAAGGACCGGGAGAGCATGTCGACCTGGAAGGCAGGGAAGGGCTGCGCTGGATCGAAAGCCTGCTGCAGGGGCAGAGCATGCCCGCGCCGGGCCATCTCCCGTCAGGCGGGCGTTCCGTCCTCCTCCGCTGGAACGGGCTTCCCCTCTGCCGGCTGGCCGTGAAAGGAGGCCGGCTCGTCTGGTCGGAGCGCTAGCTGCGCCTGCAGCGTGCCCACGCTCACCTTCAGCCTTGCCCGCCCGTTCTTGCGGGCAATGAGGACGGTCAGCTCCGCGCCTGCTCCCGGTCCGGGCAGGAAAAAATGCAGCCTTTCCGGATGGAGCCGCACCGGCAGCGCAGCCAGCATGTCTGCTGTGCGCCAGGAACCGGCTATGGCGACAAGCGATCCCCGGGCTTTGAGCAGGCGGTCGGCAGCAGAAAAAAAGACGCCCATCGTTTCCGGCGCGGCAAAAAGCGCCTCCCGCCGCAGGCTGCCCCGGGGCATGCGTCCGGAGCGGGGATCCTTCCACGGAGGGTTGCAGAAGACGGCATCGAAAAGCCCTCCTGCCTCGTGTCCTGCGAAGCTGCCCAAGGCAGTCCGCACAGCCTTCAGGACGCCCTCTTCCCCGGCGTCCCCCTGGACGGGGACGAAACGCCCGTCAAGCCCCAGGGCCCGGGCATTGCGCCCTGCTGCGGCGCACAGCCCCCCGTCTTTTTCCAGCCCGGCGACGCTCCATCCCGGCCGGGAAAGCAGCACGGCAAGCGACGCTGCTCCGCAGCCCGTGCCGAGTTCGCACAAAGCGGCATTCCCCGCCAGGGGCAGCTCCGCCGTCATGCCGGCAAGCGCAAGGGCATCCGCGCCGAACCGGTAGCTGCCCGGCGGCTGCTCCAGCCCGCGCGGGAACATGGCGCGGCGTTCCTCTATGCCCGGACCGTCCATTTTTCATCCCCTCCGCTCATTGCGCCGGAGCCTTGTTCCGGCTATATCCGGAAGACGGCGCCCACACCTTTCAAACCACAGGAAGCCATCTGCCATGTTCCGAGCCGACCTGCACATCCATTCACGTTTTTCCAGGGCCACAAGTCCCCGGCTCACCGTCAGGAACCTTGCGGCATGGGCCGGAGCGAAGGGCATCGACGTCCTTGCCACCGGCGATTTCACCCACCCGGCATGGCGTGAAGAACTGCGCGAAGCGCTGGTGCAGGACGGCAGCACAGGGCTCCTCCGCCTGAAGTCCCCCCTGTCCGCAGGAGATGCCGCCCGCGAGATACCGCAGCTTTCCGGCGTGCCTCTCAGGGAGCCGCAATTCATCCTGGAATCCGAGATCAGCTCTATCTACAGGAAAAACGGCAGGGTCCGCAAGGTCCACAGCCTGGTCTACATGCCCGATCTCGCGTCCGCCGACGCCTTCTGCACCCGGCTCGAAGCCATAGGCAACCTGCATTCCGACGGCCGCCCCATCCTCGGGCTGGACGTGAAGGCCCTGCTGGAGATGGTGCTGGAGATCCCCGGTGCGCACATGATACCTGCGCATATCTGGACGCCCTGGTTCTCGCTCTTCGGTTCGAAATCCGGCTTCGACAGCCTCGAAGAATGCTTCGAAGACCTTTCCCCGCATATCTTCGCCGCAGAGACCGGCCTTTCTTCCGATCCGGACATGAACCGCTGCTGGAGCAGCCTCGACCACATCCGCATGGTCTCCAGTTCCGATGCGCATTCCGGGGAAAACCTCGCCCGCGAGGCGACGCTCTTTGAAGGTCCTGCCTCCTACGGCGGCATTTTCGACGCCCTGCAGGGGAGAGGTGACGCCGTGCGCTATGCCGGGACCCTGGAATTCTTCCCGGAAGAAGGGAAATACCACCTCGACGGGCACCGCGCCTGCGGCGTCGTGCTGGAACCGGAAGAATGCATGCGCCTGGGCAACATCTGCCCCGTATGCGGCAAGCCGCTCACGATAGGCGTGCTCCACCGCGTGCTCGACCTGGCAGACCGGAGGACGCCGCCCAGCCCGGGCAAGGATTTCACCTCCCTGGTCCCCCTGCCGGAGATACTCGGGGAGATCCTCCATTGCGGCGCCAAAACGCAGAAGGTGTGGCAGCGCTACCCCAGGCTGCTGGAACTCTTCGGGCCCGAAATGGCCATCCTCCAGGAAACGCCGGAAGGGGACCTTTCCTCCCATTGGCCTGAACTGGGCGAAGCCGTGCGCCGCATGCGCGCCGGACAGGTCATGCGCCGCGCAGGATACGACGGACAGTATGGGACCATACGCCTTTTCGGGGAAGACGAAAACAAGGCATCCCTCCTGGAACGCGTGCCTGCGGCCCGCCGCAGGCCTGCGATGAGGGAAAGGGAGGCCTGCGCGCCCGGGACCGGCCACCGTTCCAGCCCCAAGCCTGCGTTCGCCTTCACGGCAGCGCAGGAAAACGCCATCGCCTACAGGGGCGGGCCCGTGCTCGTGCTTGCAGGTCCGGGGACCGGAAAGACCAGGACCCTCGTGGGGCGCATCATGCGCCTGCTGGAGGAGGGCAACGCTCCGGAGGACATGGCCGCCGTCACGTTCACCCGGAGGGCTGCCGAAGAGCTGCATGGCCGCCTGGCTGCCCTCCTGCCGCAGGAAAGGATCCCGCGCGCCGATACGCTGCACGCCCTCGCCCTTGAACGCTGGCAGGGAGAAAAGCCGGTGATACTTTCCGGGGAAGGAGCGCTGCGGGCCTTCCTGGAGGCCAATCCCGGCATGGAAAAAAAAGGCGCGGCCAAGCTCTTCTCCGCCCTGGAGCTCGGGAGGGAACAGATGGACGTCCCGCGCGAGCTGGAACTCCCCCTTGACCGCTACCGCCAGTGGAAGCAGAAGCGCGGGCTGGCCGACTACACCGACCTGCCCGAATCCTGGCTGGCCGAACTCCGCACCCGGAACTACGGCGTCCCCAAGCCATGGAAGCATCTGCTGGTCGACGAAGTCCAGGACCTCTCCCCTCTGCAAAAGGCGCTGGTGCAGGAGCTCGTGCCTGCTGACGGCTCGGGCTTTTTCGGCATAGGAGATCCCGACCAGTCCATCTACAGTTTCCGCGGCGCAGACGGCGGCATCGAAAACTCCCTGCGTGCGCGCTGGCCCGGACTCTCCGTCCTCCCCCTCGATGAAAGCCACCGCTCGGCCGAAGCCGTGCTCCGCGCCGGGCATGCGGCGCTGATGGGGCGCGGCGCTGGCAGGGTCCTGCGCTCAGCCACGGGATCATCCGCCACCCTGCAATGGCTGCGCGCACCCGATGCGGAACGCGAGGCGGCATGGATAGCGGAGCGCACGGCATGGCTCCTCGGCGGCACATCGCACCAGGAGGCTGACCAGCATGCCGGCGTGGCCGGATGCCATATGGAATCGGGCTCCTGCAGTCCGGGCGACATCGCCGTGCTCTGCAGGATCAAAGCCCTCATCCCCCCCATCAAGGCCGCGCTCGAACGCAGGGGGATCCCCTGCGCCGCCCCCGAAGCTGAAGCGTTCTGGAACGAAAGCCGCACGGAAAAACTGTTGAGCGCCGCCTCGGTCTTCCAGCACAGGCGCATGCATGCGCAGCGGGAGCACGCCCTGCGCGACGCCGAACGCTTCCCCCTGCTCGCAGCCACGGCTCCTTCTGAGGATGCCGTGCCTTCCATGGGGGAAGCATGGGATTCCATTCCCGAAAGCGCATGGGACATGGGCCCGCGGGCCGTGATCGGGCACGCCGCGGCGCTGTTCGATCCGCTCTATGCGGCATCCACCGCGTTCCGGCAGCTCTGCGACGCATGGAAGGAGCATGGGGGGTGGGAAGGTTTGCTCAGGCACGTGGCTTTCCGCCGCGACCTGGACGCCGTGCGCGGGCACTCTGAATTCGTGCAGGTCATGACCATGCACGCTTCCAAGGGGCTGGAATTCAAGGCCGTTTTCATCCCGGCATGCGAAGACGGGATCCTTCCCTTCCGCGGCGCGGACGCCCTGCTCGACAGGCAGGGATCCCATGCCCCCATCCCGGACGAGGAGGCAAGGCTGATGTATGTGGGGATCACCAGGGCGGCCGAGGCCGTATTCCTTTCCTCTGCGGAAAGGCGCACGCTGTTCGGCCACGCCCTTGAACTCGCCCCGTCGCCCCTGGTGCCGGCGGGATGCTTCCGGCCCGTACGGCTCGCACGGCGCTCCAGGACGACAGCCAGCCAGCTGACCTTGCTCTAATCCGTCATAACGCAGGCTTCATGGCGGCGTCGATCAGGATGCCGGCGGTGAGCAGCGCGCTGAAAATGAGGATGTTGCGCGAAGTCAGCCCCAGGCACCGGTTGAGCGCCGATCCCTGGTAAATGGAAGCGATCATGCTCCAGACCCTGTAGTGCGGCACCAGGAACAGCAGGGGGAGCAGCCCCGCCCAAAACATGCCGTGCGGGATGAGGCACAGCGCCAGGGCGCAGGCCAGCCCTCCAAGGGCAAGATAGCAGCGCAGGCCGAATTCGGCGCCGAAACGCGCGATGAGGGTCTTCTTTCCGGATATCCTGTCCTGGTCGCGGTCGCGGAAATTATTGACCATGAGCAGCAGGTCGACGCACGCGCCGACGGCAAGCCCCGCAAAGGTGGACTGGGGCGTCCAGGATCCCGCCTGGACATAGGCGGTGAATCCCACGGGCACCACGCCGAAGAACACCAGCACCAGCGCGTCGCCCCAGCCGCGGGCGGCAAGCGGATATGGCCCGGCGGAATACATGTAGGCGCAGACGACGCAGAGCGCGGCCACGGCAAGCATGGCCCGCCCCCCGTACAGGGCAAGCGGCGCTCCGGTCATCATGGCCAGGGCAAGCACGAGGGCGATGCCGAGCTTCATCTTTCCCGGCGATATCCAGCCCTGTGCGCAGGCCCTGCGGGGGCCGAGCCTGTCCCCCCGGTCATTGCCTTTCAAATAATCATAGACGTCATTGATAAGGTTCGAGGCGATCTGCATCAGCTCGGCGAACAGCGCGCACAGCAGCGCAGGCAGGGGCCGGAACGCCCCCAGCCAGGCGGCGACGGCGCAGCCCACCATCACGGGGGCAAGGGCCGCGGCCAAGGTCTTGGGGCGCGCAGCCAGCACCCATGCGTAAAGAGAATCCCTGCGCACTTCCTTTTCCATGACCTGCATCCTCCGCCCTGCTCGTTCAGTTCGCGAGTGCAGCTTGCCCTTCCCTCCACAGGAAAGGCAAGCTGCACGCACAGATGGATCCAGCCCCTGCATCTGCGCCGGGGCAGACTCCGCCGCTACACCACGCCATGCTCGCCGGGACGCTCGAAATCGTCCCGCACCTGCGCCTTCTTATGGTAAAGGCCGATGTCGCCAAAGGACATGAGGATGGGCGAAGCGATGAAGATGGAAGACCAGGTGCCGAAGATGACGCCGAGGCACATGGTCAGGGCAAAGTTGTGGATGACGCTGCCGCCCAGGAAGTACAGGGCAAGGCTGGCCATGATGGTCGTGGCGGAAGTCATGATGGTCCTGGCCAGCGTCTGGTTGACGGAATCGTTGATGACCTGCGCCATGGTCGGCTTGACGTCGGCGTCGGCCGGGATGGCCCGCAGGTTCTCGCGTATGCGGTCGTACACCACGATGGTGTCGTTGATGGAGTAGCCGATGATGGTCAGCAGCGCGGCGATGGTGTTCAGGTCGATCTCCACGCCCAGCAGGGTTATCAGCCCCGTGACCACCATGACGTCGTGCATCAGGGCCAGGATGGCGCCCAGGGCGAAGTTCAGCTTCAGCTTCCAGCAGCAGGCGATGGTCACCAGGAGCCCCAGGGCCACGCCCCACAGCCTGTTGAAGCCGAAATAGCCGGCGAAGTACACGGCGGCAAAGAGCACCGCGGACATGCCGCCCGCCACGAACCAGCTGTGCTCGAACCGGCCGGAGATGTACACGGTGATGAGCAGCACGGCGTAGAACAGTGCTTCGATGGCCATGTTGCGCAGGTCGCTGCCCACCTTGGGGCCCACCGATTCCAGGCGGGCGATGGTGGCGGCGTTGCCGGGGATGCGCGATTTGAGCGCGCCCATGACCTGTTCGCGCAGCTCCTTGATCTTGTCCGTGTTCTGCGAGGCGAAGCGCAGCAGGTAGTCATCGCCGTCGGAACCGACCTGCTGTATGGTCAGGCCGGGCAGGTCCACGCCTTCGAGGGCGTGCTTCACCTGCTCGTCGCCGATGGGCTTTTCGAACTGCACCTGGACCATGACGCCGCCGGCGAAGTCCACGCCGTAGCGCAGCCCCCCGTTCCAGAAAATGGCGGCTATGCCCATCAGGATGCATAATCCTGAAATGATGTAGGCATAGCGGCAGAAGCCGGCGAAATTGAAATGGGTCTCTTTGGAAAGAACAGCAAATGCCATGGAAGAAACCTCGTTATCCTAAATGCTTATTTTCTGGCTGCGGGAACGGCCCATGAAATGCTCGAAGACGGCGCGCGAAACGAATATGGCCGTGAACATGGAGGCCAGGATGCCCAGCGACAGCGTCACCGCGAATCCGCGTATGGGGCCTGTGCCGAACTGGTACAGGATGGCCGCCGTGAGGAGCGTGGTCAGGTTGGAGTCGATGATGGCCACGCTGGCGCGGCTGAAGCCGGCATCGATGGCCTCCAGGGCGCTCAGGCCCTTTTTGAGCTCCTCGCGGATGCGTTCGAAAATAAGCACGTTGGCGTCCACCGACATGCCTATGGTGAGCACGATGCCCGCTATGCCGGGCAGCGTGAGCGTGGCGCCGAACAGCGTCATGCCCGCCATGAGGATGAGCATGGTGAAGATGAGCATGATGTCGGCCACGATGCCGGAGAGCCCGTAGTAGATGGGCATGATGATGAACACGGCTGCGGCGCCCACCATGGCGGCGATGATGCCGCTGTTGATGGATTCCTGCCCGAGGGAAGGTCCGACGGTGCGCTCTTCGAGCACGGTGACGGGCGTGGGCAGGGAGCCGGCGCGCAGCACGATGGCCAGGTCCTGCGCCTCTTCGGTGGTGAAGCTGCCTGTGATGGAGGCCTTGCCTCCGGCGATCCTGTCCTGGATGACGGGGGCGGAATAGACCTTGCCGTCCAGCACGATGGCCATGCGCTTCTTGATATGCTCGCCGGTGATGCGCTCAAAATTGTTCGCGCCGCGGTTGTTGAATTCCAGCCCGACGTAGGACTGGCCGAATTCATTGAAGGCCGGGCGGGCGTTGGTGATGTCCTCGCCGCCCATCAGCGGCTCGGAATCCAGGATGATGGTGCTCACGGACTCCGATCCGTCGCGGTTTTTCACGACGTAGGGGAATCGCGCCGTGCCCGCGGGGAGCATCATCACGTCAGGCCCCACGTCGTCCCGGACGAGGCGGAACTCCAGGTGGGCGGTCTGCCCTATGATCTGCACGGCGCGCGCGGCATCGGTCATGCCCGGCAGCTGCACCTGCACCTGGTTGTTCGACTGCTTGCGGATGTCGGGCTCTGCCACGCCGAACTGGTCGATGCGGTTGCGGATGGTGCGCACCACCTGGTCCATGGTCATGTCGATGGTCTGCTTCTTATGCTCGGGAACAGCGTCGAACAGATACGTCTTGCCGGAGGCCGTATCGGTAGAGCCCAGGACGACGAGATGGGAAAAATATTTGGAAAGCATGCTTTCAAACGCCGTTGCCTGGTCCGCTCTGGGCAGGACGACTTCCAGCTGGCCGCTTCCGTTGACGCGCGGCTTCATGAGAGTGATCTTTTCCCGGCTGGCCCTGTCGCGCAGATCCTGTCCGGCGACGGAAAGGCTGTTCTGCACGGCCTTGTCGATATCCACCCCCAGGGTGAGGTTCATGCCGCCCTTGAGATCGAGCCCAAGGTTGATGCGGTCTGTCACGAGGGAGCCGAGCGGAGTGTTGCCGATGAACGGGATGTTGGGCAGCGCGTAGGCCATCACCGCAAGCAGCACGAGGATGGAGAATGCGAAGCGCAGCTTTATGGATTTCATGATTCGGTCCTTATGGGCAAAAACAACCAAGCCCCATGCCCGGGCAGGGCATGGAAGCCTGGCAGACAGCGGGCGGCTGGCCTATTTTTTCTTTTCGGCGGATTTGTCGTCTGCCGGTTTTTCCGCCTGGGCCTTCGGGTCGAAAATGCCGCCGATGGCGCCGCGGGTCACTTTGATCTTCGTTTCGCCGAGGTCAAGGGTGAGGATGTCGCCCTCTATGTCCACGATGCGCCCGATCAGGCCGCCCACGGTGACGATATGCGTGCCCTTGCCCAGGGAAGCGAGCATCTGCTTGTGTTCCTTGTTGCGTTTCTGCTGCGGGCGGATGAGCAGGAACCAGAACACGGCGAACATGAGGAGGAGGGGTACGAGGGAAGCAAAGGCTCCGGCGCCGCCTCCGGCGGCTCCGGCCCCGCCGGAAGAGCCGGCGGCATAGGCGATGGAAGTGAGCATGGTCGTCTCCAGTGCTGAATTTGCGGCGGCAGCCGCGTTGGAAAAAAACTCTTATCCTGTTAAGGCGTTTTACGCAATGTTTTTGCGCGGCACCGGGCCCGGGGGCGCGCCGGATGCTGGACAAAACGCTTTTCCATGGGGTAAGCTGCCTTTATGTAAAGATAATTACGATTTTTCCCCTGGCAACGGGAAATCTCAAGGAGCGAGCCATGTCCATGCCTGCCAACTCCGCGGAACGCGCCAAGGCGCAGTCCAGGGTCCTTATCGAGAGCCTCCCCTACCTGCGGGCGTACCGCGGGGAGACCATCGTCATCAAATACGGCGGCCACGCCATGACGGATGAAGATCTCAAGCTGGCCTTTGCCCGCAACATCAGCCTTCTCAAGCTCGTGGGGATCCATCCCGTCGTCGTGCATGGCGGCGGCCCGCAGATCAACGACATGCTCGGCAGGCTGGCGATCAAGTCGGAATTCCGCCAGGGGCACCGCGTCACCGACGACGCCACCATGGACGTGGTCGAAATGGTCCTGGTGGGCTCGGTCAACAAAAGCGTGGTCAACCTCATCAACCGGACAGGCGCACGGGCCGTGGGGCTTTCGGGCAAGGACGGCCTGCTGCTGGAAGCGGAAAAGCTCTCCATGACCATCAGCCGCGGGCAGGACGTGCCGCCGGAGATCATCGACCTGGGCAGCGTGGGCAAGGTCAGCAAGGTCAACGCCAGGCTGCTGCGCTCCCTCATCGAGGACGATTTCGTCCCCGTCATCGCCCCGGTGGGCGTCGATGCCGCTGGGCGCACCTACAACATCAACGCCGATTCCGTCGCCGGGGCCGTGGCCGGCGCGCTCAAGGCCCGCCGGCTGCTCATGCTCACCGACGTGGCTGGCATCCTGGACAGGGAAGGGACGCTGATCGAGCATGCCAACGCTGACGACATCTTCCGCATGAAGAACGACGGGACGCTCAGCGGAGGCATGATCCCCAAGGTGGACTGCTGCCTTGCCGCCCTGGAGGCCGGCGTGGAAAAGGTGACCATCGTCGACGGCCGCGTGGAAAACTGCGTGCTCCTGGAGCTGCTCACGGACCAGGGCATCGGCACGCAGCTGGAAAAGTAGCGGATCCGGCGGGGCACTGGAAGCCCCGGGAACGCCTGGGCCGGACAGGGAAAACACGCAAAAAAAGAGCCGCGCTCTGCGAGCGCGGCTCTTTATGCCCCTGAAGGAAAACCATCAGTCGAGGATCTTTTTCCTTTCTTCGGCCGGCAGGATGCCGCGCTTGCTCTCGCGCACGAAGGACAGGAATTCCATGATCTCCGGAAAGTGCCCGTATTCCGCTTCCAGCTGCATGAGCGCATCCGGCCTGGGCTGGCCGGAATACCACGTCACGCGGAAGGCCTGCTTGAAGGCGGAAAGCAATTCCAGCGAGGCTTTGAACCTCCTCAGCCCGACGATATTCGGGGAGCGCACCGTGGCGCGGTTGCCCACGGCCAGCATCCACGGGGGCAGATCCTGGTCTATCCCCGAACAGCCGCCCACAAAGGCATGGCTGCCGATGCGCACGAACTGATGCACGGCGGAAAGGCCTCCGATGATGGCGTAGTCGTCCACGAAGCAATGCCCTGCGAGCGTGGCATTGTTGGACATGACGATATGGTCCTTCACCACGCAGTCATGCGCCACGTGCACATAGGCCATGATGAGGTTGTGGCTGCCGATGCGCGTCTCGCCGGAGCCGTCTTCCGTTCCCCTGTGTATGGTGGAAAATTCGCGGATGTTGTTGGCGTCGCCAATGACAAGGCGCGTCACTTCGCCGTGGAATTTGAGGTCCTGGGGCTCGCCGCCCACCAGGGCGTAGGAGTGGACGTGGTTGTCCTCGCCCATGGAAGTGTAGCGCTTCACGGTGGCGAAGGCGTCTATGCGGGAACGCGCGCCGATGACCACATCGCCCTCGATGAGGGCGCAGGGGCCGACGACGACGTCTTCGCCGAGCTTGGCGCCGGGATCGACGAATGCTGAAGGATGGATCTGCGGGGCTCCCATCTACATGCCCTCTCTTGGGAAAACGGCGGCCGTCAGGCGCGCTTCGGCGGCGAGCATGCCCCCGACATAGGCTTTGGCGTCCATTCTCCAGAACTGCATTTTGTGAACGAGGCCGGAGCATTCCAGGTCAAGCCTGTCTCCAGGGCGCACGGGAGCGCGGAAGCGCGCCCTTTCGATCCCGGCAAAGAGCGAGATGTTCTTCTGAAAGTCCACCATGTTCGGGTAGCTGTGGGCCACCAGGAGGACGCCGGTCTGCGCCAGTGCCTCGATGATCAGCACGCCCGGCATGACGGGCAGCCCCGGGAAATGCCCCTGGAAAAAAGGCTCGTTGTAGGTGAGGTTCTTATAGGCGCGGATATGGTCGCCCGAAACCAGTTCCTCGACCCGGTCCACCAGCAGGAAGGGATAGCGGTGGGGGAGGATCTCAAGGATCTTCTGGATGTCGAATGACAGGCTCTCGCTCATGTTTCCCCCTTTGCGCTCACATGCCGCCCCTGCCAGGCAGGGGCGGCCGGAGTTATTTGCGGTGCATCTTGGCCATCCAGCGGTTCCATACGGAAAGCAGCGAACTGTCCGTACGGGTGCTGGCTATGGGCTTGTGGCCGAGTTCCTTTTCCAGGCGGGCGACGCGCTTGAACAGCTCCGGTATCTTGGGCGTGAGCGTAGCCAGGCGGAGGAAGGAACTGTATTCCATGGTGGGCGATCCGCTGACTATCTTCCCTTCCTCTATGTCCTTGGCGACGCCAGACTGCGGCCCGATGGTGCTGTTGCTGCCGATATGCAGATGCCCGGAGACGCCCACCTGACCGGCCATGGTCACACCGTCGCCGACATGCGTGGAGCCGGCTATGCCCACCTGGGAAACGATGAGGCAGTCCCTGCCCATGCGCACGTTGTGCCCGATCTGCACGAGATTGTCGATCTTCGTGCCCGAACCTATGGACGTCGTGCTCAGGGCCGCCCTGTCGACGGCGGCGTTGGCGCCGATCTCGACGCCGTCCCCGGCTTCCACATGGCCTATCTGCGGCACCTTGTTGATGCCGTCCTTCGTGCGCGCAAAGCCAAATCCTTCCGCTCCCAGCACGGCTCCTGGCTGGAGGACGCAGGCATTGCCCAGCACCGTGCCGGCCATGAGCACGGCATGGGGATACAGCGTGCAGCCATCCCCCAGGCGGCAGTCTTCGCCGATGTAGCAGCCGGGGAACACGGTGCAGCCCTTGCCCAGCACGGCACGCGGCCCGATGTAGCTGAACGGATACACGGTGCATCCCTCGCCCAGCGAAGCCGAAGGATCGATGGATGCCAGGCTGCTCACGCCCTCAAAGCTGCCCTGCGGCCTTGCAAAAAGCGTCAGGGCCCTGGCGAAAACAGGGTAAGGCTCGTCGGCGACCAGCACCCTGGCCGCGTCGGCGGCGTGTTCTGGCCGTGCGATCACCGCGCCAGCGCAGGTATCTTTCAGCTGCCCGGCGTATTTGGGGTTCGAAAGGAAGCTCAGTTCGGCGGGGCCGGCTTCTTCAAGCGTGTTGATGCCTGTGATGGCGATGTCTCCCGCCCCGCCGTTCAGGACAAGCCGGACACCCAGCTGTTCCGCCAGTTCTGAAAGCATGTGCGATGGCAGCGGCATGGCAGCTTCCTTACTTAGAGCTGATCTTGTACTTGCCGCCCCTGGACTTCCAGGCGCGGTTCACTTCCTGGATGACGCCTTCGGTCACGTCATAGCTGGCAGTGGCGTACGGAATGGCCTGGGTGGTGATGATCAGGTCGTACCCGTTCTTTTCGGCAAAAGCCTTGCATGCGGCGGAAACGACTTCATTCATCTGCGCGTCGATGTCGCGCTGCAGGCGCTGGGCGCGCTGGGCAAAGGCAGTCCCCCTGGTCTGGATGTCCTGGAAGGTCTTCTGGAGCTTGCCCTGGCGTTCGGCCCTCGCCTTGTCGGAAAGGGCGGGAGCCTGATTTTCAAAGTCCTTCACCTGCTTGTCAAAGTCGGCCTGCTGCTGCTCGAGCTGCTTGCGCTCCCTGCCCAGGGAAGCTTCGATCTGCCGGTCGGCCTCTTTGCCGGGATCGCTCTGCGTGGAGACGCGGACGGGGTTGAGGACACCGATCTTGCCCGCTGCCTGGGCGGGAGAAGAAAGGGCGGCGCAGAGGAGGGCGGCCGCCAGCACGGCGACGGTTTTGCGGATCATACGATGACTCCTTTTAGGAAAATGATTGCATGAACATGGTCTAGAATGGATGGACTGGAAACAATACTCTTTTCGATGAGGAAACGTCAAGAGCCGCACCTGCTTGCGGGCATCCCGGAAAGCGTTTATAAAAAATCAGGCGATCCATCAGGCGCATCCACCCTGGAGGCAGAACTATGAAAAAGGCGTTCATTATTTCAGCCATGGCCCTCGCACTGGCGTTCGGAGCTGCGGCTCAGGCTAAAGATTACAGGATGACAGACGAAAAATATGACCGGTTCATGAGGACGGACGCAGATTTCAAGAATGCCAACGACGACCTCAATGCCCTTTGGAAGCAGATCAAGGGCAAGCTGGGCAAGGAGGAGTTCGACCGCCTGCTCAAGGAGCAGCGCGCATGGATCAGGCAGCAGGGCAGGCTTGCCGGAGCGATCAGCGGCGTCAGTGAAGTCGAAGCCTTCACCATCGTCACGCGCCGCCGCATCAAGGAACTGGACAAGGTGCTTGCCGCAAACGGCGGGGCCAGGCAGGAGGTCCCGGCCAGGAAGTCCGCACCGGGCAGCCAGGCGGCCGGGAAGAAGACATGCGGCGTCTTTGGATCGAAATATTCCGAAAACGGGCGCTTCCTGGCCTATGAGCTGGTGGATGGCGAAACGCGGGTCTTCATCTCCGGTTTCGACCAGAAGGCGCTGGATCAGATAGACGGCCAGGGGATAGAGATAGGCGACAAGGTCTGCGCCGAAGGCACGATCAGGGACGGCGCCTATGACATGGAGCGCGCCTTCTCCCTTGTGAAGCAGCCCTGACAGGCCGGGCGGCGCTTTTCAGCCGCCTGCCTTTTTCTTTTGGTCGGAAAGCGGATGCGACGCATCGTACACGCGTGAAAGCGCATTCATGTCCAGGTGGGTGTAGCGCTGCGTCGTGGAGATGCGGCTGTGGCCGAGCAGTTCCTGCACGGAACGCAGGTCTGCTCCGCTCTCAAGCAGATGCGTGGCAAAGGAATGGCGCATGTCATGGGGCGAGACATGCTGCGGTATGCCCGCGGCGGCGGCATGCTCCTCCAGGATGCGCGCGGCCTGCCTGCGGTCGAGCCGCTTCCCCCGGCTCCCGATGAACAGCGCCTGTTCTCCGGGAGAGGGGGGGACGTCGCCCCTTGCCTCAAGCCACCGGGCCAGAGCCTGCATGCTGCTGTCGCTCAGGGGGACCTGCCGCTGCTTGGACCCCTTGCCCATGACGGTGACGAGGGGCGTCTGAAGGCGGATGTCGGATATGTTGAGCCCCAGCGCTTCGGAAATGCGCAGGCCGGATCCGTAAAGCAGCTCCAGCAGCGCCGCGTCCCTCAGGGCGAGCGCCCCCTGGGCACCGCCTCCATCCGATGCGCCATCGCAGCTGCAGCCATCCAGCAGCGAGAACACCTGATCCACGTTGAGCATGGCCGGATGGCGCTGATCCTGCTTGGGATTGTGCACTCCCGAGCTCGGATCGGCCCCTATCTTGCGCAGGCGCTGGAGATGGCGGAAAAGCGAACGCAGCGAAGAGAGCTTGCGGGCTATGGAGCTGCGCGCCATGCCGCTTTTGAACAGTTCGGAAGAAAAACCCTGCACCGCCCGCTTCGTGACGGCTTCCGGCCTTGCCAGCGAAAGTCCCCGCTTGGCGAGGTAGCTTTCAAATTCCAGGATGTCCATGCCGTAGGCAAGCACCGTGGCCTGCGAAGCGCCCTTCTGGAATTCCATCCACGCCAGGAACGCCCGGGCCGGGGCGGGGAGGTCCCGCATGATCTCGTCTATGCGCTTCATCGGGCAGGCTCATAGCGGGAATCTGCGCGCCTGCGCGCCAGCCCCTTGACTTCCAGCACCATGAGCACGGCACTGACGCTTGCCGCGGTCCAGTTCATGCGCGGATCGCTCTCCCTGGCCTCCTGCAGCAGGTCATCTGCGGAAACAGGGCCCCTGTCAAGGATGCTGAGCAAAGCTTCCTCTTCTTCGGTCTGCGGGACCGATGAAGACCTGGGCTTGACCAGGATGGGCTTTTCCTTCAGGGGATAGCGGCGGATCGCCTCTTCAGGAGCGGAAGGTCCGGCAGGCTCTTCCCAGCCTCCGGCCTGCGCCTCCTCCCGCATGCCGGTCCCGCCTTCCGGAGAGGAAGGCCTTTGCCCCGCCGCAGCTCCCGCTTCCTCTCCTGATGCGCCGGCTGGGACTTCCTTCCGCAAGGGCTGGGCGTGCGGCAGGAGCTGCGGAAAAAGATCCGCAACGATGTGCTCGGCGCTGGATACAGGCTGCGCTCCTTCCATGAGCAGGAGCCTTGTCCCTTCACGGTAGGGCCCGCTCAGAGAATCAGGAGACGGCACATACACGCTCCTGCCATGATCCGCTGCATGGCGCGCCGTGATCAGGCTGCCGCTTTGCGGGGAAGCGGCCTCCGCCACGAAGACACCCATGGAAAGCCCGCTCACGATGCGGTTGCGCACGGGGAAGGCGCCCGGCCGCGCCGGGCATCCCGGAGGGAGCTCGCTGACGACCAGCCCGCTTTCGGCAAGTTTCCTGTAAAGCCCGGTATTGCTGGCGGGATAGGCCACGTCCACGCCCGTGCCCAGCACCGCTACGGACTTTCCTTCGCCGCGCATCGCCGCGGCATGGGCGTAGCTGTCTGCGCCGCGGGCCATGCCCGAAACAACGGACACGCCCATGGCGGAAAGCCCGCCGGCGACGGCTGATGCCATGTCGGCTGCAGCCTGGCTGCATTCCCTTGAACCGACGATGGCCACCATGGGCGCTGCCAGCAATTCCAGGCGCCCAAGCGCGTAGAGCAGGGCCGGAGCATCTTCGAGCTCGCTCAACTGCCGCGGGTAGAGGGGATCCGTCCACAGGATGATGGAAGCGCCTGTCTTGCGGGCGGCATCCCATTCCGGCTTGGCCCTTGCCCGCCACGCATCCTCCGCTTCGTGCATGTTCCCTGGTATGGATACGCCGGCTTCTTCCCATCTGCCGCGCGCAGCATAGGCCGCATAGGCTGAGCCGTAATGCCTGAGCAGGGAGCAAACGGAACGGATGCCCAGCCCCCGCATGCAGCGCAGGGCAAGAGCCGCCCAGTACTCACGGCGTTCGTTTTCATCCAGGGAGTTCAGACCCTTGCCGGCCGCCGTCATGCATCACCATCCCCATGCGAGCTGTGGAAAAGGAAGGAGGCCGCCGCCTGCGTTTCCGGCGTCAGCAGCAGGTACACGATGTCACCGGGGCTCAATACGGTATCGGCGTTAGGCGTGTTGTTGATGGTGCTGCCGTGCCTGACGCCCGCGGCGGTGATCCCGTACTGCTTGCGCAGGGCGCATTCCCCTATGGTCTTTCCGGCCACGGGCGATCCCTCCTCCACGCTGAAGGCGGAAAGCTGCAGGTCGGGCAGGCTGGACATGATCGAGCCGCCCATGTCCAGCTTGCGCGCCATGCCGTAATTTTCCTGCCGGATAAGGGTGACGTACCTGTCGATGGTCTGGCGGGGCACAAGGTAATGGGTGAGCACGCGGGCGAAGATCTCCAGCGACGTTTCGAATTCTTCGGGGATGACTTCATTGGCGCCCACTTTCCTGTAGGAGTCCAGGTTCCCCAAAAAACGCGTGCGCACGATGATGTGCAGGGAAGGATTGATCTTTTTGGCATTGGCGATGATGGCCCGTCCGCCAGCCGGATCGGAAGTGACGATGGCCAGGGCGCGTGCCGTGGCTACGCCCAGGTGCTCAAGCACCAGCGGGAACGTGGCATCGCCATGGCGGATGGGTTCTGTCCCGCGGAATTTTTCCACCGTGTCCGGGTTCATCTCGGAAATGATGTAGGGGATCCCGCAGCGTTTCGCCCCGTGGGCCAGCATCTTGCCGCCTATGCCAAAACCGATGATGATCAGATGGTCTTTTAAAAGCCGGCCGTCGCGCACGATGTCCGGCACCTCCTCCCCGGCGCCCTCTTCTTCGGCGGCAACGGACTTTGCTCCTGATCTGAACTTGTCAAGGACGAGGGAAGCCGCCGCCGGCGCAGCGCCGATGAGCAGCGGCGTCATCACCATGGTGGCTATGCTGGAAGCGAGGAATATCTGGTAGGCGTCATTGGTTATGAGTTCCAGTTCCAGGGCAGACTTGGCAAGGACGAAGGAGAACTCGCCCACCTGGGCGAGGCAGAAGGCGCTGATGATCGCCGTGCGCAGGGAATATCCCAGCATGCGCACGGCCGGCAGGGTCATGAGTATCTTTATGGCGATGATGGCTACCGCACATAACAGCACCGCAGGGACATGCCCGGCAAAAAAGCTCACGTCCAGCAGCATGCCGACGGACATGAAAAAGATGCTGGAGAACACTTCCTTGAAAGGCATGATGCTTTCCAGCGTATTCAGGCTGTATTCAGATTCCGCCATCATGAGTCCTGCGAGGAAAGCACCCAGCGAGAGAGAAAGGCCGACCCACGAAGTGATCAGCGCCACCGTCAGGCACAGGCCAAGCGTGGCCATGAGCATGAGCTCGCGGCTGCGCGTCCTGACCACGCTGAACATCAGCCTTGGGAGGACGAACTTGCCGAAGAGCAGGATGCAGGTGATGACGATCAGCCCCTTGCCCAGGGCAAGGAGCATGGATTCCGTTTCAAATTCCAGCCCGCCGCCGAGCAGGGGGAAGATGAGCACCATGGGCACGATGGCCAGATCCTGGAAAATGAGCACGGCAAGGCATACGCGCCCGTGAGGCGCCTCGGCCTGCGCCTTTTGCTGAAGGAGGCTGAGCACGATGGCCGTGGAGGAAAGGGTGACCATGCATCCGTAGATGATCCCGTGCCGTACGCCGCTCCACCAGAAGGCCAGCAGGAACACGCACGCCGTGGTGAACAGCACCTGGGCCGAACCGCCGACGAGCAGGGGCTTTTTCATGCGCATGAGTTCCTTTCCGGAAAGCTCCATGCCTATGGAGAACATCAGGAAGGCGACGCCCACTTCCGCCATGATGTCCACCATCTCCTTGTTTTCCACAAGTCCCAGGGCGGAAGGTCCGCACAGAACGCCGGTGAGCAGGAAACCCACGATGGAAGGCAGCCTGAATCGATGGCAAACGAGCACGACGGCTATGGAAAGGACAAAAAGCGTGACGATCTCGCCAAGGATCATTTCCTGCATGGATATCTCCCAAGATCATGATGCGGCCGGGACCGCATTGAATGTGACAAACGCCTTTCCTTCTCACTTTTCCAGCCGCTTGGCAACGCCTGGGGCAACGTTATGCTCCCTGGAGGATGGAAGGGTCTTTTCTTGCGGCATCCAGAGCGGGATCCGGGACCTGCCATGGTCCTCCCCATGGAGGGGGCAGTTCCAGCGCCATGCTGCGGCCGTCCGGCGTGGGCAGGATGATGCGGAAGGCATGCAGCTTGAGCCTTCCTCCGCTGCCATACCAGGGATCGCCGGACACAGGATGGCCCCTGGAGGAAAGCTGAGCGCGTATTTGATGCGTTCGCCCCGTAAGCAGCTGCAGAAGCAGGAGGGTGCGCATCCTGCCTTCGATGCGGCGTCCGAGCAGCGGTGAGGCCAGGAGGCGGGCCTCCACGGCTTCCGCCAGTGTTTCCTGGGGATCGTTCCGTCCGCAGACGCGCATGAGGCGCGTCTGCCCGTCCCGGACAAGAAGGTCACGCAATTCCGGAGGCTGGTCTTCCCACCTTCCATCGACCCATGCCAGGTAGTCCTTCCGCACCCGGCATGCTCCCCGCCCGGCAAAGGCTTCCGTAAGGAAGCGCAGTGACCGGTAGGTCTTGCCGAAAACGAGCAGCCCCGTCGTGTCCCTGTCCAGCCTGTGCGCCGGCGCGGGCACGAAACAGGCGCCTGCAAAGGCCCGCGCCACGCGCGACGCGGCACTGTCGGCATGGCCTGTGCCGCCCTGGGACGGCAATCCTGCGGGCTTGGCGAGGACAAGGATATCTTCGTCCTCATGCACGATGGGCGGCATTCCGTGCAGGACGCCTTCTTCATGCGCAGGTTCCATGGCCCGCCCTTCTGCCTGGCGGACGGAAGCGAAGGGCGGAACGCGCACCTGGCTCCCTTCCTCCACGCGGTCAAAGGCCTTGGCGCGCCTGCCGTCTATGCGCACCTGGCCTGTGCGTATCCAGCGGTGCAGTTCGCCGTCTGCCGCATCCACGCGGCGGCGCAGGAAATTCAGCAGCTTCTGTCCGGATTCTGCCGCGGTCACGGAAAGTCCGGCTTTAGGGTCGTCCATGTGCTCCCTGCGTTTGCCGGATGGATCAGGCAATGCTCCCATGTTCACACGCCATAGGACGTTCCACCACGCTTTCCGTGCCAAACTACCTTATAGAACAAAGGTAGGGGTCGTCCTTGAGCAGATAATTGCAGACGTAGTCCCTGACGCCTTCTTCCAGGGTATGGAATCTCAGGGGGCAGTGTTCGCGCTCCATCCAGGACATGTCGGCCTCGGTGAAATACTGGTACTTGCCCTTGAGATGTTCCGGCATGTCAAAATATTCGATGTCCGGAGCCACGTCCATGGCGGCGAACACGGCATGCGCCAGATCGTTCCAGCTGCGGGCTTTGCCTGTGCCAACATTGAAGATGCCGTTGCAGGACCTGTTTTCCATGAACCAGCACATGAGGGCGGCACAGTCCTTGGAATAGACGAAGTCGCGAAAGAATTCGCCGTCTCCGTATGCCGGATCGCCGGAGCGGAAAAGGCGTATCCTGCCCGTTTCCCTCACCTGGGGGACGGCACGGCACACCATGCTCATCATGCTTCCCTTGTGGTATTCGTCCGGTCCATAGACATTGAAGAATTTAAGGTTGACCACTTCGCTGAGCAGTCCCTGCCTGAGGCACCACATGTCAAAGAGCTTTTTGGAATAGCCGTACATGTTCAGCGGCAGGAGCCTGGGCATGAGGTCCAGGCTGTCCGAGAAGCCCAGTTCACCGCCCCCGTATGTGGCCGCGCTGCTGGCTGTGATGAAGCGGGCACCTGCCTCGAGCGCGGCAAGGCACACTTCCACGGTATAGTGGAAATTATTTTCCATGAGGAAATCGCCGTCGCGTTCCGTGGTGGAGGAACACGCCCCCATGTGGATGACAGCCTCCACGCCGTCCAGTTTCTTCCCGCTTTTCAGCTGTTCAAGGAAAGCGCTGCGGTGCATATAGTTACTGTAGCGCAGATGGGAAAGATTCTTCCATTTCTCGGTGGAGGCGATATTGTCCACGACGAGGATGTCGTCCATGCCGCGCCTGTTCAGCTCCCATATCATATTGGCGCCGATGAGCCCGGCGCCACCTGTCACTATGATCATGATCTGCCTCCGGAATGGGGCATCGTTGCCATCTGCACAAGGGTGGTGCTGCCGTCTGCATTCCTGCGGGCGTCGATGCCAAACATGATGATGGTCTTCAACAGCGGCCTGCCAAAGAGAAAATCCAGCATTTCAGGCCTGACGCGGCCCTTTTCCGCCACAAGGCCGCGGAATTGCCGGTCGTATTCCACGGTCTCGAGAAAGGCGCGCCGCGCCTCCCCGTCGGAATCCATGTTTTCCGCCAGCTCTGCAAGCCTGGCATACGAACAGCGCGATTCATGGGATTCAACGCTCTCTGCGAGCCATGCCGGCGCGTCGAGCCCTTGCAGGATCCCCAGCCTGTCCAGCCTTTCATGGTCCTGCATGGAAAGGAGGGCGGAGGGGTCTTCACAAAAAAGGGCCTGGCATTCCGCCGGCTTTGAACCGTGTATGAAGCAGCGGTTATCGCCTGTGAGGAAGCGGCATGCCCAGTCGTCCGGACGAGCTCCGGAAGAAGGGGCGATCTTTACTATCTCTGCAGGCAGCGGCACGATGAGCCCGTCCGACGTATCCCGCACCAGTTCCCCGGCACGGAACGTGCAGAGATCATTCAGCTGGAGCACGCCTTCTTTTAAAAGCGGCATATCCTCAACGTGCAGCGCCGGTCCCCCGGCGCGGCAGCACGTGCCGCACTGGCGGCATGATCGCACTTTTTCCATGGCAACCTCATAAAACGATAGTTCCTAGCATCCCGTTTCCTGCAGCTTGAGCCTGCTTATGCGCACCCTGCGGTATTGCCTGTGCGTTTCCAGCATGTTTTTTTGCTGGTGGAGCTCATGGATCTGCGCGGGAAAAACCACTCCCCTGGCTATGTCTTCGCTTTCCATGAGCTTCCTTATGGCTGCTGAACAGGCTGCCTGCGCTTCCTCGATGCGGGCTATCTGCTCTTCAAGCTCAAAAATCGTCTCTGGCAATGGGCGCTGGAAGCTCTCCAAAAGCTCCCTTGGCAATGACGCGTCTGCGGGCTGGAGCGGCTGCATCTTCCTTCTCCTCCTTTTCTTCAGTGCGGCTCTTGATCCGGGGATGGGGAAGGCCGTTGTACACGCTCCAGAACTGCGGATACAGCAAGCTGACGACATGGGGATTGGAAAGCCTGAGCCTGGGCACGAGGAACGAGCAGAGCGCGAAGGCCATGGCCCATGCCGGGGAAGGAGCTATCCAGGAATCGCGCGGGGCCTCACCTTCGCCTGCGGATCCCAACATGCCGTTTTCTTCTGATATCCCGCAGTACGAAAGAAAATGAGCCAGGGTGAAGCGGTCTTCACATTCCGGAAGGGACAAAGAGACTTCTTCGCCTTCCATGACGGCCGCCGCCATGACAACGGCGCACAGGGGAAGGAGCTCAGGGCACTCTTCGACCACTCTTTTGAGCGTTTCGTCTGACGGCGCCTTGGTTTCGCGTATCTTGCCGCTGCATACGGCTTCTTCTGCTCCGAAGGATACGTCGAGGCCTGCTGTGCGCAATATGCCGGCCGCCAGGGCGTGGGAGCTGCCCTTGCCCCATGCGCCCTTGAGCGCGCAGATGCCCCCATTGAACCCGGGAAGCATGAGCAGTGAGGAGGCAACGGCCACATCCATGGGGATGGCAGGATGCTCCGGCAGCGACACCCCATCGCTTTCCGTCCAGGCATCACGCCCCTGGCGGAAGAGGCGCACGCCGCATCCCTGCAGTATCTCTTCCACGAGCGGAAGCATGGGCAGGCTGCGCTCCGGAAGCTGGAACGTGCAGCGCCTTTTCCAAAAAGCGGAACAGAAAACGAGGATGGCGCAAAAATCAGGGGGGAGATCTTCGTCCAGCAGGACCTTTTCGGGTATCATGCCGGAACATTCCAGCCGTACGGGAAGCCCTTTCTGCGACGGTATGACGTTGGTGAGGCGCACTCCCAGGCGCGGCATGAAGCGCCGTACAGCGGAAAGGTCGACGAGGAAGGATCCGTCGCCGGTTATCTTGGCGTGCGAAGTCTGGCCGGCGCAAAGACCGAACAGGAGCCAAAGGCACAGGGGAGAGCTGCCGGCATGGATGACCCTGTCGAAATTGACGCCTATCCCGCCCCCGGGAGCGCTCACGGCATCTCCGTTCTCTTCCCAGCGTATCTGCCCGCCCAGTTGATTCAGTGCTTTTATCCCGTCTATCACTTCGTCCGTCAGGCAAAGCCCGTCCAGCTTGACGGCCTGCCCGGATGCTGCGGAAGCCGCCAGGAAAAGAAGGGCATGCTTTGCGGATGCCGGTGCAGTCAGCCTGATGTCCACCGGATCCTGGCAGGGATCGAGGTTGAAGTAGCTGCGCCCGTCTTCCGTGCGGCTGAATGGTTCCAGCGACTGGAGAAGGACAAAAAGCTCACGGGAGAGGCGGGCGTCCCTCCCCATGCGGGCAGCACGGGATTCCCATGATGTGCGCAGGGACTTTTCCTTTTCAGGTGAGATCCTGCCGTTTTTGACGAAGCGCGCGAGCAGCTGCGTGCGCTTCATGACGAGGTGGATAATCTCCCCGTCCAGCTCCATCAATTCTTCAAGGTCGCTTTCCCTTGACTTCCTTATCCCTGAAAACGCATTTTTCCCGGGATCTCCTTCGGCGCGGATATCGCCCTTCCTCTGGAAAGGACGGCGATCCTTCTTCCTGGCATTTCCTCTATCGTCCATGCATGACCTGCTTTTTGCTTTGATGCCGGCTTTTTTCCGTCCGGCTTTTGAATGTGACATGATAACCGCAACATCTCCCACAATCAAGCTTTTTGAGGGCATGGACGCGGAGGCTCCGTAACGGTATACCCTCGTCAAGGACACAGGGAGGAACGATGAAAAAAAGTGCTGTTTTCGACCGGACGTTCCCTGCATGCGGCAGGACATGGCGCATGCGCGGCGCAGACATGGAAAGGCTCTGGGAGGAAATGACGGAAAAAGACGGTGAAGAACGCCTCCCTTACTGGAATGAGATATGGCCTTCTTCACTCGCGCTGGCAGGATGGCTCATGGAATCCGAAGAGGACATCAGGGGTCAGAAATGCCTGGACTTGGGCTGCGGACTTGGATTCACCGCCCTCGTAGGACGGTGGCTGGGAGCCGAAGTCGTTGGAGCCGACTATGAAAGGGAAGCGCTTGCATGCGCAGAAGAAAACGAAAGGCTCAACGGGATAGAGGGCGTCAGCTGGGAATTGCTGGACTGGCGCGATGCGGAAGAGCACAGGGGGCGTTTCGACCGCATATGGGCTTCTGACGTGATGTATGAGCGCGAAGCGGCAAAGCCGCTGGCATCCTTCTTATCCACGGCCCTCAAAAAAGGAGGGCGCGCCTGGATAGCTGAGCCCGGAAGGAGCATCTTCCTTGAATTCATCCGCCTTCTTCCCCAGCATGGGCTGCATGAGCGCCGCCTGTGCTCCCTCCCTGTCTTCCCGCTCATCCCACAGGAAGTGCCCGTCACTGTCACCCTATGGGAACTTTCATTCAGCGTATGAGCATGGCGTCGCCGTAGGAGAAGAAGCGGTATCCCGCAGAAACAGCTTCCCTATAGGCATCCAGGATGCGCTTCCGTCCGCAAAAAGCAGAGACGAGCATGAGCAGGGAAGACTTGGGGAGGTGGAAATTGGTGATGAGCTGGTCAGCCACCTTGAATTCAAAGCCGGGATAGATGAAGATGTCTGTCTTCCCCCGCCATCCTTCCTCAGGGATCTCCCCGCCGCAGGAGGCGGCGCATCCTTCCATGGTGCGGCAGGAGGTGGTGCCCACGGCGACGACAGGCCGTCCTTCCTTTTTTGCCTGGCGTATGGCTGAAGCCGTTTCCGGCGGTATCTGGGCGTATTCGCTGTGCATCGGATGGCTGCGTATGTCTTCTTCGCGCACGGGGCTGAACGTACCATATCCTACATGGAGGGTCACTTCAGCCCATTGGTATCCTGACGCAGCCAGTTCATCCCGCAACTCCCTGGTAAAATGAAGGCCGGCAGTCGGAGCCGCAACACTGCCTGCCATGTCCCTGCGTGCATAGAGGGTCTGGTATCGCGCGGCGTCAGATTCTTCTATCTCCCTCTTTATGTATGGCGGGAGGGGTATCTTCCCTATGGAGCGCAGGCACTCAACAAGATCCCCTTTCCACCGGAGCATGACAGAATGCATGCCAAACTCCTTTTTGCCCAGCACGGATGCACATATGACATCCCCAAACGACAGTTCGTCGCCTTCATGGATCGAACGGCCGGGCTTGAGCAGGACCTCGGATACGGCGCCGCGCCATCCCTCAGCAAGAGGCACCGAAGAATCCTCGAGGAGAGGGGGGGGGGAAAGCAGAAGCATTTCTGCCTTGCCTCCCGCAGGACGGCTGCCGGACAGCCGGGCAGGGACCACCATGGAATTATTGGCTACGAGCAGCGATCCTTTTTCAAGGTATTTCGCAAGCTGGCTGAAAACGGAATGGACAGGGCATCCGCCTTCCTTATCGATCACCATGAGCCGGGATGCACTCCTCTTCTCAAGGGGGTGCTGGGCTATGCATCCCTCAGGAAGCTCATAATCATAGCTGGACAGCAGCAAATCTTCACGGCATGGTCGCATATCATCATTCTCCTCAGGCAACGCACTTTTCTTATCCGCCTTCAAAAAAAAAATCCACATCCCGCTTAGCCACACTTAAATATCTCTATAACAATTTGAATTAAAAAAATAAAAAAAAATTACGAACAATAATGTTCACATGAGGTGCACAGGGGGGACATGAAATGCGGCTCCTGTGGAAAAAAAAGGCAGCCACTAATGTGAAGGGAACATTACTTAAACTTATGTGAATTTTTTTGTTGCTATTTTATCAAATAATTTTTATAAGTTATCTGTAAAAAGAACAAGGGGCGCCCCCCTTTAAACCACTACAAGGAAATCATTATGAATTTGACCATCAAAAAGGAAAAGATCATAGACGGCCTTCAGAAGTCTGCATCTTTCATACCAAGCAAGGCAGGAGCTGCCTACCTGCGTTCCATATGGCTTAAAGCGGAAATACAGGACGGATCAGGCTATGTCGTCGTCATGTCCACCGATGCGAGCGTTGAATTCACGGGGAGATATCCAGCAGACGTCATCGAAGAAGGCGTTGCCGGCATCAATGGCAAATCCTTTGTGGAACTCCTCCGCAAGCTTCCCGGAGGCGACATAAAGATAAGGACGGACGGTGAAAGCCATGTCCTCCTTGTCGAACAGGGGCGCCGGTCTTACAAGATGCCCACGGTCGATCCCGTCTGGTTCCAGCCGCTCCCGCCTTTCCCTGAAGAGGGGGCCGTGCTCTGGTCAGGGGACTTTTTCCAGGATCTCATAGACAAGGTCGCCTTCTGCTGCAGCGACGACGACAGTTCAGAAGCCCTTTCATGCATCTACATGAATGCAAGGGAATCCGGCAAGGTCGATGCCTGCGGTCTGAACGGACATCAGTTTGCCCTGGTGCGCTTCATCAACGACTCGCTTGCCGGGCTCATTCCTGAAGGCGGCCTGCTTTTGCAGAAGAAGTATGTGGCGGAGCTGCGGAAATGGCTCGGGAGCGACGAGATCATGCTCAATGTGAGCGAAAGGCGCTTCCATGTGAGGACCGGAGCAGGAGACGAGACCCTGAGCATCCCCCGCAGCTCCAATTTCACCTATCCCGACTACACCGCGTTCATGTCCCGTCTTGAAAGCGGTGACATCTCAAAGCTTGAACTTGACCGGAAGGAAACGATCGATTCCCTGGACCGGCTGCTCATCTTCGAAACGACAGGCGTATGCTTCACCCTCAATCCGCACAGCGTCGAGCTTACGGCGAAAGGACACGAGGTCGGCCAGGCTGCGGAGCAGATAGAGCAGGAATATGATGGCAGCCTCAGGTCCATCACCTTCCCGCCCCGTGACCTCATGGAGATACTCGGACATTTCCAATCCGGATCCATCAGGTATACCTTCACTGGGGCTGAAGGCCCCTGCGGCATAACCGGTCCGGAAGATGCCGACTACATCGTCATCCTCATGCCCATGAAAGTGGCTGAAACGACATACTATACCGAAGAGTGAATCATTGGCTGGCGCGTGACTGCCGCGTACCGCAAGGGAGGAAAACAAAGGCTTTTCCTCCCTTTTTTATTTAACAGTTCATCAAAGTTATTAAAAACACACCAGAGTGGCTTTCAGGGCTCTTAAAAACGATATTTTTAAGGTGTTGAGCATTTGTGTTTTGTTTTTTTTTAAGATAAAATAGACCCTTCATTAAGCCACATTTAAAAAGGTCGATCCCATGTCTCAGGAAAAGCTCCAGCCGGGAAAAAGTCCGGGCAGCGATTATAACGCGGATAAGATAACGGTACTCGAAGGTCTTCAGGCAGTGCGCGTGCGCCCCGCCATGTACATAGGCAGCACCGACTCCAGGGGACTGCACCATCTCGTTTATGAAGTTGTCGACAATTC
>JAEEGI010004170.1_pt1 | contig 34039 bp, 33 predicted proteins | sample 8958751 | NCBI WGS metagenome assembly JAEEGI01 (sample SAMN16246545, study PRJNA631951) | gut metagenome | biome: gut microbiome; feature: rumen; material: KS-attached | host: Bos | place: Iran: Karaj | collected 2018-10
CGTCCCGTGCGTCCGTCTTTCGCCATATGGAAAGATCGTAGAAGAAACGCTGCGAGAGATTGTGAACACATATTCATGGCTTTCCTTGGATCGCTATGTCATCATGCCGAACCATATTCATCTGCTGCTGCGGATCGGAGACAACGGGCCGTCGGGGACGCCGGCCCCTACAAACGCGGGGGCGGGCCGTCGGGGACGCCGGCCCCTACAAACGCGGGGGCGGGCCGTCGGGGACGCCGGCCCCTACAGGAGAACGGAGGTCATGCCATGGATCTGCCCAAGCGAAAACAAGTCCGCCTGCCGGACTACGATTATTCCGCCCCCGGCGGCTACTTCGTCACCGTCTGCACCCACGAAAAGCGCTGCATCCTTTCCACCATCACCGTAGGGGACGGCGTCCTCGACGTCCCGTGCGTCCGTCTTTCGCCATATGGAAAGATCGTAGAAGAAACGCTGCGAGAGATTGTGAACACATATTCATGGCTTTCCTTGGATCGCTATGTCATCATGCCGAACCATATTCATCTGCTGTTGCGGATCAGAGGCAACGGGCCGTCGGGGACGCCGGCCCCTACGCGGGATACGGACATCGGGCCGTCTGTCCCTGCAAACGCGGCGCTGCCGAGGCTGATCTCCACCCTAAAACGGTTCACGAACAAAAAATGCGGAACCCAGCTCTGGCAGCGTTCCTATCACGAGCATGTGATCCGCGGGGAGGCGGACTATCGTCAGATCTGGGAATACATCGAAACTAATCCCGCCCGGTGGGCGGAGGATCGGTACTTTCCCGCATAAAAAATGCCTGGGAGCATAGGCTCTCAGGCATTTTCATATACTGTTTTCGCTTTGAAATCAGGCCTTGCGGACCTTGTCGATGTGGCGGGTGAGGTCGATCATCTTGTTGGAGAAGCCCCACTCGTTGTCGTACCAGGCGACCAGCTTCACAAAGTTGCCGTTCAGGGCGATACCGGCCTGCGCGTCAAAGATGGAGGTGTGGGCGTCGGTGCGGAAGTCGGAGGAGACGACCTCGTCGTCCACGTACTCCAGAACGCCCTTCATGGGGCCTTCGGAGGCGGCCTTCACGGCGGCGCAGATCTCTTCATAGGTGGCGGCCTTCTCGAGACGCACGGTCAGGTCAACGACGGACACGTCCGGAGCGGGGATACGCATGGACATACCGGTGAGCTTGCCGTTGAGCTCGGGGATGACCTTGCCGACAGCCTTGGCGGCGCCGGTGGAGGAGGGGATGATGTTGTTGTAGATGGAGCGGGCGCCGCGCAGATCCTTCTTCTTGGGGAAGCCGTCCACGATGGCCTGGGTGGCGGTGGAGGCGTGCACGGTGGTCATGAGGCCCTCGATGATGCCGAAGTTGTCATGCACGACCTTGGCGAGAGGAGCCAGGCAGTTGGTGGTGCAGGAGGCGTTGGAGACAAACTGCATGTCGGGGGTGTACTTGTCCAGGTTGACGCCGCAGACGAACATCGGGGTGTCGTCCTTCGCGGGGCCGGACATGATGACGACCTTGGCGCCGGCGTCGATGTGAGCCTGGGCCTTCTCCTTGGTCAGGTACACGCCGGTGCACTCCAGCACGTACTCCACACCCAGCTCGCCCCAGGGAATGAGGGAAGCGTCGCGGTAGGTCTTATCGGAAAGGATCTTCACGGTCTTGCCGTTGACGGTGATGGTGCTGTCCTCGTCGTTGCCGACAACTTCGCCGTTGAAGCGGCCGTGGACGGAATCGTACTTCACGCAGTAAGCCACGTGGCTGGCGGGATGGCCGGGAGCGCTGATGGCGACGACCTCGACGTCGTCAGACTGGATGGCGGCGCGGAAGGCCAGGGAACCGATGCGGCCGAAGCCATTGATACCGACTTTGATCATAATTCTATCCTCCAATAAAAAATTTGCAAAAATTGGTTTGGAAATCGCTTCCAGACGGGGCAAAGCCCCCGGATGCGTTATTATTTTAGCATATACTATCCGCAAAAATCAAGTTTCCGCGCTTTTTATTTTCCCCGGAAAAATGCTGAAATTTACGCAAAAAATCGGGGTTTTTTCCTGCTTTTCTTGTTTATTTTGTCGAGGCGTGGTAGAATCATGCCGGTGAAGGTCCCGCGGGGCTTCAGGAAGGAGGAGCAACATGCTTGAATCGGCATTGCAGATACTCAAGATGACCGGAGAGGGCGCCGTCCTCGTGCAGCGGGGACGGGTGGTTTTCGCCAATTCCGACGCGCAGAGCGCCCTGGGGGCGGACTGCGTGGGCAGGCGCGCCTCGGAGCTCTTTGGCGAGGTGGTTTCCGGGGTACAGTCCCCCTTTTTCCTGGCGCAGGTCCGGCTCGGCGCCAAGCCCTACCAGCTGCGCATCGCCCAGCTGGGCGGCGAGCAGGTCTATTTTCTCCGCCCCCAGGAGGAGCTGCCCGCAGTGCTGAACCAGCCCTTCCTCTACGCGCTGCGCAGCGCCCTGATGAACCAGCAGGTGGCAGCGGAGCAGATACGCGCTGATGCGGAAAGCCGCCGCAGCGAGCCGCTTCTGGAAAGTCTCAGCGCCGTCACCCGCAGCCAGTTTCAGATCCTGCGCATTCTCAACAACGCCTCCCTGATCCTCTCCCTCTCCGAGGGGACGGCGGCCTGCTCCCCGGCGGTGTTCAGCCTCTCCTCCCTCTGCCGCTCGGTGCTGGACGCGCTGGAGCCGCTGGTGCCCGGGATCCGCTTCAGCTTCTCCTGCAGCGGGGAGAGCCGGCTCTGCGCCGACCCGCGGCTGATCCGGGATCTGCTGATGAACCTGCTGTCCAACGCCATCCGCCACGGGAAGGGCTGCAGCCGCATCTCCGTGAACCTGCTGGAGACGAAGCAGAACCTGGTGCTGGCGGTGGACGACGACGGCTGCGGCATCCCCGCGGAGGAGCTGCCCCTGGTGTTCGACCGCTACCGCCACGGCTTTGATCTGAGCAAGATGGGCGAGGGCCCCGGCCTGGGGCTCACCGCGGCGCGGCTCATCGCCCAGCTTCACGGCGGCACGCTGCTGCTGGAGAGCCGGGAGGGCAGCGGCACCACCCTGCGGGTGTCCCTGCAGCGGGCGGAGGGCGCTGCCCTCCAGACGCCGAAGGCCGAGGTCGAGGCAAGCTGCGAGGCGAAAGATCTGCTCACCGGCTTTGCCGACTGCCTGCCCCTCTCCTGCTTCCGGGAGCAGTATCTGGACTAAAGACATTGGGACGTGCAAAACACGCCCCAACAGTTTTGAGTTTTGAGCTTCGCTGTTTTGCGCAAAACTTCAATCTCAAAAAAAAGACAGTGGCTGTGAAAAACGGAGTTTTTTCACAGCCGCTGTCTTTTTCTCACTCCTCCAGCACCTGGGCGGAGGAGACCAGCACATTCAGCTCGTTTTTCTCCACGCTGGCCACGCCCGCGCCGATGCGGACGCGCACCGCCCCGTCGCTCCAGCGGCAGCGGAGAACACCCGCCTCCACCGCGCAGAGCATGGGTGCGTGATCTCCCTTCACGCCGAGTGAGCCGAAGCCCGTGGGCAGGTTCACATACTCCACCTGCCGTTGAAACACCGTGCCGTCGCCGGTGAGCACATGCAGCGCGATCTTATCCATCAGAAGCTCCCCCGTTTGGCGATGACCTCGTCCAGGCTGCCGCACATGAGGAAGGCCTGCTCCGGCAGGTCGTCCACCTCGCCGCCCAGGATGGCCTGGAAGCCCTTGATGGTCTCCTTGAGGGGCACATAGCGTCCCTCCATGCCGGTGAAGTTCTCCGCCACGTGGAAGGGCTGGGACAGGAAGCGCTGGATGCGCCGCGCCCGGTTCACCGTGGCCCGATCCTCCGCGCCCAGCTCGTCCATGCCCAGGACGGCGATGATGTCCTGCAGCTGGCGGTACTTCTCCAGCACCTGCTGGACGGCCCGGGCGGTCTCATAGTGCTCCTTGCCCAGGATGCCCGGCTCCAGGATGCGGGAGGAGGACTCCAGCGGATCCACCGCCGGGTAGATGCCCAGCTCCGCAATGGAACGGGTCAGCACCGTAGTGGCGTCCAGGTGGGCGAAGGCGGTGGCGGGGGCGGGGTCGGTCAGGTCGTCGGCGGGCACATAGATGGCCTGCACCGAGGTGACGGAGCCGTTTTTCGTGGAGGTGATGCGCTCCTGCAGATCGCCCATCTCGGTGGCCAGCGTCGGCTGATAGCCCACGGCGGAGGGCATGCGCCCCAGAAGGGCCGAGACCTCGGAGCCCGCCTGGGTAAAGCGGAAGATGTTGTCGATGAAAAGCAGCACGTCCTGGCCGCTCTTGTCGCGGAAGTTCTCCGCGATGGTGAGGCCGGAGAGGGGCACCCGGAGACGGGCTCCGGGGGGCTCGTTCATCTGGCCGAAGACCAGGGCAGTCTTGTTGATGACGCCCGATTCGTTCATCTCGTGCCAGAGGTCGTTGCCCTCGCGGCTGCGCTCGCCCACGCCGGCGAAGACGGAGTAGCCGCCGTGCTCGTAGGCGATGTTGCGGATGAGCTCCATGATGAGCACGGTCTTGCCAACGCCGGCGCCGCCGAAGAGGCCGATCTTGCCGCCGCGGGCGTAAGGCGCCAGCAGGTCCACCACCTTGATGCCGGTCTCCAGCAGCTCCGTGGCCGGCAGGATCTCGGTAAAGCCGGGGGCCTTGCGGTGGATGGGCAGCCGCTCTGTTGCCTCAACCGGGCCCTTGCCGTCGATGGGCTCGCCGGTGACGTTGAACATGCGCCCCAGGGTGGCCTCCCCTACCGGCATGGTGATGGAGGAGCCGGTGTCCAGCGCCTCCATGCCCCGGGAGATGCCGTCGGTGGAGGAGAGGGCGATGCACCTTACGTCCCCGCCGCCGATCTGCTGCACCACCTCCAGGGTGATCTTCCGCTGGGGCAGGCGGATCTCGATGGCATTATACAGCTCCGGCAGCTTCCCATAGGGGAAATGCACGTCCACCACCGGGCCGATGACCCGTTTTACGATTGCTTTTTCCATAAACATACTCCTCTGTTAAAATGAGGATGTAGGGGCGACCCTTGCGGTCGCCCGCCGTGAATCTCCTTGGCCACGGGCGACCGCAAGGGTCGCCCCTACAGATTGAAATCACAGCGCCGCGGCGCCGCCCACGATCTCGGAGATCTCGGTGGTGATGGCGGCCTGGCGGGCGTGGTTGAGCTCCAGGGTCAGCTCCCCGATCAGCTCCTCGGTGTTGTCCGAGGCGGCGGTCATGGCGGTCATGCGGGCGGCGTGCTCGCCGGTGCGAGCCTCCAGCAGCGCCGCGTGCACCGCGCTCTGCAGATAGAGCTCCGTCAGCCGATCCAGCACGGTCTTTTCGTCGGGCTCGAAGATCACGTCCTTTTCGCCCCCGCCCTCGGGCAGCGCCAGCGGCAGCAGGGTCTTGCTGCCCGGGCTCTGCTGCAGCACGGATTTGAACTGCTGATACACCAGCACGATCTCGTCCGCGCCCTCCTCCGTATAGAGCTTCTTGAGCTCCTCTGTCAGCTCCTGCGCCTCCCGGGCGTCGGGGCTGTCGCTGATCTCAAAGCGCCGATCCGCGTCCCGGATCAGATCCCGCCCCCAGCGGCCGACCACATAGAGCAGGCTCTCCCGTTCCTCCCCGGCGCGCAGCTCCTCAAAATAGCGCAGCAGGCTGTGGTTGTAGGTGCCGCAGAGTCCCCGGTTGCCCACGATGAGCACATAGAGGACCCGCCTCTTCTCCTCCCGGGGGCGCAGGAAGGGGTTCTCCGTCTCCCCCGTCCCCAGGGCGCAGAGCAGCTCCCGGCTCCGATCCGCAAAGTCCCCCAGGCGCCCCAGGGCGTTCTGGGTCTTGCGGAGCTTGGCCGCGGCCACCATCTTCATGGACTTGGTGATCTGCCGGGTGCTCTCTACACTTTTGATGCGCATCCGGATCCCGCGCAGATTGGCCATACAATCACTTCCTTATAGGCTCCCCCTCCGGGGGAGCTGGCGCGCAGCGCCTGAAGGGGTTCACTTCCTTACAGGCTCCCCTGCAAGGGGAGCTGGCAGCCGCCGTCTCACGCGAGGCGGCTGACTGAGGGGTCCACCCTCTCCGAGGAGGAGTGAATAGTGAATAGCGAATAGTGAATAATTGTGGTATCACGCCTGCGGCGTGATGAATTCAAATCCGTCCGCGATGCGGACACCATAATTATTCATTTTTCATTATTCATTTTTCACTTTCCTCAAAAGCTCTCCGTAAACTCCCGCACCGTCTCCCGCAGGCGCTGCAGCTCCTCCTTCGTGAGCTTGCGCCCGGAGAGGATGATCTCCCGCAGCTCCGGCCAGCTCTGGTGTACGAAGGGCAGCAGCTCCTTCTCATACCGGGCGATGTCCTTCAGCTCCAGCGCATCGGCAAAGCCCTCGCTCACGGCGAAGATGCTGATCACCTGGTCGGCGGCGTCCATGGGCGCGTACTGGGGCTGCTTGAGAAGCTCGGTCATCCGGTCGCCCCGGTGGAGGGTGGCCTGGGTGGCCTTGTCCAGGTCGCTGCCGAACTGGGCAAAGGCGGCCAGCTCCCGGTACTGGGCCAGATCCATGCGCAGTCTGCCCGCCACCTGCTTCATGGCGCCCAGCTGCGCCGAGCCGCCCACGCGGCTGACGGAGAGGCCCACGTTCACCGCCGGGCGCACGCCGGAATTGAACAGATCCGTCTCCAGGAAGATCTGCCCGTCGGTGATGGAGATGACATTGGTGGGGATATAGGCGGAGATGTCCCCCGCCTGGGTCTCGATGATGGGCAGGGCGGTCATGCTGCCGCCGCCGAATTCCTCGCTGAGCCGCGCCGCCCGCTCCAGCAGGCGGGAGTGGAGATAGAACACGTCTCCGGGGTAGGCCTCCCGTCCGGGGGGCCGGTGCAGCAGGAGGGAGATCTCCCGGTAGGCCACGGCCTGCTTGGAGAGATCGTCGTAGACGATGAGCACGTCCCTGCCCTTGTACATGAAGTATTCGCCCATGGCGGCGCCGGCGTAGGGCGCGATATACAGCATGGGCGCGGCCTCGGAGGCGCTGGCCGACACCACGATGGTGTAGTCCATGGCGCCGCCCTGGCGCAGCCGCTCCACAAAGCCCGCCACGGTGGACTCCTTCTGCCCGATGGCCACGTAGATGCAGATCATATCCTTCCCCTTCTGGTTCAGGATCGTGTCCAGGGCGATGGCGGTCTTGCCGGTCTGCCGATCGCCGATGATGAGCTCCCGCTGGCCCCGGCCGATGGGGATCAGGGCGTCGATGGCCTTGATGCCCGTCTGCATGGGCTTGGAGACGCTCTTGCGCTGGATGACGCCGGGGGCAGGGCTCTCGATGGGGCGATAGTCCGCCGCGCGGATCTCGCTGCCGCCGTCGATGGGGCGGCCCAGGGCGTCCACCACCCGGCCGATGAGCTCCTCGCCCACGGGCACGGAGAGAATTCGCCCGGTGCGGCGCACGGCGGCGCCCTCCTGCAGGGTCTCAAAGCTCCCCAGCAGCACCACGCCCACGTTCTCCTTCTCCAGGTCCATCACCATGCCCCGCAGGCCGCCGTCCAGCTCCAAAAGCTCGCCGGCCATGGCGTCGGACACGCCGGAGACCCGGCAGATGCCGTCGGATACGCTGATGACCCGGCCGGTCTGATAGACCTCCGGCTCGGTGCTCACCTGCTCCAGCTCCCGGCGCAGGGCGGCCAGGGCGTCGTCCCCTCCGTCGTCGGCGGCGGCAATCTGCCCTCTGGCCCGCTCCAGGAGCCCTGCCAGGCTCCCGTCATAGACCGTGTCGCCCACCTGCAGCACCAGGCCGCCGATGAGAGACTCGTTCACATTCACCTCAGGCCGCCCGGGAAGTCCCGCCGCGCTCAGCGCCCGGCAAAGCCTTTCCAGCAGGGCGCCCTCCGGCGTCTCGGCAGCGGAGAGCTGCAGGGTGAGCCTTTCGCCCTCCTGCAGCGCCATCCGATCCCCGTCGGTGAGCTTCAGCTCCCGCTCCATCCGGGCGACAAAGCGCTCCGCCAGCCCCTTGCGGGCGGCGGCGTATTCCGGCTTCTGCAGCAGCAGGGCGGCCTTGGTGCAGATGTCCTCCGCTGCCTTGGCGTTCTGCTCCCGCCGGAGCGCGCGCTGATAGCGCGTCTCCTCCCCGGCGGCGCTGTGCAGCAGCTCCCGAAGCTCCGCGGCGCTCTCCTCCGCGGCGCGTTCCCGGCTGCGCTGCAGGGCCTCTTCGCCCTCCCGGCCGATCTGCGCAAGGTCTTCCTCGCCCCGGGCGGTGACCTGGGGCAGGCTCTGCAGCAGCTCCTGCGCCGTCTCCGCGGCCTTCTCCGACTGCTCCAGCCCCTGGGCGACCTCGTCCCGGTGCCCGCCGAAGATGCCCTTGACCGTCTTTCTCCCGATCAGGAACAGGGCGCCGGCCAGGATGGCAAAGTTGATGAGCCCGTAGAAAATGTTCCAGCCGCTCATGTCCTCTCCCCCTTCTCCAGGAGCTTCCGGGTCAGCAGCTCCGCCAGGGCAGGCTCCGCCGCCGCCAGGACTTCACCGTCCTGCCGGATCTGCGCCTGCATCTCTTCCCTGGTTTTCTGCTCCGCCGCTCTGGCGCTCTGCTTCGCCCGGCGCAGCTCCTCGACCCGCGCCTGCTCGGCCTGGGTCTCCGCCTGCTGCAGGCTGAGGCGCGCCTGCTCCCGGGCGGCCTGCTTTTCCTGCTCCAGCCGGTCGTTTTCCGCCTGCAGCGCGTCCCGCGCCGCCTGCTCCTGGGCAAGGCCGGCGTCGATGCGGGCCTGGCGGGCGTCCATATGGGCGCAGATGGGCTTATACAGGAAGTGCCGCAGCAGGAAGAACAGCAGGAAGAAGTTGATGACAGTCCATATGAGCTCGGAAATGTTGATGCTTAACATGGACTCCGTCCTCCTGTGGCGATGTGGCTTAAATCTTGCCGACCAGCATGAACGCGACCAGCATGCCGTAGATGGTCAGCGCTTCCATCAGGGCCAGGGACAGGATCAGCGAGCCCCGGATGTCACCGGCGGCCTCGGGCTGCCGGGCGATGGATTCCATGGCCTTGGTGGCGGTGCGGCCCTGGGAGATGGCGGTGGCGGCTGCGGTGACGCAGAGCACCAATGCGGCGGCGAGTGCGATAAGTCCTTTTTCCATGATCAAATCCTCCTATAGTTGAATGTTTCTTACTCTTCTTCCACCGCTTCCGACACATAGATCGAAAGCAGCATGGTGAATACCATGGCCTGCAGCATACAGAACAGCAGGCTCAGCACGTTCATGATGAGGGGCACGCCGATGGGAAAGATGTCGTAGAGCGTCTCCGTCACCATCTCCTCGCCGTACATGTTGCCGTAAAGACGCAGAGCCAGGGAGGCGGGGCGGATGAACTGCTCCAGGATGTTCAGCGGCAGCATCAGCACCACCAGGATCAGGGGCTTGGCAAAGCTCGCAAGATAGTGCCCCAGACCCTTCTCCCGGATCCCGATCACATGGGTGGTGAAGAAGGCGATGACGCCCAGACCCGCCGTCACCGACAGGCAAGCCGTAGGTACGGCGAAGCCGCTGAGATGCCCCGCGCCCGGCAGGATGCCGGAGTAGTTGCAGACGATGATGAAGATGAAGAAGGTGGCGAACACGGAGAAGTACTTGCGCCCGTGCTCCTTGCCCAGATTCTCCTCATAATAGTTGCGCAGGTAGCCCACCGCCACCTCCGCCGCGTTCTGCAGCGGCCCGGGCACGTCCTTGAGCCGCCGGGTCGCCAGCCAACTGAGCAGCGTGAGCACGGCGATGATGACCCACATGGTGGTGACGGTGCTTGTCACCTCCAACGGGCCGATGGAAAACAGAACATTGCTCGCATGTTCTCCCATGGTCTCACCTCTTCCGATTCACAGGGAAAGCGCCGCAAAGCGGGGCCTTTCCCCTCTCAATGTATGTTTTTGTTATTATACACCATTCCCCCGGGAAAAGATAGCCCCGAATTCCGCAAAAACTCGGGAAAAAGAGGGATCTTGACAGTCAAAACGCGCGGCGGCGCTTCTTATCCTTGATGTTTGCGGAAACTTGTGTTATTCTGTAAGTTGGAGTGTGATTGCAACATGAGAATGCGCAAACGGCACAATCTGGATTCCCGGATGGAGGCCTGTTCCGCTTATCTGATCGAAGACCCCGCGGCGCTGCGGGGCGAATGGCTGGCCGCCTTTCCCGAACAGGACCGGCTCTATGTGGAGCTGGGCTGCGGCAAGGGCCGCTTCACCGTGGAGACGGCGAAGGCGGAGCCCTCGGCGGTGATCCTGGCCATTGAAAAGGTGCCGGACGCCATGGTGCTGGCCATGGAGCGTGCCCGGGACGCGGGCGTCACCAACGTCCGCTTTATGGACTTTGACGCGGCCAATCTCGCCTCCATCTTCGCGCCGGAGGAGATCGACCGCCTGTATCTGAATTTCAGCGACCCCTGGCCCAAGAGCCGGGACGCCAAGTTCCGCCTGACGGCGCCGGGCTTCCTGCGCCTGTATGCCGACGTGCTCTCCCCCGGCGGGCAGATCTGGTTCAAGACCGACAACGCCCCCCTCTTCGCCTGGTCGCTGGAGCAGTTTGAGAGCGAGGGCTGGGCGCTCTCGGAGGTGACGGACGATCTGCACCGGGACGGCCCCGTTGGCATCATGACCGACTATGAGCTGAAGTTCACCGCCGAGGGGCTGAAGATCCACCGGCTGGTGGCCACCCGCACCGCCGAGACCCGCGGCACCGCCGCGGGAGCCGTCCCAAGGCTGCGCAACGCCGCCCTGGGGGACGCCCGGGGCAGCAAAAAGCCCCGCCCGCCGGAGGACGCCCTGCGCCTGGCAGCCGCCACCCTCCCCCTCTGCCACGCCTTTTACCGGAGTTTTCAGCAGGCGCCGGAGCTCTTTGAGGATCCGAGCCGCTACGAGCCCTATGTCTACGACGCCGGGAAGGTGGACGCCTGGTTCACGGAGCGGCAGGCCCGGGAAAACGAGCGGCGCTTCTACGTCCTGCTGGGGCAGGAGCCCATCGGCGAGCTGGTGCTCAAGAAAATCGACCCTGCCGGGAAGCGCTGCGAGCTGGGCATCTGCCTGGTGAACGACCGCTATAAAAACCACGGCTACGGCACCCTGGCCCTGCGGCAGGGGCTGCGCTATGCCTTTGAGGAGCTGGGCCTGGAGACCGTGCTGGCCGATTCCCTGCTCCGGAACACCCGCAGCCAGCGCGCGCTGCAGAAGGCGGGCTTCCGCTATGTGTCGGAGGACGGGCACTTCAAGTACTACCAAATCCGCCGGGAGGAGACGAAATGAAATTCATTTCCTGGAACGTGAACGGCCTGCGCGCCGTGCAGAAAAAGGGCTTTGAGGAGATCTTCCGGAGCTTTGACGCCGATTTCGTCTGTCTGCAGGAGACCAAGCTCCAAGCCGGGCAGATCGAGCTGGACTTTCCCGGCTACGAGAGCTATTGGAGCTACGCCGAGAAGAAGGGCTACTCCGGCACCGCCATCTTCACCCGGCACACGCCCCTGTCGGTGCGCTATAATCTGGGCATCCCGGAGCATGATACCGAGGGGCGGGCTGTGACCCTGGAGTATGCGGACTTCTTCCTGGTCTGCGTCTACACCCCCAACGCCCAGGACGAGCTGAAGCGCCTGGCCTACCGCATGCAGTGGGAGGACGATTTCCGCGCCTACCTGCAGGCGCTGGATGCGCAAAAGCCCGTCATCGTCTGCGGGGACATGAACGTGGCCCATGAGGAGATCGACCTGAAAAACCCCAAGCAGAACATCGGAAACCCCGGCTTTTCCTACGAGGAGCGGGGCAAATTCACGGAGCTTCTGGCGGCGGGCTTTACCGACTCCTTCCGCTATCTCTACCCCGACAAAACCGACGCCTACTCCTGGTGGAGCTACCGGGCGGCGGCCCGGGCGCGGAACGTGGGCTGGCGCATCGACTATTTTGTGGTGTCGAACCGGCTGCGCCAGCAGATCAAGGACGCGACCATCCTCCCCGAGGTGCTGGGCAGCGACCACTGCCCCGTGGGACTGGACATTCAGTTTGTAGGGGCTGACGCAGTTCCTCCCCCAGCGGGGGAGGATCCCGACGCGCGGGCAGCGTGCGACGTTCCCAGCTCTGCTGTCAGCGAAGCTGACAGGTGAGGGAGAAGGAACGAAAGCGCACCAAGGTCGGGATGAGGACGAGGGCGGAACACTCTCCCTCATCACCCGCTTCGCGGGAGCTTCCCCCGCTGGGGGAAGCACAGACGGGCGGCTGATAGCCGCCCCTACGGTGAGGCTGTTTTCAGGACAGGTTTATGGTACGAATCGGAAACGTTACATTGCAGGGTCGGGTGACCCTGGCGCCCATGGCGGGGGTGACGGACTTCGCCTTCCGCGCCCTCTGCCGGGAGCAAGGCGCCGCCCTTACCGTCACGGAGATGGTCTCCGCCCGGGCGCTCTGCTACCGGGACGAGAAGACCAAGGCCCTGCTCCACCGCCTGCCGGAGGAGCGCCCCCTGGCGGTGCAGCTCTTCGGCCACGAGCCGGAGGTGCTGGCCGAGGCCGCGCCCCTGGCGCTGGAGCTCTCCGGCGGGGAGATTCTGGACATCAACATGGGCTGCCCCGTGGGGAAAATTGTGAAATCCGGGGACGGCTCCGCCCTGATGCGCTCGCCGGAGCTTGCCGGGCGGATCGTGGAGGCGGTGAAGAAGGCCGTGTCCGTCCCCGTCACGGTGAAGTTCCGCAAGGGCTGGGACGGGGGCAGCGTGAACGCGGTGGAATTTGCCCGGGTGCTGGAGAGCGCCGGGGCGGACGCTCTCTGCGTTCACGGCCGCACCCGGGTGCAGATGTACGCCGGCAAGGCGGACTGGGACATCATCCGTCAGGTCAAGCAGGCGGTGAAGATCCCCGTCACCGCAAACGGGGACATTTTCACCGGCGAGGACGCGGCACATATCCTGCGCTACACCGGGGCGGATCTCTGCGCCGTGGGCCGGGGCGCCTTCGGCAATCCCTGGCTCTTCCGGGAAGCAAACGCCGCCATCGCCGGCGAGCCCATCCCGGCGCCGCCCCCGCTCGGGGAGCGGATGGACGCCGCCGTGGGGCAGATCGAGACCCTGGCCGCCTTCGCCGGGGAGCGCATCGCCTGCCTGGAGGCGCGGCACCACCTGCCCTGGTACCTCCACGGCGTGCCCCACGCGGGGATCTACCGCAGGGAGCTGGTGCAGGTGGACACGCTGGAGGACATTCACCGCATCGTAAAAGACATCAAGCGCGATTTGAAATAGAGAAGAAACAGAGCCCTCTTTGCCATCTTTGGCTCCGCAAGAGACAGAGCGGAAGCAAAGGTTCCGTCCGCAAGATGCCGATGGCGGCGGGAGCTTCGTTTCCGCAGAAATAAGGAAGTGATCGCTTGACAAGAGAACAGGAACTGACCGTGATCCGCCGGGTGCAGCACGGGGACGTGGACGCCTTCGGCCTGCTGGTGACGGCCTATGAGAAGAACGTCTTCAACGTGGCGCTGCAGATGGTCGGCAACCGGGAGGACGCCCAGGACATCGCCCAGGAGGCCTTTTTGAAGGCATACAACTCCCTGTCCTCCTTCCGGGGGGACAGCAAGTTTTCCAGCTGGCTCTACCGCATCGTCTCCAACCTCTGCCTGGACTTCAAGCGCCGGCAGAGCCGCCGCCCCAGCTCCTCCCTCACCGTGGAGGACGACGACGGGGAGAACGTGCAGCTGGACATCGCCGACGAGAGCCAGAGCCCGGAGACGCTGCTGGAGCGGAAGCTGACCCGGGAGGCCGTGCGCCGGGGGCTCGCGGAGCTGCCCGACGAGCAGCGGCAGATCCTGCTGCTGCGGGAGATCCAGGGGCTGAGCTACGAGGAGATCGGCGAGGCCATGGGGCTGGAGGCCGGGACGGTGAAATCCCGGATCTTCCGGGCGCGAAAAAAACTTTGCGCTTATTTGCTGAAGGACGGGAACATTCCCGACTCCATCTCGTCAAGAAACCCGAGAGGAAGTGATGTCCCATGAGCTCTTGTGAACGCTATCAGGAGCTGATCAGCCGCATGATCGACGGCGAGCTGACAGCCAGAGAAGAGGCCGATCTGGCCGAGCATATCGAAGGCTGCGCGGAATGCGCCGCGCTGTTTCAGGCTTTTTCCGCCATCTCCCAGCAGATCGGCGGGGATCTGGAGGAGGCTCCCCTGGATCTGAAGGAAACCGTCATGGCCAATATCCGCCGGGAGGAGATCCGGAAGAAGAACCGCCTCCCCACCATTTTGCGCAGCGTGCTGTCCACCGCGGCGGTGGCCGCCGTGGTTGTGGGCGTGTATCTGGGCGTGTCCTTTGCCAAGGGCGCTCCCGCCGGCGGCCAGCTCAGCACCGCCGCCTATGAGGAAGCGCCGCTTGCCACCGAGGAAGCCGCATCTGCCCGCTACGCCCAGGAGAGCGCCGTAACGAAGGACGCCGCCCCGGAGGAAGCGGAGCCGGAAACGGAGGAGGCCATCCTGGAGGAGAGCGCCGAGGAGCCTGCCGCGCCCATGCTGGCAGCCCCCAACCCGGAGCCGGAAATGGCGGATACCGCGGAGACCACGGAGGCGGAGGCCGCCAACGGTTTTCTCGCTCAGCCGGCAGCCGCCGAGGAGGCGCTCCCCGTCTGGGATTTCTCCCACTGGGATCTGGCGCTGCTCCGGGAGCTGCTGGGCGGTGAGAGCGCGGAGCTGAGCCAGGAGGAGCTGGAGGGCGCCCGGATCGGCGTCATCCTGGTCCGCTTCGGCAGCGAGATCGAGGAGGTCCCCCTCTATGAGCTGGAGGATCGGCTGTACTACTACGACCCCGGCCAGGAGACCCTGATGCTCGCCTCCCTGAGCCCCGCCGAATGGGCGGAGTTTCTGGGAGAATAAGCAGCCGGCCGCGAGAAACCATCCGCACCTGTAGGGGAGATAGCCGAATCGCCCGCCGATCCGGGGTCTCGCCCCACACGCGGGTCGTCGGGGCGCCGACCCCTACGGAGAAACGCGGGTCTGCGTTGTAGGGGCTGGCGCCCTCGACAGCCCGGCGGGGGAAACGGAAAAACAACTGAAATCTCCGGCGAATGCGGACTTTGATCCGTTTTCGCCGGAGATTTCTTTTCTTTATTTCCTTGCACGGGAGGGGCCCTAAAGGACTAGCTTCGCGTCGCAAGCCCCTCCCCTACGGAGCGGACGGAGAGCTTCGTAGGGGCGGCTATCAGCCGCCCGTGGAGATAGGCCAGCGCCCCTCAGGCGGGCGGGTAATACCCGCCCCTACGCAGCATGGGTCGCGATCCCCCGTAGGGACGACCATTGGTCGTCCGCAGACCTGCGCCCATGTCCGACAGACGGACGAGCAATGCTCGTCCCTACGGAGCGGACGGACACACGGGTCGTCGGGGCGCCGACCCCTACGGAGAAACGCGGGTCTGCGCCTTCAATCCTTTATTCCCTGCTCCTCGCCCTTTTCCTTCACATAGTAGTGGCGGGCGATCCAGCGGGAGAGGCCGTCCAGCCCGGGGTAGACGATGCGCTCGGACATGTTGAGCTGATCCAGCATGTCCCGCACCCGCCAGCGGAGCTTCCGGTCGATCACATATTTCACGGTGTGCTCGGTGCAGCGGTCGAGGAAGTCCTCCACATTCTCCATCTCCATGGGGATGACGGAGAAGAAGGAGTACTGGTTCACGATGCGGGCGCTCAGGGAGGGCGGTTCCAGCACCACCATGCTCCGATCCCCCATGTCCCGGTCGTACAGTGCCAGACTCTGGGCGGCGCTGCCCAGCATGTCCACAGAGAAGACCTCCGCCTGGTAGTCCCGCATGACCTGCTGATAGCGCTCCGGCAGCAGAGAGTGGAGCTCCGCGATGTCCACGCGCCAGACCATGCAGTCGTGATCCTCCATGCGGGCCAGATCCTCCTCGCTGACGGCGAAGTGCAGCGCCACCAGGGCGGACTGGGTCCAGTCCAGCAGCCGGGTGGGCAGGCCGTGGTGCTGCCCCAGGATCATCTGCCGCCAGACCGAGTGGGCCACGCTGGGATCCTCGATCACCGCGTACTTGGCGAAGTTTTTCAAAATCGCCGGCTCCAGGCTCCGCTGGAGCTCGCGGCAGTTGCGCCGGAGGCTTGTGACCATGCGGAAATCGGCATTGGTCATGCCCCGGTAGACAAAGGGGCTGCGGTTGCGCCCCAGATCCGGGCGGTATTCCTGCTCCGACAGCAGGGGCATCAGCTCCTCCAGGGTGCTGACGCGGACTTCTTGGATCATCGTATGCCTCCTTTTCGGCACTTTCGAAAACGCCAGTCCCGGTTCCTGCCGGGACTGGCGCTTATCTTATCCGGCCTGTCCGGTCTGTTCTGTCTCTTCGGTCTGCCCGGCCTCTTCGGGCTGTTCGCTCTCCGCCGCCTGCTCCTCGGGCGGGAAGGCCCGCTCCAGCCAGGAGATGTAGGTGGCCATGGGCGTCCACTTCTCCGGGAAGAAGCGATAGACCAGCATGGGGTCGTCGCCGGTGTTGTAGCAAATGTAGTTGGAATCGTGATTTGTCATCTTCACGGCAAAGCGGTAGTACTGGCTGGCCTCCTCCTGGATCTCCTCGTCGCTGCCGCCGATGGGGTAGCTGAGCACGAAAGGCTCCTTGCCGAAGAGCCGCGTGAGCTGCAGCCGGGACTCGGACAGCTCGTAATCCCGCTTCTCCGGGTCGCGGATGGTGGTCAGGTCGGTGTGGCTCATGGTGTGGCTCTGGAAATCCACATAGCCGCTGGCGGCCATCTCCAGGGCCTCATCCTCGTCCAGGTGGTTGCCGCTGATGGTAAAGAAGTCCCAGACCATGAAGACCGTGACCTTCACATGGTACTTCTCCACCAGGGGCAGCATGTTGGTGTAGTTGTTCGCCCAGCCGTCGTCAAAGGTCAGCAGCACGGGCTTTTCGATCTCGTCCACATGCTCCAGATCCGAGAACCAGATGGGGGTGTAGCCGTTTTCCAGCAGATAGACGAACTGCTTCTCCAGATCCTGGGGGTTCACGAAGAGGTTGGCGTCCTTGCTGCCCCAGCCCACGCCGTGGTACATCATCACCGGCACGTTGTAGCCCTGGGGGATCTCCCAGTTGCCGGCGCCGGGGGTGCAGTAGAGATGGTTGAACTCCACATCGTCCAGCAGGCCGATCTGGCAGCCCTCGCAGAAGGACTCCACCGGCACCAGGACTTCCGCCCCGCCGTCGCAGAGCAGCACTGGCGCCGCCAGCTCAAAGTCCTTGTCCAGATAAGTAAGGGTGGTGCTGTAGGGGCGCAGGGTCACCCGGCTCCGCCGCCAGTTGAAGGAGACGCTCTCCCCGTCCTCCCCCGGCTCCAGCTCCAGGCCAAGTGCCTCGGCCACCTCGCTGAGGCGCACATAGCGCAGCCCCTCGTGCAGGTAGGCGCCGCTTTCCAGCTCTACCCCGTCAAAGGTGACCAGGCCGCCCTCCTCCAGCTCCGGCTCCACAAAGGGCGTGGGCGCCGGGGTAGGCGCCGGGGTGGGCTCCGGGCTCTCCTCCGGCCCGGGCGCCGCCGTAGGCTCCAGGGGCGCGGGGGCGACCACCTGGCCGCTCTCCTCTGCCGGCTCCGCCGCCGCGTCCGGCCGCTGCAGCGCCCCGCGCTCCCCGCCGGACAGGGCCGACAGGGCAAAGACCGCCGCCAGCGCGATAAAGATAAAGATCAAAATTCCATGCAATGCCTTGCGCATGTTTTCTCCTCCCGCGTCGGGAAAATCCCCGCCGCTCCGTTTCGACAGGCAGTATACCACACTTTGCCGCTTTTGCAAAGGAATTTTCTGTCGCGTCGGGGCCGGTGCGCGGCTCATATCCCCCCGGGCGCGCACATATACATGGAGCAGGAAACGCGCGGCGCCCTGCCGCGCTCGGGGAGTGGTGTGAGTGCATAGCACGATAGAGGAACGCGCCTGTGATCTGGCGGCTTATATCATCGAAACCCGGAGCACCGTCCGCGCGGCGGCGGCCCGCTTCGGCATCTCCAAGAGCACCGTGCACAAGGATCTGACGGAGCGGCTGCGGCGGGTGAACCCGGGGCTTTACGCCCAGGTGCGCAGGCTGCTGGATCTGAACAAGGCGGAGCGTCACATCCGCGGCGGTCTCGCCACACGGCGCAAATACAAGGGAGAATAAAAGCGGCGGCGCAGAGCCCGATCCTCTCGGTCTGCGCCGCCGTTTTGCTGTCTCGGAGAAAGCCCTCCGGCTTATAAAAAGCGATCCGTCCGCTGGCGGGACAGGGGATCCATGGGATCCTTGCTGCGCCCCACGAGAGCCAGAACATCGCTGAAGGCCCACTCTTTTCCGCGGTACTGCACCTTTTGGCTCCGGGTATCCTTGTGGTTGAGCCAGTCCATCACCGCGCCCAGGCTGCGGAACATATCGTCCGAGGCCGTGTGCGGCCGGGCATAGCGCCCGCTGCGGTAGTTCTCGATCACGGCGCCGTAGCCGTCCCAGGCGTTGGCCACCGCGTCCTCCCAGGAGAGATAGAGCTGCTCCTGCGCCTGCTCGCCCACCCGGCGCACGCAGTCCGGCTGTCGCAGCAGGCGGCGCAGCATGGCCGCCATGGAAGCCGCGTTCTCCTCGATCAAAAAGCCCGTCTCCCCGTCGGCCACGTCCTCCGCGGCGCAGCTGCCCCGGATCAGCACGCTGGGCAGGCCACAGGCCGCCGCCTCCCGCACCACCAAACCGTTGGTGTCGAAGGTGGAGGGGAAGAGGAACAGATCCGCCCGGCAGTACCAGGCGCGGATCAGATCCCGATCCCGGATGGGCTCGACGAAGATCACCTTTCCGCGAGCGCGCAGCTCCTCGGCATAGGCCATGATCTCCTCCCGGTCGCCGCCGCCGCCCACAAAGACCATGCGGAAGTCCTGCCCCTCTCCGTCCAGGGTCTTCAGCGCGTCCAGAATGATTCGCAGCCCCTTGTACCACATCATGCGGCCCACGAAGAGCAGCATCGGCACCCCGGCGGGCAGGTCATAGCCCCCCGTCGCCTGCCGCACAGCCTCCTCCGGCACGCGGCCCTTGGGGAAGTCCACGCCGTTGGGCATGACCACATAGTCCCCCTCAAAGCCCATGCTGCGCAGGTTCTCCCCCGCGCCGCGGCTGACCGTCCAAACCTCGTCGCAGGCGGCGATGTTCTTCACCAGGAGCTTGATCATCTCCGTCTGGATCAGCTTGCCCCGCACGGCGTTGGCGATGTCGATATCGAATTTGGTGTGATAGGTCAGCACCACCGGCAGATGCAGCCGATCCCGCAGTCCCCGCGCCAGCAGCGTGGAGCTGATGGGACAGTGGCTGTGGATCAGGTCAAAGCCTTCCTCCTTCATCGTTCCCATCAGCTCGGGGGAGAAGGGGATGCCCGCCCGATAGCCCAGCTTTTTGGACACAAACATGCTGGGGTAGCGGTAAACGGGAAAGGGATACACCGAATCGTCCACATCCGGGTAAAAGGGGGTCACAACGGCGGCGTGGCCGTGCTTCTCCGTGATGATCTGGGCGTAGTTTCGCACCGCTGTGGCAACGCCGTCAATGGTCGGCGGAAAAGAATCGTTGATCAGGCACACGTTGAGCTTGTCCATAGGACGCCTCCAGGGGGCAGCCGTGCAGATCACGCGCTGCCAAAATGCGTGTAAACATAGTTATTATATCTCAAATCACAGTATATTTCAAGGTCTTCCGACAAAACAACCCCTTATCCCGCCAAAACCGCACGGTTTTGGCCGTCCCTCCGGGTGCGGTCACCGGCTCACAATGGCAAACCGCTCTATGAACAGCTTGAGGCCGCACCCGGAGGGGTGCGGCCTCGTATGGATGTTGCTTTGTGTCTCAAGCGGAAAGGCTTACTTGTTGGCGGCCTCCATGCCGGCGGCCAGAGCCTTCTTGTTGCCTTCCAGGAAGCGGGCCTTGCGCTCGCCCAGCTCGATGCGGATGGCCTCGATCATGCTCTCGGTGGAGCAGGCGGGATCCTTCGCCATCAGTGCACCCAGGATGGCGACGTTTGCGCCTTTGGGGTTGCCGACTTCTTCCGCGATCTTGTTGGCGTCGCAGTAGACGACCTTGATGTCGTCACGCTCGACCTTGCGGTCGATGATGGAGGAGTTGACCACGAGCACGCCGCCGGGCTTGACGGAGTTCTCAAACTTGAGCAGGGAGGGCAGGTTCATCGCCACAACGGCATCGGCCTTGTCGACCATCGGGGTGCCGATCGGATCATCGCTCACGATGACGGAGCAGTTGGCCGTACCGCCGCGCATCTCAGGGCCGTAGGAGGGCAGCCAGGAGACGTGCTTGCCTTCCAGCATGCAGGCCATAGCCACGAACTTACCGATCAGGAGCATGCCCTGACCGCCGAAGCCGGCGAAAAGATAACGTTTCGTCATTTCTGTTCAGCCCCCTTATCTTTGTACACGCCCAGCGGGTAGTAGGGGATCATGTTCCCTTCCAGCCACTTCATGGCTTCCACCGGACTCAGGCCCCAGTTGGTGGGGCAGGCGGAGAGAACCTCGATCATGCAGAAGCCCTTGCCTTCCAGCTGATACTCCATGGCCTTCTTGATGGCCTTCTTGCACTTGATGATGTTGGCGTTGTTGTTGACGGCGCAGCGCTCGATGTAGTAGGATCCGGGAACCTGCGCGAGCATCTCGCTCATCTTGATGGGCGCGCCGCACCAGGCCTCGTCACGGCCATAGGGAGAGGTGGTGGTCTTCTGGCCCACCAGCGTGGTGGGGGCCATCTGGCCGCCGGTCATGCCATAAATGGCGTTGTTGACGAAAATGGTGACGAGCTTCTCGCCGCGGTGCGCGGCATGGACGACCTCGGCGGTGCCGATGGAGGCCAGGTCGCCGTCGCCCTGATAGGTGAAGACCAGGGTGTCGGGCTTGGAGCGCTTGATGCCGGTGGCGACAGCGGGGGCACGGCCGTGGGCGGCCTCGTACATATCGCAGTTGAAGTAATCATAGGCGAAGACCGAGCAGCCGACAGGGGCGACGCCGATGACGTTGCCGGCCTCGAGCTTGCCTTCCTTGACCAGCTCTTCGATGCTCTCGGCGACCAGGCGGTGGATGATGCCGTGGTTGCAGCCGGGGCAGTAGTGGAACTGCTTATCGGTCAGCAGCTGGGTTTTTTCAAAGACAACAGACATCTTACTTTCCCTCCTTCAGCATGGCGAGGATGCGGGCTTTGACTTCTTCGGTGGTCGGGAAGAGGCTGCCGCAGTGGCCGAGGAACTCGACCGGGCGGGCGCCGCTGACGGCCAGGTTGACGTCCTCGAGCATCTGGCCTTCGTTGACCTCGATGTCCAGCACTGCCTTGACCTGGGGCTGGTTGACGGCCTTCTTGAGCTCGTCGTAGGGGAAGGGCCACACCGTGATGGGACGGAACAGGCCGACCTTGTAGCCCTCTTCACGCAGCTCGTCCACAGCGCTGCGGGCGACGCGGGAGACGGTGCCGAAGGCGGTGAGAACGATCTCGGCGTCCTCGGTGCGGTAGTTCTCGAACATCACTTCGTTCTTCTCGATCTCGCGGTAGCAGGCCTGCAGCACGTTGGTGTGATCGGTCAGCTCCTCGGTGGAGATGTACATGGAGTTGATGACGGCGCGCTTGGCGGGGTCGTCGCCCGGCTTCCAGCCCATGGCGGCCCAGGGCTTGGCTTCTTTGGTCGGCTTGTACTCGACCATCTCCGGCATTTCGACCGGCTCCATCATCTGGGCGATGATGCCGTCGAGCAGGAACAGAACGGGGATGCGGTACTTCTCGGCCTTCTCATAGGCGAACATCATCGTGTCCACGACCTCCTGGATGGAGGAGGGCGCGTAGGTCAGCAGGTGGTAGTCGCCGTTGCCGCCGCCCTTGGTGGCCTGGAAATAGTCGCCCTGGGAGGCCTGGATGTTGCCGAGGCCGGGACCGCCGCGCATGACGTTCAGGATCACGCAGGGCAGCTGAGCGCCGGCGATGTAGGAGATGCCCTCCTGCTTCAGGGAGACGCCGGGGCTGGAGGAGGAGGTGATAACGCGCATGCCGGTACCGGCAGCGCCGTACACCATGTTGATCGCCGCCACTTCGCTCTCGGCCTGCAGGAAGCAGCCGCCGATTTCGGGCATACGGGCGGACATGTATTCGGGGATCTCAGTCTGCGGGGTAATGGGGTAGCCGAAGAAGAAACGTGCGCCGGCGCGAATGGCAGCCTCGGCGATCGCTTCGGACCCCTTCATGAGAGTTAATGCCATTTTCGTTTCCTCCTTATAGTCTTTCGATGCGGATCGCGACATCCGGGCAGGTGCGTGCGCAGGATGCGCAGCCGATGCAGTCATCCGGGTTCACGACTTCAGCGGGATGGTAGCCTTTTGCGTTGAGTTTGGTCTTGGAAAGGGCAAGCACGCCTTTGGGACATGCTCTCGCGCACAGGCCGCAGCCCTTGCATACAATCTCGTTGATTGTAACCTTAACCATGTTCTTACCTCTTTTCCTTGATAGATTTGCAGGTCTATTCTAAAAACCGTCACGCGACGGATGGGGATACGCTTTTCGCTTCGTCCCGGCCGGGCAGGCTCAGTCCATATTGGTCCGGTAGAAATTGCCGGGGCGGGGGTTGGAGGGGTTCTGATCCAGACTGTGGATCCAGGAATCCCAGTCGCGCTGCATATAGGTGTCGATCGCAAGGGGGGTGCCGATGTATTTCGGGTCGTGCCCTTCGGCGAGGAAGCGGTCGAGAAACTGCTTCTTGCCGGAGGTGTAGAGCACCGGAACGCCAGTGCGCTCCGAGACCTCGCGGATCATCTCGTAGCCGTCGCGCAGCTCGGCGTCGGTGGTGGCGATGGCGAGGTTGGTGTTGTTGATCATGCCGGTGATCTGCAGGCGGGAGTGGATCTGCATCTCCTCCTGCAGCTTGATGATGCGCTCCACCGTCCCGGCAAGCGGGCGGCGGATGTTCACCACGTTCAGCACCTCCAGGGCGCCGGGCTCCAGCTCCATGAAGTCCTGATAGTAACGCGCCACGGCCGTGGCGCCCACGGCGTCGCCGCCGACGTCGAACACAACGGTGTCCCAGTCCATGGCGAAGGCGGAGGCAACCTCAGCGGGAACGGAGAGCGTTTCAATACCGGCGCAGGCGAAGTTCGGGGAGACCAGGCGGATCTCCTTCATCTGGGTCATCCTGCCGCGCTCGGTGAGGCGGAAATAGGTGTTGACCATATCCAGATCCAGCAGTTCCGTGCGGTCGCCGCGTTCGGCGGCCTTGAAAGCAAAGTTCAGCGCCAGCTCCGTTTTGCCGCTGCCGTAGTTGCCGATCAGAACCTTCATCTTCTTCATAGGGCTTGCCTCTCGTTTCTTCTTTCTCAGAAAGGATACTTTCACACATAGGTCATTGTAGCATTTCCCTCCCCTTGCGTCAAGCGACAAAATGACCAGAAAGCCGCCCCGCCAGGCGACATTCTGACGAAGAAATAAACACTTTGCATTGGTTCCTGTGCAAAAGCTTCTTTTTTTGAACTTTTTTGCATCTTTTCAAGATTATCCCGTCAGGCTTCCTCGCAGGCAAGGCTACGGGGGGGCGAGGATCTTTACCGTAGGGACGAGCAATGCTCGTCCGTGGTTGCCAACGCGGTTCGGACAAGCGGACGACCAATGGTCGTCCCTACGGGGGAACCTGGGTTTGCACCGTAGGGGCCGGCGCCCTCGACGGCCCGCCGTATTCCCGCTTCTTCGTAGGGGAGGGGCTTGCCCCTCCCGTTTGTCCGACTTGAGCGTGCATTGGCGGGAGGGACATACCCCGGAGGGCACTTGGCCCCTCCCCTGCGCAAAGCCCGGGCGGCGCATGGCGCGCCGCCCGGAGTCTGTTGATGTATTCGCTTTTACCACTGGGTCTTTCTCTTCCGCTTCGCCGCGCAGCTCTCATACACCAGGCGGATGATGACCACCATCAGGATGCAGAAGAAGATCTGGGCGCTGTAGCAGAGCAGATACTTGCCGGAGCGCTGCACCTGGTATTCGCCCAGGTACCCGATGCCCACCAGGCTCAGCACAAAGCCTGCCCAGCTCAGCCCGTGCCAGTAGGTGTAGCCTCCGGCTTGGATGGACTTTCTGCTGTAATACACCAGCACGTAGAGCGCGGTGCAGGCGGCGAAGACCTGGGCCAGGCTCACGAAGGAGGAGTACTTGTTCAGCCCCACGATCAGGTGGAAGTGCATGAGGGGGGAGTCGTTGCGCAGGGAGTCCACCACCACCTCGATCGCCGCGTAGTACAGCAGGAACATGCGCCAGACATTGCCGCTGCGCGCGCAGGGAGCGCGCATCTTCCGCGTGCCCCGCTTGAGATAGAAGCGCAGCAGGAACACGGCCAGCAGCAGCATGGCCAGAAAGGCCAGGAAGAAGGTGGCCAGCACCCAGGTCTCGTTCCCCGCCGCGTCGGTGCGGGAGACGGCGAAGGGCAGGCTCTTGAAGAGGGGGGTGTTGATCTCGATGCGGCTGCGGCAGGTGTCGTTGAAGAGGGCGCTGAGCCGGATAAAGGCGATGAGCAGCGCAAGGCCGGGCGCCGCGCAGTCCAGCAGCAGGCCGCCGGTCTGCACCAGTCTCAGCTTATCCACGATCCAGGCGGCCAGCCACACCCCCAGGATCACGCCGGGCAGATAGAAGCTGCCCAGGCTGAAATCGGAGAAGGCGTGCCCGAAGGAGTCAAACACGTCCACGCTGAAGTACCAGCACAGAAGCCGCGCCAAAAACAGGCTCAGGATCACGGCCAGGGGGAAGAAGACCAGCAGCTCCCGCGAAGTCTCGCTGCGCCGCCGGTAGAGGGCAATGGTCAGGCTCAGGCAGCAGAGCACGCCCAGGGTGATGATGAGGGAGCTCCAGTAGATGGCCCGCTCCCCGAAATACAGGGCGATCTGGTTCATGATCCCACCTCCGTTTCGGCCGGGATGGCAGTGGCGAAGTAGATGTTGTCGCTGACAGGGCGCTCCTCGCCGAAGTCCACATGGTTATAGGCTCTGCCCTGGAAGACGATCTCGCCGGTCTGGCCGCCGTCCAGGCAGTAGGCGTTGACGACGGGCTTCTCCGCGAAATGCTGGGCAAACTGGTTCACCGTCCAGCGGGCGGCCATCTCGGGCGAGTGGTTCACGGACATGTAGAGATAGTGGAGCTTGTCCACCTGGCCGATGCCGGCGCGGGAATAGGGCTTTTCGATCTCGCCCACCGGGTACCAGCTGCAGTCCACCGCCTGGCCGTCCCGTACCAGGACGGGGCCAAAGGAGATGGAGAAGAGGATGTCGTTGTCGGCGATGTACTGCTCCAGCTCCTCCCGGGTGAAGGGCTGCCCCAGCTGGGTGAAGATGAAGTCGCCCTCGCCGTTTATAAAGCAGGTCTCCAGGCAGTTGTAGCGCTTGTAGCTGCCGGTGTAGGTGTCGGTGGGGAAGCGGTAGATGTTCCGGTCATAGACCACCATGCCGAAGTCCCGGTTCTGGTAGAAGTCCGCGTTCAGGCTCAGCACCGCGTTGGTGCTCCGGTGCAGGGTGGTGGAGTAGTACTGGTTGGACGAGGCAAAGGTATCGTCGGCCAGCTTCCGCCGGAACTGGGAGGCGTCGGCTACCTTCACCTCCGCCAGGCTGCAGGTGTAGCCGTCGATGACCTCCTTCCAGCAGATCACCAGGATGGTCTCGTCCAGGTAATACTCGATGTCCTCCCGGTCGGCACCCTTGTAGAACTCCACATTGGGGTCGAAGGCCACGGTCTCGTCCTCCCGCAGCAGCCCGTAGTCCCGGGCCTGCTGGATGATCTCCAGCACCTTCTCCGGCTCGTCCACGCTGATCTTGCCGAAGCAGGCGGGGTTGGGGGCGGGGGCCACCACAGAGCCCTCCTCGATCACATAGTGGGTCTTCACCGGGGCGGGGTCCTCCGGATTCTCCGGATCGGCGGGCGCCTGGGCGTCCGGCGCGATGCGGGCGGCCAGGTTCACCCGGCGGCTGCCGACGGCGCCGGTGCCGGAGCTGGGGTGGACGTTGTGCAGGATCCACACTACGCAGAGCGCCGAGAGGATCAGCAGCGCCGCGGAGATCAGCTTGGGCAGCCACCCGGGCATCTGCCGCTCCCGGGTCTCGGACTCCCCCTCCCGGCGCCAGCTGCGGAGCTTTGCGCCGATGCCCTGCAGCAGCTCGCCGATGCTGGGGCCCTGGAGAGCCGGGCGCTGGGGCTCCTGCCGGCGGGCGTCTCTGCGGTACGCCGGGGCAGGCTCCGCCACTGTGGGCTCCTCATAGACCGGTTCTTCGTAGACCGGCTCCTCGTAGGCAGGCTCTTCCTCGCGGGGTCTTGCAAGCGCGGGCTCCTCAACGGTCGGCTCCTCGTAGACCGGCTCCTCAAAGGCGGGAGCGCCGCTTTCAGGCTCCGGATCCCGGAATTCGGACAGGATATCGTCCAGATCAAAATCTCTGCTCATCGTCTCTCCTCACTTCCCGCCGCTCAGGGCCTTGAGCAGACTCTCGTCCGCCACGATCAGCCACCGGCCCTGCTCATAGCGCAGCTGGATCTGCAGCTCCGTGGTTCTGTAAAAATTCTCCGGCTGGGCCAGCAGCTCCTCTGCGGTGGGGAAAATGTCCCGATCCGCCTCGCCCTCCCCGCCGGGGATGGTGGCGATGGGGGTCTCCAGCGCCAGCTCCAGGGCGTTCATGTCCAGGCTCTGGAAGCGCACGGTCTGCACCGCGGTATCGCCCTTCTGCTCCGGCTCGCCCAGCAGGGCGTAGTCATAGCTCTCCAGCAGGCGTTTCCACTTCAGACTGTCGGACTGGTTTTCCAGCCCCAGGCTGTCATAATTTGCAAGGCAGGCGTAGGCGGCGTCATACTTGCCGATGACCACCGACTCAAAAAAGGTCTCCACCGTCTCCTGGGGCTTGGCGTCCGACTTCACCAGCAGCGTGCCGTTTTTGGCGCCGACGACGCACAGCACCAGGGTCAGGATCACCAGGGCCAGGGTCAGATAGCCCCAGAAGGGGCTGATTTTTGCTTTCATGGTATCTTCCTCCCAGTTTCGTACCCCTTATTTTACCTTATCCGCGCCTATCCGTCAATCGAAAAATGCCCGCCCCATGATGGGCATTTCTTCATTCCTTCCTTTCTTCATTTCCCTTGCGGGGATCGCTCCGACGTGTTATACTCATTTTATCACCAAAACAAAACGGAGGTCGATTCCCATGGAAAACAACAAAATCCCCGAGCGCAGCCAGGTTCCCGAGGAGTTTACCTGGAATCTGAAGGACATGTTCGAAAGCGACGAGGCCTGGTTTGCCGAAAATGAGGCGCTGAAGGCTCTGCCCGCCGAGATCGCCGCCTTCCAGGGTCACCTGGGCGACGACGCCGAGACCCTGCTCTCCTTCTTCCGCAAGCAGGACGAGGTGGAGGTGCGCCTCGGCACCCTCTACGGCTACGCCAGCTGCAAGAGCGACCAGGACACCGGCAACGGCTTCTATCAGGACATGCGCGGCAAGGCCATGAGCACCATCGTGGCCGTCTCCTCCGCCGCCGCCTTCGCCTCTCCCGAGATCATGGCCATCCCCGAGGATACGCTGAACCTCTTCTACGTCGCCCAGCCCGGTCTGGAGGAGTACCGCCGCAGCCTCTACCAGATCCGCCGCCGCGCCGCCCACATCCTCTCCCCCGCCGAGGAGCGCCTGCTCTCCGCCGCCGGCGAGATGGCCCGCGGACCCGAGAACATCGGCAGCGTCTTCCGCAACGCGGATCTGAAGTTCCCCAACGCGGTGGACAAGGACGGCGTGGAGCACCAGCTCACTGGCGGCTCCTTCGTGCCTCTGCTGGAGAGCCCCGACCGCGTCCTGCGCCAGAGCGCCTTCGAGACCTACTACAAGCAGCTTGGCAGCTACCGCAACACCGTGGCCGCCACCCTGGACGCCCAGTTCAAGCAGCTCTGCTTCTTCGCCAATGCCCGCAAGTACGAGAGCACCATCGCCGCCTCCCTGGATCGCACCGAGGTGCCCGTGCCCGTGTATCTGAACCTGATCGAGGCCGTCCACGCGAACCTGGACAAGATGTACAAGTACGTCGCCCTGCGCAAGAAGCTGCTGGGGGTGGAAGAGCTCCACATGTACGACGTGTACACCCCCATCGTGGCCGACGCTGCGGAGAAGATCTCCTTCGAGGAGGCCAAGGAGACCGTGCTGGAGGCTCTGGCCGTCATGGGCGAGGACTACACCGATCTTCTCAAGGAGGGCTTCCAAAACCGCTGGATCGACGTGTACGAAAACGTGGGCAAGCGGGGCGGCGCCTACTCCTCCGGCAACTCCCGTCCCCACCCTTATGTGCTCTTAAACCACAAGGACACCCTGGACAGCATGTTCACCCTGGTGCACGAGATGGGTCACGCCCTGCACAGCTACCACTCCACCAAGTATCAGCCCGTCTCCACCAGCGACTATGTGATCTTCGTGGCCGAGGTGGCCTCCACCTGCAACGAGGTGCTGCTGATGCGTCATCTGCTCTCCAAGACCACCGACAAAAAGGAGCGGGCCTACCTCATCAACCACTTCATGGATCAGTTCAAGGGCACCATCTACCGCCAGACCATGTTTGCCGAGTTTGAGCTGGAGATGGGCAGCATGGCCGAGCGGGGCGAGACCCTCACCGCCGAGGCGCTGTGCAAGAAGTACCACGAGCTCAACAAGCTCTACTTCGGCCCCGACATGGTCTCCGACGAGGAGATCGCCCTGGAGTGGGCGCGGATCCCCCACTTCTTCTACAACTACTACGTCTTCCAGTACGCCACCGGCTTCTCCGCCGCCGTGGCCATCGCCAACCGCATTTTGAAGGAAGGCGCCCCCGCCGTGGCCGATTATAAGAAGTTCCTCTCCGGCGGCAGCAGCACCGATCCCATTTCTCTGCTGAAGATCGCCGGCGTGGACATGTCCACCCCCGATCCCGTGAATTCCGCCCTCAGCCTCTTCGGCGAGCTGGTGGACGAGATGGAAAAGCTCTGCTGAGTTTTGAGTTTTTGAGTTTTAAGTTTTGAGTTTTAAGTTTTGAGAAAAGGAGCCTCTCCGGTTCATTCGCCGGAGATGCTCCTTTTTCTTCTTATTGCCCGCTCACATAATAGCAGTCCTCTGTCCACTTGGCGGGGTTTGTGTCGATATAGTCCCAGATCCGCCGGTAATCCGCTTCGTTTCGGATAACGTGCTCATGATAGGAACGCTGGAAAATGTTTTCCCCTGCTTCTTTGTTGATCAATCGCTTCATCACGCCGATTGCACGAGGAATTTTTGCATTTGCAGGAGTTTTGGAACTCACATCCCCATCGAAAGCATTCGTAGGGGCCGGCGCCCTCGACGGCCCGCTGTTCCCATTCGTAGGGGCCGGCGCCCTCGACGGCCCGCTGTTCCCATCAACGACCAAGATCAAATGAATGTGATTCGGCATGATGACATATTTATCAACATGCATTCCCGGGATCTGTTCCGTGGACAGGATATATTTCTCCACGATTTTGCCCTGCTCTGTCAGTTGAATGCTGGGGCCGTCGAGGGCGCCGGCCCCTACGGTAATAACCGACAGGCTGCACCGTTTCTCGTGGGTACACACGGTGACGAAATAGGCGCCGGGGGTGCTGTAATCGTATTCCCGCAGACGGGTCGGTTTTCGCTTGGGCAAGTCCATGGCATACATCCCCGTTTCATCGCAGGGGCGGCTATCAGCCGCCCGCTTGTCTTCCTCTATCAAAGAATAGCATCAAAACTCAAGGCTCATATCGTCACGGTGAACGTACTTCCCTTGCCCAGCTCGCTCTCCACCGCGGCGCGGCCGCCGTGGAGCTCCGCGATCTCCTTCACCATGGCGAGGCCCAGGCCGGTGCTGCCGTTCTCCTCCCGGCCGGGGTCGGCCTGCCAGAAGCGCTGCCACACCTTGTCCAGATCCTCCGGCGCGATGCCGATGCCGTCGTCCTCCACCCGGAGCACAGCGCGCCCCTCTTCTTTTTTCAGGCTCAGGCGGATCCGCCCGCCGGGCTTGCCGTAGCGATAGGCGTTCTGCAGCAGGTTCATCACCAACCGGGAGTAGAGCGCCGGGTTGAAGCTTGCGCGGATGCCGGGCTCGATCTCCGTCTCCAGGCGGATGCCCCGCTCGTCCCCGGGGCTGAACTCCCCCACGCAGGCGGCCGCAAAGCCGCTCAGATCCCCCTCCCGCAGGGGGTAGCGGTCGGTTCCGTGCTGCATCCGCGTCAGGCTCAAAAGCTGCTGCACCAGCTCGGACATGTGTCGGCTCTGCTCCTCGATCACCGCGAGACTCTCCCGGTAATCCTCCGGGGTTTTGGCCTTCCGGCGGGCCCGGTCGCACTCGGCCAGCACCACCGTCACCGGGGTGCGCAGCTCATGGGAGGCGTCGGAGGCAAACTGCCGCTCGGTATGGAAGGAGCGCTCCAGGCGCTCGAACATGCGGTTGAAGGCGCTGCCCAGCCGCCGCATCTCCGAGGAGGCGCGGCCCAGCTCGATGCGGGCGGTCAGATCGTCGCCGTCGGAGATGGAGTTGGCGGCGTTCACGATCTGCTCCATAGGGCGGAATGTGTCCCAGGCGATGAGCCAGCCGCCGCCCAGGGCCACCAGCAGGATGATGGGCAGCAGCGTCAGGGTGATGACGGTGATGGCGTGCATGAGGCCGGAGCTGTCCCCCGTGGAGACCAGGCCCCGCACCAGCACCGCGTGACCGTCGTCCTCGGCCCGCACGTCATAGAGGAAGTACTCCCCGCCCGCCAGGCGCACCGTGCGCAGCACGTTTGGCTCCACGGGGATGTCGCCGGGATCCACGCCCTCCGGCATGGCGGAGAGCAGCAGTGTCCCGTCCCCGGCGTAATAGCTGCAGTAGACGCCCCGGCGGTAGCTGTCCAGATCCTCCAGCTCAAAGTCGCCGTCCTCAAAGGACACCTCTTCGGCGTTGGAGAGCACCGTGCGCACCAGGCGCTCCGCCGGGTCGTCCAGGGTGGAGGTCTTGTTGATGAGGATGACGAAGACCAGCACCGCCGCCGCCAGCAGCAGCACCATCAGCGTCAGCCACAGGGTCAGACGGAATTTTGCCGACATCTCTCAGTCCTCCCGCAGCACCCAGCCGCTGCCCCAGACGGTGTGGATCAGCTTCTTGTCGAAGCCCGTGTCCATCTTCCGGCGCAGGTAGCCCACATACACGTCCACGATGTTGGTGCCGCCCTCGTAGTCGTAGTTCCAGAGGTTGTTTTCGATCATCTCCCGGGTGAGCACCACGCCCCGGTTGCGGAGCATGTACTCCAGCAGGGCAAACTCCTTGCTGGTGAGCTCGATGCTCCTGCCCGCCCGCGTCACGGTCTTGCCCTGGGCGTCCAGGGTCAGATCCGCGATGGTATAGAGATTGGAGCGGTTGCCGGTGTACTTGCGGGTCATGGCCCGCACCACGGCCATCAGCTCCTTGAAGTCGAAGGGCTTGACCAGGTAGTAGTCCCCGCCGGACTCCAGCCCCGCCACCCGGTCGGCCACGCTGTCCCGGGCGGTGAGGAACAGCACCGGGGTGGCGTCCCCCCGCTCCCGCAGGCGGCGCACCACGCTGAGCCCGTCCATCCGGGGCATGTTGATGTCCAGCACGATCACGTCGTAGTCCGCCCCGGCGCAGAACTCCAGCGCGTCCAGGCCGTTAAAGCAGGGATCCACGCTGTAGCCCTCGTCCCGCAGGGCCTCGGTGATGATCCGGTTCAGGTTTTTTTCGTCTTCCGCAACCAAAATTCGCATGGCAGAGCTCCTTTGTCAATTTCCCCTATCCCGTATATAATAGCTGAATTTCCGGGTTTTCACAAGTTTTTTCTCGCCGCTCTTGCGCGAGGGGCTTTTCTGCGCTAAAATACAAAAAGAATTTTAACCTTCGGAGGTGCTTATGAAAAAGTTCTTTGCTCTTTTGCTGATGCTTGCGCTGCTGCTGTCCCTGGCGGCCTGCGGCGGAAGCGAGACCCCTGCAGGCGGCGGAAGCGAGACCCCTGCAGGCGGCGAAACGCCCGCGCAGCAGCCCGCTGCCGGCCCCGCCGGCACATGGACGCTGTCCGAATCCGGCGACCCGGAATACGCGCCCGGACAGATCACCCTCCTGCTGGACGAAGACGGCTTCGGCTACCAGGCGATCACGGATTTCAGTGATGACTATGCCTATCAGGACTATCTGGAGCTGCGCTGGTCGGAGGGCTCCATCATCCTTGACGGCGTGGGCGGCGTCTATCTCCTGCAGGGGGACAGCCTGACCTTCACCTGGGAGGGCGTCACCAGCACCTATGTCCGCAGCGGAACCGTATCCGCACCGCTGACGCCTCCGGCGGGCAGCTACACCAGCTATATGGTGCTTGAGGAAGGCGAGGAATACCCGGACGACAGCTTCGCCCTCACCCTGAACGCCGACGGCACCGGCAGCTACTTCGGCCACGGCGAGGAGCTGCCCATGACCTGGAACCGGTACTTCATTACCCTGGACGGGGATCAGTATTTCTACTACATCTGGGACGGCAGCCAGCTCACGGTATATGACGGAGAGTACCAGATCCTGCTCCGGCAGAACTGATCGGACATAAGAAAAGGAGAAAGCACACATGGCATTTTGTTCCAACTGCGGCGCGCAGGTCGAGGACGGCTCCGCCTTCTGCGATTCCTGCGGCGCAAGACTGAAAAATAACCAGCGCAACTCCGCTCCCGCGGCGAAGGGATCCAAAAAGGGCCTGGTCATCACGCTTGCGGCGCTGCTGGTCGTCGGCATCGTGATCGGCGTTCTGTTCCTCACCGGCGTTCTGGGCGGCGGCGCCAAGAGCGTCGAGGGCACCTGGGTGTGCCTGCGAACGGACAGAGAAGGCTACCAGGCAAGGCTGGTGCTGGTGCTGGAAAAGGGCGGCGAGGGCTACGCCTACCGGGAGGAGGACGGAGAAAAAACCTTCTTCCCCATGAGCTGGGATGAGGACACGCTCTTCGACGGCAGCGACCCTGCGGCCTACACCTGGGAGGGCGACACGCTGACAGTCGCGATAGAGGAGGATAGCCTGGTCTTCACCCGCGCAGCGGACGACGACAGCGCCGGCTCCTCCACCCTGCAGCCCGGCCGCTACCGGCTGACGGCGATCTACGAAGACGGCGAGGACATCTCCTACGAGATCCAGCAGTATTACGGCGTGGTGATCCTGCAGCTCAGTGAGACCCACAGCGGCTCGATCACCTTCGACGGCGAGTATGAGGAGATTCCGGACTGGGGTTCGCATTTCATCCGCTATGACGACCGAGACTGGTTCTGCCGCTGCGACGGCTCTCAGTTCACGCTCTACTACTGGGGCGAGGAGTGGGTCTTCACCCGCGAGGGCTGATCCCCGGCATCTAGAAAGCGAGGCTCCCCGGCCAACGCCGGGGAGCCTTTCCATGTGTAGACCAACCCCAAAATATGTCATTGCGAGCCAGTGGCCCAGGCCAGCTTCTCTTGCCCCTTCGAGGCAATTCACCTTCTGCTCACACTGGCGTGGCAATCCGCATCCCCCGTCTCCTAATAACTAAAAACTCAAAACTCAAACTAATCCAGCGCCAGAGACCAGGCGCAGTCCGGCGGCAGAGGCCGGTCGGCGGCCATATAGGGCTCCCCCGCGGCGTCCGGCGTATAGAGCAGTGCCCGCTCCGTCCCCAGGGCGGCGGCCACGGCTCCGGCCAGGGCGGCCCGATCCGCCCCCTCGGGGGCGAGCAGCTCCCGCAGGACGGCCACGCCCTCCTCCACAGAGGCCGCGGCGATCCCGTCTTCGATCGCCAGCAGATCCCCGCCGCAGAGGCGGCAGTTGAACCGCTCCTGCCCCAGCGCAGCCGCGCCGAGGCGCACATGGGGCCTGCCCCGGAGCAGCGCCTCCCGCCGGGCGGCGTATTCCTCCGGCGAAAGGGACGCAGGCACCGGGCCTGGGCGGCTTTCGATCTCCTCTTTACGCCGGCGCAGGGCGCAGCGGAGGCCGATGGTGCGCTCATACCAGGGGTAGAGCCCCGGCTCCGCGGGCAGGGTGCAGACGATCTTCGCCCCCAGCCGCCGCCCCAGGGCGGCG
>JAEEGI010004171.1_pt1 | contig 34033 bp, 23 predicted proteins | sample 8958751 | NCBI WGS metagenome assembly JAEEGI01 (sample SAMN16246545, study PRJNA631951) | gut metagenome | biome: gut microbiome; feature: rumen; material: KS-attached | host: Bos | place: Iran: Karaj | collected 2018-10
AAAGTACAGGATGATCCCGATGAGCCGCCCCGTGTCCTTCAGCCAGATCGCAAAGAGGTCCTCGCGTCCGAGGTAGGTCGAAAAGTCGAATTCCTCGAGCGTTTCCGCGTAGCGGCAGATGAACGTCTCCAGCACCTTTTTGTCGTGCGAGATGTTGTTGAAATAGTCCTCTTTATCGATCTCTCTGATCCGGTCGATGATCAGCCGTTCCGTTTCCATTTTGAGATGTGCGGCAAGATGCGCCTTCATATCGATACGTTTCCGTTGACGATGGAGGCATAGACCTCCTCGGGGATCATCGGCGCGCCGATTTCTTCGACCGTTTCCGCGGGAATCTCGCCGGTTTCGGCAAAGATTCTGCCCGCCTGCCGCACCAGCGCAAGGCGCGGTCCGGTCACGACGGCGGCTTCGGGCGCGTTGAACATCGGGCTTTCGGGGACGGTGAGGATCGTATGGTTTTCGGGGAACATCAGTTTGAATTCCGCAACCATCGGCTCAAAGTTATGCTTGCTGTTCGGGAATCCGCAGCCGCAGATCATCACGTAGCCGAGATGCGAAAAATCCGCCTGTCCGACGTGCTCGTAGCGCTCGCCGATCTTCTGCATCGCCATCGAGCTCAGCGGCAGCGTGCGGTCCATCAGCGCTTTCAGCGGCGCGGGCATGCCGTAGTTGTAGAGCGGAACGCGTAGGATCAGCAGATCGCTCGAAAGAATCTCTTCGAGAATGCCGCGCATATCGTCGTCATGGATGCAGGTGCCGCCGTTGTGCATGCAGGCAAAGCAGCCGGTGCAGTATTCGATGTGTTTGTCGATCACATGGATCGCTTCGATCTCCTGCGGCGCGGCGTCGTTCATGCCGTCCAAAAACGCGCGGGTGATGTGCATGGTATCGCTCTGATCCCGCTTGGGACTGCCGTTTAAAACCAGTATTTTCATTTGTGTTCTCCCGTCAATTCAGAAAGAGGCGATAGGTCCCTTCCATTTCGGCGATCAGCGGGCAGGCGTGGCTGACGTAGCCGTCCAAAGCCGCCAGAATCCAGACGTCGTGTTTGAACGCATAATCGGCATAGAGCAGAACGATCTGTCCGCTCTCGCCGTCATAGACGATCGTTCCCGCACCGGCTTCCGAAACCGGCGCCGCGTCGGAGCAGTCGGGCTGTTCGCCCGCGCACAGAACGATGCCGCTTTCCCCGAATGCCGAGACCTCGCGCTCCTCGCCGAGGATCGCGTCCAGCTTTCCGTCGAATGCGTTCTCTACGATAAACTGCAGCGTGTAGCCGCTCTTGAGATACAGCATCGCCGTCTGCGGCTCCACGGTCGTCTCGCCTTCGCCGGTCGCAAGCGTGCTCAGATAGCGCTCAACCTCGCGGAAGCCCGTCCGCATCTTCCGGTTCAGATCCTGGGTGTCGGAGACGGAGAAGCTGCTGTTCTTTCCGGAGAACGAGATGCGCGTCGTGTCGCCGTCCAGAACGAACATGTCGCTGTACCGCCGCTTGCTTGCGCCGTAAAGGTTGTATGTTTGAACCAGCTCCTTGATGTGCGCAAACGCTTCGGGGCTTGCCGGATAGACCGTCGTCACTTCGCGGTCGGCATGGGTTTCCTTTTTGCGGACCTCATAGACGACGCTGCCGTCCTTTTGCGTGCGCAGCGTTGCTTGCGTGTAGCCGCCGAGCATGCCGCCGCCGGTGGACACGGAGCAGTAGTTGAGATCGTCATTTTTGATTCTCAGGCGTTCGATAACGGATAACGTGGCAAATACACCTCCTGCGGTCAACAGTATTCCGACGATGATACATGCAATGATGAGCAATGCTTTTTTCATGCCTATTTCCTCGCTTTTGTTTATCGTACGAACGGGGCGCTGTATGCCGCGTTGATCTCGGCGATCTCCTTTTCCCCGTCGATATAGGGCTGATAGAGTTCATCGATCCTGCCGCCGCCCAGATTGTCGCAGCCGTTGCAGAATTCGCACTCGCTCCCGCACGCGCCCCAAAGCGCCTGCCGGACGATCTGTTCGCGCTCCTCGCGCGTGGTATCCTTGATCAGAATCGATTTCATTTCCGTTTTTCTCCGGTCCGGATAAAGTCGATCAGTTCTTCGACGTCGTCGAAGTCGTCATAATCGCCGTATATGCCCTCGCGATGGTAAACAACGCCCGCGCGCTCGTTGCGTTCGAGACAGTCCAGAAGCGCCGCTTCGCCGTAACGCCTGACAAACAGCGTAAATCCGTACGGCTTGATCTTATTGAGCAGCCCCTTTCTGCAATCCGGCGCGCATTCGAAGCAGTGCCAGACGCCTTTTTCGATCGAGCATCTGCGGTTTTCGCACCAGCCCTTGTCGGGGCAGTCGCCCGAATTGCAGCCGCTGCAATGCGCGTTTTCGCTGCAGAGACAGCAGGCAAGCCCGCATCTTGCGATTCCGAGTTCCCGTTTCATGCGTTTCTCCCTTCGCCTGCAATCCGTTCCGGATCGGCGGCGTTTTCGCCGCAGCTGCCGAGCGGAATCCAGTAGCGCTGCTCGATCACGCCCTCCGAACCCATAAACTCGTTTTCGAGGATGCCGCCGTTGTTGATGATGGACTTTGCGGAGCCGACGTTGTCCTTGTCACAGACCATCAGCACGCGTTCGATGCCGAGCTTTCGGCACTCGTCAAGCGCAAGACGGATCATTTCGGTCGCATAGCCCTTTCGGCGCTCGCTCGGGCGGATGCCGTCGCCGATGTGCCCGCCCTCGCGGTACAGGAAATCGTTGAGATAATGGCGGATATCGACCGCGCCTAAAAGCCGGTCGCGTTCCTCGTCGAGCAGGAAGAACACCGAATCCGGCACCTTGCCGTCCGTCGGTTCCTTCAGCTCCAGATGCTCGAGATAGAAATCGAAGTCGTGATAATCGTTTTTGAAGATCGCCCCGGGAGACCGGTTCGTGTGATTCGCCTCCTGATCGGCTTTCCACTCGTCGATCATCTCGCCGAGCTGTTTTTCATATGCTTTTGTCAGCTTGATGAGTTTCCGCCCCATATCTTCCTCCGTGCATCCGGTTTCTGTCTTTATTCGTACCACAGAAGCCCCGTCGTGTCAATACGCAAGCGCCGGAGGTTGCGGCTGCACGCGGCAGGTCAGGTGCGGTCCGTCACGCAGGCGTCCAGCTGCAGCAGCAGTCTTCTCAGCGCGACATGCGCCCATGCGACGTCCGTCTGACGGAAACGGATCCTTGCGCCGGGGCGAAGCTGCGCGGCAAGCGGCAGATCGGCGGCGATCACATGCGCGATCTTCGCATAGCCGCCGGTTGCGGGACAGTCCGTCAGCATCAGGATCGGCTGACCGGACGGGGGAATCTGCACGTCGCCGGGCAGCATCCCTTCGGAAAGAATGTTTCCGTCGCAGCCGTCCGAATAGGCAACCGCCGGTCCCGAAAGGCGAATGCCCATGCGGGAGCTGTCCGGCGTATAGGTATAGGCGCTGCCGTAAAAGACGGCTTCGCCCTCTTTCGAAAACAGCTCCTGCTGCACGCCCGCGATCACGCGGAGCTCAACCTCGTCGTTCGGTATCCGGATCGGCAGCGCGTTCGCCGAGCGCAGCACGCTCGGTCTGCCGCCGTCTGTGAGAAGCATCTGCCCGTCGGAAACGCCCTCTGCGCGCAGCGCGTCGCACCGGATCCCGCCGAGGATCGCAAGATACGCCCGCATCCCGCGCACGATCGGAACGGAAAGCAGCTCGTCTTTTGCGCGAACCGGCACGGTGGCGTTGACCGGCACGGCGACCGTTTCGCTGCCGCGCCGGAGAAGCAGCCGGTCGAGCCCTCCCGCGACGGCGATCGCGCCGTCCTCGTGAAAGCGAATCTCGGGCAGCACCATCGTCGCCTCCAGCGCGCAGGCGTCGTCCGGATTGCCGACCAGCCGGTTTGCAAGCGTGTACAGAATCCGGTCCGCCGGACCGCCGCACGGAACGCCGAACCGCTCCAGAAGATGCCGCTTTGCGGAAACCGGAATCGTCAGAAAGCCCTTTTTCACGATCTCCGTCATGCGTTCCACACCCCCGTTTCGCAGATTGCGCGGTACGTCTCCGCGTCGATCGGCACAAACTTCACCCGGTCGCCCGCAGAGAGCAGGGAGAGCGTATCTGCATCAAACAGCCTGATCGGCGTACGGCCGATGAGATTCCAGCCGCCCGGAGAAGCTTCCGGATAGATGCCGGTCTGCAGTCCGGCGATGCCGACGCTGCCGCCCTCTACGCGCAGGCGCGGCGTCGCTTTTCTGGGGCAGGCGAGCTTCGGATCGAGCCCGCCGAGGTACGGAAAGCCCGGCAGAAAGCCGATCATATAGACATGGTATTCCGGTTCGGCATGCCTTTGGATCGTCTCCTGCACGGAGAGCCCCGCATGCGCCGCAACCGTCTCGAGGTCCGGTCCGTATGCGCCGCCGTAGAGCACCGGAATGCGCAATAGCCGCCCCTGCTGCGGCAGGTCGGCGGTCATTGCAATGCCGCGCAAAAACAAACAAACCTGCCCGTAGGTGATCCGCATCGGATCGTATTCCACGGTCAGGGTGCGGTAGGCAGGAATGCAGTTGACGATCCCCTCCGGCGCGCCGCTTCGGATCGCAGCGTCGAGCGCGATCACCCGACGGTTGATCGCGGGGGAGATGCGGTTTTCAAAAACGATATCGACCGCACGGTCGCCGTGCGGCAAAAGCTTCGGCCGGTTTTCCATGCCGCCGCTCATACGAACGATGCGATCCGCACGTCCGCCTCCGCAAGCGCGGCGCGGATCGATCCGGCAAGGCGAACCGCCTTCGGATTGTCCCCGTGCAGACAGATCGAATCGAACGGTAGGGATACGGGATTGCCGTCGACGGAGAGGACCGTTTGCGTCTGCACCGCGGTTTTCACGCGCGCGCAGACGGCGGCTTCGTCCGTGATCACGGCGTTCGGTAAACTCCGCGGCACAAGACTGCCGTCGTTTTGATACGCCCGATCGGCGAAAAACTCCCGCGCGGCGCGAACGCCGACGTTCTTTGCTGCCCGTTCCATGGCGCTGTTTGCGGGGCAGAGCAGCACGAGCGCGGGATCGTAGAGCCGGATCGCTTCCGCGACCGCCTCCGCAAGCGTTTCCTCCTTTGCCGCCGCGTTGTAGAGCGCGCCGTGCGGCTTGACATACCGGACGCGAACGCCCTCCGCGCGGCAGATGCCGTCCAGCGCGCCGATCTGATAGAGCAGACCGTCCGTGACTTCCTTCGGCGAGAGCGCCATCGCGCGCCGTCCGAAGCCCGCAAGATCGGGATACCCCGGATGCGCGCCGATCGCAACATGGTGCTTTGCCGCAAGCGCCGCCGCACTTCGCATGGCAGCGGGATCGCCGCCGTGCCAGCCGCAGGCGATGTTGACGGAGGAAACGAGGGGAATCAGCGCCTCGTCCGCCCCGTACCGGTACGCGCCGTAGCTTTCGCCGAGATCTGCGTTCAGGTCGATTTTCAATTGCATGGTCTGCCTCCCGCCTGTGTTGTTTCCGAATCGATCGTATCACCGATTTTCGGGATTGTCAATCGGCTGCAAAGCGCAAACGATCCGGTCAAAGCTCCGGTCTGATCCTTCCGAACAGCTCCGCCATGCGCGCCGCGTCCTCTGCGGACGGCGCCTCGTTCATCCGGTAGCGGGCTTGCTCATAGTACGCCGTGAACGCGGAAAGGTCCGCTTCGTCCGCGCATGACATCCGCACCGCGCTGCGCCGGATCTCTGCGCAGGTGCTCGTTTTGAAGATCTGCAGCGTTCTGCGGTTCGGTTTCCGTTCCTTGGGGCGGCGGTCGAACCACCGCATGACGGTCGACGCGCGTTCGTACGCGATCCCCTCGTTCCGAAGCGTCTGGAAGGAGGTGGACGCCGAATACGACGGAAGCTCGGAGAGCCCGCTGCGGATCCAGGCATATCCGCTGTTGTTCGATTCGCCCCAGGCGTGCGGATCCGGGTTCGTATCGTTCGGATCCGCGACGGTGCGCGCCCGCTGCAGCGCCGTCTTTCGCAGATGCTTCAGGAAGTCCGCGTACAGATAGCGCATGCGTCTGCGCGGATCGGCGCTGCGCCTCGTCGGCTTCGCCTCTTTCTTCGGCTCGTCGGTGTTCGGAAGCTCCTCGCGGCTCTCGTTCGGATAGCTGCGCTCGTACTTTTTGAAGCGGCGCAGCGCCTTGACCAGTATGATCGCCGCGACGGTCACGACCACTGCCATGACCAGCAAGCCGATCACGAGGTACAGATAATCGCCCTGCCGGATCGTCGCGGGCGGCGGCGTGCCGTCCGCGGTCATGGTGCCGGACGAGGGCAGCGGCGTTGCATTCGGAGCGGCCTGTGACGATGTCTGCGTCGATTTTGCCGAAGCAACGGCTTCTTCAAACTGGGAAAGCGCGTTCGATTTCATGGCGCCGGTGACGATGCGTTCCAGAAGCAGGGCGAGCATCCGCGCAAACGGCGCAAGGACGTTTTCAAGCAAAAGAGTCCATACCGGCTTCAGCAGCGGCACGACAAGGAATACGACGCTGACGCTCACGGTAAAGATCAGCGCGTCGCGAAGCTGACGGCGCCGGTACGACGCTTCATCGGCAGCGCCGTTCTGCGCGCGAAGACCTCTGAGGCACAGCACGCCCGACGCCAGCAGAACGATGGCGAGCGGTATGATATCGTTCAGCGCGATCTTCAATGCTTCGGGATCCAGAACGGGCGTGGACTGTACGCTGTTCGCATTCCGGCGCATCGTCGTTGCGCTCATCACGAAATAGACAAGCAAGCAGATGAGTATAACCGTAATGAAGCCGAATCGCGCCTTGAAATTGTTGTGCGTCGTGTTGTGACGGAGCGAGACGAGGAAGATCGCCGCCGCCAGAACGGAAAGACCGTAGCAAACATAGTGGAAGACCGGACAGCGCAGAATCAGAAGCGGCAGAAAACCGAGCAGCGCCGTCGCCGCGCCGAGCAGCGCGAAGAGCGTTTCTTTGCCCTCAAGCTTCGGCGCCGACTGCGGCAGCAGGAAAACCAGAAGCCCGAACAGCAGGCAGGAGAACGCCGTAAAGGGCATATGCACGCCCGTTGCGACGCCCGAAACGAGCGTCAGCAGCAGAGAAACGAGCGAAACAGAAAATGCGGTGCGGAAAAACCGTGTCATACTGCCGCGCCTCCTTCCGTCTGCGCCGGTTCGATCTCGTCCGCGAACAGGACCAGAACCTGCCCGTTCGAGAGCAGTTTCGCCTTCTGCAGCGCGCGGTCCGTCTTTTCATTCCTGTGGGTAGAAAGGAAGACGATCACTTCGCGGCGGGCGGGACCGGAGCATGCCGTGCGCATCAGCTCCTCGACGGAACAGACGCAGCCGCATTTCGCGACGCCGAGAGCGTAGAGGATCTTGCCGTAGGAGCCGTCCGTGCCGGTGCCTCCGGAAAAGCTTGAGATCCCGCTCGAAATGATCGCGTTCGTGATCAGCCGGTAGCCGATCTGCCGCTGTTCAAGGATGTCGCACGCGGTTCTCGTCAGCGAATAACAGTATTCGAGATGTCGGTTGTAGTGATCGAAATTGCCGTGATATTCCGCGTCGAGCACGAGCAGCACGGACTGCGCCCACACCGGATCGAACTGCTTGACGATCAGCTCGCCGCGGACGGCGCTCTGCGTCCAGCTGATATTGCGCATCGGCTCCCTGCCGGTGTACTCGCGATAGCCGCGCACGGAGATCGGATCCTCCAAAAACTGCTTCTTGAGAGCGATCTCGTCGATCTCGTTGGTAAACGCTTTCAGAAAGTCGGCGTTTTCGAGCTTCGGCGGATAGATGACGATGCTGTGATTGTTTTCGATGCGGTAGTCGTTTTCCCAGAAGCCCAGAAAATCGCCGGCGTGGAAGTCCGCATATTCGAACCGGTATTCGCCGCGCTCCGAAATGGAGGCGCGCAGATACCGCCTGACCAGCTCCCGCCTGTGCAGCGTGACGGTGCTGCGGTAGATGCGATGCTCCTCGGACAGGTTCTTGACGTTGTACTGTTCCGATTCGAGCACGTTGAGGTTGCGCGGAAAGTGTTCCTCCATGCGGATCGCGGGCGTTTTCATACGCGAATGGTTCTGTACCGTGCTGAACACAAGAAATTCAGCCCCCGGTTCGCAGGAGCGGACCGACGGTTTGCATTCATACCGTATGCTCTGGGAGTCCGACGCGCTGCGGACGAAAATCCGCTGCAGCACCAGCGCAACCAGAATGACGATCACAAACAGAGGAAACATGTCCGGAAAGATTATTCTTCGGTCGGAACGGGGATATCCTTCAGCATATCGCGGAACAGCGCGTCCGCTTCGGCGCTGCCGACGGCGGTCCGGTAATACAGACGGTGCGCAAGCACGTGCGGCGCAAGCGTCTTGACGTCGTCCGGCGTTACGAACGCGCGTCCGCGAAACGCAGCGTACGCGCGGGACGTCTTGCACAGCGCAATGGTGCCGCGGGGCGACGCGCCGATGTTGAACCGGTCGTCGTTGCGCGTTTTTTCGACGATGTCCATGAGGTACCCCATGACGGGCTCGCTGATCTCGATCTCATCGAGCTCTGCGCGAAGCCGCAGCGTCTCCTCTTCGGCAACGACCTGCGAGAGCGCCTGAATCAGGTCGTTCGTATCCTTCCGGAGCGCCACGCCGATCTCTTCCTCCCTTGTCATGTAGCCGAGCTTCAGCCGCATCATAAAGCGGTCCATCTGTGCTTCGGGCAGCGGGAACGTGCCGTAGGATTCGATCGGGTTCTGCGTTGCGGCGACCATGAAGGTGCGGTTGAGCGCGCGGGTGACGCCGTCGACGGAGACCTGCCCTTCCGCCATCGCCTCCAGAAGACTGGACTGCGTGCGCGGCGTCGCGCGGTTGATTTCGTCGGCAAGCACCATGTCCGCAAAGACGGGACCGGGACGGAATTCGAACTCGCCGGCTTTCATGTTGTAGAAATTGATGCCGGTCACGTCGCTCGGCATGACGTCCGGCGTGAACTGGATGCGCTTGAAGCTGCCGCCGCACGCCTTTGCGAACGCGCGGAACAGCATGGTCTTGCCGGTCCCGGGGACGTCCTCCAGAAGGATGTGCCCGCCGCAGAGATAGCAGATCGCGATCAACTCGATCTCTTGTTCTTTTCCGACGATCACCTCGGAAACCGCGCCGACCAGACGGTCGCGATAGGAGACATAATTCTGTGTGGTCATGTTGCATTCTCCGTTCACTGTCATAGATTTATTTCGAAAACGTCAGGTCCGCAGACGATTCGGGATCGATCCAGACCGCCGGACGCACGGCGTAGCCGCGGTTCTGGATTGCGTGACCGACCTCGATGATTTCGCCGGACGTGCCGACGCAGGCTACGCGTTCCCCCGCATAGCGGAGCTCGTCCGTGGTCTCCAGAATGACCGATTCTTCGACCGGCGTGCGCAGCCACCACAGACAGGCTTCGCCGACGCTGCTGCGGTACGCGCCGAATCCGAGGGCATACTGCGTGGCAAGGCATTTGCGGTCTTCATCGGAGAGGAAATACTTCTTCGCTTCGCTGAGACTCAGCAGAAACACGCGGTCAAAGGTTCTCATGTCGTATGTACCGTCCGGAAGCATGTCGCAGATCGCCGTGCGCTCAAGCATGCGGATCTCGCCGTCGTCAAATGCGGTGTTCAGAAACTCGTCGTTCAGCCAGTCGCGCAGCACGCTTGTCCGCCATGACACGATCGATACAGACGGATCATAGTCGTATCGCATGAACGGAAGCGCGTCCAGCGCGTATTTGCTGATCAGCAGCATCCGGCTGCCGTCTCTTTCGAGCACGATCCATTCGATGGGATCCTTCGCTTGGGATGTGATTCTGCCCTGCGGATAGGAGCCGAACAGAACGGTGGAGCCGACCTCGGCGTCCCTGAGACGGTCCTTTGCAATGTCATAGACCAGATCGCTGCTGTCCCGGTAGTGCAAGCCGTGCAGGGTGCGGTACGCCTCGTCAATCTCTCCGGCTTCGATCTGTTTGATCGCACGGTCGTATCGGATCGCGGGGACGGCGTACTTCCGGAACAGGATCACGCCGACAACGCAGACCGCGGCGACGCAGGCGGCGGCGATCGCGAATCGGACGATGCGCTTTTTGCGCGCCTTTCTTTTCTGTTCCGCCTCCTTTGCGGCGCGGATCGCTTCCTCGCGGTCCGTCCGTTCCTTCTGCAGGATCTCCTCAATCCTGCGCTGCGCCTGCTCGATTCGCCCGTCGGCGTCCCGGTAGCCGCGGATCCTTTCAAAGATCTGGATTGCCTTTTCCTGGCTGCGCACATTGAAATTGGCGGCGGCCTTGTCGGCTTCCGCATAGAGATCGTCGAGATGCGAGGTGACTGCCATCTGTTCGCATTCGAGCTTTTTCTTTGCGGCGTCCCTGTAGTCGGGGATGCGGGCGAATTCGGCGGCGGCTTCCGTATAGAGCCGCCCCTCGATCAGCAGCAGCGCATTCCGGTAGATTCGTTCGTTTGCTTCGATTGTCCCGTTATCCTGCATCTCTGTGTTCCGTTCCTTTGCTGGTTTCTCTCGATAAATCAAATGTATCGCAGATAAAATGGCTTGTCAATTCTCTTTTTCGTTTTTCAAGAAAAGAACGGCTCCCTGACGGAGCCGTTTGAAGAATCCTATGCGGTACGCTTCATGCGCGGTTCGATTATGCGGCGTCCGTCAGCTTCAGGTGCTTCACCTTCCGAAGGACGATCGCGTTGATGATGACCGTAAACAGCACCGTAATCAGCGCGCCGTACAGCCATGCAAGCGGGCTTACGCTGCGGTCGAACCGGATGAACGCCTGTTCCATCGAGCGCACGATGCGATAGGCGATGCCGGAGCCGAGCGCAATGCCCAGAACGATGCCCGCAATCGTCGTCACGATCGTTTCCCGCGTGCAGTAGCCGATGACCTCTTTGACCGTAAAGCCGTTGATGCGCATGACGACAAGCTCGCGCTTCTTCTGCATGATGTAGATGTTCGTCAGATTCGTCAGCACCACGCCCGCCATGATCGCCGCCAGAACGATGAACAGCACGACGATGCTGTTGACGACCGAGGTTGCGGAGTCGAACATCGCCCGGTCCGCCGACGCCGGCGTATAGCCGGTAAAGCCCGAAACCGTTTTGAGCCGCTCGCGCAGCGCCTCCTCGTCCGCACCGTTCAGACGGATCAGGAAGGAATTGGGCGTCGGCGCGGCACCGAACAGCGACGCATAGTATTCGGTGCTCATCACCATGGAGCGGCCGATGTAGTTTTCAAAGATGCCCGCCACGCGGACCTTTGCCGTTTTCGCGCCGCCGACGGTGATCTGAAACTCGCTTCCGATGTCGAGACCGTCGATCTCCGCCAGCCGCCGCTGAATCAGGATGCCCTCGTCGGTCAGTTCGATCGCGTCTCCGGTGCGCCAGTCGTTCAGGCGGTACATGGATTCGATGGCGGCGATATCGCCGCAGAGCAGTTCTCCCACCTGATTGTCCGTGATCAGGTAGGTGATGTAGACGTCGTACAGCGGCACGCAGTCCGCGCCGGAGCTTTTAAGCTCCGCTTCGATCTCCTCGCCGTATGCATACTGCACCTTCGCGTCGTAGTGCACGACGGAGGAATACTGGTTTGTGACCGCGCCGTTCACCGCGGCTTTCAGCGTAAATCCGATGACGATCAGCGCACAGCAGCCCGCGGCGCTGACGATCGTCACGATCACGCGCTTGAGATCCGTGCGCATGTTCAGAAGAATCAGGCGCGAATACAGCGACAGCAGGCGCTTTCCGCCTTTTGCGCTCTTTTTCCTGCCCTTGGGAACCGCCTGCTGCATCAGCCGGATCGCGGGCGTGCGGATCAGCCGGTAACAGGCGAGCACGATCGCGCCGACGGCAAGGACGATCCCCGCAAGCAGCACGATCAGCGTCGGTCCGACCGTCACGGTCGGCGCCGTCGTATCATAGGTGTAGTACGCGCCGTATCCCTTCAGAATGAACGGTTCAAAGACGAACCGCGCAAGCAGAACGCCGAACAGGGTGCCGAGCACCGTCGCGGACAGTCCGAACAGCAGATACTTTGCAAGGATCTCCCGGTTGAAGAAGCCGAGCGCCTTGGTCGTCCCGACCAGCGTGCGCTGCTCGTCGATCATCTTGCTGATCGTGGCGTAGATCACGAGCGCGCCGACCAGAACGAACAGCAGGGAGAAGGTCATTTCCAGACTCTTGAGGTTCCCGCTGCCGATGATCAGCTGCACGAAGCTCGCGCTGCCGTGTCCGTCGAAGATGAACCAGCGGCCGGATTCCATGTTTTCCGCGTTCTCACGCTGTTCTTTGAGTATCGTTTCGACCTCCGCGATCATCGCTTCGGCCTCGTCCAGATCGGAACTCTTCTCCTCGATCTGCTGCCTCAGCTCGCGCAGGGAATCGACTGCGGCATCCATTCCCTCGATGCCGCCCACGATCAGCTCCGCCTGTCCGATGATGCCGAGCAGGGTATCCCTTGTCTCGGTCCCCGTCTTCAGCTGCTCTTTGTTCTCCGCAAGCGCCTTTTCCGCCTCCTCGACCAGCTGCAGCGCCTGATCCCTGAGCTGCGCGTCGCGGATCGCGATCCGTTCCGCGGAGAGCTGCTCGATCTCCCCGAAAACCGCCGCTACGGTTTCGTCGTATGCCTTAGAAAACCGGTTGACGTCCGCCGCTTTTTCCACGGTGATCTCCGCCTTCATGCAGCAGTTACCCATGGTCTCCCGATCGAACCGGTCCGCGCTGACGATCATATACGGCGTTTCCGGCACGCTTTTGCTTGCGTGATCGGGATGCGCGACGATGCCGACGATCGTAAACGGATCCGCGCCGAGAAAGAACTGCCCCGTGGCGTCGGTCATTTCCGCCCATTCGATCTCGTCGCCGATCTTCCATCCGGCTCCCTCGGCGACGTTTTGCTCGATCGCGCATTCCGAAGCGTCTTCGGGCATGCGTCCCTCGACCGTCGAGACGAGATTGATCCGCTCCGTCGCGGTGATGATGTTGATGACCTGCTTTTCGTCGCCGATATATGCGTTCGCGGCGGTCTGCCAGACCGGCTCAACGTCCGTTACGCCGTCAAGCGCGCGGATGCAGTCGAGATCCTCCGGCGTCAGCAGGCGCGTGGAAATGACCTCGATATCGCGAAAGTTCTGCCGGTTGTACGCCGTCGATGCGTTGTTCCGCAATGCCGCCGCCGAATATCCGATGCCCAAAAAGGTGGTCACGCCCAAAAGTGCGATCACAATGATCGACAGAAACGAAACCTTCTGTTTCCAAATATTCCGCAGCGCGTCCTTGATCTGAGTCTTCTTCATGGCCGGTTACCACACGAGCTCTTCGGCGTGCACGGGATGCAGATTCTTTTTGATGCTCGCGATCCTGCCGTTGCGCACCTTGACCACGCGGTCCGCCATCTTGGCGATCTCGGGGTTGTGCGTGACCATCATGACCGTCGCGCCCTGCTTGCGCACGATATCCTCGACGACCGAAAGCACCTCGATGCTCGTCGTATAGTCGAGCGCCGCCGTCGGTTCGTCGGCAAGGATCAGCTTCGGCTTTTTCACGATCGCTCGCGCAATGGACACGCGCTGCTGCTGACCGCCGGACATCTGTCCGGGATAGTTGTTGGCGCGTTCCGCCAGTCCGACCTTTGCGATCGCGTCCGCCGCGTCCATCGGTTCCTTCACAAGCTCCGCGATAAACTGCACGTTTTCGAGCGCGGTCAGGTTCGGCATCAGGTTATAGGACTGGAAGATGAAGCCGACATACTCGCGGCGGTACTTCGTCAGCTCGGCGTCGGACGGATGCGAGAAATCCTTTCCTTCGACGGTCAATGTGCCGTCGGTCAGAAAGTCCATGCCGCCGACAATGTTCATCATGGTGGACTTGCCGCAGCCGGATTCGCCGAGGACGACCACGAATTCGTTCTTGTAGACGTCGAGGTTGATGCCCTTCAGCACCTGCAGCACACCGTCGCCGGAGGGGAACTCCTTGGTGACGTTCCGGAGCGTCGCAAGGATCTCCTTCTGTTCGCCGAGATCGACGGCCAGTCCCTTTTCGTCGATCGTGATCGCGGCGAGCGACGCCATGCGCTCGCAGAGCTTCAGCTCCTCTGCGTCGTACAGCGAGCCGTCCTTTTTGTTGACGATCTGCACGCAGCCGATCACGTCGTGCAGGTTGTTGAGCGGCACGCAGATCATCGTCTTCGTGATAAGCCCGTTGTCGTCGAACACGGAGCCCTCGAAGCGCGAATCGCTTGCCGCGTCCTCCACGATCACGGACTTGCCGGTTTTGGTGACGACGCCCTCGATGCCGAGCCCGTTCTCCACCGTGATGTTGGAGATGTCCGCCGGACCGATGTGGAACATCGGGGTGAGCCGATCCGTCTTGGGATCCAGAAGCCAGATTGCGCCGGCTTCGCTGTTCAGCGTCTTGACGATGATTTCCAGACTGCCGGAGAGCGCGTCGTCGAGGTTGTCCACCTCCAGAAGCTGCTCCATGATCTGCCATGTCGCTTTTGTAAACCGTTTTTCTTCTGCCATGGTTCCGGTCTCCTTTGTCTTCAATGGTTGTATCTCTTGCGCGATCCGACGGAAAGCGGATCACGGTCCGAAAAAGCGATCTTCGGGACGGAGCGGAAAGCCGATCCTTTGTCCGCGGATTTCTCAAACCGGCAGCCCGTTTGTCGCCGGATTCCTCTATTGCAGCTTCTTCCGTACCGTCAGGACGTTCTGTCCGAACTTGTATGCATAGTCCATGCCGTCCACGGTCTTCTTCACCAGAAAGATGCCCAGCCCGCCGATCGGTCTGTCCTCTGCGGAAAGATGCACGTCGGGATCCTCCTGTTCCAGAGGGTTATAGGGCATGCCCTTGTCCAGAAAGGTCAGCGTCACCGTCTTCGACGGTCCCTCGTATGCGAACCGCACGGTCACGGGACCGGTCCCCGGCGCATAGGCGTATTGCGCGATGTTCGCCATCAGCTCGTCGATTGCCACGTCGAGCTGCAGCTTTGCCTTCGGCGGACAGCCGACGGCGTCCAGCTCCGCCTCAACGAAAGCGGTCACCGCAGGGATGTTCTCCGCCGCGGCGTCCACGGTCAGCTCCTTTGCGGGCGCCGCCGTCTTCGGACCTTTGTATTCGAGACAGAGCATGGTGAGATCGTCAAACTGCTCCGCCTCCTGCACAAAGTCGTCCACCGCGCGGCGCACGCCGAGCAGGATTCCTTCCGGCGTTTCATCCTTGGCTCCGTTCAGCGCGGCGATCATCCGTTCGGTGCCGAAAAGCTCGTTTTTCGCGTTGCTCGCTTCGGTCACGCCGTCCGTATAGACGAACAGCTTTGCGCCCGGCGTCAGCTGAATCTCATATTCCCGGTACCGGACGCCGTTCATGCCGCCGATCACGAAGCCGTGTTTGTCCTTCAGCAGCGCAAAGTCGCCGTCGGACGTCTTGATCACCGGATACTCGTGTCCCGCGTTTGCCGCCGTGAGTCTGCCGGTGGAGATTTCCAGAATGCCGAGCCACACGGTCACGAACATCTGCTCCTGATTGTCGGAGCAGATGGCCTCGTTGGTCTTGGTCAGAATCGCCGCCGGACCGTGTCCCAGCATGGCGCAGCTCTGCAGGATGATCTTCGAAGCCATCATGAACAGCGCCGCGGGAATCCCCTTGCCGGACACGTCGGCGATGACCAGACCGAGATGGTCCTCGTCGATCAGGAAGAAATCATAGAAATCGCCGCCCACTTCCTTTGCGGGATCCATGGAGGCGTAGAGCGCAAATTCCGACCGGTCGGGGAAGGGCGGGAACCGGTGGGGGACGAACGCCGCCTGAATGCGGGTGGCGAGGGACAGCTCCGTGCTGATGCGCTCCCGCTCGGCGGTAATCTGTGTAATATCCGAAATATAGGTCTCGATCTGCTCCTCCATCGTATCGACGGACTTTGCCAGCTGTCCGATCTCGTCCCTGTTGCGGATGGTGTTCTGCAGCTTCTGCTCCGACGCCGTATTCTCGCGGGAGAAGCGGGCCGCCTCTTCCGTGATCAGGTTGACGGGATGCAGCAGCACCCGATGCAGATAAATGCTCTGCCCCAGGATCACGAGCAGCACCAGCACCGCAACGGCCAGCGCGATCTTGCCGAGAAAGGTGCTGCGTACACCGGCGAGAATGTCCATCTGCCGCTGAACGCAGAGGATCCCCTTCACGCTGCCGTCGGTCCCCTTGAGTCCGATCATGGCGGTGATGTGCGAATCGGTCTCGATGTTGCCCTTGTCGCGGATCACCAGCTCCCGGTCCGCTTCCAGCTCGTAGAGCGCGCGATACTTCTCGCGGTATTCGTCGTTGGTGGTGTCCCGCACAAAGCCGAAATCGTACTTGGTGTAATGACTGTCGTGGTCGATGGTGGAGAACAGAAAGGTGATATGCCGGTAATCCGACCGGTCGGGCACGATCACATAGATGAAGGTGGATCCGGAGGAGTTACACAGGTGGTCCATCCGGTCCCATACAGCCTTGTATGCGGGCGTGACGCCGCCGCTTTGGGCGTATTCGTCGATTTTGTCGGCGTCCACAAGCTCGGCCGCCGTCTGCGCCGTCAGAAAAGCGCCTTCCGCATACTGGTTCAGCAGCGCGTCGGTAAAGGTCCGGTAGCCGATGATGCCGACGATCACGGAAAACAGCACCAGCAGCAGAACGATGCCTGCGATGCTTTTGACGGTAATGTGTTGGCGCAGCAGCTTCATGGGCGCCTCCCGGTGCGGTTGATTGCGACGGTCATTCGATCGTCAGAATGTCCGAAAAGCCGGTGACCTCGAAGATCTCCAGAATCATCTCGTTGACATGGATCACCTTCATGGTTCCCTGCCGGTTCATGGTCTTCTGGGCAGACAGCAGCACGCGAAGCCCCGCCGAAGAGATGTAGTCGAGCTTCTCACAATCAAACGTCAGCTCCGAAACGTCCGCAAGCGCGTCCTTCAGCACCGCTTCCAGCTCCGGCGCGGTCACGGTGTCCAGACGACCGGATAACGCGATCGTCAGCGCAGTTTCATTTCTGGTTTTTTGAATCGTCATGGCTTTGCTCCTTTTCCCCGAAACGGGTTATTTGATGATGTGTTCCGATTCACGGGAACCTGAATACCGGCGCCGCAAAACATGCGGCGCCATGCTGCGGCCGGACCGCTTACGGTCTGCCGTAATAGAACTCGGTTGCGGTCACGTTCTTCTGGATCAGAACGGAACTCTGGTGAAACGCCGCAATCAATTCGTCCGCAGCGGCGTGGACGGCTTCCGCGCTCGTGTCGCTCAGATAGATGACGACCGTATATTCGCGATAGAGCATATCTCCGTCCGCCCAGCCGCCGTTCGCCTCCTGGATCGTCCAGCCGCCGACATGCCTGAGCAGAATTTCTTCCGCTTTTGTTTTGGCTTCGTCCGGTGCGAACACCGGCTCGTTCGTATCCTTATCGTTCGTGCCGAGGTACATGACGTACTGGACGTCGCCCGCCGCCTGCTTCGGCAGCAGCGCAACGATCAGGCCTGCGATCGACAGGCACAGCGCAGCGACGGAAAGCACGATTGTTTTTTTGTATACCTGTTTGTTGTCCATAATTGTCTCCTGATCCTTATCTGTTCCGAACATCCCGTGCAATTTGCGGGATATCAGCCTTTCATGGTGTTGAAGAGAATCCTGCGGGATCCGCCCTTGTCGTCCGTAGCGCCGCTGCGCGCAAACGCGAGCGCAACGACAAACAGCAGATCGAGGTTCTTCTCGCTCGTGAAGATGCGGTAGAAGCCCGGCACCGGGACGTTGTTCGCGACCGCATGTTCCTCGGCGTCCTCCTCGTGGACGTACTGACTCGAAGCCTCGATATAGCCGATCTCCGCGCCGTCTCTCGAAACCGTGTAGGACGGGAACAGCACCTTGCCCTGCGCAAAGCGGGATTCCACCTTGACGCCGTTCCGTTTCAGGTGCTTCCAGATGTCCTCGCCGTCCAGCGAGAAGGTGTAGTGGTTGTCGAACAGGAAGGAGTTCCGGTCCGCCTCCTCCTGATGCCCGACAAGATGCGCCTTGGTCGTGCCGTGCTCATGGTCGATAAAGTCGAAGCCGAACGGGCCCGCCAGCGTGAACTTCGTCATACTCGCCTCGTAGAGGACGTTGCGGTTTTTGTCCTCGATGCGGTGCCCGGCCTTCGGCGTGCCGAGATCGGTCAAAAAGTACAGCTCGCGCTGTTCGCCCTGCTCGGACGGCGCATAGACGGTCTCGCCCTGCGTTTCCTTGAGCTTCCTGACGTCGAGCTTCTTCTTGACCGTCAGTCCGACCACTAAAAGCAGGATGACCGCGCCCGCAATCATCAGATAGACGCCGAAGCCCTTGGAGGACGTGATCTTCGCGGGGTTCTGCGGATCATATTGGATGCGGACGGTCTTGCCCACCTCGTAGGACGCGCTGTCGGAGTCGAGCTGCGTCGTGTATTCCTTGCCGTCGACCGTGTACTTTACGGTCACGATCCGTCTGACGTCGTTTGCGGTGTCCGGATCGGGAATGTAATCGGGATCGTTTTCGATGGAAACGATGGTTGCTTCGGCCTTTTCATAGCCCTTCGATTGGAAGAACGTGAAATAGATGCCGACGCCGAGTGCGATCACGGCAAGAACCGCCGCAAAAATCTTGAAGCCCGGACCTTTGAATGAAAACATTGTTTTTTCCTCCTGTCAATTCGATTGCCGATATGTTCGGTATCCGAAAAACCGCCGGCATCGAACCCCCGTTATGACCTCGTTCGGATGCCGTTTTCGCCGGTCCGTTCCCTTTCGATGAAGAAAACGGCACGCGGCGCGGAATTCCTTTCCGATTATCATAACACATTTCGAACCGTCCTGCAATGAAATCCGGAAAAAGCAGAACAGAAACAGCAGGGGATTTGTTGTTCCCCGTGCCGCACGGCGGCGCGAAACGCGCTTTTCATCGAAAAACGTTCCGTACAAAAAACAGGGGCGAAGCCATATCGGCTTCGCCCCGTAAGCAGATGGTTTTATGAGATCGGCAGCGCGTCAATCAGCGAAACCAGATACCGCAGGATTGCCGCGGCATCCGCCGCAGTGATCTGACCGTCGCAGTCGACATCCGCGTTGAGCGTACCGCGCGGCGTAAGCGTTGAGAGCTTCACCAGCGTGCGCAGGATCATTGCGGCGTCTGCGGAGGTCACCTGACCGTCGCAGTTCGCATCGCCGTAGAGGATCGGCTCGAACAGGATGCTGCCGTCGACCGTTGCCGCCTCCGCCGCTACGACCTTTCCTGCGAACAGGTACGACAGTTCGGTGCCGCTGCCGAGCGGATTGACGGTGAACGCGATCTGCACCGCATCGCCGGGCTTGACGTTGTCCGTGCCTGCGAACCAGAGCGTCAGGATGACATCCTCGTTCTTGAGGAGGACCTCCGTGTCGGACGCCCATGTCGCCATCAGCGCGCTGTCGTTTTCTGTGATCGTCCAGTCAACCATGCCTTCCGCCTTGCGCCATGTCAGCATCGTGCGGTCAAAGTTGATGAAGATCTGCGCGCTGTTCACCAGCAGACCGGCTTCCGGCAAGTCTCTGACGCGGATCCGGTAGGGATACAGCATCTCGCCGTTCTCCACGACATAGATATCGTTGGCAATCACATCTTCTCCGGCAATCGTCATTGCTTCCGGATAGGCGAACGTAATGCTGCCGTCCTCGGTCAGAACCGCCGGCGCATCTTCGACGCCGCCCTCCGGAATCAGGTACGCCAGTCCCGTCTTGAAGCCGTTGTTCTCCTCCGGGAACGTGAATGCCAGCACCGTGCCGTCGGCAACGGGTTTGATGAGTTCGAAGTACAGCGATACGATCACGTCTCCGTCATTGAGCGAGACGCCGTCTCCGCCGGACGCCCAGCCGAACGCCAGCACGCCCTTGTAGTATGCGTGGACGCCGGTCTCGCCTTCGAGATCCGTTTCGGCGTCAACGAACTGCAGCGTGTCCTTATCGAAGCCGATGTAGACCTGCCCGCCTACCGCCTTATCATCGCTGTCAACGTTCTTGATCTTGACGTCGTAGCGGTACAGCACCTTGCCGTCGCGATAGGTCAGTGCATCGACCGCCATGACGTCTTCGCCGTAGAAGGTCGGCAGCAGCATCGGAAGGACGATATCCTTCGTCTGCGTTGTGAAGTGCTCGTCGGTGAACGTTGCGGTGTATCTTCCGGTACCGTCTTTGCGTGTCGTCGCCGGAGACACAACCGCATAGACCGCATCCACGGTTTCGGTGACAACATGGCTCGCATCGTTGGTGCAGATCGCCGTACCCGTGACGGTGTAGCCGGTCTCCGTCTCCGTCCAGACGTATTCCTGTACATCCCATGCAAAGTCATGCATCAGCCGTACCGTCTGATACGTCGTGTTCCCCGCGGTATCGCGTACAAACACGGTGTAGGTTCCAAGCTCCGTCGCCAGAACGAGGTCGCTTGTCAGTGCAGTCCATCCTTCGGTCGGCGCTTCCGTCGTTTCGCCGCTGACCGCCGCAAATTCATAGTCCGTCACATAGACATTGTTTCCGGGCTTGCTCTTTGCAGGATCGTAGTCGCCGCCCGCCGCGCTTGCCGCCACGATGGACAGGGTACCCGAGATGTTGCCGTCGGGGCAGATGATTTCCTTCTCGAGTTCGAACGTGACCGGAATCACGGCACGGACCGTCTCTGTCTGCTCGTTGCCCGCGTCGTCCTTGAGCGTAACGGTGTATTCGCCTCCAAGCGGGATCGGGAAGTCTCCGGAATAGCTCGCGCCGGACACCTGGATCGGATACCCGTTGACCGTCAGCGACTCGATTCTATGATCGTCGGACGCATAGATCTTGAGGATGCCGTCGCCGACGGTGACCGACAGCTGCGGAACCGTGACATCTATACAATCGACCGCGATAATCGCTCTCGCCCATGTATCGTCGTCACGATCCACGCGCACGAGATAGAGCCCGTTCACGTTCACCGTCCAGCGCTGCGCATCGTCTGCCTGTTCGAGCGCCGGATTCGCAAACGTACCATCCTGGAACAGATGCGCTTCGACGGTCTCATTGTCTGCTGTCGCATATGTGCAGTCGAGCCACGGCCGGTAGTTGATGACACCGGGTTCAAGCGGCTTATACTGACTGTTCAGGAGACGCAGATGTTCGGGCAAAAGTCCCGGCGCATCGGAATTCGCCGAGGTGCTCGGCACGTCGTTGAACCAGTTCACGTTGACGTCTCCGGACGATATGTTGCCGGACAGGTCGCATGCACGCACGGTGAACTCTTCGTCCTTCTCCAGATTCTTCGTGAACGTATAGGTGAAGTAGTACAGATTGTCGTTGACCTTGACCAGCGCAGGCGTCGTCTCTTCGTCCAGCGTGACGCCGTTGAGCGAAACCTCCTTGATGCCGGTGCCGTCGACAATGTAGCAGGTCATCTCTATGCTGCCGCCCGTCTTGATCGAAGCGACATCCGGGAAGCTGCGGTTCCAGAGGATCTGCGGCGCTTCCGGATCGGTCTCTACGACCGTATTGACCTTGTACGTCGGTACGAAGCGGTCGATACGCGCGCCCTTCTTTGCCGTGACTCGGACGATGTGCTGTGCGCCGGACGAGTTCCTGAACTCGATCTTTGCCGGGGACTCCGTGATCGTCTTCGTCACGCCGAACGCCTCTGATTGCACGGTGAGCTCGCCCATGAAGTAGAACGTCAGGGTGTCCGCAACCGTGTTGAACTCGAAGTACGCGCCGTCGGTATTCGCCAGCGTCAGGTCGTTGTTCATCGGGAACTCTTTTTCTGCGCCGCCGGTCCAGCCGACTTCGACGTTCTTATCAAGGAAGAGCCATGCGGGATTGTCCGCAACCGCCGCGTACACATCGGTTAACGAATCGTCCGGTTCATGGAACGTGAACGTCGTGTCGTCGCGGTAGATGTTGACGCCTTCCGCCATTGCGCCGATCTTGTAGGTGATCGCCGTGATGGAGTTGGTCTTCATATCCTTCAGCTGCAGGATGCCGGTCGGGACCTCGCCCGCTTCGATCATCTCCTGCGCCTTGGCATTCGGCGCGGCAACGATGACCTGACGCTCGGCGTCGTAATAGCAGATACCCATGCGCGGCTCCCAGCCTTCGGTGCCGTCCGTGACTTCCGTGAGCACGATATCGGATGCATCGGCGGTCGTTGCGTACTGCACCGGCAGCGTCAGCGTCGTGCCGAGCGCCGTGTTGATGCGGCCGGGCACGATGAACACCGTCTCGTGCTTGAGAATCACTTCGGAGCGGTTGTTGATCTCGTTGTACTCATTGTGTTCGGAGGTGTATACCACGCTCTCCACGATGTTCGGGGTGTCCGCATCCGAGAATGCTTCGACCTTCAGATGCAGACCGCTCTTCGTCTCGGTTTGGATGAAGCAAGCCTTCGGCACGCTGAGAGTACCGTACACGGAACGGTAGTAATCCGGATCGATGTTCGAACCGTCTTTCTCGTTCAGCAGCCGGTAGATACCGTTCTGCGCGTCATTTGTGCCGCGATGCTCCTGCATGCTCGTATTGAGATCGCTGCCCGTGATGTCAACCGCTTTGTAGATCGGAAGACCGTCTGCGTCGACTTTGCCGGAATCATAGGAGAACTGCAGGAAGGCGCCGTTCGCCGTCTTCGAACCGCCGTTGACGACCGACACATAGACCTTCAGATTCACTCTGTCTCCATCGATCGCAAGGACCGACGCCTCAAAGCCGTCGACGCTCAGATCCGGCTTATCCTCCACAACCAGAAGATTGTTGACCGTCTGCGAGAACGGCTTACTCCCTTGCCCTTCGAACGAATACTCCTGAACATCCAAATAGAACGAGTCGCCCGTGCTCAGGGTTTCGGTCAGCGGCAGCGAATCGAAGTACAGATCCGCAGTCATACCGGACGGGATCGGCGAGGTCAAGAACCAGGTTGCCAGATCGATGTCCTTGTCTGTTTCCCTATGGATGTACAGCTTCACCGTAAGCGGCTCGACGTCGCTCGCGCGGAGCATTGCCGTGCCGGTGTTGCGGAATTGGACGTTGCCGGTCAGCGTGCTGCCCGTTTTGAAGTTGCAGCTCGCAAGGTCGAGCGTCACTTCGTCGATTCCCTGCTTGCCTGCGCCGAACGCGATTCCGTAGAATCCGACCTTTGCCTTGGTGTTGGGCTTCGGGATGTACGTCTTGAACGGTTCTTTGCCTTCGCCCATCTCGAACGTGTGTTTTTCAAGTTCCGTCATCGCGCCGTTTGTCAGCACGATCAGCTGCTTCCTCGTATTGCCGTCGCTTTCGACCGTACGCGTCGTCATCTGGAGGTTTGTAAAGACCAGCTTATCCTTCGAACCGGTGTGACCGCCCGGCGTCTTGAATCCCCCATCGCTCAGATACGCTTTTTCCGTATCTTCCGGACTCATGTCGTACTTGATGCTGTCCTCATAGATCTGCAGATTGCGCATCGCAAGGATCGTCGGCGTGCCCCACTTCTGTTCGCGCTGATCCCACCATGCGGTGAAGATCGCGTTCGACTGGCTGTTGGAGACCGGCGCCGTGTAGACGATGCTCATGTTGCCGTCCTCGTCCGCGCCGATTGCGACTTCGGTACCGGTGGTCTCGCTGAAGATCGGGATCAGTTCCGCGCTGCCGCTGTCGTTGAGCAGGTCATCCATGTCAGCCTGCTTCAGCAGCCACGTGTTGCCGTTCATCTCAAACAGCGCATAGTTGCTCGCGCCGCTGCCGTCAACGTTCGCATTGATGAACCGGAGGTTCGCAAAGTACGGGTCGAGCTGCTGCTTCTCCAGCGAAGAGCTCGAGTATACGCCGTCCTTCAGCGTCGCGCCTGCGATCGTGTCTTCCGTGCAGCCGGCAAAGTCGATCACAGTCTTCAGGAGCTTCTCTTCGGAGAAGCCGTCCGCATCGAGCGTGCGCAGGTACAGACGATAGAAGTTGCCCTGATCGGTGTCTGCGGTGATCTCGTCCGCTTCGAGCGCCTCCGGATTTTCTGCCGTCGGGTCGAAGTAAGCGACCTGCGACGTGGTGTAGAGCACATAGACCGTCGAACCGATCTGTGCAGTTTCCATGTTCGTGATATGCTGTCCGCCGTCAACCGCGGCAGTCAGTACGCTGTCGCCTCTCTTCACATGCAGGACGCTGTTGTCGCCGCTCATGCTGTTGATCGCAGACTGCGTATTCCATGTAAAGACCGCGCTCGCAAGATTCGGATCAACGGTCTTGCCGCTGTTCAGCATTTCATCCTCGAGACCGGGATGCGTCGCCATCAGCCAGCTGCGAAGTCTCTCGTTGTCCGTGCTGCCGTCGCCGCTCGCGCTGACCCAGACCGTTTCCGTTCCGGTCGACTGCGCCAGCATGCTTACGGTTGCGCCGCTTGCGAGCACGACCGGGTCCGCAAGCGTCGCGCCTTCGACGAGCGGGATCTCACGCTGCTTGACCTCGTAGACGTCGCCTTTTTCGTCGCCGTAGGAGATCCAGCTGATCAGCAGCCCGTTTTCGCTTTCCGCAGCGTCGAAGTCCGTATCCATGAACCCGTCGGTGTCCAGCAGCAGCGCGCCGGCCTGGCCGTCATTGCCCAGATCGAGCACTTGTGTTTCGTCGATCGGATGCACGAGACCTGTCGTCTGCGCCAGATTGCCGGTCATGACAAGGCGGCTCAAGACCAGCTGCGGGACGCCGTTGACCATCAGCGGATAGACGACGTAGTTCTCGCCCTTCGCCTGCACGAGCTGATAGTCGTAACCGGTCGCAAGTCCCGTAACGAGTTCTTTCGCGTCGCCGCTGTTGCTGTAGCCGGAGAGCTGGAAGTCGTCCGTTCCGGTTGCGGCAATCGCACGCGAGTCCTCCTTCGGCACAACGACACGCTGCGTCTTGGAGATGTCCGTCGGTCCGCTGATGTGGACCAGACTCTCACCGTTGCCCTGGCTGACATTGCGGAAACCGCCGGCGCCTGCGCCGCTGCGGCCCGGAATCTCATAGCGGTCGAGCTTGGTGCCTTCTGTGCACGTGATTGTGATTGTGTTGTCGCTCTCGCCGCTGCCGAATTTCAGCTTCGCAGGGGAGCTGGTATACGTATCGGTTTTACCGGTGCGTGTGGAACTGACCTCGATCTCACCGGAGAAGTAGACATTGATCTGCGGTTGCTTCTCGTCGAACTGAACGGAAACGCCGTCCTTGTTCGCTTCGGCAAGGTCCGAATTCTGCGGAATCTCGCCGATGAATACGCCGCCGGTCCAGCGCCATGCCAGAACGTCCGTCCGGAACGTCCAGTCCGACTTGCTCGGGTCGGCGTCCTTGTCCGACAGGTCGACACCGTTCGCGTCATAGAACGTCATATCCGGATTGTCCGAGAAGATGTTTACGCCATCCGGCGGCTGCGGCTCGCCCGGAAGCGTCTTGCCGTCCGCGGAGGTGTAGCAGTCTTTGCTCCAAAGATCGTAGGATCCGTTGACCGCCGAGCAGCTGATGTGCCACGAGAAGTAGCCGCGCGTGCCGTGCTGTTCGCCGGTGAAGCCGAATGCGATCGCATCCAGCGAGTAGTTGATGAACGCCGCCGTGATGTTGATGCCGACCGCCATGGAGCCCTCGAACGACTTGATATAGAATCCCTCGTACGAATCCGTCTCCTCAAGGTAGCCGCCCATCGTCATTGCCATCGACGTGCTGATCTTGAAGAACGCTTCGATCTTCAGAAGCTCGATGCCCGCGCCGATGCCCGCCTCGATGCTGAGGCTCGGCGCGATCGTCAGTCCGTCAAAGACGACCTTGCTTTCCGCGCCGATGATCGGGCGGAGGTTCTTTGCCGAGATTTCACCTTCGTACGGGATCAGTTCGACGTAGACCTCTTTATCGTAGTCCTTCAGCAGCACTTCCTTCTCGCCGCCGTCGCCCTTCAAAAGGCCGACGCTCTCCGGATATGCGTCCGCTGCGTTGCTCGTGTAGAGCCTCATCAGAACGTCGCCGGAAAGATCCATCACGAACCCGCGCGCGCGGTTCTCCGTGCTCTTGCGCATATCAAGCTTGAACTTGACCGTATTGCCCTTCGACAGATCGACCAACGCACGTCCGACCTCGAACTTCGTGATCGGATCGCCCTCTTTGCGCAGGCGGTAGCAGCTCAGGCCGATATTCGCCTCGATCTCCACGCCGAGCTTGATGTACAGGTAGAACACCGGGCAAGGTGTGAACCGCATCTGCAGCGTAAACTCGAAGCCGAGCGTCGCCGTCAGGCCCGCGTTCTTGAAGTAGTGGCAGTTGTCGATCGGGTTGTACTCGAACATGATCGCGATCTGCAGGCTGAACGATACGCTGTACTTCTTCATCGCCGCCGAGCCGTTTCGCGCTTTGTCAAGCGAATCGTCATTGAATGCGTCCTTGAAGTAGTTCGTGCCCTGTCCTTTGCCGACCGCACTGATGAACTGCCCGAGCGTCTGCATCTGTCCGTGCGCGTCGCCCGCATACCCTGCCATCTTCTTTCCCGTCTTTTGACTCGGGATCTCCGGCTTTGTGTCCGTGATCTTCGTATCGCCGTTGCGCCACGTGCCGTCGTCTTGCTTCGTCTGCTTCGTTGTCTCGGTGCGGTAGGTCGTGTGACCGTTTTCATCTACCGTCTCAATGACTTTCCTCGAAATGCGCTTCTTCGGATCGTTCGGCGCGTCGGGATCCTTCGCCGTATATTCGTCCGTTGTCGTCGTTGTTTTGGCGTTGAAGTCCTTCTTCTCCGTTACCGTATGTTCATTGTCGTCGCCGTCCTTATACGACGGCTTCTCCGTTGTCGCCGTGTTGCCCGTTTGTGTACCGGACGTATACTCGGTCTTTTCGTTTTTGAAGATCGGGATGCCGATCGCAAAGCCGACCTGATAGCCGTCCAGAATGATGGTCGCGTAGTCGCCGAGGCTCAGGTCCATCGAAGGCAGCTCGACGCCGAGATCCTGCTTGAACTCGCCGTAATCGCTGCCGAGATCGGGGCTCGTGCCGTCCGTTGCACCGGGCGACTGGCTGTTCTTCGTATTGACCACGTTGTCCGCGCTCGGGACCGTACGCACGGGTCCGATCGTGACGTATTCCGGTTTGATCTCGTCAAGCGTCGTGATGCCGGGCTGGGTCTTGGTTCCGACCAGCGGCAGCTGCTGTTCCTGAATGCCGATGGCGAACGTCGTTCTGCCGACAAACGCGCCGAGATAGTTGTTCAGTATTTCTTTGCCTGCCGCCGATGACGGATCTGATCCTCCCAGATCGACGTTGCCGCCCGTTACGTTGTTGGTATCGGTGATCTGATCCGGCGCATCGAACGGGATCAGCAGGCTGCCTTTATACTTCGGCTCCCATGTAAAGATCTTTGTCTCCGTGATGTCGCGGATCGTCTTTCCGTCCGCTTCATAGGCGTAGTCCACCGCTACATCCATCGTGACTTCGCCGATGTCTCCGCCCATCGGAATATCGACGTACTCGATGCCGGCGGCTTCCGCGCCGTACATCACGCGATCGTCCGTATTGTTCGCGCGTATGTAGCGGTACGAGAGCTGTTCCTGCGTCAGGCCGTCCGTCTGTTTCGGATCGGTGATCGCGCTGATAAACGCGGGCAGCATCTGCGCCTTCTGGTCCTTATCAAATCCCTCCGGCACTTTAAACGCGCGCGGACGGCGTGTGTAATAGACCTTCATGATGTACTGGATCACGTTGCCGTCCTTATCCAGCTGCGGCCGGAACGTGGAATCCGGATACTCGCCGTTCACACGCATGTACAGATAGTCCGGAGAGCCTTTTGCGACCTCGAAGAAGTTGTCTTCATTGAGTTCGCCTTCGATGATTCCGTTTTGGTTTTCGTCGCAGTAGATCTCGACATGGTCGATATCGACCCTCATGATCGAGAGCGCTTCCAGGTATTCGGAATCATAGAACCGGAATACCAGCTCCGCGTTGCCCATATCGTCTTTGCTGATCGGAATATCCTGATCGCCGGCATACGCCTTTTCATTATAGACGATATAATCTTCCGGATCCTGATGGAAGTTGATCATTTGCAGATTAGTGACTGATTTTTCCAGTTTGAAAACTCCGTCTCCGCTGTCTACAAAAGGACCGTCATAGTCTTTATATTTTTTGCCCTCATTATACCAAGTTATTGTACCGAATTGCAATGACTTGGGTTCTCCTGCTTCTGCAGTAAACACGAGATCATATGTTTTTCCATGGGAATCCGTATATTTCACGACCGGGTCGCATGCTTTTGTCCACGCCGTAACATACGAGAATTCCCCATCTACTTGCTGCCCTTGTTGTTCTGATAGATTCTTGCCGGCATCTGTGAACATCTTTTCAAACGCACGCATATAGCTTTCCGGCGAGGATTGCATGTCTCCCAGATCACGCTTGGAGGACGAATCGACGTCGATCTTGACGGTCTGTACGCGGTCGTAGCAGACGTGAAGCGTGAATCTGTCTTTCTGGATGGTTTCGGTCATTGCGCTGTCCGGCATCAGTATGCAGCTGAATACCCGATCCGATTCTTTTTTCACTTCAAAGGAAGTCCAGTTGCCTAACAACCGCACGCCGTCTTTCGGAATCCTGAACTGACCCGGCACGTTCGAGAAGTCGATGATGAGCTTCGATCCGACATAGATCTCACCGTTGTAATTGACGCCGCCTTCTTTTTCTTTGATATATACTTTCGGTGACAGCTCACCATAGATACCGCTGGTATACGGCAACGCCGTGTATCCGCCTGCGGTGTCTTCGTCGTTGACCGTGTAGAGCACAAGCCCGATGCCCAGGTTCGAATTCTGATAGGTACGTCTGTGACCGCTGACCTCACGAATGTCGAACTTCGAGTAATGTTCGCCTGTCGTAACATTCTTATGATAGGTGGTCGCCTCACGGTGCGTCCATGCCAGGTAGTACTTGAAAGACAGATTAATGCTGAAGTTTTCGCCGTAATCCAGATACGGACCGTCGAGGCCGTGTTTGAACGTACCCACATAGCCGGGATCCTTGTAGTACTTGTACCCCCAGTTCCAGTCGTCTCTGCCTCTCAGTTGGCAGTACATATCCCAGTGATCCGGTCTCCAGTCGCCGTTATCGGTATCCGTATCCACGTCGAACCACTTGCTCTGCGACCAGTCGCCGACCGAGATTTCGATCTTCGGACGGAGATAGCGGTTATGAATGACGTCCATATGGCGCACGCCGGGTTCCACCCAGCCGAACGCCATGGAAACCTGATCGTAGTATTCGCCTGCTTTGTGCTCGGTGTTTCCCCACGAGATCTTCGCCGATCCGCGATAGTTGCCGTCCAGCTTGCAGGTGGTGTATGTGACGCCGTTGTGTGTACGCGTCGAATTCTCAATGAGATTAAGGTACGGCTCGTCCGGATCGCCGTCGGTGCTGTGCTTCACCTCCTTTTTCAGATTGCCCGATCCGCCGTACGCAACGTCGATGTCAGTATAAACGTTTTTCGAATTGCCGAGCATATCGTCCCAGTCGCGCCAATACGAGCCGTTACTGTAGGAGGTTTTGCCGTCACTCGAAGTAGAACTGCGCGAGAATTTATAGCACGGACCCATCCAATGCGAACGCGTATCATCCGAAAGAACGAGTTCGGCTTCGAGGTCTTCGCCGGCCACCATAGCGACGGACGCCGTCACGGCAGGCTCTTTGTTGCTGCCGATCAGTGCGTTTTCGCCTTCCGCGACTCTGCCCGAAACGTCCGAACCGCTTGTGCCGGCGAGCAGAGACGCAAGGTTCAGTCCCGCGCCGTTCTTTCCCGGCGTCTTCGACTGTCCCATGATCGTCACCGTCACGCGTTCGCGCTCGAATTTGCAGAGGTCTTCGGTGCCGCCGCCGAGGATGTCGGACAGAACGATTTCAAAGGTCTTGTCCTCGGTGGCGTCATTCGCGATCAGCTCGATCGGGATCTCGATTTCATCGATCGAACCGGCGAACGCCAGCACGCCCTCCGCCTTTGCGTAGTCGACGCCCGCGACCGCCGTACCGTCCGCGGTCTCGTAATGCACCGTGATGTTGTAGGTCGTGTCGCCCGAACGCGCGATCTTCGCCTTGACAAAGCCGTCCTCACGGTTTGCCGAAATCGCTTCGTCCGCAAAGCCGACCGTGCTTTCGCCGTGCGCGTCGTTGTCCGATACCATGAGCGTCAGCGTGTTGCACGTGTCGCTCAAAAGACCGCCCTCGCAGCCGCTGATCGTGAACAGACCGAACTCCGGCAGCTCCGGAATCTCGTCCTCGATCGCCGTCACACGGATGTATTTGACCGTCTCGCCGTCGGCGAACGTCATCGCAAACTCCATGATATCCCAATCGTCTTCGAACGTCACGGTGCTGAACGTAGGCTCGTCCGGAATCACGAGGTCTTCCGGCACCGGCTCCGGATCCGCGATCGGTTCATAGACCTCGCCGAGCATGGATCTCGAGCAGGTGATCTCGTCGCCGTTCTTCAGCAGGCAGCGGAAATCATAGCCCGTGGGCTCCTGATTGTCGAAGTCCCAGATGTCGCCCCAGGTGACGATCAGTTCCGGCGAATTCGCATCTTCGATGTCATGCCAGCCGTCCTCGCGGCAGACCTGCCAGCGATACGCTTCCGCTTCCGTGTCCGCGATCCCGGACAGCGTCAGAACGAGCTCGTCTTCCGGCGATACATCCTCCGGCGCATCCGGAAGCTTCACTTCGCACGCCGCCGGTTTCATATTGCGTTCCGATTCGGGGATGCCGAGCGGCTGATAGGCTGCGATCGGATTCGCGTCTTCGACCTCGATCAGCACGTCCTGCTTACCGGACGCCGCATAGTCAAAGACCTGCTCGGTTCCGTCTTCGTTCGTCGTGATCGCCGGCGCGTACATGATGCGTACGGTCGCTCTGCCGACGGCGCCGCCGAGACGGTAGACGGGAATCAGGATCGATTCCGGAATGGCCTGTCCGTCGGCGGTCAACGCGCCGGATTCGGCAACGTCCGCCTGATAGTTGCCGAACGCGAACGTGCCGTACGGATAGACGACATCCCAGTCTTCCTCCGGCGTGATATCGCCGTTTTCGGTTCGGATCACGATCGATGGTTCTTCACCGGCCGGTTCCGACGGCGTTTCCGTGTCATCGTCTGCCAGCACGGTGTGCAAAGGCAGAAGTGAAATCACCATCAGCAGTGTCAGCAAAAGGGAAATTCCCTTCCTGAACGGGTTACTCCACAGATTTGTCTTCATCATTACGCCCTCCGTTTTGTTTTTTAAACTGATTCTTTTTCGCTTTCCGCACACACAGCAATGTGATGAAAGCGCCGATACCCAATGCGATCACGCCGACCAGAATATAGCCGCCCGCTTCGGCGTTCAGCAGAAAGGATCCCATCGTCTGGTCCACTTTCCCGTCGATGTGCACCGGCGGCAACAACGCAAGCGCCAATATCAGCACCGTCATTGCTCCGGCGCAGCCGTAGATCCATTTCATACGGTTCTTTTCTTTGCGCCGCTTACGGTCTTCCGTTCGCCGCAGCACTTCTTCGAATGCGTCATTCTTCTCCCGCAAAGCAATTCACCTCCAGTTCTCTCTGTTATTTGGTTGCAGAACTGCGCCTTTTTTCTCACCCAAAAAGAAAAAACCGTCCTGAGACGGTCTTTGGGACGGAATGAATTACGATTGCGGCGGTTCCGCGGTCCCGAGCCGGAGAAGCCGGTAGGGGATATACAGGAATCCCGCGGAAACGAGCGGCAGCAGGTATCCGATGTAGGACGTGACGCCGGGGGCGGATACGAGCAGATTGTACAGTCCGTGAAAAACCACGGACAGCGACAGCGCGCCGAGGATCCCGGGCAGCGTCAGCGCATGCAGCCGCCGTGCGATCGAGAGCGCGATGGAGAGCGTCGCCATGCTGACGATGTGCATCACGCCGACCGCCAGACCGCGGATCAGAACGAACAGTAAGCTGGAGGCGCCTTCCGTCAGCAGATAGCAGATATTTTCGAACGTCGCGAAACCGACGCCGATGCCGACTGCCATCAGCATCAGATCTCTGTCGTTCGGCGAGAAAACCAGCAGAATGAAGACCGGCGGAATGAATTTCAGCGATTCCTCAACCACCGGCGACAGAAAGATCGACACGTCCTGACGCGTCAAGCCGGTGACGAGATACAGATACCCGCTGATATACGCCGAAAGCAGGCAGGCGATCATTCCGCCCAGAAACGCCGTGATAAACCGCATCGCTCCGCCCCGTACAAACAGAAGCGACAGCAGCAGCGGCACGGCGATGCACAGCAGGATGTTTTCCGCATAGATCATGCGATCACCTCCCGTCTGACGGCAAAGAACATGGCGGGCATCGTCATGGCATACAGCATCTCCATCGCAGCATACCACCATCCGGTGCTCATATACAGAGAATTCTGCGCCCATACCACGGCGCAGTACGCCAGCGCCAGAAGAACGCGCGATTCTCTGCCCGTCCGCAGCGCACGGACAAACCCAAGCACCATTGCGCCGAGCACACCGAACAGCAGGATATAGTTCACAAGATCCATCGCAGCGGATACCGACGGGATGAAATGCGCGAGATACATCAGAGCCAGCGAAGCAAACGCGGCGCATCCCAACACAATCTGCCCGCTTCGGCGGATCGCTTCGGACTGACGCAGCGCAAACATCGCCATTACCAGAAAATACAGATATGCCGGACCGGTCAGCAGCGCTTCGATCCAGTCGCCGTTCCAGAGAATCCAAAGCACAATGTTGCCGACGGCATACAATGCCGTCAGCAGGATCGCCCGGTCGAAAACGGGAAAACGCTCCCTGAAGACGGTACGAAGCGAAGAAGCAAGCAGCAGAAAGAACGCTGCTTCGGCAAATTCGTTGGCGGCAAACGGCATTCGTACGTCACCGCGCAGGATATCGTACGCCAGCCAGTAAAACTCGGAGAGCAGAATACTGACCATCGTAAACGCAAAATACACCGCCGTCATGGACTTATTCGCATGCACCAGCAAGCGAACGGTTGCCGCCAGCAAAACGATCGCCGTCAGAATCATGAGACCGGTCGAAACAACCTCTCCGATCATATAGGGCATGATTTCTTCCGCCTCCTTTCGCCGTGCCGTTCGCCGCAAAACACTTCGGCAAATGCCTTTTCGTTCCGAATCGGCTTGTCAGATCTGCTCATATTCGAACCCGATTTTTTCGAGTTCCTTTTTGAGCGCCTGCTTGCCGCGATCGGTCAGATTGTAGATCTGCTTCACCCGTTTTTTCATGATCCCGGCGATTTCTTCAATTGACATATCCTCGATATATCGTAGCCACAGAACCATCCGGTAATCGTCCGCCACACGTTCCAGAGCAAGATATAGATGCTGCTTGCGCTCATCCGAGAGCAAGTCGAGTTCCGGCGAACGCGTCTCCGTCGCCTCGCTGCCGGTCCCGAGTTGCTCGCGCTTCCTTTTTCGAAGAAACATCAGCGCCTGATGCTTCCCGACGGAAAACAGCCACGTCTTGAAGCTGCTTCTTCCCGAAAACACGGTCGGACCGACCGCAACCTCTGCAAACGAGTCGATCATCAGCTCTTCGGCGTCCTCCATGCTGTGCACATATCCGAACAGAAACAGCATCAGCCCTTCGCTGTAACGGTCAAACAGGCAGCGAAGCGCTTCCTGCTTTCCGCGTTCCAGATATTCGCGATACAGTTCCTCATCCGAGCAAAGCAACATCGATTCTCCCGGTTTCGCATCAACGTGTGCGCAAAAAAGCCGTCCCTGTACGCTGCACCGATCCCCGCGGCATCCATCATCGAAATAGCACGCCGCCCGATCCGATCGCAAATCCCGCGTGTGTTCGGATTCGGCCCGATGACACGCCTGATGCGCATTTTGTCCCTGACGCCTCAAACAATCATATATTCTTTCATATCGATCATAGCAGAAAACAGACGGGAAATCAACATCTTTCCCCATTTTCGGTCGTGCCCTTGTGCATGGAAAGGAATCGACCATCTCCCAAAAAGC
>JAEEGI010004172.1_pt1 | contig 34033 bp, 23 predicted proteins | sample 8958751 | NCBI WGS metagenome assembly JAEEGI01 (sample SAMN16246545, study PRJNA631951) | gut metagenome | biome: gut microbiome; feature: rumen; material: KS-attached | host: Bos | place: Iran: Karaj | collected 2018-10
GTCCCAGCGAACCAAGAAGTTTGGCCGCTTACTTCCGACCTTCGTCCATAGCCTCTTTGATCGTGACCGGCTTGCCGCCGCGCTCGAGGCTCATATTGGAGGCTTTCATGAAAGCGTAAATCTCGATAGTTTCTTCGGGCGCTACTGGAGGCACTCCGGTCTGGAAGAAGGTCAGAATCTGGTCGAGCAGCACCTTGTAGCCGGCGTAGCCTCCGGCGGGCACTGCCCCCTCCGGGGTAAGTGCCGTGCCGCCGTAGACGGCCGGCCCTTCCACTATTGCCCTGAAAGTGCCCAGACGTCCGTCTCCCCATACTCCCGTAACTACGTCTCCTTGAGGCGAATGGGCGCGGCTGACGCTCACGCATCCGGGGCCCATGAGGGTATAGAGGGTCTCGACCCCATGTATGCCGTAGAAGCCGAAATCGGGGTGCGTGGGCTCTGTCTTGTGGGGAGAATAGCAGTCGGCTGCGAGTATCTTGCCGTAATCGCCCGCACGCAGCTTCGCGTTCTCAGGAGAGAAGCGGAGTGCCGATGAAGAGAAGATCGGGATTCCGTATTCGGCTGCAAGCTGGTAGATGGCGAGAGTCTCGCCGAGAGTCGCACCTATCGGCTTGTCGATGTAGCAGGTTTTTCCGGTCTTGAACACCTCGAGAGCCTGCTCGAGGTGGGGATGTCCGTCGTTGGTCTCCAGAAGCACGAAATCCACTTTCGAGCACAGATCGGCGATTGATTCGACGATTTCCACTCCATACTTGCGCACTTCTTCAATGTAGCCGGGGATGCGCTTGTAGCTCGACTCAATAACCTTCGAGCCATAGGGATAGGCGGCTACCACCTCAAACTCGCGAACGAAAGGCTCATCGGAGTCGGAGTTCAAGAGCTCTGTGAAAGCAGTGGAATGTGAGGTGTCAAGGCCGATGATACCGAGTTTGACGGGCTCGGCGGAGGCCTCTGATGCGGGCTTCGGGCCGCCGCAGGCCGCAACCATGACGGCCAGAGCAGCGATTGCAATTATCTTCTTCATAGTAATGATGCGCTGTCTGAATCAAGATAAAGGTAAGATTTGGCGTGGGTGCGGAGCACGCTCGCGGGGCATGATTCCGTGACGGGACCCTGCACTGCGGCGCGAACTGCCGCCGCTTTGGTGGGGCAGGGAACGATGCAATACATGCTCTCGGCAGCCGTCAGAGCCGGGATAGTAAGCGTGAGCGCATGGGTCGGGACCTGCTCGACCGAATCGAAACATCCGTCGTGGACCTGCTGCATCCTGCAGACATCGTCCAGAGGGACAACCTTCACGAGAGCCGGGTCGTCAAAATCGGCGACTCCCGGATCGTTGAATGCGATATGGCCGTTTTCGCCTATGCCCAGGCAGACGATATCGACAGGGTACTTGCGAAGCAGCTCGGAATAGCGCCGGCATTCCTCCGAAGCGTCGGGCGCGTCACAACTGATGTAGTACACCTCGCCGAACGGGACAAGCCCGAAGATATGCCTGTCGAGGAAATTCCCGAAGCCTTGGGGGGCATCGCAGGGCAGTCCGATGTACTCGTCCATGTGGAATGCTCTGATCCTCTCCCAGGGAATCCCGGGAGTTGCAACCAGCGAAGCCAGAAAGGCCGACTGCGAGGGCGCCGCGGCAAATATCATATTGATCATTTCCTTGCGTGAGAGCGCCTCATGAATCGCCGCGGCAACATCTGCCGCAGCGGCGGCTCCCATCTCGGGCTTAGTAGGATAAATTTTAATTTCCATTGTATATCAATCTTCCGCCAATCAAGGTTTTGTACACTTTTATGTCGTCGTCGAATATTACTATGTCGGCATCGTATCCGCTTGCAAGCGATCCCTTCCTGCCTTCGAGTCCGAGGATCCTGGCCGGATTGCGGGTCATCATAGCTACGCTCTCTTCGAGAGTGGCACCCGAGAGGGCGTGCATGGTGCGGACTAGCCTGTCGGCAGTAGCAACGCTGCCCGCAAATGCCGAACGGTCGGGGAGTTTGGCGACTCCGTCTTCCACTATGACGTCCTGTCCGCGCTTGAGACTGCCGAGAAGGTAGTGGCCGTCAGGCATTCCGGCCCCGCGCATCGCATCCGTACAGAGGGTGATGCGCTCAGGCCCTTTGATCTTATAGATGAGGCGCAGGAGCGATCCTGGCAGATGAACTCCGTCGGCGATGATCTCCACATCGACCTCGTCGTGGAGATAGCCTGCCTCCACTGCGCCCGCATAACGGAAGGCATTGCGCCTGACGACGGTCGACATGGCGCAGTAGAAATGGGTCATAAGACTGTAGCCTGCTTCGAAGGCGGCTTCACACTGCTCGCTGGTAGCGGCTGTGTGGGCGATGGAAGCGACTATCCCGCGCCGACGCAGTTCCCTGCCCAGTTCGAGCGCGCCTTCCAGTTCGGGCGCAACGCTCACGCGGACTATGTCGTCGAAGCCGTCGAGCAAGGGGAGATAATTGTCCGGAGTGGGAAGCTTGAGGTATTGCGGGTCCTGGGCTCCGGCCATCTGGGCCGAGAAAAAGGGGCCCTCGAGGTGAAGGCCGGCGAATTCGGCGCCTTCTGTATTGACTTCCACAGCCTGCTTGTAGATGCGGAAAGTGTTCTGGAGTTCCTCATCGGAGCAGGTCAGGGTGGTGGGCGTCATACAGGTAGTACCATGCTCAGCATGGATGCGCGCCGCGCCGAGAAAGGCATCCAGAGTGCCGTCCATAAAGTCGTGGCCGCCTCCGCCATGGACGTGGATATCAATAAAACCGGGTGAGATATAGCGTCCTCCGGCGTCAATATCCGGCTTGCCAGCCTGGGAAGCAGGTACCACCGCCTCGATCTTGCTGCCGCTCACAATCAGCGAGACATCGTCCCTGATGCCGCTGGGGAGCATTACGCGGCCTCCGCCGATTATTGTCTTTTTGTCCATCTTTCTATCTTATAACCGTAAGTCGCATAGAATATGAGGTAAATGAAGCAGGGGATAAGCACCCAATAGCCCGCCGCGAGCGAGACTTTGTCTGCCACGAGCCCGTAGATCTGAGGCATGATGGCATTGCCGCAAAGGCCCATGATCAGCAGCGAAGAGCCGGTCTTGGTGTGCCTGCCTAATCCGCGGATGGCGTGCGGCCAGATGCCCGCATAGATGAGGGCGTTGGGAAAGCCGAGCGCATTGAGAAGCAGGAGCGACAGGGTCACCCTATGCCCGAAGAATGTCACCGGGGTGTGTAGGAATATGACTCCGAGCGAGAGCAGAAGCCCGAGCACCGTACACACTATCAGAGCGTTTTTCTGAGATATTACTCGCGGGATAAGGATGATGCCCAGGATGTAGCCCAGCATCGTGCAGGTGAGAGTGTACGACGGGAATACCTTCGCCTCAAGCATATCCAGCCCCATCGAACCTGCATATTGGATGAGAGTGTCGATTGCGATGACCTGCGCCCCGACGTGGAAGAAGATGGCAAGCGCGCCGAGCACCAGATAGGGGTAGCTGAAGATGCTCTTGCGGTCCTCGCCGCCGCCAGCCGAAGTGTTGTCGGAGGTAGTGTCGATCTCGGGCAGCACGGAATGCCTTATAAAAATGCCGAAGGCGAGCAGCGCTGCGCCTAGAATGCTATAGGGCACGATAACTCGCCTGATAAGTTCGTCGAGCACTGCGGCCTTTGTCGCAGGGTCGAATGCTCCCTGCTCAATGAGCCTGAAAGTCTCAGCGTCGGAAGCCTTAAGGATCACTGCAGCGAACACGAGAGGCGAGATGATGCCTGCGAGTTTGTTGCAAATGCCGACTATGCTTATACGCCTCGCGGCGCTCTCGATGGGCCCCACGATGGTTACATAGGGATTGGCTGCGGTCTGAAGTATCGCCAGGCCGGTACCTATCATGAACAGCCCGGCAAGGAAGATTCCGAAGGTGCGAGTGAGCGCAGCGGGCACGAACACGCCCATCCCGGCCGCCATGAACATGAAGCCATACATAATTCCGCGCTTGAAGCCGACCCGGTCGAGGAGTCTGCCCGAAGGAATCGCCATCACGAAATATGCGATGTAGAAGGCGAAGGTGACGAAGTATGACTGGAAGTGGGTGAGTTCACACGCTATCCTGAAGTAGGGGATCAGGATCGAGTTGACCCATGATACGAAGCCGAAGATGAAGAACATCGCGGCCAGGATCACCATCGAGATAACGGTCTGTTTGCGAGTAAGGGTTGTCATAGGCTGCTAGTGGCTGTCTCTGATAGGTCGGGTGATCACCCAGTTGCAGAATTCGTGGTAGAGCTCCTTGTCGAGGGAGTTAGAGGAGTCACGAAGCCACTTCACAGCCCAGGCGCCCTGGTAGTACGCCAGGCGGCTCTTTTCCCATGCGCCGTAGTCTTTGAAGGCGTTCATGTAGTCGCGCAGCCTGCCTGTCCTGGTTCCCCATCCCTGAATGACGTTGCCGTCAAACTCGACTTCGAGCCCCATATTCTGGGCAATTACGTCGTTTATGGCCCGAAGCATCTGACTCTGGCCCCTTACAGCATAGTCGGAATCGGACAGCCATGCGGTATTGGGCTGCATGAAGGCGTAGGTGAAGCCATAGTCGCGCCATTTGTTCCAGCCTTCGGCCTCGAAATAAGGTATCCAGTTGAAACTGTAGTTCATCCCCTTGAGATAGCTTCCGACGTCGCTGATAATGGCTGAAGTATGCGTAGACTTTTCGGCTACCCAGTAGAAGCCCGCAAGCTCGACATTGGTGTAGTCCTGCTTGTAGAACTCCTCACGCACACGGTCGATGTACCATTTGACGGCAGTTACGCGGTCGTTGGGAAGGTTGAAGTCGAGCGTGCGGCCGTCGACCTTTCCCCAATACGTGGTGCTCGAGCTGTTGTCGTAGGGATTGGCGTGGGTGATGGGCTCCGGTATGCCCACGATGATCTGCCGTTTGTGGGGAGGCTCACCGAGGATGGCTTTTGCCTTCTCGACGCTCTGGTCGATAGCATGGACAGCGGTATTGCGCACGAAATAGTACTTCGCAAGCTTGTCCCAGTCGTCCTGCGTGGCGCTTTTATTTATCCTTTCTTCGTTGTATGAGTATCCTGTTATGAAGGTTACTCCCGCTCCACCGTTAGTCGCCGGATCCATGAACTCCAGGAACAGGAACGAATCGAACAGCCAGTGGGCATAGCCTTCCTTGTCTTTGTACACGACATAGGCATCGGTATAGTCGGTTCCCCAGACGATAGGTGAACGATGGTGACCATAGCCGTAGAGCAGCACCATGTCGGTGTAGTCGGCAATCTCGGTCCGTTCCGGCTTGTCTGCGGGGGTCTGCGTGGTGTCTGGAGGATTCACTGTGGTCGTGTCAGTATCACTGTTACCATTGTCATGCTTCCCCCATTGAGGTATGTCTTTGGCGGGTTTCTCTGAGCAGGAGAAAACGAGCAGGAGGGAAGTCAGAAGTATGAGCGTTTTTTTCATTATTTCTTATAGAATCCTATAGTTGAAACAACAGGACGGTTTTCGGTGTTGCCGTTCATGTCTTTTTCGAGAGAGTTAAGGCGCGATCCGCCTGCCCACATTGCAGTGGAGCCGCCGCCGTCCATATTGACGGCATAGCTGCATCCCAGGCCCTTCATCACGCGGGCGAGCTGTACAAGATCGAGTCCGGTGGAAGTCTTGATGCGGCCGTCACACACGAAGAGGATGATCTTGCCGTCGGGCAGGATACCTACTGCTGTACGATCTGCCAGCGAGCCGGGGCCGAAGATGTCGTAGGGCATGATCTCGAAGTTGTTGCGGTAGTACTCGGTGCCTTTCGCTGTTTCTGTGAAATTGAAGGGGATCTGGCCGTCGTAGAGCAGCACGGGGCCCGCTCCAAGAGCCGCCGCAGGCTTCAGTCCCGTCTCTTTTTCGGGCAGCAGGGCATTGGGCTGGGCATAGCGCGCTTCACCGCATACGGAAGCGAGAGGCCTGCTGTAGTAGTGGGTGGCATTCTGGTTGTCCGTCCCGGCCCACACGATGGAAGGCTTGCCGTCGGATCCAAGCGCGAAGGTGCCTCGCGTGACAAAGTACATCACATTGTACTCTGGCGAAGAGCTCCTCAGCGAACCGCGCACCGAAGGAACCGGATTGAGCTGGCTGCCGTTCAATACCGCATGACCTGTGTGCTTTCCGTTGTAGAAGTATCCTCCGTTGACCATGACCAGGGTCGAAGCATCGGCCGAAGCCTGATTCTCGAGAGTAGCCGCAGCGCCCGGGACCTTGATCTTCACATCGACTGCCGAAGGGTCTGCGAGGGCATACCAGGCTTCGAAATTCTTGCCTTCCACCTGAGTTTTGGCGTGATAGACGGTGGCGGCATCGGGAAGTCCGGCTATCGTCAGCTTTTCCCAGTCGAGCTTGATAGGCTCGGGCTGAGCAGGCACTGCAACCGTTGCCCCTTGGCTATAGACCGTCCCCTCGGAGTTCTTCAGGTAGACATTGACCGTGGCTTCGGTATTCTGCTTAGGCAGCGGGATAACCTGCATCAGGGATGCTCCTCCATCGGGAAGAGCCGGGCCCGGATAGTAAGTTCCTTCATAGAAAAGTCCGTAGGAGTCGGATCCGCTCACGGCGGCACTGATCGAATAAGTGACGGCGATGCCGCAGTAATCAGCCTCAGCGGCCGATATGGACAGGTCTTCGGAATAGTTGAGAGTATCTTCGACCGGTTCGGGAGGAGTCGGAGGAAGAGGCGGGGTAGCAGTGTCTGCGGGTTCAGTGCCGTGCTTGCCCCACTCGGGAATAGCCTTAGGAGTTTTATCTTCGCATCCTGCCAGTGCGATAACAGAGGCAAGGACGAGCGCTATGCGTCTTATTTCCATATCTTGAGAGCTTTTCTTGCGTCTATGACTACATCTCTGCCGTCGGGCAGGCTTACTTTATGGGACTTGAAGTCCATGTTGACAAGTACGTATACGTCGCGGCCTTTGGTCGTAGTCCATCTTGCCCCCATCACGAGATTGGTCGGCTGATAGCCGGGAATATCCTTCTCGGGATTGTCGCCTCCCGGGACAAATTCACCCATAAAGCGGCCGCCTTCGAAGATATCGTGATGCCCTTTGCGGAATGCGCCGAGTTCGCCCAGGAACTCAGCCTGGGCTGCGTTTTCTTCCCTGAAGAGGGTAATCGGATCGATCCAGCCCAGCTGCGAACCCCATAGCAGACTCTTCATCGTGATATAGTCGAACGTGCCGTCGTTGATCTTGCCGGGAATGTAGGTGAAGCCGCTGTAGATGCACCTGTCGGAGTAGATGAGAGGGAAGAGCGGCACCATTCTCATATAGTGTACGTGAGGCGAATTGACTACGAGCATCATATCGAAAAGGTCGATGTAGCACTCTGCATTTTCCTCGGTAGTCACTGCCTGCCCGGGCTTGTAGACATTGCTGCGCATATTCTCCATCATCTGGCGGTAGGAGAGATGCCACCAGGCTCCGCCGCCCAATGCGTGTGAATGGTTGGGGGCATAGCAGGCCTCGCCTTTGGCGGCGCCTATCTGGTCGATGTACACGCCGTGGGTACCCAACTCGTTGAGAATCCTGTAGTTGAGACTGTCCTGGAAATGCTGCCAGATGGGGGAAGACGGGCACGTGACGGTATTGATCACCTTCGAGCCGTATACCTCGGTGTAGAGGGTGCCGTCGCGCTTGCGGCAGCTGGCGTCCTTACCGTTCATCTCGTCGTAGGTGTGGTTGCCGGTGTCCCAGAGGCGTCCGTTGATATAGGGAGTAACGTGGGCGCCGAGCTTCTGCGATTCGGCTACCATCTCCCTGAACCCTTCTTTCTCGGGGAAATAGTCGGGGTAGTCGGTGTCGAATGCGTTGTGGTGCCACTGATACCAGTGGAGTCCGATGCCCTTGCCGAAGAACTCGATGCCCTTGCGCACGGCGGCCATAGTCTGTTCTGTGACCCCCACAGGCCTTAGCCACACGTCGCTCTTCTTCATCCAGGGAGCTATTTCGCGCTCCTTGAGGTCCTTGGCGCCCCATCTGGTGCTGAGGGCAAAGGGCCTGTACCACTTAAGAGCGGTATCTTCCCAGCCGTCGCGGGTGAAGCCCATCACCGTGCTCCAAGGGAGCTCGAAGATGCCGAATTCGTCGGTCCAGGCGACAGAAGCTATAGTCTTCTGGCGGAAGATGCATCCGTCTCCCTCGCCTCCGACGGAGAACACTTTCTGGGAGGCGTCCTTGTCGCGGGTCGAGAAGAACACCGTACCCTGGCTGCTTGTCATCATCGTCATCTGCATACTTCCCGTGCAGGACGGATACTCCGAACTCAGCCATCCGGAAGTAGGGGCGGAATACATTGTACCGAAGGCCGCCGAAAGTATCACTTGTGCCCATTCGGGGCGCTTGACTGCGATGCGCGGATATTCGGCCGTCATCACCGTCCAACCCTCAGGCAGCATAACTTCGAAATCAAACTCCGGCATTTCCATCTCGGGCTTCAGACTGACACTCATAAACACGCAATAGTCGGTGCTGCCTTCGAGTAGAAGCTTCCAGGTGAACTGTGCGGTGTCATTCTTCTTCTCTCCACCATTGTAGACCGACATCCAGGGCTTCAGAACCGGATTCTCGCCGCGGGGACCGAGAAGCTCGATCTCCCAGGGCGGAGTGGTCTTGGAGGCGGCGAAATCGACTCCCTCCATAACGAAACTCTTGATCTGGAATTGATTTCCCCCGTCGAACACAATCCTGGCGTGCTCGTTCTCGAGTACTATGTCCTGCTGGGCATAAGCCAAACCGCAGGTAAGGGTAAGGGCAAGAATTAACAATCCCTTCATTACTTTCTGTGGGTAAATTCACGGCACTTTTCAGCGCCTTTGATTATCGTCATAGGGACATTCTCGTCGAAGATGTCCCAGTATACTATTGCTGGTTCTCCGTCCAGCGTGAATGAGAACGCACGGACAGGACCCTCACTGATGAGTTTCCATTCGTAGAGTTTGCCTCCGTAGAGGAACCACTCGCGGTCGGGATCGCGCAGCAGCATCTTCTGCTTATCGCTCAAAGTGCCCTCATTCTTGAGGGTTTCCCACTCACGGATAACCCTGAAATTGTCTTCAGAACGGGCGTTCTGGGCTATTTGATCGAGTTTGCCCATTACGCTCACCGGAGCATCCCAGGCGAGGGCCTTGGAGAATACGTAGGAGAAGTGGTCGGGCTGCATGCCCACGGTGGTATTGTCCGGAGCAAGGTAGTCCATCCACCCGAAGTCGACCGAAGTAAAGTCGTCGGCGATCCGCTCGGCGCAGCGAAGGGTGTATTTTTTCATCGCGGGGCGAAGCTTCTCCGGCCGGAAAAGGTCGAAGGCGTTGCCGCGGCTGAGAATATGCCAGCCGTAGTGCGATTTGAGTGCGCCTTCGGCAAATATGGGGGCAGGGGAGAGCTGATCGTAGACGGCAAGCTGCGAACGGCTGACGTTGTACCAGTAGGGCATCGGCACATCTTCAGCGCCGTCGAAGTAGACAAAACGGAAACCGCATTCGCGGTAGATCTCGCCTAGACGCTCAGCTATCTCGCGCTGAATCGAGCTGTCCTGGTCGATGCGGATGAAGCGCGGCCAATCGTCCATATCTGGCTGCCTCAGGTGTTCACCGGCCTTGTACGCCGCCGGCTTGCTGCCCCACAGCCCGCGCTCGCAGCCGGTGAGTTTCCAGCTGCCGTCGGGCAGCTGCTCATACTCTCCGTAGCTCACGAATTCGTCGCGAATGCGCAGAATCCGGCGGCCCTTCTCGATGCGCAGCACCTCGGGCGTGCCTTCGATACAGATTTCGGTATCGGCAGGCCCGATCGGGCGGGCAAGCACTCTTTCCGCCACATAATTCAGGCGGCTGTCGGGCGACTCGCCGCGCACATAAGGATCGTCCACGGACACCTTGCTATAATGGATATGCAATCCCGGGATTAGCCCTGCTGCATAGATGCGCTCGCAAATCTTGCGGAGCGTTGCCATATCCCAGCCGTCTCTCCATAGGAAATGGCCGCATGTCCACGCAAAATCGGGATAATAGACTACCATAGTGCGGAATCCGCCCTTGAGGGCCCACTCTATATGCTGGTCGATGTTGTCGAGAGTCACGTTGCGCAGTTCATAGTACGACCACTTATACTCCGGCTCCCGGCGGCTCTGCACTCCGCGGGGCATGCCGAAATACTTCTCGACCCCATCAATATTGTCGAGCAATGCCTTGGTCGGGCAGGCGAGAAGCACCGCCCCTGCGCCCGACATCCCAACTTCGTGTTCATATCCGGCGTACATCGTCAGGGTCTTCCCCTCAGGGTAAGCATCAATGCGGGTCTTTTCGTCTGCGCCCATCAGGCATACTGCCGTATGATTGTCCCAGGTAACGTTGAGCCACTCTCCGAAATGCTTCCTGCGATGCACGGGCATTTGCAGAAGAGCGAACTGATCGATCTCGGTCTGGCGCTTCACTCCCATATCGTCGATCCTGTAGTCGACCCTCTCCAGCCTGAAATTCATGTGGTGCGGCTGCACGTCTGCAACTATCACGGCTATGTCCCACGTATCCCTGAAGGTCACAAAAAGGGTATCGCCCCTGCGCTCGATATGATCGGAAGGAAAACGCCTTGGCTTAGCCGGGAACATCAGGAAGTTTTCGTTGTCGTAGGGGCGCTCCTGCATTATTTCGCAAAGCGGCACCTTCCTTTCCCAATCCAGACATTCTTCGCCATGGGCCTTAAGGCTCACCGCATACCCGTCCGGACTTATAGTCAGCGTGCAGTCTTCATTGCTGAAAACGATATTATTGTTCGAAGAGCATGAAAGAGCGATAAAGATCAGAAGCAGCACAGCAGTCCGACAGACCCTGTCCACCCGTGGTCGAAACGTTCTACTACTTATCATATCCAAACACACATATCAGTTGTTAAACGGACCGGCGGGCTCGGGGTGATGCGCCGGATCGCGGTAGTCGTAGTAGTAAATACCCTCGGCATCGAGCTGCGAGTAAACAGCTTCGAGCCGCTGCGAGAAAGATTCATAGTCCTTCGCCTCCGGCTTGGTCCATGCGGCCTCGGCGAGAGCATAGATGCGAGGGAAGATCATGAAATCGACTCTGTCTGTATTGTGGGTAAGCTCGCTCCAGAGATTGGCCTGGATGCCGAGCACGCTGCCAAGATCATCCTCGCCAAGTCCCCATGAGGAATAGAGATAGTCCGGGAACGCGTAGACATCTTCGATAGGACAGAATCCGTCCCATTTGCGGCCTACGTTGTGGCTATCGTGCTGCACGAAATCGAAATACATGGGCTTTCGCGGGCAGAGGATGAGCGGCACTCCTGCCTTCGCCGCCCTGACGAGCTTGTCCGGACGGTCGTGACGCCACCAGCCGATGAGCTGATCCTGGCCGCCGATACCCACGTTGAAGGCATCGTCCCAGCAGATGAGGGTCTTGCCCAGCACGGCGACACTGTCTGCCATACGATGGAGGAAATACCCCTCGACATCCTCGAGCGTCGAAAGTTTCTCGCGCTTCATCAGACGCCTCACATGATAGTTGGAGAGCCATGCTTCGCTGCCGTAATTGACTTCGTCCCCTCCGAGATGGAGATACTCTCCGGGGAAGAGCTCCGCTACTTCCCGAAGTATGGCCGTGAGATAGGCGTAAGTGCTTTCCTTGCCGGGATTGAAGGTAAAATCGGGCTGGGTAGGGCTGCCTCCGCCATTGAACTCAGGGTAGGAACGGTTGGCCGCCGTAGCGTGCCCCGGCATATCGATTTCGGGGATAACGGTAATGTGGCGCTCTGCGGCGTAAGCAACGATCTCACGGATATCGTCCTGAGTATAGTATGCTCGGGGTGCATTGGGATCGCTGTGGGTGCCGATCGCGCCGATTTCGGTGAGTTTAGGATAGGCCTTGATCTCGATGCGCCAGCCCTGGGCATCGGTAAGATGCCAGTGGAAGCGGTTCATCTTAAGGGCGGCCATGTGGTCGAGCAGCATCTTCACCCGCTCCTTGCCGGAGAAATGCCGGGCTTCGTCAAGCATGAAACCGCGCCAGGCGTAACGCGGAGAGTCGGAGATGAATCCCGTGCGGACTCCGCCATTCTCTTTCATCTGATTAACTGTCTGAAGACCGTAGAACACCCCTGCTTCAGATCCGCCCGTAACCTTGATCAGCTTTCGACCGGCTTCGATAGTATACCCTTCGGCGGGAAGAGTCCCGTCGATCGCCGTCTCGATACGGGCATCGGATGCGGCCAGCCGGCCGTCAAGCTCGGCGTGATTGGGAGCCGGGATCACGGGGAGAGGCCCTTGCGGAGCTTTGGGTGCGCAGGAAGCAAAAAGGGCGGTGGCGGATAGCAGTATCAGTGTTATTCTTCTCATAATCAGTTTATTTCTACGCTGAAATCTCCCCAAGTGTCGCTCTGGGATATCCAGGCCGAAAGGATTTTTGTCTCTCCCGGGAATAAAGTTACGAAATTATCGTCCCAAAACACAGGCCCAGCGGGTGTTCCGCTGCTAAGAAGCACTATTTCGTTAAAGAAACTCAGGGTCTGGGAGTCGTTCTTAAGGGTGACCTCGAGCCTGTAGCCGTCGCCTTCTTCGCGGACAACCTTCACGCTTGGATGGAGATCGACCTTGGGGAGAGTCACCAGCCAGTAGTAGTTCTGGTGCTGGGTGTAGTACCAGTAGAAGTTTTCGGAAACGACGGCGCCCGATGCATCCTCCAGACTCATCCTGACAAGGGCTACAGCGGTGATGTCCTTCAGGTAGGGGATAGCCTCGAGTTCGGTAAAGGTCTGGGCAGGGGCGTCAAGCGTCCGATCCATGCTCCAGTGCTCTTTCATGTCGTTACCCCAGACGCTGACCTTTGCTTTCAGGCCGCTGAGGGCGGTCGGAGTCGTGTTGATAATGCTGATCATCCGGGTATCGGCGTTCATCTGAATATGGACTGGCTCAAGGGCCTTCTTTGCGAAGTAGTATGCCGCTGTCGGGGTCAGCGACCAGTCATAGAACTGCCAGCAGACGTCGGGCCAGCAGGAATTGAGTTTCCAGAGCATCACGCCGGTGGTGATGTCCCACATACGGTGGTTGGCGGCTTCGAACATTGCCCTGTAGCCTTCGGCGCTGACTATCTGCCCCTTGCGTACGTAGTCGCGGGCGGAGACAGGGTCGCTGTAGAGGGTGCGAATAGCATTGTCGTAGGCGCGGTAGCAGAAATTGTTGGCATCCCAGGCGCCATGCTCGGCCCAGTGGCTGTCGAGAGGGAAGAGCGGGTCGCGCGGATCGAAAGGCTTGTTCAAGCTCGGGATAAACTGTTCCAGGCTTCTGTAGACGGGCATCGAAGGCATCCCAAGTTCGTTTCGGAACATCTGCAGGTGCACCTCGTTCACCTTGCGGAAATAGTAATCGGACGGGGCCCAGTTGTAGTCTGGAGCACCGTCGTCGGTAGTGCCGACCGGGAGGTCTTCGAGTATCCAGGGGGTGAGTTTCTCCACATCCCAGGAGGTAGCCGTGGTAGGGAAGAACGGTCTGGTAGGGTCGAGCTCCTTGCAGGCCTGTTTGGTCGCAACGTAGAGATCTTCGTCTACCATCACCTCATTGACGCCGAACCACGCGATGATCGAAGGGTGGTTGCGGTAGCGCAGGATGATGTCGCGCACACACTTGGCGGCCAGCTCATGGTCGTCGGGATTGTGGGCATTGGCCCTGCCGGGGTACATGCGGTAGCACTGGTGGAAGACGTGCCAGCTCATCAGGCCGGCCTCGTCCCAACTGTCGAGCCAGGCGGGATCGGGCGCGGGCATATCCTCGCTGCCTACGAGGTTGACTCCCGCTTCTTTGAGGAGCCGTGCCTGGTCGTAGATGTTCTTGTCGGTATTACGGAGCATGGCATCAGGCTGAAGCCAGCCTCCGCGGGCGAATATCTTGACTCCGTTGACCGTAAACACGCGACCTTTTTCGCCGTCTTTGTCCATCAGATAGGAGCCGACTTCGCGGATGCCGAACGGGGTCGAGACCGTGTCGGAAATCTTCCTCGATCCTAAAGAAAAGCTAAGTTCAAGTCTGTAGAGATGCTGCTCTCCATAGCCGTTAGGCCACCACAGAAGAGGATTTTCGACAGTATATGGCAGAAACGCGACTATGCGGCTCTCGCCGGGGGCGAGCGTGACGGATTTGGAGAGGGTCAGGGTCTTGCCGCTTTCGGGAATAATGCGAGCGGTAAGCGTGCCGTTTACCCTGGCGTTGCTATGGTTGGAGAGTGTGCTCTCTATATGGAGTATCGCCTTGTCGGAGGAGGGCACTTCGCTGCGGACGAACGGGTCTTCGAGGGTTACCTCGCCGGAGGCGCTGAGCCATACATCCTGCCAGATGCCCATATTGCGGTCGCGCACCACGGGAGCGCAGTCCCAGCCGCCGCTCATCTTCATGGTCTCGTCGCGGAAAAGTCCGTCGCCGGAATTGCCGCGGTTGGGGCGGAAAAGATCCCACTGATGGCCCGGAGTGGGTGTGCCGGGGTGATCGGTCTGATAGACCGTGATTTCGATCTCGTTGGGGCCGGAACGCTTCAGGGCCGGAGTGATGTCGAAACGGAAGCGGCGGAACATCCCGACTACCTGCTCGCTAGTGGCGATTAGAACGCCGTTGAGGCTTATGTCCGCCCTGTAGTTGATTCCGTCGAGATGAAGCCAGATATGCGAAGCTGCGGCCATCTCGGCAGGAAGAGTGAATGAGGTCCTGAACTGATACGGATCGCGGAAGGGACTGCCCGGCTCGCTGACATCGGGGATCGTGAAGTTGTTCATCCCGATCCACGGGTCGGGATAGACGCCTTTGTCTACGAGTGCAGAAAACACAGTGGTAGGTATGGTCACTTCGGTCCACTGCGTATCGTCTGCGGTCGAGCTTTTCATCTGCCATTGGGTAAGTCCAAGGCTTGCGAAGAGTATCAGCAGAAGTTTCATTCGGAAAGTGTTACTTTGCCTCCGTGGGAGAAGTCACCGGGGACTATTCCTCTTCTGGAGGCGAGTTCTACGATAAGAAGCTGGAGAGGAAGCACAGCAAGGACTGGGAACAGTTCAGGAGCGCATGGTTCAGTCTCCAAAACCTCGATTCCGGCGAAAGCCCCGGGGTGGGGATTGCGGTCCGTGACGAGCAGGACGTTGCCGCCATAGCGGAGGACGTCGTCAACGAGCCTCAAAGACTGGGCGCGGGTGGGGGACTGGGAGTGGGAAATTATCACCACCGTCATGCCTGGAGCAACCATCTCCAACGGGCCATGGCGGAAGTCTCCGCCGGTAAGCGCAGAGGAACTCAGATGAAGGGCTTCGTTACACATCAGAGCCGACTGCCTGGCCACCTGAAAATCGATGCCACGGGCCGTGAACTGGATAAACGTTGCGTCTCCCACCAGATCGGCTGCAAGACTGACCTGTTCGCGGCGGCTCAGGGTCTTCTCGACGGCTTCCTCAAGCCAGTCAGGGTCCCACCTGGTCTTGATGCCGCAGATAGAGTCGGCAAGTGCAAGGGCGGCCATCCACGAGGTGATGAAGGTCTTGGTAGAAGTCATCTCCTCCTTTCCGGCTTTGGTCTGAATGACCGTTCCGGCCATCGAAGCCAGGCTGCTCTGCGGCTCATTTGTGACAGCCACGACTCTCTCCTTGGGCAGGGAGAGTTCCCGCACGAGCTGCACCGTCTCGTAGCTCTCTCCCGACTGGGAAATCGCAACGAGAAGGGTGTCTTCTCCAAGTACCTTCTGCCCATAGTGGAGCAGTTCTCCTGCATTCTCACAGAACGCGGGAACGCCCCGTCCCTCGAGAATGAGAGAAAAGGCGCCCGCTACGAAGTATGAACTGCCCATGCCTGTGGCGACAATGCGGGAATACCCTCCGGCAGGCTTCGATGCCTGCCGGAGGTACTCCGCAGTGTCCCGGACGGCGCCGGGCTGTTCGAGGATTTCCTTCAGAAAGGGTATCATCCTAGTCGTTGAAGGTGATTTCGTAAGCGATGAGGCCAAGGTTCATGGCAAAGCCGTAAACCTGGACTTTCTTGCCGCCCTCGGAAGTAGCGAGTGCGACATCACCGATACGATCCACATTGGCAGCCAGTGCGTTGGCGCCAAGTACGGTGCCTTCATAAGCGAAAGGAGACATCATACCCTGTGCGCCATAGCCCATTCCTTCGATCACGCCCTCCTCGTTTGCGGTGCTGCGCGAAGCGAAGATAAGGCCTTGGGTGAAGGAGTCGGCGGTAGGAGTAGCGGTGATGTCGCTCACGACAAGCTGCATGTACATGCGGTTGTTGCCATAGGTGTCGGCGGAACCGGCATACCAGCCGTTGAGCAGGGCGAGCAGTCTGTGGCTGCCGGCCGAGATGTAGTCTCCGCCCAGAGCGCTTCTCTGATACTTGCCGCCGCCCATATACCAATAGCTGTCGGCGAGGTTGAAGTTGAATTCGTTGTTGTAATTGATGATCTGGTTGTGGTCTCCCGAGACGTGGATGAACTTGACTGCGTCAGCATCCTTGGCATCGCCGTTTAGAGGAATAACGTTGCCGCTCCACCACCATGAGTCATTGGTAAGTGCTTTCTTGAGACGTGTTCCGGGGTTGCCTCCGGTAACTGCTTCGAAGACTGCCACACCGCCCTGAGGGCCTGTGGTGCCGATAACTGCATCGGCGGTGAGGTCACCTGCGACCTTGAGGTTGGAGAATGCATAGGATGCGCCGGTACCGTAGTTGTAGAATCCTGCCCACCACTTCGAGGCGGGAGCAGCGGAAATGCCGTCTTTCCATACCCATCCGCGGACTGTAGCGCAGCTTACGAGAGGAGTCTCCCTGCTGTCTACGAAGTTGATCATCACGAGATGTCCGGCATCGTCTGAAGCGATGGCCCAGAACTGGTAAGTGTTGTCGAGGCCGGTGACAGTGCTTGTATTGACGAGGTTGTCGCCGAGGAACTCTCCTGTGAAACGGTTGTAGACGAGCATCTTGCTGAAATCGTATGCGTTGGAGACGATCAGATAGTCTCCGACAACTGCGATCGTGCGGTGTGCGTCGGCAGTCATTCCGTGGGGATTCTCAACGGTCGGCTGGAAACCGAACAGAGGCTTGACGGTGATAGGAGGAAGGGGCTCGGAGTCCTTTGGCAGAGTGATCTTGGTGCCGTCGGCGAATACGAGGGTCACTGTGTCGCCGTTGTCGATGAAGTCGACAAGGTAAGAGTCTCCGCCGGTGCCGTCGGCTCCGTCCTTGCCATCCTTACCGGGAGCTCCGTCTTGACCGTCTTTGCCGGGAGCGCCGTCTTTTCCGTCCTGGCCGTCTTTACCGTAGTAAATCTCGATCGGATCCATGTTGGTAAAGTAAATAGTGTAGCCGATGATGTTGCCTTCGGTGTCCTTGATGGGCTGATAGTCGGTGATCGACTCGTTGGCAGAAGCCGCTTCAGCGAGTTTCTTCACGGCATCGACCTGATTCTGAAGGTCCTTGACCTGCTCCTGAAGGGTAGTTACATCCTTCTTCAGGGCGTTGAGTTCCTCCGTGAGATCGGGAGCGCAAGCTGCTGCGAGCAGGCTGAGCGCGATGAGTGGAAATAATAACTTTTTCATTTTGGTATGTGTTAGTGTGTGATTAAAGTGCGAGTGAAGTCAGATTCCAGCCGACCAGTCCCTGATCGGTGGAGAGGAAATAGAGTTGGACTGACATGCCGTCGTTGCCGCGGGCAAATACCACGTCGGTCGTCTGGTCTGTGTTGCCCTTGAGGACGGTCGCGCCTGACTCGTAAGCATGAGGCGAGATCATCGCAGTGGGGATCACTCCGTTGGAGCCTTCGAAGTTGCTGGTATTGCCGTCGATGCCGCCTTCGCGGGTATCGAAGATGAATCCGCCCGTGAACGAGCTTGGCGCAGGGAATGCGCCCACGTCGGAAACGAAGCAGCGCCAGTACATCTGGAGGACGTCATCGACGCTCTTCTGGGCGTAGGTTCCGTTCATCACGGCAAGCAGGTGAGCGCCGTTGAATTCGATGTAGTCCATTGAGCCTACGGGGTGCTGGTAGTCGTAGCCTCCGGTGTATTTCCACCAGTGAGAGTCGGGAAGGTCGAAGCACACGCCCTGGCTTCCTTCATCGTTGCCCTTGGCGTAGATAAATGTCGACCTGAAGGTGGCTGAACTCCAGAAGAATTCCAGCTCGCCGGGGGTGCTGGTGATAGGTTTAACCTTGCAGGCATTCCAGAACGAAGCCGCCGAGCCGGGAAGTCCGGAGGGCCACTGGACGAAGGCGGGCCACTGCGGGCTGCCGTTCTTGAAGCGCACGAACACCGGCCTTACGTGGGACTTGGTCATGGTGGCGATAATTGCATCGCCGCTGGTAAGGTCGCCGCAGACGGTGACAGTCCTGAAGAAGTCGAAGTCTTTGGTGCCGCCGAAGCCGTAAGGAGCGTTGAGCCAGCCGGAACCTGCAACAGCAGCCTCCATAATGAGGGTAGGCTTGTTCTCAATGCCGTCCTTCCACAGATAGCCGTAGACGGTCTGGTTGTCTGTCGTGTGGTGGAGCGCAGGCAGTTTGTCGGCAGCATAGGTGCTGACATAGGTCACGGCGAACAGATGTCCGGCATCGTCGGAGGTGATGGCGTGGATCTCGGCATTGGAGACTATTCCTTCGGTATTGACCTTCACCTCGGGCAGATACTCGCCGCTGAAGCGGTCGTAGACCGGCATCTTGCTGAAATCGACTGAATTGGAGAGGATCAGGTAATTGCCGATCACTGCCATCGTCCTGTTGCCGCCCTGGGTGAATCCGCGCGGATCGCTGACGGTAGGCTGCCAGCCGAAGAGGGCCTTGACCTGGCCTACGCCATAGTCGACAGTCTTTGGAGTCTCGAATGCAATAGCATAGGTATTGCGGACCTTTTCGCTCTGAGAGACGACAGTGATGTCCTTGCCCTGGGTGATATCTATCGTACCGTCGGCATTTTTGGCCTCACTTTCGAAAGTCGCCCAAGGCGAAATCGAAAGCTGGGCTTTCTGCAGATCGGGAGTGTTTGCGGGGGTAATCAGCACGCTGAACGTACCCTTGCCGCCGTCTACAGGCTGCCGCACGGCGTTTACTATCTGCGCTGAAACCAGGCCGTTCAAGACTGCGGCGTCGGACTTGCGGTAATCTGCGCTGATTCTCATGTCAATCTTTTTGCCGTTGGCGTAGATGAGGGTAGTGGCGATTCCTTCTGCAAGGTTGTGGATTCCGGCAATTGACGGATTGAACTTAGCTCCCTTGGGGAGTGTCGCCGTTACTTTCATCTGGGTGAGATCGCCTTGGACAGGGTTGGTGTCGCTCAGGTAGTAGGGAACCTGGATCACGGCGGTTCCGGCCTCCAGATCGATTTCTGCGCTATATTCGGTTTTAAGATCGCTTACGAGCATTCCCTTGATCACGAGGCCCTGGATGTTCTCGCTGTCCTCGAAAGTGAAGTCGGGGTGCTCAAGCTGAGCGCAGGCCTGCAGAAGTGCAAGCGCTGCGACACTGATATATAACAAAGTCTTTTTCATCGCTCAAACTGTTGTTACAGCCATGCATCGTTTTGGACGCAGAGCCTGTTGTTCTGGAGTTCCGAATAGGGAATGGGGAAGATGTTGTACTTCGCGGGGAACTGGCGGTCCTGGGTGTCGGCCTCGATCCTCTCGTAGCTGAAGTTGCCGTAGATGTCCGGGGTGATCTTCACGCCGTGGACACGGGTGCCGTTGAGCACTTCCTGAGCCTTTCCCCAGCGTATGAGGTCGAAATAGCGGTGACCTTCCAGGCCAAGCTCGCAAACCCTCTCCTTTGAGAGATCTTCGAGGTAAGCATTCCAGTTGCCGCGGCGCGGAAGGGGATCCATGCCGACCCTGGAGCGGATTTCATTGAGGTCTTTGTAGGCCCCGACAAAATCGTTGAGCCTTGCAGCGGCCTCGCTGCGTATGAGATAGATCTCGGCAAGCCTCATCTCAATCCAGGTCTGGCCGCTGAGGATGCTGGTATAGTTCATTCCGGCAGCATCGCTCAGGTACTTGCGGAAGATATAGCCCGTAGTAGAGCGGTGGTCGTTGTCCTGACCGGTGGTCTTGAAGGTCATGAAACCGTCGGTTCCTCCGTCGTAGAGCTGGAGGGTGCGGCCGCGCCATGTCGCGCCATTGTAGAGGATCGAAGCATAGAAGCGGGGATCGCGGTTGTCGAACGGTTTATTGCCATAGGCTGCGAGGTTGTCCCAGTCGAACTTCTGCCAGGTGCTGCCGACCTTGATGTCGAAGAATCCGGCATACTCGTCGGTTGGAGTAGCTGCGGCGCCGACCGACACATTGAAGGCGGCTCCGTCGCCCGGAGGGCAGAAGTAGCTGTTGAAGTAGTGCTGACGGGCAGCCGCGCTTCCGCTGCTCTCCTTGAAGTAGACGGGAAGGATGATCTCGGTGTTGAACGGATTGGAGAAAATCGAGTTGTAGGCCGAGCCCGCTACAAGCGAATATGTACCGGAGGTGATAACCGAGTCGGCGGCATCGTAGGCTTCCTGCCAGCGGCCTGCGTAAAGGGCAGCACGGGCCTTCATTCCGAGGGCGGCGCCTTTGGTGGCACGGCCTATGTCCTCGGAAGCGGTCCACTTCTCGGGGAGGACGGCGTAGGCTTTGTCGTATTCTTTGATCACGAAATCCCAGCTCTCTTCTTCGCTGGAGCGGGCTTTCGCCTTTTCGTTCGGTCCGTCCACGGAATCCTCGCTCGTGCGAAGGATCACTCCGCCGTGGCGAAGGATGAGCTCCTGGTAAGCAAAGGCCCTGAGGAAGCGGCACTCCGCAATACGAACTTTCAGCGCTTCAGCGTCGAGTTTGTCGGCATATCCGAGATGGACGTCGAGGAAGAGCTCGTTGATCTGGCGTATGTAGGTGTACATCGAGGACCAGTTGGAACGGAAGTTCGCCTCAGGGGTGACGATGTCGCCCAGATAGAAGAACTGGTTCACAGTGCCGCCGTTCGTGCCCCACCAGGAATATTTCACAAGGTCGGTCACGCCATCGTCGAAGATATATCCGTTGGCTATGTCGGCATTCGCGTAGAGAACGCCGTAGAAACTCTTCACGTAGAGGTCGAGGTTGTCGTCGGAAGCGTAGACGACAGCTTCATCGTAGTAACTGACAGGGCTGAGGTCGATGTTCTGCTCAGCGAAGCAGGAGGACAGAAGAATAGCGGTCCCTGCGAGTGCAGATATGTATTTTATTGCTTTCATCTCGTCTGCGATTAGAAGTTGATGTCAATTCCGAATGTCACGGTCCTTTGCTGAGGGTAGTAGCCCGTCACCACGTTGGGACTCTCCGGATCGAGATATTTGAATTCAGTGAAGGTCAGCAGGTTGGTTCCGCTTACGAATGCACGGACGCTCTCCATGCCGACTACGCGGGTCCAACTGCGAGGAAGGGTGTATCCGAGGCTGACGTTCTTCAGACGCAGATACGCGCCGTTCCTCTTCCAGAAATCGGACACACGGTAGTTGTTGCGGTACGAACTGGCGTTCACGGAAAGCCTGGGATAGGTGGCATCCGTGTTGTCCGGCCTCCATGACTGCTCCACAAGATAGAGCGGGGCATTGTCGTAGTTGCCGTACCAGGGCTTGGTGAGAGGGGTGGCGTCGCTGACTCCGTTGGCCCATGCTCCGAGAAGCATCTTGTCGCACAGAGCTCCGCCCTGGAACTGGACGTTAAGGTCGAAGCCCTTCCACGAGGCGTCGAACTGCAGGGCATACATGAGCTCGGGACGGGGGTTGCGGGCGATCTGGACATAGTCGTCGCCGTCAATCTTTCCGTCGCCGTTCTGGTCGATATACTTGATATCGCCTATGCGGGGTTCCACTCCTTCCGGAGCGCTGTCCACTTCTTCCTGAGTCTGATACAGGCCGTCGGATTCAAGTCCCCAGATAGCTCCCCAGGTCGTGCCTATCACATCCTGCCAGGGCAGGACATTGTCCGCCTGGCGGCGCTTGACGATACGGTTGTGGGCCCATGAGACGTTTCCGTTCACACGGTAGACCAGATCGCCTATGCGGTTCGAATGGTTGAGCGACAGCTCGAAACCGCGGTTGTCGAACTCACCATAGTTGTCCGCGCTGGGATAATAGCCTCCGAGGGACGGCGGGAAGGAAGCAGTCACGGTGTCCAGGATGTTGAAGGTATGCTTGTAGAACCAATCGAACTCGACTCCGAGCAGGCCCTTCCAGGCATTGAACTCAACGCCCACGTCGTAGGTGCGAATGTGCTCCCAAGTCAGCTCGAAGTTGGGATAGGCGGTGAGGTTGTACATCGTCGCCTGAGGGATGCGTCCGAGAGATGTTCCGTTCGAATTGAGGTAATAGTTCTTACGATACAGGTAAGCGCCGATCGAACCGTCATTACCGACTTCACCGGCCGAGGCTCTGAACTTCATCATGTCCACCCAGGGGAGGGCGTCCTTGAAGAAATCTTCCTTCGAGATGACCCAGCCTGCGGAAGCGGCGGGGAAGAAGCCCCAGCGGTAGCCATGTCCGAATTTGTACGATCCGTCATAGCGTCCGGAGACCTCCAGCAGGTAACGGTCGTCGTAGGCGTAATTGAAACGGCCCACGAAGCTTGAATAGCCGGTGTATTCGCGGCCGGAGCTGTTTTTCGCGGTGCTGGCATCTGCGAACGGGAGCTCGTCGATATCCAGGAGCGCGAAATTCTGGGCGGAAGTGCTGAAGCTCTTTCCGAAGTAGGAAGTCTGCTCATAAAGGACGAGTCCTGACACTTCGTGTTTTCCGAATTTGCGGTTGTAGTAGATTTCCGGACGGAGTATCGCACGGTGATATTTCTGGTCGCCGATATAAAGATTTCCTTCGGCAAGTGCGTGGGAACACTCCTTGAGCTCGTAGGTGCGGTCAAGGAAATTCCATGCCATCAGCTGATAGGCGTAGGCGAAGGTCTTGGAATCGAGATCCCTCCAGTCGTAGCTGTACTGCAGGGAGAGTTTGAGTCCCTGAACGAAAGGAAGACTGTATTCCACGCGTGCGGTAGTCTCGATCTTGGTGGTCTGGGATGCGCTGTAACCGGAGTGCTCGGCTGCATATTCGGCGTTGCCGACCCATGCGCCTGAGGTGCGCATCGGGGAAGTCGCCATCCCGTAATAGGGAGATGTGGGATCCACGTCGTAGGTCTTGGGAACGAACGGCAGGGCGAACATAAGGGCCCAAGGGGTCGTTCCACCGATGGTGGCATTCGCATAGGTGAGGTTTCCGGGCTGGTTGTAGTCCTGATACATCACGCCGAGGTTCAGGCTGATCTTGAGGTTTTGATTCGGCCTGACGTCCACATTCGAACGGATGTTCGTGCGCTTGTTGTAGTGCCCCTCCATAAAGCCTCTCTGGTCCTGGAAGCCACCGGAAACGAAGTAATTGACCTTGTTGTTGCCGCCGCTCACCGAGACATTGTGCTGGTGGGTGAGGGTTGTGCGAAGCATAGGCTCTACCCAGTTGGTGTTCTCGATTCCGTCGGAAGTGTCGCCGTTGGTTGCCGCGGCAATCTCTGCGTCAGTGAAAAACGGGACTGTGTCCTCAAGAGGAATGCCCGTGACCCACTGGTCGAGCTGATAACCGAGATTGTAGTACTTCATGTACTGGTCGCCGGTCATCATCTGAGGCAGTGCTGTGGCGTGGTTGGTGATGAGGCGCCCCGTGTAATTCACGGTCGCGGTGCCTTCAGTGCCCCTTCTCGTCGTGACCAGGATAACTCCGTTGGCAGCCCTCATACCGTACACGGCGGTGGCGGATGCGTCCTTCAGCACGGAAATGGATTCGATATCGGCAGGGTTGACCTGGTTCATATCCCTTTCCACGCCGTCCACGAGCACCAGAACGGTGCCCGAGTCCATGTAGGACGAATAGCCGCGGACGAGGATCGAGACCTGGTCGGATCCGGGCTGACCCAGCGACTGCTGAGTGATGATGCCGGGAAGTTTACCGACAAGAGACTGCGATACGTTGGTAGCAGTAGCTTTTTTGAGCTCCGTGCCGGATACGGCGGCTACCGATCCGGTCACATGGATTTTTTTCTGGGCTCCGTAACCCACGACCACCACCTCGTCGAGGTAGGTAGTGTCGTCGCGAAGCTCCACATCCAGCTTTGTGCGGCTTCCCACCCTGTATTCCATCTGCTCCATGCCCATGCTGATAAAGACCAGAGTGCTGGAAGGCAGCGCTGTGATGGAGTACTTTCCGGATTCGTCAGTACTGGTACCGGTGTTGGTGCCCTTGATCATTACGACAGCTCCGGGGATCGGATTGCCGGCTCCGTCCGTGACGACGCCGGTAACAGTCTGCTGGGCATGCGCGGCAAAAGCTCCTGCAAACAAGAGCATAGCTCCCCGCAGCGTCCTAATTGTTGTAACGTGTGGCAATGGATTGCTCATCGGTTATAGTTATTATTGGTTATGAATCAAAGGTATGATGATTGATTTATTCTTTTTGCGTAATTACCGAAAAATTATCCTCAAATAGCGAAGTGTCAGTGTTTGCGGTATTCCTGCGGGGAGATACCGTGATATTTTCTGAAGGTCCGGGCGATATTGTCTGTGTCCCTGAAGCCGCATTCGAGGGCTATCTCCTTGAGCGGCAGGTCTATCGAGACGAGCATACGCGTGAATTTCTCGACACGGAGATTCTGAAGGTACTGCCAGATGGAGGTGCCCATCGCCTTGCGGAAACGGGTTTCGATGCTGCGGCGCGAGAGCGGATAAGGTTCGAGTATCTCGGCCATAGTGAGATCGCGGGTGAAATTGTCGTCGAGAAAGTTCACCACTTTTTCGATAATCGGATCAGCGATAAGGTGGCGCTTGGTCGAACTGCGCTCGACAATACAGATAGGGCGTATAGTGACGGTAAAAGGCTTCCAGTTTCCTTTGGACTGGGTGTCCAGCAGGCGGCATATCATCCTTCCGCCTTTTTCCACATCGAGGGCGATCGATGAAATGGGCGGATCGGAGATCTCGCACAGAAGGTCGTCGTTGTCGACTCCGAGAAGCTGGAGGTCTTCGGGGATGCGTATCCCCTCGACCTTGCAGATTTCAGACACGGCAAGGGCATGGGCATCGTCGCAGGCGAAGAGCGCTACCGGTTTGGGGAGCCCCACCAGCCACGAGGTGATCATGGAGGTATTGTCAAGCGATTCAGTCTCGAGCACGCTGGTGGAATACCCAGCCTGCGAGACCGTCTTCTCGAAGCCTTGACGGCGCTCCTCGGACCAGACGACTCCGCTGAGCCCGAAATAGGCGAAATTCTTGGCTCCTCTGCCTATAAAAAAAGATGCGGCCATGCTTCCTGTACCGATGTAGTCGCCGGTAATCACGGAATAGGCCGAACTCCTGCTGTGGTAGTTCTGGAGCACCACCGGGATGCCGAGCGAGGAGAGCTGCGGCTCTTTTGTGGGATTCCACAGGCCGATAATCGCATCTGCCTTCCAGTTTCGGGCGCGTTCGAGTATGCGTTTTTCGCCTTCAGGGTCCCAGATAGTCCATGGCGGCATGCGGTAGAACTGCCATGGGCCGTTGTCGTTGGAGTATTCGACGATCCCGCGAAGAAGTTTGCGGTCAAACTCGCTCGCGCTGTCGATAAGCAGTATGACTTTCTTTTTGGCCTGAGACATATTATTTATGGTATAATGCGAACCATTTGAGACTTGATGAGCACAGCTGCGTGATATGGTCCCAGGCGCCTACGGCAATGGCTTCCTTCGGGAAGAGTTTGGAGCCCATTCCGAGTGCGGCGGCGCCGGCAGCTGCCCAGGCCCGGACGTTCTCTTCGAGCGGCTCGACGGAGCCCGTACACATGAGCTTCACCCGAGGGAGCGGGGCGAGCACGTCGCGAACGAACGCCGGGCCTCCGACGCTGCCGGCGGGGAAGACCTTGACAATCTCGCTGCCGGAGCGGACTGCATTATAAATCTCAGTAACAGTCCCACAGCCGGGGATATAGGGTATATCATGGGCTACGGCAACCGCCCGCGCCTCAGTGACCATGCACGGCGAGACGAGAAAATCTGCGCCTGCTGCGGCAAAAGCTTGGGCGGCTTCCTTGCTGAGTATGGTGCCCGCGCCAAAGGCCATACCGGGGCATTCTTCCCTCACGAACGGGATTATCTCGCGGAAAACCAGCAGGGCATTTTCTGAGCGGTCCGTGAATTCAAAAGCGCGGACTCCGCCCCGGTAGCAGGCCCTGATCGCAAGGCGGGCTGTCTGCGGGTCAGGGTTGAAAAAAACCGGCACGACAGGGGCGTTGAGTATGAGGTCTATAGTTTCTGTTTTGGTAAATGCTGCCATAGTCTTATCTGCTTACACGCCCTGAAGCGTTGCCGTTAATGAGATTCTCAACCTCGGAGGTGCTTACGCGGTTGTAGTCGCCCGGGATCGAGTGCTTGAGGCAGGATGCGGCAGCGGCGAATTCGAGGGCGCGCTGATCGCCCGAGCCTGCGAGCAGGCTGCAGATCAGCCCGCCCATGAACGCATCGCCGCTGCCCACCCGATCGACTATGTCGGTTATGTCGTAGCGGCGGCTTTCGAAAAGAGTTTGCCCGTCGAAGAGTATACCTCCCCAGGTGTTGTGGTCGGCACTGATCGAGCCGCGAAGGGTGAGGGCCACCTTGCGGCAGCGGGGGAAGCGCTGCATCAGCTGGCGGCATACGCTCCCGAAGCGGGCCGCATCAGGGCTGCCGCCGCATTTCTCGGCATCAAAACCGCCTTCTGGCACTATCCCGAAGACCATCTGGGCATCTTCTTCATTGCCCATGATGAGGTCGCAGTACGAAACGAGTTCAGGCATTACTTCCGATGCTGCCTTACCGTATTTCCAGAGTTTTTTCCTGTAATTCAGGTCGCACGAGACGGTAATTCCCATCTCCGAAGCGGTTTTGACGGCTTCCAGACAGGCATCGGCCGCTCCCTGACTCACCGCCGGGGTTATTCCGCTCCAGTGCAGCCACTTCGCGCCCTGAAGCACCTTCCGCCAAGGGACCATCCCGGGCCGAATCTCCGAGAAGGCTGAATGTGCCCGGTCATAGACGACCTTGCTCCCGCGGGCTCCGGAGCCGCTTTCGAGGTAATATATGCCCATCCTCTCGCCTCCGCGGACAATCGAAGATGTGTCTACTCCAAGCCCTTTGAGTTCGCTGATGCACCTGTCGGCAATGTCGTTTTCGGGTAGCCTGCTGACAAAAGCGGCCTCCAGGCCGAAACCGGCAAGGCTGACGGCAACATTTGCCTCTCCTCCGCCGAAGCACACATCTAAATGCGGCGCCTGAGCAAAGCGCGTCTTCCCGGGAGTTGAGAGACGGAGCATTATCTCTCCAAAAGTAACTACTTTATTCATAATCGTTTATCAGAGCGGCCTCGATACCGCGGAGCTCCGCCAGCGAGCGGAGCCTGCCGTAGCACGAGTAGCCGGGGTTTGACTTTCTTCCAAGGTCGTCACACATCTGGTGACCGTGATCGGGTCTGAGGAAAATGCGGAATTTGCGCCTGTGCTCCACCTCCAGAAGGGCTTTCATCATCTCCACTACGGGCACATCGCCTTCGAGAAGGTTCGCCTCGTAGAAATCGCCCTCCGGGCTGCGCTTTGTCGAGCGAAGGTGGACGAAGTCGATACGTTCGCCGAACTCGCGCATCATGGCGGGAAGGTCGTTGTCAGCCCTGACTCCGAGAGAGCCCGTGCAGAGGTTGAGCCCGTTGGCGGGGCTTGGAACAGCCGCGACAAGTTTACGGAAGTCTTCGGCCGTAGACATGATGCGCGGAAGCCCGAGAATTGGGTAGGGAGGATCGTCCGGGTGGATGACCATACGCGCTCCGACCTCCTCGCAGACGGGGCAGATTTGCCTTAAAAAAAAGATAAGATTGGAGCGCAAATCTTCTTCTGTTATAGTATCATAGCGTTTAAGTGCCTGACGTAACTTCTCGAGGGTGAAGCTCTCCTCGCTGCCCGGAAGCCCGGCTATCATATTGCGCGTGAGTTTCTGCTTGTCTTCAGGGCTCATCGCCTCGAATCTCCTGCGCGCTTTTTCGGTCTCTTCCGCCGTATATTCGGCAGCGGCGCCGGAACGCTCGAGGATGAAGAGATCGAAGGCCATGAAGGCATCCCGCTCGAAACGCAGGGCAAGGCTGCCGTCTGGCATCGGATAAGCGAGATCGGTGCGGGTCCAGTCGAGTACGGGCATGAAATTGTAGGTGATGCACCTGATGCCCTCAGCCGCAAGGTTCCGGATGGTCTGCTTGTAGTTCTCGATGTACCGGAGGTAGTCGCCCTCGCGGGTCTTGATGTGCTCATGGACGGGCACGCTCTCGACCACGCTCCACTCCAGGCCTGCTGCCCTGCATTCAGCCTGACGGATGCGTATCTGCTCGCGGGTCCACACCTCGCCGTTCGGTATGTGGTGCAGCGCCGTGACTATGTCGGTGACTCCGGCTTGGCGTATGTACTGGAGCGGTACGGGATCCTGCGGACCGTACCAGCGCCAGCTCTGTCTCATCGGATATCTCATATACTGAATGCGTTGAATCCTCCGTCGACGACACTTATTGTGCCCGTGACGCCCCTGGAGGCATCGGAGGCAAGGTAGTGGAGGGTGCCGGTGAGCTCGTCTGGCTGGAGGAAACGGCCAAACGGGGTATGGGCAATTATTTTGTGGGACCTGTCGGTAAGCGAGCCGTCAGGATTGGTCAGCAGCGTCCTGTTCTGGTTTGTGAGCAGAAAGCCCGGAGCTATGGCATTGACCCTCAGGCCATCACCGTATTTGGTGGCAAGCTCGCCCGCGAGCCACTCCGTCCAGCTCGCTATCCCGGCTTTGGCTATACCATAGCCGGCGACGCGGGTGAGCGGGCGCAGCGAAGTCATAGAGCAGAAATTGATGATGGAGCCCTTTCGGGTTTCGATCATAGGCTTGGAAAACACCTTGGTCGGGATCACCGTCCCAAAGATATTGAGTTCGCATACTTTCTTCATCGCCTCGATGTCCAGATCTGCCATGCTCTGGTCAGGGCGGACGTTGGCTTTGTCCATATTGCCGCCTGCGGCATTGAGCAGGATATCAACCCTGCCGTACCGGTCCAGGATGGTCTCAAGATTCGCCTCGAGAACATTCTCGTCCAGCACGTCGGTAGACAGGAATATTGCTTCGCCGCCCTCCGACTCGATCTCCTTTACAATCTCCCAGCCTTTCTGCGCCGCGCGCTCCAGATCGAGAAGTACCACCTTGCAGCCTTGCGCGGCAAAGTATTTGACTATGGTTTGCCCGAGTACACCGCATGCACCCGTCATCACGGCCACTCGGCCGCTGATGTCGAATTGGTTATCAGTTTTCATATCCTTACAAATGTAATTATTTTCCCCGTTCATTTAGCGACACCCCGCGAAATTTAGTCCTCAAATAGCGCATCGCCTCCTCGAGCCCGGCGAAGCGCGATCGAGGGTAGGGGGTTGGTGTGTGATTTGACCGTTTTTACACACCGAGGGGTGATTTTGAAGGGGTTGGTGTGTGATTTGAGCGGTTTTACACACGAAGACGCACTAGGTGGAAGAAAAAAATGTCTATATTTGCAACCCTGATCTAAAGGATTGAAATAAAAAGGTGGGTTGTTCCGTCGCGGTCGAGAGACTGAGGAAAGTCCGGACAAGAAAGGGCATCGCACTGCGGAAAGCGCAGGTAGGGGTAACCTTACGCCAGCTGTAACAGAAAACTACCGCCTCGAAAGAGGTAAGGGTGAAAACGCGAGGTAAGAGCTCACGACGACGCGTAGCGATACGCGACGGGTACGGCACTGCGACTTGCAAAACCAAATATACTGACAGATGAGGGCTGCCCGTCCGATGTCAGGGGGTAGGTTGCGAAGATAAATGACGGATTAAAACAGAAACCGGCTTACTTTCCCACCTTTTCAATTTCAATCTTCCGCTGAAATACTCTTCAGCTCTTCCCTGTACGCCATCAGAATCCTGGACTTCGAAATGAATCCCAGATAATGCCGCTGCGCATCCAGCACCGGCAGTCGCCAGGCTCCTGTTTTCTCGAACTTGTCCAGCACCGAACTCATCTTCTCATCGCGCTCAACGTATGCCGGAGGCTGCTTCATCAGATTGAAAACGCGTATCTGATCGTAGCGTGCCTGGTCGAACATATGTTTACGGATATCGTCCATCTCTACCACTCCCTGGAAAATACCATCGCTGCCTACGACCGGGAAGATAGCCGCAGTAGACGAAGAAACAGTATCCATAATCTCTCCCAGAGTCGCATCCAGCTCGAGTCGCGGATACTTATCACGCACCAGATCGGAAGTCTTAAGCAGGGTCAGCACCGCCTGATCCGAATCGTGGGTCAGCAGCTCGCCGCTCTGGGCAATGCGCTTCGTATAAATCGAATAGCGCTCCCAGATACGGGTAACGCCGAACGAAACGGCAGAGGCTGTAATAAGCGGAACAAGCAGATCATAGCCGCCCGTAATCTCAGCGATAAGGAAGATAGAAGTCATCGGGGCCTGCATAACGCCGGCCATCATCGCGGCCATTCCAACGAGAACGAAGTTCGGCTCGGGGATCTCCCAAAGCGCAGAGCCGGTCGCGACATTCAGAAGACGCGAGACCACGAAGCCCACGATCGCTCCCACGAACAGCGTAGGGCCAAAGGTGCCTCCGACTCCCCCGCCGGCATTGGTCAGGGTCATAGACACGACCTTGACGAACATAATCACCACGAAGGCGGCGACAAGGCCCCAGGGCGACGAAGTCAGGAAAGCGAGCGGCGAATCGCCCATCTCGCCTATGGCCCCGTTCAGCAGGATCGAGACATCGCCATAGCCCTCGCCGTAGAGCGGCGGGAACAGGTAGACCAGCAGGCCCACCCCGATCGCGGCGGCAGCCCAGCGAACCCACGGGTTGCGGACTCGTGCGAATCGGTCTTCGAGACGAAGGGTCGTGCGGGTGAAGTAGAGCGACATAAAGCCGCACACCACGCCCAGAATCATATAGAACGGGATATTCTTAAGCGCGAAAGGCGCCAGCGCGCACTCGAACGACGGGCCGACTCCGCGGAAAAGGTAAGCCACCACGGTCGCAGACACGGTCGAAACCAGCAGCGGGGTCAGGCTCGCGAGCGATACGTTGAAAAGCAGGATTTCGAGCGTGAAAAGAAGGCCGGCAAGAGGAGCCTTGAATACACCGGCGATAGCTCCGGCAGCGCCGCAACCGACCAGAATAGTCATTCCCCTGTAGGAGAGCTTTCCAATTCGGCCGATGTTCGAGCCGATAGCCGCGCCCGTATAGACGATAGGCGCCTCAGCACCTACCGAGCCACCGAAACCTATAGTCAGAGCGGAAGTCAGAACGGACGACCACATATTGTGGGGCTTGATGCGCGAATCGTTGGTACTGACCGCGACCAGCACCTTAGTAACTCCGTGGCCAATATTATCCTTGATGACGAAGCGCACCAGAAGGCCGGAAATCAGCATACCGATTCCGGGCAGGGCCATCCTCCAAAGGGAGTTGGCCTGGGTGAGCGGGCCTACCCCGGCCTGGACGAGGCCGATCAGGGCCTGAAGCAGGACGGCGGCAAAACCGGTGCTGAGCCCTACAAGAAGGCTCAGCAACAGTAATTTATGTGATTCTTTGAGACTATGCATCTGCGCCGTCGGCAGGGTCATCATCCGTGCCGTACTGGGCGATGTTGTCATCGGGGAGAGTCTCGCCCTCACCGGAGGTGTCGGATGCAGAGGTGAGCTGCTCGGCCTCGGCCTCCTCCTCCCCTTCGAGCCAGCGCTCGAGATCTTCGACGTCGTCTACGTCGACCTTGATCTTTACGAGGTAGATAGCGTCCGGAATCTCTACAGTTACAGCATAAAAGGATGTTCCGTCCGGTTTCGGGTACTTAACCAGGTCATTCAGGTAATCGTTGAAACCGCGGGGATACTTCTCGGCAAAGGCTGCTGAGAGTTCCGGGGACATATTTTCGTAACTGACTACGTGTCTTTTCTTTCCGTCTGTTATCATATCGTTTAGATTTTGTGGTGCAATATTAAGGCTATTAATCGGAATAAAAAAATAATTCTACATCCGATCCGGCAAATTAATGCCGAGCAGCCCCATAGCGCCTCTCAAAACGTCTGCGACAACACCGATAAGCTGCAGTCTCATACTGAGAAGAACAGCATCCGGTTCACGAAGAATCTGGGTATCGTGGTAATACTGGTTGAATTCTTTGGCAAGGTCGTAAGAATAATTAGCCAGAACTGCGGGAGAGAAGTTATCCGCCGCTTCGCGTATCTTTTCAGGGTAGGCTGAGATAATCTTCACGAGCCTGACTTCCTTCGGGCTCAACTCCGCGCTGTCTGCGACACAGGACTTCAGGCCCTGCTCCGCCGCCTTGCGAAGGATGCTGCGGATGCGGGCGTGGGTGTACTGAATAAAAGGACCGGTATTGCCGTTGAAGTCGATCGATTCCTTAGGGTTGAAGAGCATAGTCTTCTTGGGGTCGACCTTAAGGATGAAGTACTTCAGGGCACCGAGACCAATCATGTGATAGAGAGCGTCTTTTTCTTCTGCGCTGAGGTCGGCGAGCTTGCCGGATTCATCGGAAGCGGCCTTGGCCTCGTTGTACATAGACTCGATAAGGTCGTCTGCATCTACTACCGTTCCCTCGCGGGACTTCATCTTTCCCTCGGGGAGCTCGACCATTCCGTAGCTGAGGTGATAGATACGCTCAGCCCAGTCGAAACCGAGCTTTGCGAGGACGAGCTTCAGGACCTGGAAATGATAGTCCTGCTCGTTTCCTACGACATAGACGTGGGAGTCCAGGCTATATTCGGCAAAACGCCTCTCGGCAGTACCGAGATCCTGGGTCATATAGACGGAAGTACCGTCCGAACGGAGAAGGAGCTTGCGGTCAAGACCGTCTGCAGTAAGATCACACCACACTGATCCGTCCGGGTCGCGCTGGAAAACTCCCATCTCGAGGCCTTTCTGGACCAGCTCTTTTCCGAGAAGATAGGTCTGGGACTCGTAGTAAGTACGATCGAAACTGATTCCGAGAGCCTTGTAAGTCTGGGCAAAGCCGTCGAAAACCCAGCCGTTCATCATCTTCCAGAGAGCGCGGACGTGTTCGTCTCCTTTTTCCCAGTCTACCAGCATCTTATGTACGTCGTCTGCTACCGAAGGATCTTCCTTTTCCATCTTCGCATACTCGACATAGCAGTCGCCTACGAGATGATCGCCTTTCTTACCGGTAGACTCGGGGGTAGCACCGTTGAAGCGTTTCTCCCAGGCATACATACTCTTGCAGATATGTACTCCGCGGTCGTTGACGAGGGTAGACTTTATCACCTTGTTGCCCGCAGCCTTCAGAATCTCGGAAACTGAAGCGCCGAGCAGATTGTTGCGGATGTGGCCAAGGTGAAGGGGCTTATTCGTGTTGGGCGAGGAGAACTCTACCATCACGGTCTTCCCGGTCTGGGGAAGGTGGCCGAACTCCTTGTCTTCAACGACTCCCTGCAAGGCCTCTCTCCAGTAAGCGCCGGAGAGGCAGATATTGAGGAAACCCTTCACTACATTGTACGAAGAAACCTCAGGGCAGTTTGCCTTGAGGTATTCTCCTATTGAGTTCCCTGTTGCTTCCGGGGCCTGATGCGAGGTCTTCAGGAGGGGAAATACGACCAGGGTATAGTCTCCCTCGAATTCCTTACGGGTTACGGCTACCTGAAGCGACTCGGCGGGAAAATCCGCGCCGTAAAGGGCCTTGACGGCCTCTGAGGCCTTCGCGGCAAGAAACTGTTCTGCAGTCATTATCCCAGATAAGTCTTAAGGAGTTTGCTTGCAGAGGGTTTCTTGAGCTTCCTGATAGCTTTTTCCTTGATCTGGCGTACGCGCTCCCTGGTAAGGTCGAGGTTCTCTCCGATCTCCTCAAGAGTCATTTCCTGGCAGCCGATGCCGAAGAAACACTTGATGATCTCCCTTTCGCGGGGAGTGAGGATCTGGAGCGAACGCTCGAT
>JAEEGI010004175.1_pt1 | contig 34019 bp, 27 predicted proteins | sample 8958751 | NCBI WGS metagenome assembly JAEEGI01 (sample SAMN16246545, study PRJNA631951) | gut metagenome | biome: gut microbiome; feature: rumen; material: KS-attached | host: Bos | place: Iran: Karaj | collected 2018-10
GTCGAAGATAGTGGTTCTGCCGTCCTCGCCTGAGAATCCTTCTGCGTCCATTCCTGGCTCGCCGAGTTCCTGTCCGAAATAAATCATCATAGGATTGGTCTGCATCAGTGCTGACACGAGTAGAGCAGGTTTCCCCTTTTCTGCATTACCTGCGAAGAACCGGCTTGCAATGCGCTGCTCATCGTGGTTTTCGAGGAAGTTGAGCATATGGCTCTGTATGTCTTCCACTGCCTGCCACTGACCAGTGATGAGGCTTGCCGACTGTCTGCCCATTACTGAGCGCAGGGTGTCGTAGAGTCCCACCTTGTCATACAGGTAGTCGAACTTACCGCGATGTATGTAGTTGCGGTATTCGTGTGGATTATATACTTCAGCTATGAATATTACTTCAGGATATTCTTTTTTAATCTGCGGAATGCACCATCCCCAGAAATCTACTGGTACCATTTCTGCCATGTCGCAGCGGAAACCATCTACTCCTGTAGATGCCCAGAAGAGTAGGATGTCGCGCATCTTGACCCATGTGTCTGGAGTTGCCGGACTGAACACCAACTGATGGTCGCCTTGATAATCTATGCCGTAATTCAGTTTTACGGTTTCGTACCAGTCGTTGCGGCTCACCCACTGACTGAAGCAGTCGTTGCCCGTAGCCTTGCATGGGTACTCCTCGTATGGTCCCTGCTCCGGGTCGTTCAGGTCGAAGTCTGGCGAGAACTTAGTTCCTGGCAAATAGTAGAAGTTATTCTGTGGAGAGAAAGCCCAACTTGGTTCGTCGTTTTCTCCGAAGTCGGGTACACTCATAGGTTTTGAATCCGAATGATACTGACGAGCCACATGGTTTGGAACGAAGTCTATAATCATCTTCAGTCCAGCCTTATGAGTTCGCTTCACTAGGTTTTCGTACTCATGGAATCGGTCTGTCACCTTTGTAGCCAAGTCTGGATCTATATCATAATAGTCCTTGATGGCATAGGGTGACCCGGCGCGTCCCTTCACAATGGCAGGGTGGTCGCGTCTGATTCCGTATTCAGTATAATCACTTTGTGTGGCGTGCTCGATGAGTCCGGTGTACCAGATGTGGGTTGCACCTAGTTCCTTGATGGCATCCAACGCGGCACCTGTGAAGTCGCTCAAGTGTCCGCAGCCATTCTCTTTCTTGCTGCCGTTAGGTACACAATTAGTGGAGTTTGCTCCAAATAATCGTGTGAAAACCTGATAGATGATTGGCTTTTCCATAACCTTTACATTATTCGATTCCGTGAGCAGTTACGTCGCGGCTGATTTTTGCAATCATACCCTGCAGAGCTTTTCCAGGACCACACTCGGTGAAGTCTGTAGCGCCTGCTGCAATCATTGCCTGCACTTCGTAAGTCCAACGTACTGGTGCAGTAAGCTGAGCGATGAGGTTCTGCTTAATTTCCTCTGGGTTAGTATGTGCCTTAGCATCCACGTTCTGATATACAGGACACTTAGGAGTCTTGAATTCAGTTTGTTCGATAGCAGCCTGCAATTCGTCCTTAGCTGGTTGCATGAGTGGTGAGTGGAAAGCACCGCCTACAGGGAGTGGCAAAGCGCGCTTTGCTCCTGCAGACTTGAGGGCTTCGCAGGCCTCGTTCACAGCTTCAATATTACCAGAGATAACGAGCTGGCCAGGGTTGTTGTAGTTTGCTGGTACAACGATATTTCCTTCCTTGCTTATTTGCTTGCATACCTCTTCAATCTGTTCGTCTGCAAGTCCGATGATAGCAGCCATAGTGCTTGGAGCAGCCTCACAAGCCTTCTGCATAGCCATAGCACGCTTAGAAACGAGTTTCAGACCATCTTCGAACGAGAGTGCACCGGCAGCTACGAGGGCAGAGAACTCACCGAGTGAGTGTCCGCCTACCATATCTGGCTTGAAAGCGTCACCCATGCAGATAGCAGAGATTACGCTGTGAAGGAATACGGCTGGCTGAGTTACCTTAGTCTGCTTCAGTTCTTCGGCAGTACCTTCAAACATTATCTTAGTGATGTCGAATCCGAGAATGTCGTTTGCCTTGTCGAAAAGTTCTTTTGCTGTTTGGTTTGTCTCGTAAAGGTCTTTACCCATGCCCGAGAACTGGGCACCCTGTCCAGGGAATACAAATGCTTTCATATTGTTAGTTTTTTTAATGTTTATATAAATATATGTGCAAAGGTATGAAAAAAAATCGTACCTTTGCAGCGTTTTCTGAATTTTCAGACATTTTAGGTGACATTTTGAATAAAGCGACTATTTTCTTCATGAGATATTCCTATTACGTACTTTTGCTGGCAACGCTTCTAGTGTCGTGCATAAAGAGTGAACCTGAGAATAAGGAGTGCGACATACTTGAAGCATGGGTTGAGGGTGAAAATCTCGATCAGTATTTCAGTCAGAAAACTGATATGCGCATCGAGAACATTCCTTCCAGCTCCAACCAGATTACATTTACAGTGCGCAAGCGTTCTGCTCTGCCTGCTATGGCTGTATATTTTAAACTTACTCCCGGAGCGAAAATATATCCTCCCAATGGTAGTATACAGGGTACTCGTTATAGAAAAGGTCCGATTGTATACACCGTCACCTCTGAAGACGGCAACTGGAAGCGCACCTATCAGGTTGACTTCCGCGAGGGTGTGCAGCCTACGAACAGTTACGACTTCGACGACTACGAAAAGAGTGCCAATAATAAGTATTATGTGTGGTTCTACAAGGACGACAACGGCACCAAGAACTACATCTGGGCATCGGGCAACGAAGGTTATATGGTGGCAAAACCAAGTGCTCCGGCAGAGGACTATCCTACAGTTCCCGACGATAATGGTTTTGATGGCAAGTGCATCCGACTTACTACGCGTTCTACAGGTTCTTGGGGAAAAACCTTCAAAAAACCGATTGCTGCCGGCAACTTCTACCTCGGAGCTTTCGACGTAAGCTACGCTTTCACCAACACACTCATGTGTACACAGATGGGAATTCCTTATACTCAGGAACCTGTCAAGATAACTGGCTACTACAAGTATGCCCCAGGTCCCGTGTTTACCGATAAGAATTTCAACGAATTGCCCGACCGCATCGACCTGCCTTCGCTCTATTCCGTTCTCTACTACAATCACGACGAGGCAGGGGGCGGAATCATGCTCCACGGCGACGACGTGCTCTCCAGTCCTTACATAGTGCGTAAGGCAGAAGTGCTCTCAGCTCCCGCCACCGACCAGTGGACGAAGTTTGAAATGACCTTCCAGGGCTCCACTCCTATCGACGCGGAGTTGCTCGCCAACCGCGGCTACAACCTTGCACTCGTGTTCTCCTCAAGCAAGACAGGCGACACCTTCGAAGGAGCCGTAGGTAGCACATTATATATAGATAAGGTGGAAATCACCTTTAAATCGGGTGAAACAAAAGAACTGACAAAATGAAACATATTGCATCATACATACTCATCCTGTTTCTCGTCCTTATTGCCCATTCAGCAATGGCGCAGAACCCCGACGAAACCTTCCAAATGAAAGCCCGTGTGGGCTATGCCATCGGTGGTACAGCACCATTGGGTATTCCTGCCGAAATACGCAGTATCGATAAGTTTCGCGTTACACCCAACTTTATGGTGGGTTTCGACTGCCAATATCGTCTCTCCGCTCGTTTCGGACTTTTGGGCGGTGTGCGTTTCGAGATAAAAGATATGGACACCGAAGTGACCACAAAGGGTTACCACATGAAAGTGAAAATGGACGAAGACGAACTCGAAGGACTCTACACAGGTCATGTGCGTCAGCAAGTACGCCAGCGTATGTTTACCATACCCGTGCAGCTTACCTTCCGACTCAGTAACAGCGTCACTCTCAAAGCCGGTCCGTACCTCTCCATTCTCACCTGCAGACAGTTCGAGGGCTATGCCTTCGACGGCTACCTCCGCAAGGACGACCCGACTGGTTCTAAGGTAGTCATGGGCGACAAAGAAGGGGAGTGGGCAACCTACGACTTCGGAGAAGACATGCGCCGTTGTCAGTTCGGCATCTCCGCCGGAGTAGATTGGAACTTCTGGCGACGCCTCGGACTCTCAGCCGACCTTGCATGGGGACTCACCGGCATCCACCATTCCGACTTCAAAACCGTAGAACAGACCCTCTATCCGATCTATGGCACCATTGGACTTTTCTACAGAATAAAATAAACCGTAAACTGTAAACTAAAAAAATATGAGAAAAATCTTTACACTACTTTTTGCTGTAGTAACAGCACTTGCTGCTCAGGCAACGGACTACGATGTACCAATGTCAATCACAATTAACGACGATACTTCTGAACAGCGAACTGTAATCAGTATCACAGAAAACGAAGGTCTCTACGACTTCTATCTGAAAAACTTCATCCTCCAAAGTCCTGAAGGTCCTATGGGAGTAGGAAACGTGGAACTCAAAGGCATCTCACCTATTGTAACAGATGATGTTATGCTCCTCTTCGCTACTGAAACAGTAACCATCACTGAAGGCGACGACCCGGAAATCCCATTCTGGATGGCAACTTTTTTGCCACCTGTACTCGTGAATCTCTATGCAAAAATCGAAGACGGCAAACTCCGGTGCTGCATCGACATCGACCTCACAGAATCTCTCGAACAAATGATCCACGTAGAATTGGGTGAAGGATACCAGCTGCCAAACAAAGGCTTCGAAAACTGGCATACCTCTACAGGTACATATGTAGAGCCAAACGCATGGCACTCATTCGAAAGTGCTACAGGTAGCCTCGCATCTATGGCAGGCCACCATATCGCAAAGTCAACAGATGCACACTCAGGTGAGGCAAGTGCACGCATCTACGCTACATCAGTATTTGGCGTCATCGCTAACGGCACCATGACAACAGGTCGTATGAATGCCGGCAGTATGTCAGCAGCTAATACTGGCAATAATGCATACCTCGACATGAGCATGACAGATCTCGACGGAGCAGGCATGCCATTTTATACTCCTATGTACTCACGTCCTGACTCACTCGTATTCTGGACTAAATTCAACCAGGGAAAAGCAACTCCTGCTCACCCATATGCAACAGTCAGCGCTGTCATCACCGACGGCACATACTACCAAGACCCAGAAAACAAGACATACACAAACGTAGTAGGAAAGGCAAAGAACAACCAGATTGCAGTTACTGGTGACGTATGGACACGCATCTCAGTTCCATTCGTTTACATAGAAAAAGAAGTAGAACCCAAAGCAGTACTTATCACCATCTCTACCAATGCCGACCCAGGAGCAGGTAGCAATAATGACGAAGTGCTTGTTGACGACATCTCCTTCGTTTACAACTCAAAGGTAACCGACATTAAGATTAAGGGAGTGAGTCTCCCTGACTTCAAGCCAGACACCTATCTCTACAACCTCGAAGTGAGTGAACTCCCTAAATTGGAAGATGTAGTAGTTTCTACAAACAGCACTACAGCATATGTTCTCACAGACATCACATATGACGAGGCATTAGAAGGATACTTCCTCAAGGTAATGGCAATAAATGCCGACATGTCAGAACATGCTGAATACACAGTTGCTATCACCACTAAAGCTACTGAGATTCAGTCACTCCAATCAGCTGCAGACGATGCAGTAACATATTACACCCTCGACGGCATCCAGGTAGCAGCTCCACAGACAGGGAAAATCTACATCAGCCGCAAATCAGACGGCACCGTAACCAAAATCCTCAAGTAAAATAAAAATTTACAACATACAATAACAAATCCCGCCCAAAGTTGGACGGGATTTTTAGTTTTAGCAGTTAAGAAGTTAAAACGAAAGACAAAACAAAAAAAAGGCTGACAACCAAGTCAGCCTTTTTTTGTTTCGTATATAAGTGTGCCGGTGTGCCACTCGGTCATTGCCTGCTCACCATCAAGGGGATAGTGGCTGACGAGGACACCATCGAGGAGTTCCACTACGTGGTTGGTGTAGGGAATGCTGTCGATGATGATTTTATTTGCCGCTATTTTGCGGAGTTTTTTTCTTGCGTCGGGTTGGACCATAGGAGTTTTTGGTGCGCACATCGGGTGCTGCTTTTATCTGTATGCGTTCTTTAGTGCGACTGCGCTCACGCAACTGTTCCGGTGTGAGGTGCTCGCGTACTCTCGGTTTCAGTACTGCGCTGTCCACTTGGATGCTGTCGGTCTTCACAGTGTCGGCAGGGACTGGAGACGGTGCTGTCTTGTCGTGCATGCGGATAAGGGCTATACCAGTGATGATGGCAAGGTTGCGCTGCACGGCTTTGCCTGTGTAGTAGAAGAATCCATGTACAGCACGAATGTCTTCTTCGTCGCCTGCATCGATACTGAGTTCTAATGGTATGTTGCTTACAAGGGTTCTGTTTACACCCATTGTCCTGCCGTTCACATATTCAATAATCAGACCCACTTCGACGGAGTTTTCGCGGTCTTCGGAGTTTTCACGGAAGAAGGCTCCGTTAGCAATTAGACGCATACGGTCGCGACGCATGAAGAGTGTGGAGTCATTTTGAATGGTGAATGCGTGTTTATTCAGCAAAGGCGTAGGACGCAGGATGATGGTAGAGGCTGTCGGCCAGATATTGGCAGTATCGCCACTTGCCGTGAGTCCGAGTGTCATGTCGTTGCTTCCAGCTTCGAGTTTGAGTGCATTCTCCATATCGGTAAACCGACGGTTGAGGTTAGCATATATCTCCTTCAGTTGCATTGCTTCGCGAGTGTACCAAATCATGGAGGAGTCGAATTCTGCTTCAGTTACTCCGTGGTTGGTAAAGACAGCATCGAGGTAGCGCTGGTTGTGTTCGTAACTCTCAGGTGGCTGTATGTCGATGACGCCCTGGGTGAGGTGGTAGTCGAAGAGAATTTCTTCGAGTTGGTCGGGCGGAATGACTCCGTCGGGACGTTCTTCGCACGACACAACCATCAGGCACAGAAGGATGAGTATGTAGCTAAGATGCTTCATTAAGGCTCGCGGCTGTCAGTTTGTGGTAGAAGATGATGAGGGCTATGATGCCGCACGAGATGGCTGCATCGGCAAAGTTGAATACCGGACTGAAGAAAATGCATTCTTCGCCTGCGTAGAAGGGCATCCATGAAGGCATTGTCCACTTGATAAGCGGAAAGTAGAACATATCCACAACGCGTCCGAAGAGGAAGTCGCCATAACCCATGCCCAGTGGTACGAGTTGTGCCGTGTAGGGGTAGGGAGGATTGTTGAAGATGAGTCCGTAGAAAAGGCAGTCGATGATGTTGCCTGCTGCTCCAGCCATGATGAGGGTGAGGCAGACGATGTAGCCGAAGGGGCGGTTGCGACGGATTTCTTTCCATATGAACCAACCGATGAAACTGACTGCTACCAGACGGAAGAGTGTGAGGAAGAGTTTGCCGCCAAGCAATTCCCAACCGAATGCCATGCCGTTGTTTTCCACAAGGGCAATGTGAAACCACGAGGTGATTTCTATGTGCTCTCCAAGGTGCATGCTTGTCTTGACCCAGACTTTGATTATCTGGTCAATGACAAGCACACAGAAGAAGAGGGCTACTGATATTTGTAGTTTAGTCTTTTTCGACATTGATTACTGCCTTGAAGTCGTCAAAGTTGATTGGTTCGCCAGCAGGGTTACCAAGCTCGATAGAGTTTGCAAGTACCTGTGCGGCAATGTTCTCCTTGAAGTTGTCCATGACGGCACGAGTCTCAGGTGTGTCGCTTATGACTACGCGGATGCGGTCAGTGATTTCGTAGCCTTGCGACTTACGGAGTCCCTGAATCTGCTTGATAATCTTACGCGAGTTACCTTCTACCTTCAGTTCAGGAGTGATGGTGATGTCGAGTGCCACAGTGACTGTGCCTTCGTTGGCAACGCTCCACCCCGGGATGTCCTGTGACATGATATCTACGTCGGCAAGTTCAACTACAACATCTTGTCCTTCTGCCTGAAGGGTAATCTGACCGTTTTGCTCAAGCTGAGAAATCTGTTGCTGTGACATCGATGTAACAGCTGCATTTACAGCTTTCATGAGTTTGCCGTATTTCTTACCCATTACACGGAAGTCGCACTTCACACTTTTTGTGAGCAGACCGCCGTCCATGAGCTGCAGCTCTTTGACGTTCACTTCCTTGGTGATAATCGACTTCATGCGGTCGATGCTCTTACTGAGTTCTGGGTCGGTATCAGGAATAGCCAGTGCACCGAGTGCCTGGATAACAGGAATCTTCACTTTCTTACGGATTGAAAGGCCCATAGAAGTGACCTTCATAGCTGCTTCCATAGCCTCTTCGAGGTCAGTGTCTATCTGCTTTGCATCCCAAGTAGGGAATTTAGCAAGGTGAACACTCTTCGAGGTGTCTTTGCCTGTCACAACATTGAGGTCGAGGAAGAGCTGGTCGGAGTAGAACGGAGAGATTGGTGCGATGAGACGGCTCAGCGTGTCGAGGCAGATGTAGAGTGTCTGGTATGCTGAGAGTTTGTCGGCAGTCATTTCGCCACTCCAGAAACGCGCCTTGTTCAGACGTATGTACCAGTTGGAGAGTTTGTCGATAACGAACGACTGGATGAGACGTCCAGCAGGTGTCGGATCGTAGTCGTTCAGATATTCCTCCACGCTCTTTGTCAGAGTGTTGAGCTCAGAGAGGAGCCAACGGTCGAAGTCTGGACGCTCGTTATAAGGCACGTCAGTTTCCTTGTACTGGAATCCATCTACGTTGGCATACATAGTGAAGAATGAGTATGCCTGCTGGAGTTTGATGAAGAACTGGCTAGTCACTTCTTTCACGCCCTCGGGGTCGAACGAGAGATTGTCCCAAGGAGAGGAGTTGGTAATCATGTACCAGCGTACTGCATCGGCTCCAAACTGCTGGATGCACTCGAACGGATTGATGACGTTGCCCAGACGCTTCGACATCTTAATACCGTTTTTATCGAGTACAAGTCCGTTGGATATAACGGCTTTATATGCAACCGAATCGAATACCATCGTGGCGATAGCGTGGAGTGTGAAGAACCATCCGCGAGTCTGGTCAACACCCTCGGCGATGAAGTTTGCAGGGAAGGCTGTACCATTCTCAATGAGTTCTTTGTTTTCAAAGGGATAGTGTACTTGCGCGTAAGGCATTGCACCAGAGTCGAACCATACGTCGATGAGGTCGAGTTCGCGAACAAGGACATTGCCTTTGTCGGAAACGAGTTTTATTTCATCGACATAAGGACGGTGGAGGTCTATCTTGTCGTAGTTCTCCTGCGACATATCACCTGGAACGAATCCTTTATCCTTCAGCGGGTTTCTCTTCATCACACCTGCCTTGACAGCTTTCTCAATCTCTGCGTAGAGTTCTTCGATGCTGCCGATGCAGATTTCCTCGCGAGTGTCGCGGTTGCGCCAGATAGGTAGCGGAGTACCCCAGTAGCGGCTACGTGAGAGGTTCCAGTCGTTTAGGTTTTCAAGCCACTTACCGAAACGACCTGTACCGGTGCTTTCAGGTTTCCATTGTATTGTTTTGTTCAGGTCGAACATACGGTCTTTCTTTGCCGTAGAACGAATGAACCATGAGTCAAGAGGGTAGTAGAGCACGGGCTTGTCGGTACGCCAGCAGTGTGGGTAGTTGTGCACGTGCTTCTCAATCTTGAATGCGCTGCCTTCTTCCTTCATCTCCAGACAGATTACGACGTTGAGGTCCATATCCTTGTTGGCTGCTTTCTCGTCGTACTTGCCCCCCTGGTTGTATTTAGGGTCGTAGGCATTCTTCACGTAGTCGCCCGAGTGTTTCCAGTAACTTTCGTTGACACAAAGACCGAGGAACTTTTCGTCGATATCGTCCTTCACGAAGTACTTACCCTGGAAATCAACCATAGGACGGGTGTCGCCAGCCTTATCGATGATAAAGAGCGATGGTATGCCTGCATCCTTTGCTACTTTGGCGTCGTCGGCACCAAAGGTAGGAGCTATGTGAACGATACCTGTACCGTCTTCTGTTGTTACGTAGTCGCCCGGAATAACACGGAAGGCTTCAGTTTCCTTCACAACTATCTTGTCGTTTTCCAATGCACAAGGTTTTACCCAAGGCATGAGTTGCTGGTACTTTATGCCTAGCAAATCTTGACCAGTACCTTTCCACAGTATCTTCAGAGGTTCCTCTTCTGTAGCTTGGAAGTAAGCCGACAGACGTGCCTCAGCGATGATGTAGATGGCTTCCTCCTCAGTGTATGGATTTTTGCCTTGAACAGCTACATAGTCAATCTTTGGACCAACGCAGAGGGCTGTGTTTGAAGGCAGAGTCCATGGAGTTGTGGTCCATGCGAGAATGTAGAGTGGAAGTTGAGCAGACCCTCCTAAATCCTCCCTGTTTAGGGCGGACTTGAGTTGAGAGTTGAGAGTTTCTTTTACAACTCTAAACTGTGCTGTGACGGTAGTGTCTTTCACGTCGCGATAACAGCCTGGTTGATTAAGTTCGTGGCTTGAAAGTCCTGTTCCGGCAGCAGGTGAGTATGGCTGAATGGTATATCCCTTGTAAAGCAGACCCTTGTTGTAGAGCTGCTTCAGAAGGTACCACAGCGATTCGATATATTTATTGTCGTAAGTGATGTAAGGGTTTTCGAGGTCAACCCAATAACCCATCTTCTGCGAGAGGTCGGTCCACTCGCTAGTGTACATCATCACGTTCTTGCGACATGCGTTGTTGTAGTCGTCAACACTAATCTTCTTACCTATATCTTCCTTCGTAATGCCCAGTTCTTTCTCGACAGAAAGTTCTACAGGCAGTCCGTGAGTATCCCAACCAGCCTTGCGCTTCACCTGGAATCCCTGCATTGTTTTGAAGCGGCAGAAGGTGTCCTTGATGGTACGACCCATAACATGGTGGATACCTGGGTGACCATTAGCTGATGGGGGACCTTCGTAGAAGATGAATGAAGGATATCCTTCACGTTCACTTATGCTCTTGTGGAACACATCCTCCGTGTTCCAGTATTTCAGCACGTCAGCATTTACCTCGCTCAGGTTAAGCTTTGTGCGCTCTGTAAATTTCATCGGCTTATTTTAGTTTTATATTGTCTAATGATTGTTCCTTGCCACAATAACGGCACTTGGCCGTGCGTGTGGCGTTGTGAATGTTGAAGTATGTGCGCATTGGTTCGTTGTTTGTGATGCACACAGGATTGGCACATTTCACAATGTTGATGAGAGTCTCGGGAAGGTTGATTTCACGTTTCTCCACCACTTTGTAGTTGCGGATGACGGTGAGCTTAATTTTTGGGCAAACCACTGCCAGCTGACTGATTTCATCTTCGGTGAAGAATTTCTCGCTTATCTTGACGAGCCCCTTTTTCTGCATCACCTTACTATCAAGGTTGTTGGCGATGATGACTTCGTTGTTGAATTTGTCGAGCTGCAGCAACTGTACTATCGTAAACAGTTTGTCGGTAGGAATATGGTCGATTACGGAACCATTTTCCAAAGCCGCAACCATCAGTTGTTCTTTATTTTGTTCCATATTTCTTAATGTCTTCAAGAGTTATACCTAAAACGTCACAAATCAGTGCCTCGCGGGCATAGAGGCCGTTCTGTGCCTGCTGGAAATAGTATGCGTGGATGCTGTCGTCAACATCGTACTCGATTTCGTTGACACGTGGCAGCGGATGAAGTATCTTCATGTTTGGCTTACACTTGCCCAGCATGTTTGCTTTCAAGATGTAGGCGTTCTTCACACGCTCATACTCCATGAGGTCGGAGAAACGCTCGCGCTGAACACGAGTCATGTAGAGAATGTCACAGTCGGTAATTGTGTCTTCATCAAAATCTTGACGCTCTATATATTTCACGTTGTTCTCTTTGCAATAGAGTTTGTATTCTTCTGGCATCTCAAGTTCTTTCGGAGCGATGAACGTGAATGTAGGGTTGTACTTCTGCATTGACATGAGCAGGGAGTGGATAGTACGTCCGTACTTCAAGTCACCCACCATATATATGTTGAGGTTTTCGAGTGTGCCTTGAGTCTTATAGATAGAGTAGAGGTCGAGCATGGTCTGCGATGGGTGCAGGTTGCTTCCGTCGCCAGCGTTGATGATAGGCACGTTTGTTACCTCGCTGGCATACTGTGCCGCACCTTCAAGATAGTGGCGCATGATGATTACGTCGGCATAGTTGCTCACCATCTTTATGGTATCCTTCAGAGTTTCACCCTTCGACGAGCTGGTTGCTTTCGGATCAGAGAATCCGATGACACGTGCTCCCAGACGATTAGCTGCTGTTTCAAAACTGAGGCGCGTACGAGTGGAAGGTTCGAAGAACAGGGTAGCTACCACCTTACCCTCAAGAAGTTTGCGGTTAGGGTTAGCCTCAAATTCTGTAGCCATATCGAGAAGGTACTGAATCTTCTCTTTCGTATAATTAGCTATCGAAACAATACTTTTATTTTCCATAGTCTTCTCATTTTTTATTCGTTCTCATCAATAGCTGCTATCTTTGCCTTTACTTCCTCGAGGTCGGCTCTCAGTTTGTCAACCTTGCGGTTGAGTTCCTCGACAAGAGCATTACCGCTCTTAGACTTGCTGGAGAGATTGAGGAATCCGAGGTTGTTTTCGTAGGTTTTGATTTCATTCTTAAGAATGTCCAACTGGCGCACCAGTTTGTCGCGCAGTCTATCGCCACCTCCGCTTTTCAGCGCATTCTTGAAGTTGTTGACACGACGGCGGGTAGCATTTTCGCTTGCAGCACCGTAGAGACGATCCATCTGTTCGCGGAACAACTTATATATCTTGTCTTTCTCCTTGAAAGGCACATGACCAATTTCGTTCCATTCTTGCTGGGCAGCACGAAGTTGATCGCGCAATTCACCTTCTTGATTTCCTGGCTCGATGGCGGCAAGACGTTCGATGATAGCTTTCTTCTTTTCGAGGTTCTCCTGCTGTTCGCTGCGTGTGTCAGCTCCTGCCTCTTTCTTTGCCTCGAAGAAAGCATCGCAAGCGGCATTGAAGCGTTGCCATATTTGGTCGCTGTATTTCTTTGGTACAGTACCAATCTCGCGCCATTTCTTCTGCAGTTCTACAAGAATGTCAGTAGTCTCCTTCCATGCTGTGCTGTCCTTGAGAGACTCTGCCTTCTCTACGAGAGCAAGCTTTGCTTCATAGTTTTCGTTCAGACTACTTCTGACACTCTGGAAGTATTCTGCCTTTTCTTTGAAGAACTTGTCGCAAGCGGCACGGAAACGCTCGAATATCTTCACGTTCATCTTCTGTGGAGCAAATCCGATAGTTTTCCACTCTGCCTGCAACTGTGTGATTTCCTCACTCTTCTCGTTCCACTCAGCAAAGGTCTTCAGTGTTGTAGTGTCGATAGCTTCTATCTTCTCGCAAATTTCTGTTTTCTTTTGCAAATTCTCCTCTTCTTTCTCCTTGCGAGCTTCGAAGTATTCGTGATGTTTCTTATTTATAATAGTTGATGCCTCCTTGAAGCGGTTCCAGATGTCTTCACGCAGTTCGCTTGCAACAGGACCAATCTCGCGGAATTCGGCATGCAACTGCTGCAGTTTTCTGAAGGCAGCAATCACATCATCGTTCTCCTTAAGTTTTTCTGCAGCTTCGATGATGGCAGTTTTCAACTCCAGATTTTTCTTGAAGTCATAGGCACGCAGTTCGTTGTTCAACTTCAGCGTGTCGTAGTATTGTTCTACAACCTGCTGGAAGTTTTTCCACAACTCAGTAGCTTTCTCTGCAGGCACTTCCTTAATCTCGTTCCACTGCTGCTGAAGCTGCTTGAATTCATTATATACTTTGTTGACATCATCGGGACTGTCGATGAATGCCTTAATCTTGTCGATGATACTCAGTTTCTTTTCTAAGTTGGCTTCACGTTCTGCTTCCTGCTGCTTGGCTAACTCTGCACGGTTTTCCTTGATTACAGCCATCTGAGCCTTGAACTCAGCCTCGTCGTTGTTCTCAGCCGGAACGTACTCCTCTGGAGTGCCGCCTCCGTCAATCCACGCTTTGTATGCATCCTCAATATCTTGTTTGTGAAGTTTGTAGAACACACTCTTCAGCAGGTCGAGTTCCTGGCGAGTTGACTCCTCCTTGCTTTCTGCAATCTGCTTCAGGCGTGTAAGCACTTCTTGGGTGTTCTGATACTGTACGGATGTAGTTGAGATTTCTGCCTGAGGTTCTTCCATTAACTCCTCAGTGGGGTTCGTAATTTCAGTCATAATATATTATATATAATGTGTAAAAGATTTTCAATTATAATTCTTGGTTTAGTATCTCACGATGTACTGGATGACCGTGTAGATGTAGATTACCACAGCAGGGATTGCCATGAGTGATGAGTCGAAACGGTCGAGCATACCCCCATGTCCAGGGATCATATTACCAGAGTCTTTTATACCCAAACGACGTTTTAGGAGTGATTCTACCAGGTCGCCCCAGGTGCCGAATATTACTACTGTGAGTGCAAAGCCACCCCATACGTAACGAGAGTAGTGTTCCTGCAGCCCATCACAGAATGGTATGTAAGTAGCGATAATCTGTGATGCTAAAAGAGCTACGAGTGTGCCACCAATGCTGCCTTCCCAAGATTTCTTAGGAGAGACGCGAGGGAAGAGACGGTGCCTTCCAAGCAGACTGCCGAAGCAGTATGCTCCTGTGTCGCTCGACCATAGGAAGATAAAGAGTGCCAATGGATACCAATAATAGTAAACCAGTTGTGGCAGAAAACATGAGTCTGGCATGTTGACGAACGACATGGTGTTGAGTAGGGCAAAGGGTAGGGCGATGTATATCTGTGACATCAGCGCAAATGCCCAGTTCTGGATGTTGTTCTTACGGTCGAAGTAGAGTTCGCTAATCATTAAATACATGATGCTTATCAGATATGGTATGAAGACTGTAGCATCCATGAGGTTTACGTTGTACGACAATACTGCAATAAACAAGTATGCAGATGATACGGAAGTGATGAAACGGTTTACTTGTAGGTCTGCATTACGATTTACAATAGTACCGAATTCCCATGTGGTGAGTGCAGAGATAACTGCAAACAACGCAGCAAAAGTATATGGATGCCATACGATACATCCTACGAGGAGTGCTACAAAGATAACTCCTGTGAGTGCTCTAATGATTAGGTTCTTCATGTTCTTTTTCCTTTTCTTTTTCTAAGATAGCCTGAATTGCTTTCTTTCTGATTATATCTTCGTTTTCTGCCTTATGGTCTGTGGCAGTTGTCTCATTATTTTCCTGTTCTTTCTTTTCAGCCTCTTCGTTGGCTGCAAGAATTTCGTCGGTACGCGATGTCCAAGGACGTTTGCCAAAGATGCGTTCTACGTCTTCTGCAAAGATAACTTCACGGTCAATCAGTATCTGTGCCAATTGGGCATGACCTTCACGATGTTCCATAAGTACTTTCTTTGCGCGTTCGTATTCCTTTGCAATCAGAGCCTTCACATCTTCATCGATGAGTTCGGCAGTCTTGTCGGAATATGGTTTTTGGAACTGGTATTCCTGATTGTTGTAGTAACAGAGGTTTGGCAGGTTGTCGCCCATACCGGCATAAGCAATCATGCCGTAGGCACGTTTTGTAACGGTTTCCAAGTCGTTCATGGCTCCTGTGGATATTCTGCCTGTGCAGATTTCTTCTGCAGCTCTACCACCTAAAGTGGCACATATTTCGTCAAGTATCTCTTCTTTTGTAGTAATCTGACGTTCTTCAGGCATGTACCAAGCTGCACCAAGAGCCTGTCCGCGTGGAACAATTGTCACCTTAACCAACGGGTTGGCATACTGTAGGAACCAAGAGATAGTAGCGTGACCAGCCTCGTGAAGGGCGATAGTGCGTTTTTCCTCCTGGGTGAGCAATTTTGTTTTCTTTTCCAGACCGCCTATGATTCGGTCAACGGCATCAAGGAAACATTGCTTGTCCACCCATTTCTTGTTATGTCGAGCTGCTATCAGAGCGGCTTCGTTACATACGTTTGCTATGTCAGCACCTGAGAATCCAGGAGTCTGACGAGCAAGCATATCCACATCTACAGTCTCGTCAATTTTGATTGGACGCAGATGTACGTTGAATATCTCTTTACGTTCGTTTAAGTCAGGAAGATCAACATGAATCTGACGATCGAAACGTCCTGCGCGCAGCAGAGCTTTATCCAGTATATCGGCACGGTTCGTAGCTGCCATGATGATGATACCGCTGTTGGTACCGAATCCATCCATCTCTGTGAGCAACTGGTTCAGAGTACTTTCTCGTTCATCGTTTCCTCCAAGAGAAGCCGCATTGGCACGGGCACGACCAATGGCATCGATTTCGTCGATGAAGATGATACATGGAGCTTTTGCCTTTGCTTGAGTGAAGAGGTCGCGTACACGGCTAGCACCTACACCTACGAACATCTCCACGAATTCAGAACCGGAGAGGGAGAAGAATGGTACGTCGGCTTCACCTGCAACAGCCTTTGCGAGAAGGGTCTTACCTGTTCCTGGAGGGCCTACCAGCAGAGCACCCTTTGGAATCTTACCTCCTAGGTCTGTGTATTTTTTAGGATTCTTCAAGAACTCAACAATCTCCTGCACTTCCTGTTTAGCCCCAGCCTGACCGGCAACGTCCTTGAAGGTAATTTTGCCTTCTTTGTCGCCCCCTTCTATCAGTTGGGCTTTCGACTTTCCTACACTGAATACACCGCCGCCCATCATTCCGCCGCCACCGACTCTTCGCATGATGAATATCCAGAGTCCAACGAGGAATACCATAGGCAGAAGTTGCCAGATAAGGTTCGTCATGAAGTTATTAGACTGCTTATAGCCTACACGTCCGTCAAATTGTCCTTCTGCCTGTGCTTTGTCGAGAAATTCCTCAACCTTCTCCACAGAGCCTATTTCTACTTCAACGGCACGTTTGTTTTTGTTTTTATTTCCGTTGCCAAACACTTTGCGGTCGTACTCACGTTTTACGTACATCTCCAGTACGAGTTCGCGTTTGTCGATAACCACATCACTTGCATATCCTTTTTCTATGTACTCTTTGAAAGCAGTGTAGTCTACTTTCTTTTCAGCTCCACTGCCATTGTCAGTGAAGTACATATAAAGAATGCCTCCAATCAGCAAGATATACAACCAACTCAAGTTGAAACGCGGTTGGGGTGTATCTCCGTTCTTTTTGTTCTGCTGTTGCGGTTGCTTCTTGTCCGATTCGTTCTGCAACTGCTGCATTTCGCTATTCATTTCGTTTCTCATTGGATTTTCTTTGAGGGTTTTAACCGATTCGTTTTGCATCCTCCCACAAGTTGTCAATGTCGTAGAAAGTGCGTGCTTCAGGTACAAACACATGTACAGCCACATCCACATAGTCCATAGCTACCCAAAGGTTGTTTCTCTTACCATCGGTACTTACAGGCTTCTCGCCAGTACGTTCATGAACAATGTCCCATACAGAGTCGCTAATTGCGTTCACCTGGATAGGGGTGTTGCCTTCGCAAATCACCAGATATTGAGTTATTGTGTCACCAATCTCGTGCAAATCGAGTACTGTGATGTTCTGACCTTTCTTTTCCTCGATGCCTGCAACGATAGCATCAATCAGTTTGTTTTTATTCTTCACGTTATAGAGTTAAATCGTAAATAATTAAAATGTAAATAGTGAATCTTATCGATTTTCTTCCATCTCTTGACGTTTCCTCTTCTCGTCAATGAGCTGGAAGTCCTTGGGACGGAGAATGAAGTTGGAACCCAGATACTTTTCCTTTACGATTGTGTTGTCTGCCAACTCGGGTGGAGTACCTTTGAAAAGTATTCGACCTTCGAACAACAGATATGCACGGTCGGTAATACAGAGTGTTTCCTGTACATTGTGGTCAGTAATAAGGATTCCGATATTTCTATCCTTTAGTTTCCAAACGATATACTGAATGTCTTCTACGGCAATAGGGTCAACACCAGCAAAGGGTTCGTCAAGCATGATAAACTTAGGGTCGATAGCCAAACAACGAGCAATTTCGCAACGGCGGCGTTCACCTCCTGACAATTGGTTACCTCTGTTCTTGCGTACTTTCTGCAGACGGAATTCGTTTAACAGCGATTCCAGTTTCTCATGCTGTTCCTCAATCGATTCGTATCTCATCTCAAGCACAGTCATAATATTGTCCTCCACACTCATAGTGCGGAACACACTCGCTTCCTGTGCTAAGTATCCTACGCCTTTCTTTGCACGGGTAGAAACTGGGTCGGTAGTGATTTCTGTGTTGTTGATGAATACTCTTCCTCCGTTTGGTACTACAAGTCCAGTTGTCATATAGAAACTCGTAGTCTTGCCAGCACCATTAGGTCCCAACAATCCTACAATTTCTCCCTGACGCACATGAAAAGATACGTCGTTTACCACAGTGCGTTTTCCGTATGTCTTTACAAGGTTCCTCGTGTACAACGTCATGCGATCGTCCGAGAAATCAGGAATTTCCGCGTCGCTAGCATTTGTAGTAGCTGTAGTGGAGAACATCCCCATGTTTGTATTTTTCTGCTCTTCCAAACTTTAATTTCTATTGTAAATTAGACAATCGGGCGCGAAGATACGGAAAAAAATTCTCTTTCCATGCATAAATTTCAATTAATAATGTTCACGCGTTAAATAGAATTAATCGTTCTTGCGACATATCAGTACGGTATTTTCACCATACATGTACTTGTAACTAATATTCGGAATGATATTTGTAACTAGTCGGAGTCCCAAATATGGATGCTCCTTGCTACCGATATTCTTGTCTGCCATCTTACCTGCTTTTATTGGGTCGAATGGTTTGCCTGCATCTTTCAACGTAACGAAAATACCCTCGTCGTTGATGTAGATGTGAACATCGAATGTGTGCTTCAGAATGTTTCCAACTGAGTGTCGGGCGATGTTGGTCATCAGTTCTTCGCAACAAAGGTTTACTTCAAACAGACTTTGTTTATCTACCCCAGCTTTTTTAAGGAACTTATCAATGTCGTTCAGAACTAAACCGACTTCTTTCTCGTCGTAGTTTACAGAACGGTCGAATGTATATCCTCCCAAGTCGTTTGGTATCATCGTGATAGATGATATTGTGTTATGCTTCAGACGACTCTGTATGAAGGAATTGCATATTTGCAGGGCGAGAACCATAATACATCCTACTGCGAACCCCCACCAAAGTTCTACACCTTCTACCTCAGCTGTTATCCATACTGTGATAACCATAAAGACGGTCTGTGCAGTAGCTGTGATGACGCTTGTCTTCTCATGCCCCAAAAGTTGATACGTGCTTAGCAGAATCTGTGTTACTGCGAATGGAATAAGCATTAGGGCAAAGATTTGAAGTACTCGGTTGAGTTCCGTTGCAAGTGTAGGTTCTGTTACACCGAACATGAAACCTACGAGTCCTGGTATGTACATGAGGATGATTACTATAGTAACCAAAGAACCGATAATCATCAGTGCTTTTTTTACCAAAATCTGAAGTCCTTTCACGTCGCGTTCGCCAACTAGAATTCCACCGATGGCAAAGAGCGATTCGATGAGTCCGTCAATGAATACATAGGAAAGCAGAAGCATCTGCAGACATACAGACCAAAGGAATAGTCCGTCGGCACCCAGATATGTGAGCACTATGTGGTTGAGCAACAAAATGGTGACTGCCATAAGTGAGTTGCTCAGAGTGATAGGAGCCCCTTGCTTCATGTTCTGAACGAAGATAGAGAAGAAATCCTTGCCCGGCCATTTGAAACTAAAAGAACTTTCCGGCTTGCGTATGTATTGCATCAGGATTATGATGTTTACTATGAACATAGAGAGTGAACCCAGTGCGGCTCCTTCTACTCCCATTCCCAACACGTAGATTGTCAGAATGTCAACAATGATATTGGTAATTGCTCCGATGATGACAGATTTCGTTACAATTCGTGGTTGTCCGTCGGTTGCTACCATCAGACTCAGTCCATACGACATCATTTGTAGCCAAGCACCCATAGCGTAAACATGGATGTAAGAAAAAGCCATGTGGTTCAGTCGTGGTTCGTCCGACATTTTCTCTACGATGTCCATGCTGAAGAAACTGAGCCCCAGTGAAACAGCCAGTCCGATAGTCATCACAGCAATAATCGTGGAACTGAATATCTTAGCCACTCTTTCCTTGTCATCACTACCGATAGCCTGAGCACAGAGAGCATTAGCACCGAATGCAATCAGAAAACCAAAACAGTTGAGAACCTCCACGATAGGAAGTACAAGGTTGATGGCAGAGACAGCGTCTGTGTTTACTATATGACCTACAATCATTGAGTCGGCAGTGTGAGCCAACTGGTTAGCAGCTGAGGTTAGTACAGCAGCCATTACGAATGTTGTCAGAGCTTTAGAAACTATAAATGAGTTTCTTGCGGGTGAGGTTGCAGTTTGTGTATTCATTTGTGATTATAATTTCAAAAAACTCTGCGAATTTATGACTTTTTTATGACAGTATCTGCGTGCGATTCTGATTTTTTGCAATTATTTTTATTATTAACTGATGGAGGCTATTTAAGAATTAAATAGAAATTCTTATCTAAACTCTTGTTACATATAGAAGAAAACGCTAACTTAGCCACCCAAAACAGACGGACTTATGAGAAGATTTCTAATTTTTACTCTGATTATGCTGCCTACTATGCTTCAAGCACAGATAGGAAGACGATTCCCTTCAGAACGTAAGGTAATTACTGATCCTCGTACTGGTATAGAACTTGTTTTTCTTACCAGTAAGAGTGGAACTGGTGACTCAAAAATTTACCAGACACATAATCAGTGGACTGCCGATGGTAAGTGGGTGGTGTTTCGTTCTGACCGAGTTCCCGGTGAGGCTATGGCAGTGAACGAGGAAACTGGTGATATAGTTCAAGTGACGGAGGGCGGCTTCTCGGGTATGCTATGTGTGGCTCGTAAGTCTATGAATCTGTACCATATGCGTACTTTGAAAGATAAGGATGACAAACGCAAAGGAATGCAAGTTGTCGAAGTGAATCTGGAACGACTTTTTGCCGATTCGGAGGCAGGAAAACTGAAAAACAAGAAACATTATGAACGCGTCTGAGGAACTATTCCTGCAGATATGTGCAGCGAGGGTGATATGGCTCTTGACGGTAGTGAGGATTTCGTCTATTTCCGTCTTGATAAGGAGTATGCCCGAAAAATGCCTATTGCAGAACCTATAGCCAAGAATTTTGGACCACGTAAAATGGGTGCCGGACCAGGTGGAATAGGTAAGATAGACTTAAAGACAGGTAAGGCAGAACCCGTTGTAGCAGTTCATTTCAAGGTTGGACATATCCAAGGAAATCCCTGGCATCCAGGCGAAGTGATATTCTGTTGGGAAACAGGAGGTAAGGCTCCTATACGAACATGGATGGTTAATGCCGACGGAACGAACCTCCGACCCATCTATCGTGAGACAGAACACGATTGGGTTACTCACGAGGCTGTTATAAGTGCCGACGAACTTGTTATAGCAATTATCGGTCACAGACCTATCAAACTAACTCCTTATCCACCTAAAAATAAAGATGATAACGGAAATGCTGATGAAGGAAATATCCCAGGTCTTGAGTCTTTTGCATTCTCAAAAGATTGGGGACCGGCAGGAACAAAGGAATACCCTACGGGTATAGCTGTAGTGAATTTGCGTACAGGTGAACTGACTATGGAAGGACAGGTGAAAGGGGATAATTTCTGGCATGTAGCCGGTTCGCAGGACGGACATTGGTTAGCAGGTGACGACTTTGCTCGCGAACTGTGGCTCATAGACCGTCATACGGGGGAACGCATTCTGTTAACAGCAGGACATAAGACGACAGCTCGCGATCATGTTCATCCTACTTTCAAACCAGACGGAACAGAGATTGAAATTCAGTCAGCTATGCTTTCCGACGATGGTCGTTCCATGAATATATGTATAGTCCGACTGCCTCAGTATCTTATAGACAGATATAAGTGAGAAGATATAAGCATATATTTATATTGTTGCTCACACTCTACGTACCGATGTTAGTGAGTGCAAAAGTCTATAATGTAAGGGATTATGGGGCAGTAGGTGATGGAATACACATCGATTCTCCTCCTATTAATGAAGCTATAGCAAAAGCGACAGTATGCGGAGATACCATAGTTGTTCCTGCCGGTATCTATTTGTGCTATTCTGTCCATTTGAAAAGTAATGTTACCATAATCCTTGAAAAGGGAGCAGTGATAAAAGCAGCCAAACCAACAGAACACTTGGGATATGATGCTGCAGAACCGGCAGATACACTATACCAGGATTTTGGTCATAGTCATTGGCATAACTCTTTAATTTGGGGAGAAGAAATCGAAAATGTCTGTATTGAGGGTGAAGGATTGATAGACGGTAGCGGGGTGTTGAGTCGTTCTAAACAGCGCACTAACAAATTCGGACAGCCATTAGCAAATAAAGCCTTTGCTATGAAGAATTGCAAAAAAGTAACTGTCAAAGGACTTAAATTCTTGAATTGCGGGCATTTTGCCGTTTTGATGACAGGGGTTGACGATTTGTTAATTTCTAAATTAAGAATAGACACTAATCGTGACGGAATCGATATAGACTGCTGCGAGCGGGTAGTCGTTGAAAACTGTGATGTTAATACCCTTAACGATGATGCTGTCGTTTTAAAGTGTTCTTATGCACTTGGGTGGGCAAAACCAACAAAAGATGTACTGATTGAGAACTGTCGTGTGAGTGGTTATGATGTTGGCTCGATGATGAATAATACGTTCACCACCAATATAGAGAAAGCACCTGATGGCGACGGTCCTACTGGACGCATCAAATTAGGAACAGAAAGTAATGGTGGATTTGAGAATATTGTCATTCGCGACTGTTCGTTCGAACATTGTCGTGGATTAGCTCTCGAAACTGTCGATGGAGCTCCGATGAAAAATGTCAGGGTGAGCAATCTACAGATGAACGATATATGTAATTCGCCAATATATATCCGGCTGGGTGACAGAATGAGAGGACCAGCAAATTTTCATCCTTCAACTGTTGAAGATATTTATATAGAAAACATTAATGTGAAAAATGCTGATAGCCGTTATGGATGTATTATTGCAGGGGAGGAGGGGTGTCCTGTTCGCAATGTGACTATAAAGAATGTCTGTATTGAATACGAAGGAGGACTGACCCTAGAAGATGTTCGAAACCAGCGAGGTAGTAATCCGTTTTTCTTTCATAAAAAAGTTCAACCGCGTACTAAGGAACTGAAAAAATATCCAGAGCCTTCAGCACACGGAATACAACCTGCTTGGGGATTCAATATATATTATGCTGAGAATATCCTCTTGCAGAATATTAAGTTGAGTGTCAAACATCCTGACGAGCGTCCGTCAGTATTTCAGAGTGGCACGCAACAAGTTAAATTTCAAAATCCAAACAACTGCGTTGAACAGTAAAGGGGCGTACTTTGCCGTTTGCAACAGCTACATGAGCAGGGTGGGTAGCATAACCTTTGAGGGCTTCTTCCGATTCAAGTGTGCTGTCGAGCATCAAGTCTGCATTGGAGGAAACGAGACGTCCATCGATATGAACAGTTAACTCTATAAGACCAGGAACAACTCCGACAAGACCTTCGAGTCCTGATTTTATATTTTTCTTTACTTCATTCTTTTCTGAATCAGAAAGTTCTGGATTCAATGTCCAAAGGATAACATGCTTTATCATAGTCTGTATTTTTAGTTGCCGGGACAAAGATAGTGCAAAAATTTTTACTCTCTGCAAAAAAATTACTATCTTCGCACGATTTTTATTAAAAAGGAACGATAAAGTGCTTACAATAAAGAAAGGCTTAATACATCTGGGACGCTATTCCATGCTGATGGGAAGGGTGCTTACTCAACCCGACAGAATGAGAATGTTTTGGAAATCGTACGTAAACGAGATGTTCCAGTTGGGTTATAACTCTATTGCCATCGTACTGATAATCAGTTTTTTCATTGGTGCGGTGATATGTCTTCAGATAAAACTGAATATCCAGAGTCCGTGGATGCCGAAAATGGTGGTGGGCTACACTACACGAGAAATTATGCTTCTCGAATTCTCGTCTTCTATCATGTGTCTTATTCTTGCAGGAAAAGTTGGTTCGAATATTGCTTCTGAGATTGGCACGATGCGAATAACCCAGCAAATTGATGCCCTCGATATTATGGGTGTCAACTCAGCTAATTACCTGATACTTCCAAAGATAATGGGTCTTATGACTATCATGCCTATTTTGGTTACCTTTAGTGTGGCGAGTGGTATAGCTGGTGCTTATGCAACATCTTTTTCGGGTATGACTACAATAGACGAGTTGAACGAAGGTTTCCGATACAACTTCAACCAATGGTATTTTTGGTGTGGTATAATTAAGGCTATTGTTTATGCATTCATCATAACCTCTGTTTCATCCTATATGGGATACTCTGTAGAGGGTGGTAGCGTTGAGGTAGGAAAGAACTCTACTAATGCTGTGGTAAGCAGCAGCATCCTTGTTCTTTTTAGTGATATCTTCTTAACAACTATTCTGACATGATTCAATTGAGCCATATATACAAATCGTTTGGTGATAGGGAAGTCCTGAAGGATATAAACACTGTTTTTGAAAACGGAAGGGTAAACCTTATCATCGGTCAGTCGGGCTCTGGTAAGACTGTGCTTATGAAGAATATAGTAGGACTCCTTACTCCTACTAGCGGACGTATTATGTACGATGATCGTGATTTCGTTGCAATGACGAAGAAAGAGAAGATAATGCTTCGACGCGAGATGGGTATGATATTTCAGTCTGCAGCACTTTTCGACTCGCTTTCCGTACTCGATAATGTGATGTTCCCGCTCGATATGTTCAGCGATATGTCCTATGAAGACAGAGTTCGACGTGCAAAGCTTTGTCTTTCACGTGTAAACTTGCAAGGAGCGGAAAGAAAATATCCTGGAGAGATTAGTGGTGGTATGCAGAAGCGTGTTGCTATAGCCCGAGCTATTGTGCTGCAACCTAAATATCTTTTCTGTGACGAACCTAATAGCGGACTTGACCCGAAAACCAGTATAGTCATCGACGAACTCATTTCCGGTATTACCCACGAAGATAATATCACAACCATCGTTAACACCCATGATATGAATAGTGTGATGGGAATTGGTGAACACATTACCTTTATCTGTGAGGGTAGGGCTGAATGGACTGGCTCGAAAGATGAAATCATGGATGCTGACAACAAGAAATTAAACGACTTCATATTTGCCAGCGATATACTTCGACAGGCAAAACAACTCCACGACCAAAAACGTAAAGGATGATAGTTTGTATAGCCGAAAAACCATCTGTTGCACGCGATATAGCCAATGTGCTTGGAGCAAAAGAGACCAAGCAAGGGTATATCGAGGGAAACGGCTATCAGGTTACGTGGACCTTCGGACATCTGTGTGAACTGAAAGAACCCCGTGAATATAACGAGCGTTGGCAACGTTGGGATATTTGGGATTTGCCTATGATTCCGCAACGTTACGGAATACGTCTGAAAGATGATGCAGGAATCAAGAAACAGTTCTCTATTATCGAAGGTCTTTTCAAGGATGCCGAGATGATTATTAACTGTGGTGATGCCGGTCAGGAAGGTGAACTCATCCAACGATGGGTAATGCAGAAAGCAGGTGTGAAGTGTCCTGTAAAGCGTCTATGGATTAGTTCCCTTACCGAAGAAGCTATTCGTGAGGGATTCCAGACTCTTAAAGACCAAAAGGAATACCAAAGTCTGTATGAGGCAGGATTGAGTCGTGCTATTGGCGACTGGACTCTCGGACTTAATGCTACGCGTCTCTACACGATGAAATACCAACAACAGCGTGGACAGGTTCTCTCTATTGGTCGTGTGCAAACTCCCACACTTGCTCTGATTGTGAATCGTCAGAAGGAGATAGAGGAATTCGTTCCCCGACAGTCTTGGCTTCTTACCACACTCTATCGCGATGTGAAATTCACAGCAGTCACCATCGATGAAGATGCTGAGGCTGAGAAGGCAAGTGAAGCAGCAGAGGGAAAGACGGCAAAGAGTAAGACTCCAACCTATAAACAGATTGAATACGAGACTGAAGCTGAGGCTCTTGATGTTCTGCGTAGTGTCAAGGATAGTCCGCTTACAGTCATAGATATACAGAAGAAAAAGGGAGCGGAAGCTCCTCCGCGTCTTTACGACCTTACGTCGTTGCAGGTGGATTGTAATAAGAAGTTCAGCATGTCTGCCGAACAGACTCTTCAGACAATCCAATCGCTTTACGAGAAAAAATTTACTACCTATCCTCGTGTCGATACAACCTTCCTTCCTGATGATATATACCCGAAGTGTCCAGGCATTTTGCGAGGACTTCGTGGTTACGAACAGTTTACTCAACCTCTTGAAGGTAAAGCTTTAATAAAATCCAAGAAAATATTTGATTCCTCGAAAGTTACCGACCATCATGCAATTATCCCTACGGGGGTTCCTGCACAGTCGATGACTGATATGGAAAAGCGAGTTTACGACCTCGTGGCTCGTGCTTTCATTGCTGCTTTCTACCCAGACATGAAGTTCGAAACAACTACTGTCTTTGGTGAGTGTCAGGTAAGCGGTTCTTCCGAATCAAACCCGCTTGCTCAACCTCAAACTGACAGTTCTTCCAAATCGAGTATCCTCTTCCGTACATCCGGGCGCACCATTATCGATGATGGGTGGAAGGTTATCTACAAAAAGGAGACAAAAGACACATCTGATGATGAGGAGAACAGCGAGGCAGTAGAAAGTACTCTTCCTGTATTCAAGAAAGGGGAGAGCGGACCTCATGTACCTTCGCTTGCAGAGAGATGGACTCAGCCCCCCAAGCCTTATACAGAAGCTACCTTGTTGCGTGCTATGGAAACAGCAGGTAAATTCGTTGATGACGACGAACTTCGTGATGCCATGAAGGAAAATGGAATAGGTCGTCCGAGTACCCGTGCTGCGATTATTGAAACTCTGTTTAAGCGTCGTTACATCAAGAAGGAACGAAAAAATCTTGTACCAACCCCTACGGGAATTGAACTAATCAACCTCATACACGAAGAACTTCTTAAAAGTGCCGAACTTACTGGTATTTGGGAGAAGAAACTTCGTGATATTGAATACCATAAATACTCTGCCCAGCAGTTTATCGACGAACTGAAGCAGATGGTTGTTGATATAGTTACTACGGTTCGAAATGATAACTCCAACCGTCGTGTTGTCTATACTACAGACGAAGAACTGAAAAAGAAAAAAACAACTTCGGCACAAAAGACAATACGTCGTGAAGGTGAGTCGCCGGCTGGTTTCAAACCACGGGGCAAAAAAACTGAAACTGCAAAGAAAACAGATAGTTCAAAGGCATCAGAATCAGTTGATACCACCTCTTTCAACGAAGATCAGTGGATAGGAATGACCTGCCCTGTATGTAAACAGGGAACAATTATCAAAGGCAAGTCTGCTTTTGGTTGTTCCAGATGGCGCGAAGGGTGTTCATATCGTATGCCTTTCGAGGATGCTATAAAAAAGGGTGGGTAAATATATGACTGTATAAGTAAAAATTACTTATATTTGCAGAGTGATTTCTATACAGAGGAAAATAATTATTTGAAAACTACAAAAAACATATAAAATAGATGGAAAGTAAAATTCAAGAACTTACAGAGAAACTCCTTCGTGAGGGAGTAGAGAAGGGTAATGCTGAAGCAGCCCAGATTATAGCTGCTGCAAATGAACAGGCAGCAAAGATTATTGCTGATGCTAAGGCAAAGGCTGCCGAGATAGAAGCAGACGGAAAGAAGAGTGTGAAGTCTATGGAAGAGAATACCAAGTCAGAAATCAAGATGTATGCTTCTCAGGCTTTGAATGCCCTCAAGAGCGAGATTGCAAATGTTGTTGGCGACAAGATCGTCAAGGAAGCCGTAGGAGCAACTACTGCCGACAAAGACTTTATGAACGAATTTATGCTCAAGTTGGCTGAGAAATGGGGTGCAAACGAAGACATCGTTATTGGTACTAAAGATGCAGCCTCACTCAAGGCTCTCTTTGCAAAGAAAGCAAAGGCTCTGTTAGACAAAGGTGTAAAAATCGAACAGGTAAACGGTCAGGCTACTGCATTCACCATCCAGCCTGCTGACGGTTCTTACAAGGTGAATTTCGGAGATGCAGAATTTGAAGAGTACTTCAAGGCATTCTTGCGTCCTCAATTGGTAGAGATGATTTTTTAATGCATAATCTGACCAGTTCAGGAATTATGCATTATGCATTAAGAAATATGCATTGAATTAGTTTATGGCGAATTACTATTGTATGATGGCAGGCTTGCCCGACATTACGCTTGATAGCCCTATGTCGGTCACGTTTTCTGATATTCGCGAAGAAATGGATATGACTCTCAATGATGATGATAAAGAGCTGATTTTCTATTTCTTCCTGGAAAACGACTGCAAGAATCTTGTGCGCCTGCTCAAGAATCCTGATGCGGAAATCAATCCTAATTGCAACTACTCTATGGAGCAGTACAAGGATATGATTACATCGGCACGCGAGATGAACTTCAATGTTCACCGTTACCCTGCTTTTATGTCTGTCTTTGCCCGTGAATACAACTTCAACAAAGACGTAAAAGGCTGGTATGCCGAGGATGCTATGCAGTATCAGTTCCTGCAGTATGCCACTCAGTGTCCTAATAAGATGATAAGTCAGTGGTACGAACTGAATCTTAATATAAATAATGTGCTCACAGCGATGATTGCCCGCAAGGAAGGTTGGAATGTTGCCGATTTTATTCAGGGTGAAAACGATGTGACAGAGATGATTCTCAATAACAATACGAAGGACTTCGACCTGACTCTTGAGTACGACTACGTCAAAGACCTCATGCAGATTGTCGAGTGCAACGATCCTGTACTGAAGGAGAAGAAAATCGACGCATTCAAGTGGGCGTGGCTCGAAGAACAGACATTCTTCGACATTTTTTCTATCGAAGCTGTCTTCGCCTATCTCTGTAAGATGCAGATGCTTGACCGCTGGGAGCGCCTCGACCCGGAAAAGGGTAGAGAATCGTTCAAGCAGATCATTGAGAATCTGCGTAGTGAAGCCCAAGTGCCGGAGGAGTTCCGCATGAAGTCTCCTTATAGCAAACAATAAGGTTTCTCTGCTAATAGATTTATTTAGAAAGTAAAATAGAAAAAACATATATATATGACAAAAGGTACAGTAAGTGGCGTAATTGCCAACATGGTAACTCTCTCTGTTGATGGTCCAGTGTCTCAGGGTGAAATCTGTTATATTGAGACAGGTGGCGACCGTCTTATGTCAGAGGTTATCAAGGTAGTTGGAACCGATGTGTATGTCCAGGTATTCGAATCTACACGTGGACTCAAGGTAGGTGCAACTGCTGAATTTACAGGACATATGCTCGAAGTGCAACTCGGTCCTGGTATGCTTTCAAAAAACTATGATGGTCTGCAGAACGACCTCGACAAGATGGAGGGTGTATTCCTCAAACGCGGACAGTACACAGAGCCGCTCGATGCTGAACGTCTGTGGGATTTCCAGCCTCTCGTAAAGGAAGGTGACACCGTTAGCGGTAGTGCTTGGCTTGGAGAAGTAGAGGAAAACTCTCAGAAGCTTAAGATTATGGCTCCGTTCCAGCTCGTCGGCACAGCTAAGGTGAAGAGCATCGTAAAGGCTGGTCAGTACAAGATTCACGACACTATTGCCGTGCTTGAGAAGGCTGACGGCAGCGAGATAAAAGTGGATATGGTTCAGCATTGGCCTGTTAAGTTTGCTATGACAAACTACAAGGAAAAACCACGTCCATTCAAGCTCCTTGAGACTGGTGTGCGTACCATCGATACATTCAACCCTATCGTAGAGGGCGGAACCGGATTCATTCCTGGTCCGTTTGGTACAGGTAAGACTGTGCTCCAGCATGCTATTTCAAAACAGGCAGAAGCAGATATCGTTATCATTGCAGCCTGCGGTGAACGTGCTAACGAGGTAGTTGAAATCTTTACTGAGTTCCCAGAACTCATCGACCCACATACAGGTCGCAAACTGATGGAACGTACCATCATCATTGCAAACACCTCAAACATGCCTGTTGCAGCCCGTGAGGCATCTGTATATACAGCTATGACAATGGCAGAGTACTACCGTTCTATGGGACTCCGCGTACTGCTCATGGCAGACTCTACTTCTCGTTGGGCACAGGCTCTTCGTGAAATGTCAAACCGTATGGAGGAACTGCCTGGTCCTGACGCATTCCCAATGGACCTCGGAGCACTCATCAGTAACTTCTACGGACGTGCCGGATATGTATATCTCAACAATGGCGAAGTTGGTTCTATCACATTCATTGGTACTGTGTCTCCTGCCGGAGGTAACCTCAAGGAACCGGTAACCGAGAATACTAAGAAGGTAGCTCGTTGCTTCTACGGACTTGAGCAGGAACGTGCCGATAAGAAGCGCTACCCAGCCGTAAACCCAATCGACTCATATTCTAAATATCTGGAATATCCAGAGTTCGAGGAATACATTTCAAAGAAAATCAACGACCAGTGGATTCCAAAGGTATTGGCTCTGAAGACCCGTATGCAGCGTGGTAAGGAAATTGCAGAACAAATCAACATCCTTGGTGATGATGGTGTTCCTGTTGACTACCATGTAGTATTCTGGAAATCAGAAATCATCGACTTCGTAGTTCTTCAGCAGGATGCCTTCGACGAGGTGGATGCTGTAACAAGTATAGAGCGTCAGGAAGCTATCCTAAACCTCGTTACACAGATTTGTGATACAGACTTCCAGTTCGACGACTTCCTCTCTGTGGTTGATTTCTTCAAGAAACTCATCAACCTCTGCAAGCAGCTTAACTATTCTGAATACAAATCTGAACAGTACGACAGTTTCTACAATCAGATTCAGGATATGCTGAAACAATAAACTTTAAACTTTCAACTTTAAACTTTAAACTTTATAATGGCAACTGCATTCCAAAAGATATATACAAAGATTAGCCAGATTACCAAAGCTACCGTAGCCCTGAAAGCAAAAGGGGTAGGGTACGACGAACTGGCAACTATTAACGGAAAACTTGCTCAGGTAGTGAAAATTGTTGGTGACGATGTCACCCTTCAGGTATTCGAAGGTACAGGTGGCATACCAACCAATGCCGAAGTAGTATTCCTTGGTAAGGCACCATCTCTTAAAGTAAGTGACCAACTCTCAGGTCGTTTCTTCAACGCTTATGGTCAGCCTATCGACGGAGGTCCCGAGATTGAAGGTAAGGAAGTTGAGATTGGTGGTCCTTCCGTGAACCCTGTACGTCGTCGTCAGCCAAGCGAACTCATCGCTACAGGTATTGCCGGTATCGACCTTAACAACACACTCGTTTCCGGTCAGAAGATTCCATTCTTTGCCGACCCAGACCAGCCGTTCAACGAAGTAATGGCACTCGTTGCCCTCCGTGCCAAGGCAGACAAGATTATCCTTGGTGGTATGGGTATGACAAACGACGACTACTATTTCTTCAAGAACACATTCTCTAACGCAGGTGCACTCGACCGTATCATTGCATTTATGAATACTACTGAAGACCCTGCCGTAGAACGTCTGCTGGTTCCTGATATGGCACTTACTGCAGCTGAGTACTTTGCTGTAGAGAAAAATGAGAAGGTACTCGTTCTGCTTACCGATATGACATCCTATGCCGACTCTCTCTCTATCGTGTCTAACCGTATGGACCAGATTCCTTCAAAGGACTCTATGCCAGGTTCACTCTATTCCGACCTCGCAAAGATATACGAAAAGGCAGTACAGTTCCCAGAGTCTGTAGGTGGTGGCAGCATCACCATCATTGCCGTAACAACACTCTCCGGAGGCGACATCACACATGCAGTACCTGATAACACAGGTTACATCACAGAAGGTCAGCTCTTCCTCCGTCGCGACTCTGATATCGGTAAGGTCATCGTTGACCCATTCCGTTCACTCTCTCGTCTGAAACAGCTCGTAGCAGGTAAGAAGACCCGTAAGGACCACTCACAGGTTATGAATGCAGCCATCCGACTCTATTCCGATGCAGCTAACGCAAAGACTAAGTTGGAGAACGGATTTGACCTCACAGACTACGACAATCGTTGTCTCGACTTTGCTAAGGAATATGCTAACAGACTGCTTGCCATCGACGTCAACCTCGACACAGAAGAGATGCTCGATGTTACCTGGAGCCTCTTCATCAAATACTTCAAACTCGAAGAAGTCAACATCAAGAAGGAATTCACCGATATCTATTGGAAGTAAGATGTAAGAAGTAAGAGGTAAGATGTAAGAAATCTATAACCAATATACTTTTAACTATCAATTATCAACTTTAATCGTTAACCATTAACCGTTAACCATTAACCGTTATAAATGGCAATAAAGTTTCAATATAATAAAACATCGCTTCAGCAGCTGGAGAAAAACCTGAAGATGCGTCAGCGCACACTCCCTATCATCAAGAATAAGGAGACAGCCCTGCGCCTTGAGGTTAAAAAGTGTAAGGAAGAGGCGACCGAACTCGAACAGAAACTCCAGGAGCAGATACAGGGCTACGAATCTATGTATGCTCTATGGGGCGAATTCGACACTTCACTTGTGGCACTCAAAGACGTGCAACTCGACGTGAAGAAAATCGCAGGTGTTCGTGTTCCCGTCCTCACAAACATACAGCTTGAAGTGAAACCATTTGGACTCTTCAGCGCTCCGAAGTGGTACTTCGACGGAATAAAACTCCTGCAGGGACTTGCTAAGACAGCCGTTGAACACGAATTTGTTGAGGCTAAACTGCTTCTGCTCGACCATGCCCGTAAGAAAACCACGCAGAAGGTAAACCTCTTCGAGAAAGTGCAGATACCTGGATTCCAGGAAGCAATCCGTAAGATAAAACGCTTCATGGAAGACGAGGAAAACCTCTCCAAGTCATCACAGAAGATTCTGAAGTCATTACAGGAAAAGCGTGCTAAGCAAGACGCAGAACAAGAGAAGGAGGTAGCCGTATGATACAGGATATGAAAAAACTCACATTCCTCATCACCAATGGGGAATACGACAAGTTTATCGGTTCCATTCGCGAACTCGGAGTCATTCATGTGCAGCAACTCCAGCAAGGTGCAAGTAGCGACGAACTCCAGAGCGCACTCACTCTTGCACAGAGATTCAAGTCAGCTATCGCAACCCTCGACTATGCAAAAGACTCCTATACTACGCAGCAGACCTATTCGCAGTTCCCTGCCGATGCAAGTCTTGGCAATCAATGCCTCTCCGACATCGAACGACTCGTAGAGCGTGAGAACGACCTGAAGCACCAGTTGGACTCTGTCGATAAGGACATCCAGCGAATGGAAGTGTGGGGCGACATCGACTGGGAGAAAGTAGATCAGCTCGCAGCCACAGGTACTAACATGTACTTCTTCTCTGCTCCTGCCAAACTCTACAAAGCAGAGTGGGGCGACAAGTACTTCGCTACACCAATTGCAGAACAGAATAAGAAAATCTACTTCCTTGCCTTCTCGTCTGATGTGCCTGACATTACAGCTGAGCGCATCGAACTGCCGCGTTCATCCTACAGCACACTCTTGAAGCAGTCTGACGATTTAAAACGTCAGATAGATGAAATCCACGAGTCTCTCCTCGCTATCAACATCCAGTATCGTAACAGCCTTCTGGCTGCTCAGGTGGAAAACGAGAACGACATACAACTCTCACAGGTACACCTCAGCAACGAATCTGTTGCAGGTGATGCCCTCAAACTCATGGTGGGATGGACTCTTGCTGATCGCGCAAACGAAGTGACAGAATTCCTCGACCGTCAGCATATCTACTACGAAATAGCAGATCCTGAGTTCGACGATAATGTGCCTATCAAGATAGTGAACAACAAATTCGCTACGCTCTTCGAGCCAATCCTGCGCATGTACTCATTGCCGAACTATCACGACATAGACCCTC
>JAEEGI010004178.1_pt1 | contig 34001 bp, 27 predicted proteins | sample 8958751 | NCBI WGS metagenome assembly JAEEGI01 (sample SAMN16246545, study PRJNA631951) | gut metagenome | biome: gut microbiome; feature: rumen; material: KS-attached | host: Bos | place: Iran: Karaj | collected 2018-10
TGCCACGCTGGTCGTCATGGGCTATGATAACCGTATCCGTTCCGATATGAAGACTGCGCTGGAGTTGGAGGGGGATGGGGTGCCGAACCCTTCGTCCCTCCCAACTCCGCTACGCTCCGTTGGGCCCCTCCCGAACCCCTCCAACTCCTCCGACCCCACCTGTCATTCTGAGCGAAGCGAAGAATCTCCTGTCATTTCTTCCACACAGATTCGGAAGGCCCTGGGAGAGGGAAGAGTGGAAGATGCGAATGCCATGCTCGGGTATAAGTATGGCCTGTACGGGGTGGTCGTTTCCGGCAACCGCATGGGCCGGACCATCGGTTTCCCCACGGCGAACATGCAGCTTTATGAACCCCTGAAACTGGTTCCGGCGAATGGTGTCTATGCCGTTGAGGTGGAGGTCCTCGGCCGGACGCTAAAGGGGATGTGCAATATCGGCGTACGTCCTACCGTCGATGGCAAAGTGCGCACCATCGAGACCCACATCCTCTCCTTTGACCAGGATATTTACGGTCTTCCCCTGCGCCTGCGCTTCCTCCGCCGCATCCGCGATGAGCGCCGCTTCCCTTCCCTCGAAGATCTTCGCCGGCAACTCATCCTCGACCGCGACGCCTGCTCCTGCTGACATCTCCCGTCACAGTCCCCAAACAGGCATTGCCTCTCCTGCGCCATCGGTATCCCATCCCCCGTTGCAGGTGGGGTGGTGAAATGTTGCAGGTGGGAGGCCGTGGTGCCGCAGGTGGACGGCCGTACCGCTGCAGGTGGGCAAAAACCTTTGCCACCTGCGGCACTGGAATGCACCAGTGGCCGATTTGCGTTGCAGGTGGGAGGCCGGAATGTTACAGGTGGGCAAAAACCTTTGCCACCTGCAGCACTGGAACGCACCAGTGGTCGATTTGCGTTGCAGGTGGGAGGCCGGAACGTTACAGGTGGGCAAAAACCTTTGCCACCTGCAGCGCAGGAACGCACCAGTGGCTATTTTGCGTGGCAGGTGGTGCACAAAAATGTCCACCTGCGGCGGTTTGCAGTCCCACCTGCGGCGGTTTGCAGTCCCACCTGCGGCAGTTTGCCGTTCCACCTGCAGCGGTTTGCTGTTCCACCTGCCACACTTCGTTGTGCCACCTGCGACGGTCAGCGTTGTTGGGTGGTTTTTTTGTGACTCTGAGTGCCTGGCGGTGAAGGGTTGGGGTGTTCGGGAATATGTCGGCAGGAAGGGCTGGCTCTCGGTGGGAGCCATGAGGGGTGGACGTGACGGTGGTCAGGGCACGACGGCGGTCGGGACGCGAAAGCGGTCAGGGTGCGACGGTGGCCGGGACGTGACGGGAATGTTGGTAAAAATCGGCCGAAAAAATGTGGGCATCGGCTGAAACATATAAATAATCGGCTAAAACTTTTATTTCTGCAGGGGGATATTGCCGCGCAGGGAAAACGTTTCTATGTTTGTGGCGGGCGAAGGTCTGCCCATAAAACACAAACAGATATGAAAAAGTTTCTTGAGGTCCTCGTGGACGAGGACGGTTCCCTGCACTTCAGCACGGACTATGAATTCCCGGAAGGCGACGTTAGCCAGGAGGAGATGTCCATTTACTTAGAACGGAGCCGGAAGGCAATCAGCGGCCTTGTAGATGAAGGATGGAAGAACAGTAATCACCATCCGTCCAAGGCGATCCGTTGTCTGGCGATGGCTGAAATCATGGCATGTGCCGAGCCTTATGAACGGGCCGAAGAATTCTGGAGTACAATGATGTTCGGCTATATCCCTTACTTCGAAAAGTATGCGGCCAAACTGAAGAGTAAATATGGCTCGGGTGTGTTTCCCGCCGGGTTTCCTTCTGCCAATCCTGGCTCTAAGATGAACTGAAGATGTCTTTCCAGAGAATACTCACCCAAACGGGGAAGGATGGTCGCCTCAGGAAGCTGTACCCCTTCCACATCAGTTTGGAAGGGATGGAATCCGTATTGCTGTGCCGGGATGACGAGGACTACGACCATTTGCAGAAGTCGTTTTACCTGAGTGCCTGGAAAATGGGTTGCAGGGTTGTTTCGGAAATCGCCATGTCCAATCACGGGCATGTGGCTCTCCTCTCATCGGGAATTGAACAGGCTCGCCGGGTTGGCGAACTTATTAAAAAGCGTCATTCCCAATACATTAGTTGGAAATATGGAGACAGTAAACTGTTAAAGAGGTCCGACATCTGCGTCAAGTACCTGGACACGGACTGGTATGTGAGAAACGCCCTGGCCTACATCCCGCGCAACGCCGTCGGCACCGGCGGGCGTGTGGAGGACTATCGCTGGTCCTCCTACCGGGGGATGTTCGTGGCGGGCCGATGTCCTTCCGGCGTCCGCCGTGTGGCCGATTTGTCGAGTCGCGAACGGGAACGGCTGTTCCATTCCCACGAGGATTTGACGGGAGTGCCGTGGGTACTGAATGCCGATGGTAACCTGGAGCCTGTCAGCGCCTGTGATTTCCAGTACCTGGAAAGCGCCTTCAACCACGATCAGGCCTTCTACCTCAAGACCATCGGGTCCGTCAACGAGGCGGAGATGCGACAGATGCTTGTGCTGAACGGACGGGAAAAGCAGGCCGATGTCGAGATGCAGGCCATCATCTCCCGCCTGGCCGAAAAGTGGTACGGAAAGACAATCCTGGAACTGTCCCCGGAGCAGAAGGCCCACCTTCTTCCTTACCTGTATCGCTGCTACAGGACAACCATTCCGCAGTTGGCCCGCTGTCTGCGTATGCCCAGAGACCTGGTAGCCGACCTGATCCCCAAACGGGGACATGGCGACCAGCAGGGAAGTACTCCGTTGCAGGTGGAACAATGAAATGTCGCAGGTGGGAAAGTGAATTGTTGCAGGTGGGCAAAAACCTTTGCCACCTGCGGCGCTGGAACGCACCAGTGGCTATTTTGCGTGGCAGGTGGTGCACAAAAATGCCCACCTGCAGCAGTTTGCCGTGTCACCTGCGGCAGTTCGGCGCTCCACCTGCAGCAGTTTGGCGCTCCACCTGCGGCAGTTTGCCGTGTCACCTGCGGCGGAGGGGGGTGACAGGGCGGTAAAATGAACGGGAATAGTTTTTTCCAAAATTAATTTCTATCTTTGTGCAGACATAGAGCTCGACGGCCGGAAGCGGTCGTCGGCTGTTTTTTTGACAAAGGAAAAATCACAACAATATGGCTATCGAAATGATGACTCAGGCGGGTCTGGACAAGCTTAAGCAGGAACTCGCCGAAGCACTGGCCCAGCGGCCGGTGATTTCTGCCGCTATCGCAGAGGCCCGCGAGAAAGGCGACCTTTCCGAAAATGCGGAATATGATGCGGCCCGTGATGCACAGGGGCTGCTGGAAGTGAAAATCGCCCGTCTGAAGGAGAAGGTGGCGAACGCCCGTGTAATCGACGAGAGCAAACTCTCCGCCGACACCGTGCAGCTCCTCTCCAAGGTAAAGGTGAAGAACCTTGCCAACAAGATGGTGATGAACTTCCAGATCGTCCCCGAAACCGAGGCCGATTTCTCCAAGGGCCTTCTCGCCGCCACCACTCCCATCGCCAAGGCGCTCATCGGCCACAGCAAGGGAGAAACCGTCGAGGCGAAGGTGCCCAGCGGTGTCATGAAGTTTGAAATTGTGGAAATTTCCCTGTAAGATGGCTACCATTTTCACCAAAATCGCCGCAGGCGAAATCCCTTCCTACAAGTGCGCGGAAAACGAAGACTTCTATGCCTTCCTGGATATTTCCCCGCTTGCCAAGGGACACACGCTCGTCATCCCCAAACATGTGGAGGACGACTATATCTTCCACCTGGACCAGAAGACTTACGAGGGCCTGTGGGCTTTTGCCCGCAAGGTGGCCGTAGCCCTGAAGGCCGCCGTCCCGTGCAAGCGGATCGGTGTGGCTGTCCTGGGCATGGAGGTCCCCCATACGCATATTCACCTGGTGCCCCTCCAGACGGAAGGGGACCTGGACTTCCGCAAGGCCAAGCTCAGCCTGGAACCCGGCGAGATGAAAGAAATTGCAGCCAAAATTTTCTCCGAGTATGAAAAGCTCTAAGCTCTTTGCCGCAGCCGCTGTGGTGCTGCTGGCTGCCGCTTGCGGCAAGAATACCCAGATTGAAGGTACGCTCCACGAGGGTGCCGGCAAAGCCGTCACCGTTAAGCTTCTGGATGTAAACCGCTTCCAGGTCTTGGATACCGTCAAGACAGATAACAAGGGCGCTTTCCGCTACAAGCTGGATATCGCCCAGGGGAAACCCGAATTCATCTATCTGTTCTACGGCGAAAAGCAGATAGCCTCTCTCCTGTTGCAGAAGGGAGACAAGGTCCACGTGGAAACCGATACGCTGGGCGTGTACAGCGTGGAGGGTTCAGAAGAATCCCTCAAGCTTCAGCAGGTGGAAAAGGACTACAGCGCTTTCATGCGTGAGATGCAGCGCATCCTGGACCGTTCCGCGAACCCGGATCCGGAACTTTCCCGTTGCTATATCCAGTATTACAGGGACCGTCTCAAGTATGTGGTCACCAACAGTCACTCCCTCACCGTCGTTCCCGTGCTGTTCCAGCAGGTGAACCCCGGGCTGCCGGTCTTCGGACAGAATACTGACGGGCTTGTGATGCGCAGCGTGGCCGACACCCTCAAACAGGCCTATCCTGAATCCCGCTATGTGAAGGCCCTGGAGAAGGAGGCTGTCCGCCGCATTTCCCTCATCGACCTGCAGAACCGTCTGGACAACGCCGACGAGGTGGGCTTCATCGACATCGCCCTGCCTTCAATGGAAGGTAAAACCACCAAGCTCAGCGAATCCCTGGGCAAGGTTACCATGGTCTATTTCTGGTCTTCCACGGCGGAGCAGAAGATGTTCAATCTGGACAGCCTTCTTCCCCTGTACGAAGAATTCCATGGAAAGGGATTTGAAATCTATGCCGTCTCCCTGGACAGCGACAAGGCTACCTGGGCATCGGCAGTCCGTAACCAGCAGCTCCCTTGGGTGAACGTCTGCGACACGCGCGGCGCCATGTCTCCCTACGTGAGCTCCTACGGAATCGGCAGCCTGCCGATGGTCTGGTTCATCGTGGACGGAGCCATCGACACCGAGGCCCAGGCCCGCAACGCCGCCGAAATCCGCAGCTATCTTCGCAAGAAGTTATAATGGCCCGTATTCTCTTAATAGACACTTCTACTGCAGTCCTGTCCGTGGCATTGTCCGTGGACGGGACTGTGGTCCAGGAACGCGCCTGCACGGAAGCCCGTCAGCAGGCGGCCCTTACGGCACCGCTGGTGAAGGAGGTGCTGGATGCGGCTGGCATCGGCATGAAAGATTGCGACGCGGTCTGCGTCGGATCGGGCCCCGGGTCTTATACGGGCCTGCGCGTGGGTGTGTCCACCGCCAAGGGACTGGCCTTCGGGGCGGGCAAGCCGCTCATCGCAGTCGGCACGCTGGATATCCTGGCGGCCGGCGTGGAGGACAAGGATGACTTCCGCCATATCGTCCCCATGATCGATGCGCGTCGCATGGAGGTTTATACGGCCGTGTATTCGCCTGACGGAGAAAGGCTTACGCCCATCCGGGCGCAGGTGGTGGAAGAAGGCGCTTTTGCCGATGAACTCTCCGCGGGGGATGTCCTCTTCGTGGGAGACGGCGCGCTCAAATGCCGGGAGGTCCTGACGCATCCCCATGCGCATTTCCGGGAGGCGTCGCCGCTGGCCCGTCACATGGCAGGCCTGGCCGAAAAGGCCTACCGCGAGGGCCGGTTCGAAAACGTAGCCTATTTCGAGCCCTTCTACCTGAAGGACTTCGTGGCTACGGTTTCCAAAAAGAACCTATTGGCCCAGGGTTAACAGTTTCTTCAGATAAGGGAAGACAAAATATCCCAGATCCCTCAGATGCCCGTACAGAACAGATTCGTTCAGTATGGGCGTTTTTACAAGTTCGAACTTGGCGTTGAGCGTGTCGAACAGGATGATGAGGACGCTGAGGATGAGGGCCGATACCGCGATGGCGAAGACAAAGCCCAGCGCCCGGTTCAGCCAGCCCAGGGAAGCCGCGTCGGCTACGTGGGTGAGCACTTTGGCCAGGCACATGACAATGATGAGAACCCCCAACAGCATCACGATGAAGCCCACGACGTGGAGGGCCGTCTCGGACACGTTGATGTACTGGTCCAGCCATGTGCAGACGGGCTCGGAGAAGTGGTATGCCATATACACGGCCAGCACTACGCCGATGAGCGTCACGACTTGTTCCAGCAGACCTTTGCTGATACCGCGGATGGTGCCGGGAACGAGCAGGACGAGCAGGATGATATCCAGGAGGTTCATATTGTCAATATCAGTTAAAATTGTTATCTTTGCAACCTTAATAGTGTGACAAAATTACTAAAAATATATGACTTTTAAAGAATACAAGGGGCTGGATCTTACCCAAACCGGTCGTGAGATCCTGGACAGATGGAAGCGGGAACATGCGTTCGAGAAATCTCTCGAACTGAGGGATGGTGCCCCTGCATTCATTTTCTTTGAGGGTCCGCCCAGCGCAAACGGCATGCCCGGTATCCATCACGTGATGGCCCGTTCCATCAAGGATGCCATCTGCCGTTACAAGACCCAGACAGGCTACAAGGTGGCCCGCCGTGCCGGATGGGACACCCACGGTCTTCCCGTGGAACTGGGCGTAGAGAAGAAACTGGGCATCACCAAGGCCGATATCGGCACCAAGGTCAGCGTGGACGAATACAACGCCACCTGCCGCAAAGAGGTGATGAAATACACGGCCGAATGGGTGAACATGACCGAGCGCGTAGGCTACTGGGTGGATATGAACGACCCTTACATCACCTACGACAACCGTTACATCGAGACCCTTTGGTTCCTTCTCAAGAAGATCTATCAGAAAGGACTTCTGTACAAGGGCTACACCATTCAGCCGTATTCTCCCACCGACGGCACCGGCCTGAGCTCCCATGAACTCAACCAGCCCGGCTGTTACAAGGATGTGAGCGACACCACCGCCACCGTCCAGTTCGAAGTGATCAAGGACGGCGCCTCCCAGCCGCTCTTCGGCACGGATCCCCATCCTGTCTATTTCCTGGCCTGGACCACGACGCCCTGGACGCTTCCGTCCAATACGGCGCTCTGCGTGGGCCCGGACATTGAATACGTGCGCGTCCTTTCCCAGAACCCCTATACCGGCAGCCAGGCCATCTATGTACTGGCCAAGGACCTGGTGAACACCTGGTTCGGCCCCAAGGTACCCTTCCAGGTGCTGGAGGGCAGCTGGAAAGGCTCCCAGCTCGCAGGTATCCGCTACAAGCAGCTCATTCCCTGGTTCAAACCGGACGGAGATGCTTTCCGTGTCATCACCGGAGATTATGTGACCACCAGTGACGGTACCGGCATCGTGCACATCGCCCCTACTTTCGGCGCCGACGACAAGCGCGTTGCCGCCGCTGCGGGCATCGGCGCCATCATGCCGCTTGACAAGGACGGCAATCCCCAGGCCCAGGTGGACCGCCAGGGCCGCTTCATGCGCCTGGAGGATATGGATCCCGCCTACGCCGCCACCGTGGACCCCTCCTACAAGGAATATTCCGGCCGCTATGTCAAGGCCGGCTACAAGAAATACTTCGAGAAGGAAGACGAAGAAGGCACGCTGGACATCGACCTCTGCGTGATGATGAAGGCCGATGGCCGCGCTTTCAAGGTTCAGAAGCACGTGCACAGCTATCCCCACAGCTGGCGCACGGACCTTCCCGTGCTGTACTACCCGCTGGACAGCTGGTTCATCAAGGCATCGGCCGTGAAGGACCAGATGGTGGCGCTCAACAAGGAGATCACCTGGAAGCCTGCCTCTACCGGTACCGGCCGCTTCGGCCAGTGGCTGGAGAACATCCAGGACTGGAACCTCTCCCGTTCCCGCTACTGGGGCACTCCGCTGCCCATCTGGCGCACCGAGGATGGCAAGGAGGAAATCTGCATCGGCTCCGTCAAGGAGCTCTACAGTGAGATCGAGAAAGCCGTTGCCGCCGGCATCATGGCTTCCAATCCCTTCAAGGACAAGGGCTTCAATCCCGAGGATATGTCCCTGGAGAACTACAACAGGATTGATCTTCATCGGCCCTATGTGGACGGCATCTACCTGGTGTCTGCTTCCGGCAAGAAGATGACCCGCGAGACAGACCTCATCGACGTCTGGTTCGACTCCGGCGCTATGCCGTATGCCCAGGAAGGCCTTCGCGGCCTGGATACCCCCGGGTTCGGTGCCACCGCCGATTTCATCGCCGAGGGTGTGGACCAGACCCGTGGCTGGTTCTATACCCTGCATGCCATTCACACCATGATTTCCGGAACGCCTGCATTCAAGAGGGTGATTTCCAACGGTCTGGTGCTGGATAAGAACGGCAACAAGATGAGTAAACGCCTGGGCAATGCCGTGGATCCGTTCTGGGCCCTTGACACCTATGGCGCAGACGCCCTGCGCTGGTACATGCTCACCAACGCGGAGCCCTGGGACAACCTGAAATTCGACGAAAAGGGCGTGGACGAAGTACGCCGCAAGTTCTTCGGCACGCTGTATAATACATACGCCTTCTTCGCGCGTTACGCCAACATCGACAAGTGGCAGCCCGCTGTCGTCAAGCCCGTTACCGAGCTGGACCGCTGGATTGTTTCCCGCTTGAACACCGTAATCAAGGACGTACGCGCAGCCTACGAGGATTACGACGTAAAATCGGCCGGCCGTATCCTGGAGACTTTTGTCTGCGACGACGTTTCCAACTGGTACGTCCGCCTGAACCGTTCCCGTTTCTGGGCCGGCGAAATGACGGAGGATAAGAATGCTGCTTACAGCACGCTGTACCAGGTCCTCAAGACCGTTTCCGTGCTGGCCGCGCCCATCGCTCCCTTCTACATGGACCAGCTCTATCTGGACCTGACCGGTCATTCGGAGAAGGAATCCGTCCACTTCACCCTCATGCCCGAAACCTGCGAGGGTGTCATTGACGCAGCGCTTGAAGAGCGCATGGCTCTGGCCCAGCAGGCTACGTCCATGATGCTGGCGCTCCGTAAGAAAGTGAACATTCCCGTCCGTCAGCCGCTGCAGAAGGTGATCATCCCTGTCATCTCCGAGAAAGTGCGCGCCCAGATGGAGGCTGTGAAGACCATCGTCCTGGCAGAGGTGAATGTAAAAGAAATGGAATTCATTGCGGATACCACCGGTATCATGAGCCTCAAGATCAAACCCAACTTCAAGGTGTTGGGCAAGACTTACGGCGCCCGGATGAAGGAGATTGCCGCCGCTTTCGCTACGCTGGAGCAGCCCGTGATTGCAGCCATCCAGAAAGCCGAGGGAGCAGGGGAGAGCTACAAGCTGGCCCTTCCCGGCGGCGAGGTGGTGCTCAACCCCGGCGACTACTCCGTCGCTTCCGAGGATGTTCCCGGCTGGCAGGTTGCCTCCGAGGGTTCGCTCACCGTTGCTCTTGATATCGAAGTTACGCCTGAACTGCGCCGTGAAGGCCTTTCCCGCGAACTGGTGAACCGTATTCAGAACCTGCGCAAGAGCTCCGGCTTCGAGGTGACAGACCGTATCAGCACGGTTGTTTACGCCGATGATGCAGACCTTGCCGATGCCCTTTCGGCCTTCGGGGATTATGTGAAGGCCCAAACCCTTTCCCTTTCCATCGGCCTTAAACCCGCTGCGGAGGCTCCCGCCGACGCCGCCGAGGTTGAATGGATGGAGGGAAGCATCAAGATAACCGTTAAACGTTAACGTTATGGAAGAGAACAAAACCCGCTATTCTGACGAGGAACTGGAAGAGTTCCGTGTCATTATCAACGAGATGTTGGACAAAGCTCGTGCAGAGTATAACACCCTGCGTGAGGCCATGACTCATGCAGGCGGCAACGATATTCTCGATACCGCCCCCACGTTCAAGACCGTGGAAGACGACGGTGCTTTCCAGCTCTCCAAGGAGGAGGCCGGCCAGTTGGCCCAGCGTCAGTACAAGTTCATCCAGAACCTGGAAGCTGCTCTGGTACGTATTGAAAACAAAACCTACGGAATCTGCCGCGTAACGGGCAAGCTCATCCCCAAGGAGCGCCTGCGTCTGGTTCCGCATGCTACCACTACGGTAGAGGGTAAGGCCATCCTGGAGAAAACGGGAAAGAACTAGTTCCATGAAAAACAGGGGAAGATTCCTTCTTATTCTGGGTGTCTTGCTAGTGGTCATTGACCAGGTCATCAAAGTCCTGGTCAAGACGCATATGACCCTGGGGGAGAGCATTCCCGTGCTGGGGAACTGGTTTCAGCTTCTGTTCGTCGAGAACAAGGGAATGGCCTTCGGAATGGCGTTCGGCGGTGTTGTGGGCAAGTATCTTCTCACGGCTTTCCGTCTGGTGCTGTTTGTCGTTCTCATCTGGTGGATCAATAAGCTTCAAAAGCGGGGCGGTGTTCCCACGGGCGTGCTGGTGGGACTTACGCTCATTACGGCCGGTGCCTTCGGCAACATCGTGGACTGCCTGTGCTACGGCGTCATTTTCAGCGAATCCACCTACCAGACAGTAGCGACGCTGGGTTCCTATGCTCCCATCATGCAGGGCAAGGTGGTAGATATGTTCTACTTCCCGCTCTGGACCTGGCCGGAATGGGTTCCCGGCCTGGGCGGTCATGTATTCTTTGAACCCGTGTTTAATTTTGCCGACAGTTGTGTAACCTGCGGCGCTATTTATCTGATTCTCTTCCACTGGAAGTTCTTCTCGAAAGAATAGTTTTTTTTACTATCTTTGCAGTCCTTTCCGGAGGTGTGGCCGAGTGGTCGATGGCGGCAGTCTTGAAAACTGTTGTACGGCGACGTACCGGGGGTTCGAATCCCTCCGCCTCCGCAAACGGAAACGGCATCGCAGCGCAAGCTGCGGTGCTTTTTTGATGGCCCGCCGGTGGGAGCTTGCTCACATCCGGTGGGCCAGCGAAAAAGCACAAGGGCCCCCGGCCCGTGATGCCGTTTCCGTTTAAGCCTCCCCTCACAAGGGATGCCGGAGCGCAGCGACGGAATCCCTCCGCCTCCGCCCATGAAGCGTCTGCGTAAGCAGGCGCTTCATGGGCGGAGGCAGGGCCACGGGGCGATTTATTGGGGCTAGTTCGCCTTATGCGCGGATGCCCTTTTTCTTTGTTGAAGGGTGGCGTTATCCTTTAACTCACACAAATCAACGCCGATGCGAGTAAAACAATTCGCATCGGCGTGACCGTTAGATGTGTGCGCGCTACTAAAGGCAAAAACGTTCAAAAGAGGCGTTGTTTGGGTGATTCTTGTCTGTCTTTAATTGCGAATGCTAGAAGTGAAGTGAATAATTCCAACCAATTAGTGACAATGTATTATGGCCATAATGCAGCGTCTTATATTGTAGACCGCAGGACATCGAGTTGGATAAGTTATAATTAATAGCCACACCTATTTGAATTTGCCCTTTTATTGCTTGGTCTTCATTTGTGGAGAAACGACCATGAAGAATACCCGTCGATACTTCTGGAATCATTTCAAATGAATGCATTGATAAGGCCGGAATACTAATTGTGATGTATTCTCCGTAGACGCAATTTCCTTCGGATAGTCCGACTTCGCTAAAATTAATCTTTAATCCAACCTTAGGGAACTGGTATCCGAAGCCTATCTCATATGTGCTAGCATTTGTATTTGGTGAATAGTACTCAGATACCGATGCGATAAAGTGTTGAGAACTCTCCTGAGCAAAAACAGTTTCGTCGTTAACACTTAATAATGCTAAAAATGCGAAGGTGAAAATATAAGCTAGTTTTCTTTCCATAGTCGTGAACTTGCATTTGCGATTGAGAGTGATGAAATAATGATTTCCTTGGTTTCTTCGGAGACAGCAGAATGAGAGACTATTTTACGAACCTCGTTATAATATACTCCATCATTAGCAACTGCGTCAATTGAATCAAATCCAGCCATAATAATACTTAAAACATCAAGCACCTCATCATTTCCTGGAGATATAGTCTTTAGTTTTTCAAAATACTCGTCGATAGTTGTTGATGATGAATAGGCACTTAATACATCGTTAACTATGCGAGTGTCCTCTTTGGAAGTGGCATAGGTGCCTTCAGACGAACGTGATTCGATGGCAACCTTCTCGTAAATGAGTGGTAGAAGCTTTTCTATGCTAAAGAAGAATAAACTGTCTCCGTTTTCTTCATAAAGGTCAAGAATGGCTTTATTGTGGATATAGCCTTCCCCGTCAACTTGAGAAAGAGCAATTTGGGCATCATTAATGATTGAATACGCTGGATCAGAATTTGAAGATGCGTATCCTGCGTCTTTAGTTAAATTCCAAATTAGGGTTGATGCTCCAACGGCAGCAGAAATAGGAGATGCTTTACCCTTTTCAAGACCGGCACCGCCGGCTCCAAAGAAACCTCCGACATCTGCTAATCCAGTGAGAAGATAGGACCACCACTTTGCCTTAGTTGGCTCAATCGTTTTTTGAGGGATACTTTCGTTTAAGGAAAGAAGTTGTTCTTTTAGGGAAGAAAAACCGTCTGCTTCGCAAGCGTGGTGCTTGCAGGTTTTGCCCTTGTCACAGGAAAAAGGCAGGCAAATAAGGGCTATAGCCCCAATTAAAATAGTTTTTTTCATAAATTTTTTTTGATTAGAGTTAATAATGTGGGCGAAATATAAGGATAATTAATAATATATCAAAACTTTATGTCGTGATTGTTCGGCTTAAATAATAGAATCTCATTCTATTCTGCCAAGTTTGGCATATATGTTAGAGTTATCGGCTACGCTCAACTTATGTTATATTGTTATACTGGCGCGACTACCAGTCTCTTTGCATTTTTGAAAAAATGCATATCTTTGTGGTGTTATGCGTAAGTTGCTGTTTATCATTTGCCTCCTACTTACCTGGCAGGCGGCAACGGCGCAGACAGACAGTTTGCGTCTGGGATTTATGGTGCAGGGAACTGTGGTTGATCAAGCCACAGGACGTGCACTTGAGTCTGTACACATCTCCATTCCTGGCCGGCACCAGGCCACCGTCACCAACGCCGACGGTTTCTTCACGCTTAAGAGCGACCAGCCCATCCGGGAAATCATCTGCTCATACCTGGGGTATCGCACCCGTCGTGTCAAAGCGGGGGACATGGTAAACATTTCCCTGCAGCGGGAAAGCGTACAGCTTGACGAGGCTTCCATCATCTCCGGAGATCCCCGGAGTATTGTCGAAACCGCGGTCGAGCGTCTTCAGGACACGTATTGCAAGGAGCCGCAGTTGCTGGAGTGCTTCTATCGGGAAACCCTCCGGAAGCGTAGCCGTTACACCTATGTGGCGGAGGCTGTGGCCAAACTTTACAAGTCGTCCTATAGCGGCTATATCGACAATGATGCCGCCGCCCTTGTCAAGAGCCGTGTTCTGGTGAGCCAGCGCAGGTCAGACACTCTGAGCGTCAAGTTCCAGGGCGGCCCCAACATGGCCATTGCCATGGATCTGCTGAAAAACAGGGAAGTGCTGTTTGACTCACAGGAACTCAACCTGTACCGTTTTGAAATGCTTCCGGCCGCTTACATCGGCGACCGCCTTCAGTTTGTGGTGAAGATGTCGCCGAACGCCATGGCCGATTATGCCCTGTATCACTGCGTGGTGTACATAGACCGCGAACTGCTCACCTTTACCCGCGTGGAAGCTTCGCTGGATATGGCCGATAAGTCCAAGGCAACGCGCGCCATGCTGGTATCCAAGCCTTTCTCCCTCCGTTTCTTCCCGGAGGAAAGTTCTCTCGTGTTGAACTATAAGCTGGAAAACGGGAAGTCGCGCCTGGAGTATTGCCGCACCACCATCCGCTTCGCCTGCGACTGGCGCAAGCGCCTGTTCCGCACGCACTACACGGCCGTGAACGAACTGGTGGTTACCGACGTATGCCCCGAGGCCGTCCCCATCCCGCGCAAGGAGCGCTTCCGCTCACGCGATTTCCTACCGGAAATGGCCGCCCACTTTTACGACCCCGCCTTCTGGGCCGATTATAACATCATCGAGCCCTCCGAGAGCCTGGAGCACGCCATCAAACGCCTGAGGAAGTAGGCTCACGGCCCCGTTACCAACTGTTGCGAGGCGAATTCGTAGTCATTTTCCCAGAATACGTTAAATGTGTCGCCTGATCTTTCGTTTGAGGAATGGGAATGTGGGTAAAGTTTAGTAACTTTGCGGCCGGCACATTTAATATGACGAAGGAGGACGAAATATATTGTTTAAGAGCACTTTCCGAGGGGAGCAGGCAGGCGTTTGAATGGCTGTTCCTGGAGTGGCATCCCCGTCTGGTGGAGTTCCTGATGCGCCTGCTGGGACCCGGATGCGAGGAAACTGCTTACGACTATGCCCAGGATGTCTTCTTCGATATCTGGATGTCACGGGAAAAATTTTCGACGGTGAAATCCTTCTCGGCCTATCTGTTCCAGATGGCGCGTTTCAAGGTATATAATCACTATGACAGAACGGCTGTGAAGGCGCGGTTTAAAAGCGAGGCGGTCGCTACGGGTTCCGAGCTCACGCCTTCGGGAGAATCGGCCCTGTATGCGTCCGAGACGGAGGCCCTGATCCGCCGTACGCTGGACGCTCTGCCCGAAAAACGACGCCGCGTGTTCCTGATGAGCCGCTTCCTGGGAAAGTCCAACGACGAGATTGCCACGGAGCTGGGCATTGACAAGCGCACCGTGGAAAACCATATTACCAGTGTCCTCGCCACGCTCAGAAAAGTGATCAAGTTTGTAGTAGTCTTGTGTGTGTCGGGCCTGGAAATTTACTAATTAGGTGAAATGGAGAAAAAGTTCAACATAGAAGACTGCCTGGAAGGGAAACAATCCCTGGAGGAAATCTGGGAAGGGAGCAAGGCCGAAACAAGCTCCGCGACTTTCCGGGAGCTGGTCCGTCTGGGCAGGAGAATCGATGCAGCCGAGGCCCGCAGGCGCCTGGGCAGGACCGTCTGGACGGTCTTTGCCGCAGCTGCGTCGGTGGCGGTCGTCGCACTGCTCACTTTCTCGCTCGCGCGCAGCAAGTATTCTGCCGCGCCCCTCGACGGCACCTGCAATCTGGTGGCCGATTATGGCCAGACCTCTTCCGTCACGCTGGAGGACGGTACCAGGGTATCCCTGAACGCCGGTTCCTCCCTCCTTTATCCGGAATCTTTCAACAGGAAGAAAAGCCGTATCGTCTATCTGAGCGGCGAGGGCAACTTCAACGTGGCCAAGGATCCTTCCCGGCCCTTTATCGTGAAAACAGCCTATATGGACGTGCAGGCACTAGGCACATCCTTCTGTGTCCAGTCTTACACGGGTGAACATACCGTGCGTGCCACCCTGAAGGAAGGTAAGGTGAAAGTGAGCGTCCCTGCTGCCGGGGAGAAGTCCTATATCCTGGAGCCCGGCATGCAGCTGATATATCGGCCTTCCGGGAAATCCGTGGCACTGGCGCGGGTGGACGCCGAGAAAGTGATGAGCTGGGAGGAGGGCTTCCTGTCCTTCAGCAACGCCTCCTTCTCCGAAATCATCACCGCCCTGGAAAGACGCTTCGATGTCTCTGTAAGCTACAGCTCGCAGCAGGTACACCGCAACGCGCTCAACGTGCGCTTCATGCCGGACGAGTCGCTGGAGGACGCTCTGGATGTGCTTACGCTCCTGATTCCCGGGTCCCGTTACAAAGTGGAAGGGAACAGGGTTTATTTCCTATTATAGTGTAATTTCTTTTGTGCGTTTCATGGGCTTACGCTTACTATAGTGTGGACCCATGAATTAACACATTCTTCAAGTATGAGAAAACCTATTATTCTAACGTTTGTCTGCCTTCTTTTGTGCGGAGGTCTTTTTGCGCAGTCGCAAAAGCTGAACATGCACGAGGGAAAGGCAACACTGGGACAGGTATTCCGTCAGATTGAATCCCAGACAGGCATGTCTGTGGACTATGATGCGCAGGAAGTAAACCTTTCCCGGGAAGTGACTGTCCCGGCCGGGGCTGCAACCGTAAAGGCCCTGCTGGACGCTACGCTGGATGGTGCCGGCTACATCTACACCATCAACAAGCAGCATATTATCATCAAAGCCAAGGAAGCATCCCAAAAGCAAGGCGGTAAGGTGAGCGGCACCGTGGTGGACAACACGGGCATTCCTGTGATGGGCGTTGGCGTTGTGGTGAAAGGAACCGGCAACGGTACTGTCACCGATATCGACGGCAATTACACCATCAGCGCCGACGGCGACGCAGTCCTGGTGTTCACTTCGCTGGGTTACAAGACGGTGGAAGTCACCGTCGGAAAGCGTAGTGTCCTGAACGTGACCCTGGAGGAAGACACGCTTTTTTTGGATGACGCCGTGGTCGTGGGCTACGGTGTCCAGAAGAAAGAAAACCTTACCGGAGCCGTTTCTGTAATCGATTCCGAATCCATCGGCAAGCGCTCCAACGCAAGCCTCGGCGGCATCCTGCAGGGTACGGTCCCCGGCCTTACCGTTACTACGCCCACCGGTCGTCCCGGTGCGAGTGTGGAACTGAACATCCGCGGTTGGAACTCCATCAGCTCCGGAGGATCTCCGCTGGTGCTGGTCGATGGCGTGGTGGGTTCCATGGACAGGGTAAACCCCAATGATGTAGAAAGCATCTCCGTTTTGAAGGATGCCTCCTCCGCGGCCGTGTATGGTGCCAAGGCGGCATTCGGCGTTGTGCTCATCACCACCAAGTCCGGTAGTGACAACGAGGGCCGTGCCAAAGTGAGTTACAGCGGCCGATGGGGCTTCTCTTCTCCTACGACCTCTACGGATTGGGAGACCCGCGGCTATGACGCTGTATATACCGCCAACGTCTTCTCCAGGAATTACGACGGCTCTCAACAGATAAAGTACACAGAGGAAGACATGCATCAGCTCTGGATCCGCCGCGACGACGTGGTGGAGAACCCGGAGCGTCCCTGGGTTGTCCTGGACGATGCCAACAACGGCTATAAGTACTATGCCAACACCGACTGGTGGCACTATTTCTTCAACGATATCAAGCCCTCGCAGAACCAGAGCCTGTCCTTCCGCGGCGGCACCAAGACCATCAAGTATTTCCTGTCGGCCAATTATAACAACGAGCAGGGTATCTTTCGGGCCAATCCGGATGATTTCAATAAGTATAATCTCCGTGCCCGTTTTTCCTTTGACGCCAATCCCTGGCTGAATATCAGCAACAACACCGCCTACTACGCTTCCAGTTACACCTATCCCGGTTTGTCCGACATGGAAGATTCTTTCTACAAATGTACGGCGGGTTATTTCCCTTTCCTGATGCCCCAGACGCCGGAAGGCAGCTTCATCTATCAGACTAACCACGGCGGTGGCGGCCAGACTATTCTGGGCAACCTCAACAACCCGAATTTTAAAAACCAGAACAAGAACAATAATTTCACCAACACGTTTGAGGTGACCGTTACGCCCATCAAGCAGCTGGTGATCAAGGGTAATTACACCTACACCCATAATACATCCACCTCCCTGAACCGCAGCGTGAGCGGAACCTTCGCCTCCCCCACGCGGATGAAAACCGTCGAGGTAACGGCGGGCGACAACGTGGACAAGCTTAGTGAGGGCATACAGACGGTGAATCAGCATTCCGCCAACTTGTTCGCGACCTATTCAGATACTTTCGCCGAGGCTCACAACCTCAAGGTGATGGTGGGCGGACAGTATGAGACCTATTATCACAAGAAACTCTCGGTCGTGGGCTACGATCTCTCTTCCCAGGAACTGAACGACCAGAACCTGGTGGACGCTACGGACCAGGAGATTACCGGCCCCGTGGTCGTGGGCCATGTGCAGACAGGCGAGACGGCCACCATCCTGATCAATTCCAAGCGCCGTGATGCCGCCGGCGGCCAAAATTCCTATGCTTTGCTGGGCTTCTTCGGCCGTATCAACTACGATTACAAGGGCAAGTACCTGATAGAGCTGAGCGGCCGTTACGACGGTACCTCCCGTTTCCCGTGGGGCCAGCGCTACGGTTTCTTCCCTTCCGGCTCCATCGGCTGGAGAATCTCCCAGGAAGAGTTCTTCTCTCCGCTCAAGAGCTGGTGGAACGACGCCAAGATCCGTTTCTCCTACGGTAGCCTGGGCAACCAGCAGGTAGGCTATTACGATTATATCCGTACGGTGTCCCTGGGTACGCAGAGTTATTTGTTCGGCGGTGAAAGATCGGCTGCCGCCACCTTCGGCAATCCTGTGGCCGGCGACCTCACCTGGGAAACCGTGCAACAGAAGAACCTGGGTCTGGACCTGGCCTTCCTGAATAACAAGATTACCTTCACCGGTGAGGGCTACATCCGTGACACCAAGGACATGCTCACCGATGGCAACCCCCTTCCGGCCGTTTACGGTGCCTCCGCACCCAAAACCAACAATGCCGACCTCCGCACGCTTGGTTACGAGCTATCCCTGACTTACCGCAACAGCTTCAAGCTGATGGGCAAGCCCTTCGACTACAGCATCACCGGTACCTTCAACGATTATATCGGTTATATCACCAAGTTCGACAACCCCACCAAGAATCTGGATACCTATTATGTGGGAATGCGCTACGGCGAAATCTGGGGTTACATCACCGACGGTCTCTTTGCCTCGGATGATGAGGCCGCCAATTATGTCGTGGACCAGTCGCCCATCAACACCATCATCGCCGGTAACGGCGGCCTCAGGGCCGGTGACCTCAAATACGTGGACCTGGACGGGGACAATGTGATCAGCACCGGTGCCAACACGGTGGATAAGCCTGGCGACCGCCGCATCATCGGCAACTCCCAGCCCCGTTTCCAGTATGGCCTTACCCTGGGCTTCAATTGGAACGGCTTCGACTTCTCCGCTTTCTTCCAGGGTGTGGGACGGCAGAACTGGTATCCCAGTTCCGACGCCCGTTACTTCTGGGGTCTGTATGCCCGTCCTTTCACCTCCTGGATCCAGAGGGACTTCCTGGACAACTGTTGGAGTGAAGAGAATCCCGACGCCTACTTCCCGCGTCCCCGTGCCTACATCGCCTTCGACAGCAAAGGAAAGCGTTCGCTGGCTGCCGTCAATGACCGCTATCTGCAGAACCTCGCGTACTGCCGTCTGAAGAACCTCACCGTGGGTTATACCCTGCCGGAGGGATGGACCAAGAAAGTACAGATTGAGTCCGTACGCGTGTACTTCTCCGGTGAGAACCTTGCTTATATCGCTCCCGGCCTGCACAGCGACTACATTGACCCTGAAGCCGCCGCCAAGACCTCCGGAAAATACCCGGTCTATCCTTGGCAGAAGACCTTTATGTTCGGACTTGATATAACCTTCTAATGATCAGCGAAATGAAAGCCATTAAATATATTGGTATCTTATTGGGCGCTTCCTTGTGTCTGGCGTCCTGTAATAAACTGGAAGGGGTGCTGGACCGCTTCCCGCAGGATAAACTTTCCCCGGAGACCTATCTTGCCACGGAATCGGAGATCAAGGCCTATACCAATACCTTTTATCCGATTTTCCCCACCGGATACTACAGTGACGGACAGACCGATGCCGTAACGGGCCGAATCCTTTCCAACGAGATGAAGGGAGCCCGTGCTATCGATTCCGGTGACAGCGGTTGGTCCTGGAGCCGGCTGCGTACCATTAACACGTTCCTGGAGTATTCCGGAAACTGCAAGAACGAGGAACTCCGCAACCAGTACATCGGCCTGGCCCGTTTCTTCCGTGCCTTCTTCTACTTTGAAAAAGTGAAGCAGTACGGCGACGTGCCGTGGTACGACCATACGCTGGGTTCCGATGACCCCGACCTGTACAAACCCCGCGACAGCCGCGAATACGTGATGCAGCGGATGATTGAGGATATTGATTATGCCATTGCCAAGCTCCCTGCGGCCCATTCGGATTACCAGGTGACCAAGTGGACGGCTCTGGCCTTTAAATCCCGCTTCTGCCTGTATGAGGGCACGTTCCGCAAGTATCACGCCGGTGACCCCACCCTCCAGACCCTGCCGTCCGATGCCAAGCCCTACACCTATTACCTGGAATTGGCCGTCGAAGCTGCCCAGCAGTTTATGACCTCCAGCGGCTATTCCATCTATAACAATGAAGGCCCCGAAAAGAGTTACATCGGCCTGTTCACCAAGTACAATGTCTCCGAGGGTATCAACAAGGAAGTGATCCTGGGAAGGGACTACAATATCAAGTACAACGTGGTCCATACCGCCAACTCCGATTATCTGTCCACGACCTTGAACATGTGGAGCATTACCCGCAAGATCGTAGCCAGCTACTTGATGAAGGATGGCAGCCGGTTCACGGACAAGGCGGATTGGGAGACCATGCCCTTCGTGGAGGAAGTGAAGAACCGCGATCCCCGTCTGGCTCAGAGCATCCGTACCCCCGGCTACTGCCGTCTGGGCACCGAGACCCGAATTGCCCCCAGCCTCAAGACTTCGGCCACCGGTTACTGCCCCATCAAGTATTTCATGGGCCCCCAGGATGACGTGTATCAGCAGGCCTACTGCGACTTCATCCTCTTCCGTGCCGCCGAGGTGTTCCTGAACTATGCCGAGGCCAAGGCCGAACTGGGTACCATTACCCAGGCCGACATCAATGCCTCCATCAAGCCCCTCCGTGATCGTGTAGGCATGCCCAACCTCGATATGGCTGCGGCTAACGCCAATCCGGATCCGTACCTGATGGCCCCGGAAACGGGCTATCCGAAGGTCGCAGAGAAGAACAGCAGCAACGTGGGCCTTATCCTGGAAATCCGCCGCGAGCGCACCATCGAGCTCCTGGGCGAGGGCTTCCGCTACTACGACATCATCCGTTGGGCCGAGGGCCGCGCCTTCGAGCAGCCCATCCTGGGCATGTATTTCCCCGGCGAAGGAAGCTATGACCTGGACGAGGACGGCGTGGCCGATGTCACGCTCTACACGGGCAAGGAGGCTCCTGCCGGAAGCGCTCCCGAAGCCCTTAAGATTGGTTTGAGCGAAGGTGGCGTCCTCCTGACGAACGGAAATTCCGGTTGCGTGGATTATTACCAGAACATCCGCCGGACCTGGGATGAGGAAAAGGACTATTTCTATCCCATTCCGATCGAGGAGCGTAGCCTTACCCAGGGGGCCCTTACGCAGAACCCTGGTTGGAATGACGGACTTGTTTTTTAAAACTCACTAATTAACAACATTATTATCAAAACTATCATGAAACGTTTTTTCAGTTTAGCACTGGTACTCGTTCCCTGCCTTTTCACCTTCTCCTGCAAGAAGGGTGGCGAGGATGTACCTGCCAGCCCCGCCCAGCTGGGTGTTCAGGTCAAGAATGCAGAGGCAATCTACGAAATCCCCAAGAGCCAGAGCAAGAGCATCGAACTCACCGTAGTGGCCGATCCTACCTCGGCCGAAGCCTATAATATCAGCTTGGCCGCCAGCCAGAGCCTGGTTGCTACCTACAATACGGCCAACGGCACCGATTACGAGATGCTGCCTGTCAGTGCTTTCTCTTTCGTTACCAATACGGTAACCCTGCCCAAATACAACGCCACCTCTTCTTCCTGCGAGCTCCGTCTCAAGGGTGAAGGTTGCGTGCAGGACCAGACCTATGTGCTTCCCATCGCCATCGAAAGCGTACAGGGCGGCACCAACTTCACCTCTCCCGCCGAGAAGGCCGCTTACATCCTCTTCAAAATGGGTGAAGCTGCCGCCGAGGGTGCCGGTACCCAGGCCAGTCCTTATCTGATCAACTCCCTGGACACCTTCTTCCTCATCGACGGTCTGCTGAAGGATGACGCTACCGTTTACTTCAAGCTCACCGAGGATCTCGACTTCAAGGATGTGGAATTCGGTGAAGAGAATCCTTGGAGGGGAATCAACTATGGCGCCGATGATGACGCCATCGCCGTGGCCGAGAAGAGAGGTATTGTCTTTGATGGCAACAATCATAAGATCAGCAACTTCAAGGCTGGTGCTCCGCTGTTCTACATCCTGGTGGGCAGCGTAGAGAATCTCACCATTGAGAATGCCGAGATCGACGCAGAGGTGGCTAATGCCGGCGCCGTGCTTGTGGGTGTCGGCGGTGCAGGCCAGGAAGATACCGGCATTACCGGTGAGGCCAATATCAAGAACGTGACCATCAAGAATTCCAAGGTTGAAAATGATCGTAAGCGTTCCGGCGGCCTCATCAGCTGGCTGAAGGGCGGTTCCATCGAGAATGCTACCGTGGAGTGCGAAGTGAAAGGCAGTGAAGCCCAGGTGGGTGGTTTAGCCGGCCGTGTTTCCAACGGCTCCCTCATCAACTGTAGCGCAAGCGGTAATGTCACCAATGCCTCTGCTTATTCCGGTGGTCTCGTGGGTATCGTGGTCAACGCCACCATCAAGGGTTGCCACGCTACCGGCAATGTCGAACACACCACCACCAGCTATACCCGTGGCGGTGGCCTCATCGGCCAGATTGACGGTAACGTTACCATCGAGAAGAGCTATGCTACCGGTAATGTGACCGGTGTTAGCCACATGGGTGGCGGTCTGGTCGGTGTCATTGGTGCCGAGGGTGTGACCGTTTCCATCAGCGAGTGCTATGCTACCGGCAACATTTCCCTGCCCACCAGCGGAAACTTCGGCCATGGCGGCGGTCTCCTGGGTACGGTGAACGCCAAAGACGCTACCGTCACCATCGAAAACTGCTATGCGACCGGCTCCATTACCGTCCGTCGTTATAGTGGTGGCTTCGTGGGCTCCCTCTTCCAGTCCGACAAGCCTTGCAAACTGCTCAAGATTACCAACTGCTATTCCACTTCCGACCTCAGCGGCATCGGTCTCCAGGAGCGTTGCGGCATGGTGCTGGGCCTGAAGGATGCCGGTACGGTGGAGTGCACCGGTTTCGTTTCCTGGAACACTGGTGACTGGCCTTTCAGCTACAATGACGCCGTGTCTGTGGAAGGCAACTATGATGGCAAAGAGGGTACCGTTTCCCAGCAGGCCAAGGCTCTTGGCTGGAGCGAAAGCATCTGGGATCTCACCGGTGACCTTCCTAAACTGAAGAATGTAAAATAAAATGAAAGGGAAGTTATTGCTTCTTATATCGCTGACTGCTCTTACCCTTGCCGCTTGTGGCAAGGGCGAGAGCGGTGGTGATTCTGCCCCTACCCCCGTTATCAGCAGTGTCTCGACGGACTATGAGGGCAACAAGGTGGTGGCTGGTAAACCTGTAACCCTGAACGGCAGCAACTTCAGCGCCGTAGCCGCGGAGAACAAAGTGGTATACGGTCTGGGCTGGGATGCAAAGTCTATTGCGGTCAATGAAGCGGCCGAAGACCACTTGTCGTTCATCGCTCCTGAGATACAGGGTACTAAGTTGAGCGTACGTGTTTCCACCAAGGGGAAGGAGTCCAATTCGGTGGTTCTGGAATACATAGAAGAACCGGAGCCTGAGAAGCCCTGGGATCCTACGCCTACGGTGGACTTTGTGGAACTGGGCGGAACGAAGAAGACCATCGTGGACGGTGTGGAATGGACCACCTTCCATGGCAAGTGGGAAGGCCAGGTACGTAACATCAATATTGTCAAGTCTACGCTCAACGAGCACAATAAACTGGGTATCTACTTCAGCTATTACGACAAGACGTATCCGGAGGGGTATCCTACATGGAATTCTGAAACAGAGGATCCCCGTGACCTGGACAAGAAGTGCATCTACCTGGATGCCCTCATCGGTACCAACGGTCCCATGGCCTGCTGCCATTTCGTCCGTGTGAACGGTGACATCATGAGGACTCCCACCGAGACGAGCCCCTGGGTCGCCAACTGCGCCATCACCATTGACGGTGACGTGGTGGATATCGTTCAGGTGAAGGATAATTTTGCCGCCAAGAAACTTACCAACAGTACGGTTGGCTGCGCCGGACCGCTCCTGGTATGGAAAGGCGAAGTCCAGAAGGCCACGGATGAGTGGAAGAAGGCCGATACGGACAACTGGCTGGGGGATACGCATCCCCGTACGGCCATCGGCCTTTCCAAGGACGGGAAGACCGTATTCCAGGTAACTGTTGACGGCCGCTGGACCAAGTATGCCGACCAGCGTGCCATCGGCATGTCCACCGACCTGCTGGGCAAGCTGATGCGTGCCCTGGGCTGCTACAAGGCCATGAACTTCGACGGAGGCGGCGGAACCGCCATGTGGGTTTACGGCGAGGGCAACGCCCGCAACATCGTGAACCGCGTGAGCGAGAACCGCACCGACTACGCTACCGGCAAAACCTGGATTTGGGACTGGGACGGTACCCAACTCCGTCCTACCGGCAACGCCGTCTATATCAAGAGCGATCTGAAAAAGTAACGCGTCATGTCGCGTAAGAGATACGCATTCGGTTATTTATTTGTGTTGTTAGCCTTATCGTGCTCCTGCCCTCAGGGCGGGAGCCGGTTTGGCAATTTAACCCCTGTGTCACCTCTTTTCGTGGACTTGCTGGGCAATAGCGACTTCCCGCTGGAAGTGTGCAGCCTCAGCCGCACTGACAGCACGGTCACGGCCCGTTACCGGTTCTATTCCGAAGACTGCCTCTGCAGCGCCGGTCCTGTCCTGTTCTTCGACAGGTCGCGAGACTGGGACGTAACGGTGAACGGAACGCCGATGGGCCGCTCCGTGGCCGTCTCCGGCGTGGTGCAGGAAGGAGAGAACGTCATCGAGCTGCGCGGAAGCGGGGAAGTGCCGCCGCTGTCGCTGGTGGGCGAATTCAACGTAATCCGCGCCGGAGACGGACAAAGCTGGATCGTCCGCAGCGCAAAAGTGCCCGCCCCGGGCCGGCTGGCTCCTCAGGGCCTGTCTTTCTACTCCGGGGAAGTCTGTTACAGACGCGATTATGAACTCTCCGGGGATGGGGGGAAGCATATCCTCCGCATTCCTGTCTGGAAAGGTACGTCCTGTGTGGTACAGGTGAACGGCATCAAAGTGGCCGACGTTACCCGCGAAAGATTTAAAATGGATGTCGGCCCATACCTGAGTCCCGGCACCAACACGCTGGAGATTTACATCACCGGCACCGACGGAGACTTCGGTCTCCTCAAGGATTTTAGCCTTGAATAAACTACTCACAAATAACACTATTTATTATGACCAAGAACGTGTACGAGGCGCCTGAAATGGCGATCATCCCCCTCGTTATGGAGCAGTGCATCGCCGCAAGCACTACCGATGCCCTCCAGGAAATGAATGAAAATTCCATCTTCGACGAATCATTCACCAGTCTCCTCTAACCCCGAAAGCGCCATGAAAAAGAACTTGATTTTTGCCGCTTTCGCAGCGGTCTCCGTGCTCTCCTGCTCCAAGGAAGTTTACATCCCCGCCGAGGTTGCTCCCGTGACCATCCAGGCCTCCATCGCCGACCTCGCCACGAAGGTCTCCTTCGACCCCACCTACGAGTCCCTGAAGCCGACGTCCATGGCCCTCACCTGGGCCGATGGCGACCAGCTCCGCGTCTATAACCACGCCGACCATACCCAGTATTCGGACTTCACCCTTTCCGCCGGCAGCATCGGCCAGAAGACCGGCGTCTTCACCGGCACGCCCGTCACCGCCGCCTCCTACGATGTGGAAATCATCAACGGCGCAGTTTCCTATGGCACCCAGACCCAGCCGTCCGACGGCGTCACTTCCGGCCTGAAGTACCTGGCTTCCGCCAGCAATGTGGCCGACCTGGGCACCATCGTCTTCGACAGCTTCTCCAGCGTCCTGGCCATCACCGCAAAGATGCCTTCGACGGAGGTCGCCGCCGTCATCAAGTCGGTGGATGTCACCGCCAACGCGGACATCTTCAACGGTGGAAAGACCCTCACCGTGGCCTTCGACACTGTAGGTGATGCCGATGCCGACGGCGTCCTGCACTTCTTCGCCACCCTGCCGGAGGGCTCCACCGCCATCCCGGCCGGTACCACCCTCCTGCTCCAGTTCAACGCCCCCGGCCAGGCACATGACGTGTACACCCGTTACATCGAACTGCCCGCCGGTTCCTTCACCGCCGGTAAACTCAACACCGTCAACGTCAACGCCACCCAGTCCGCCCGGCACGCCGGTGCCCTCACCTGCGACGGCACCACCTCCGCCAATGCCTACCTGATCGGTGACAAGTACCAGATGGCCGCAATTTCCCTCTCTGCAACCAAGAAGTACTACAAATTGGTGAATGACATTGATATGGAGGGCTTCTCCTGGACAAGTCTTAATTCTGAAGGGACTGGTGTCATTGACCTGGATGGCAATGGAAAAACCATCAGCAAGTTAGGTGCGCCTCTCTTTGCTGACCTCAATGGTAAAGTGGCCAACTTGACTATTTCCGGTTCTGTTGTCACCAGCACCAATACCATTGGTATTCTGGCGAATACGATTAAAACCGCTGTCAGTCAGGTCGAATCCGTGACCGTCGCTGGAGGATCGGTGTCCTGCACGGAAACATCGGATCAAACAAAAGCTGCAGGCGGTTTGGTCGGTGAGGTAACCACCGCCTCCACTCTTGAGGATTGCCACATCTCCAATACGACTTCCGTAAATGGTTTTGTGCTTGTAGGAGGTATGATCGGAAATCTCAAAGCTGGAACCGTGGAGAATTGCGATGCGGCATGCGAAGTATCGGGCGCATCATCTATCGGTGGTTTAATCGGATGCCTCACGAGCGGAACCGTGACCGGGAGCCATGCAACCGGTGCTCTCACATCTACTACTTTCTATACGGGTGGTCTTGTTGGAAACATGAAGGCCGGGTCCGTAACTAATTGTTATGCGACGGGCGCCATCTCTAATACCAGACATAATTATGCCCACGCAGGCGGACTGATTGGTCGAGTTGAAGGAGGTAACGTTGAAAAATGCCATGCCACAGGTAACGTAAGTTCAACTGCAAGTCATGTCGGTGGCTTGATCGGATCCATGAAGGGAACGATAAACGTTAGAAAGAGCTATGCAACCGGAAGCGTCATCGAGACGAATGCTTCAAAAGGCAAAATTAATTATGGTGGATTGATCGGTTATGTGGAGGCAGGAACTTATGAAGTGTCTAATTGTTACGCGACAGGCTCTGTAACGTCTTACAGGTATAGTGGCGGTTTTATCGGCCATATGTTAGATGCTGCCGTTGTTACAGTTACGAATGGTTATACCACATCCGATCTGAGTGGAATCGCCCATGCTTCCTGTTACGGTGTATTCTGTGGTGCTACGGATAAATCAACGATTTCCTGTACGGGTTGGATTGGATGGGCTGCTACTACAAATCCTTTGACCTATGGTACATCCACCATCTCAACGACGGATAATTACTTCGGTCAGGAAGGGACCATCTCGGCCCATGCTACTACCCTGGGTTGGGATACCAATGTCTGGGATTTGACCGGAGATGTGCCTACGCTGAAATAAGGCGTTTTTGCTAAAGTGCTCACTGTGAGCGAATTGTTGATTCTCCTCCCTGCTCTGCGGTAGGGAGGAGAATTTGTTTTTGATTTATAATCAAGTAGTTAACGAAAACGGGGCGAGATTTGTGTGTATTCGCGGCGAATGCTTACTTTTGTATGTAACACCAATCTGATATGAACCACTTCAAAGCTATTGTTTCGCTTGTACTGATACTTGTTTGCGGCCTCGCGCAGGGCCAGAACCAGGATGCAGGTACGTTTTACGTGTATGACCAGGCCGCCCTGCCGGCCATGACTCCTGCTCCGGACGGATATCGGCCCGTTTACATCAGCCACTTCGGGCGGCACGGGGCGCGGTATTGCACCAGCGAATACGATGCGGTCTATGGATGGTTCTCCAAGGCCTCTGCGGAAGGCCTCCTTACCGAAGAGGGTAAGGCTTTTTTCAAGCGTTATGAGCCGTTCTACCAGAAGGTGAAGCTCTGCAAGGGCAATCTCACCGGCGTGGGCAAGGCTCAGCACCGCACCATCGCAAAGAATATGTACCAGCGTTTCCCCGAAGTGTTCGAGGGCCCCACGCATGTCGAGGCTGTTTCTACCGAATCGGCCCGCGTCATCATCAGCATGGGGAACTTCCTTTCTAGCCTCGAGGCACTGGACAAGGATATTGACGTGAATGCCGACGCCTCGGCCAAGTACGCTCAGTGGCTGCAGCCCTCGCTGTCGTCCAACCCGTACCTGATCAAAGATGCGTTTAAAGAAGGAAAACCGGCCGAGGAGGCATTCCACGTCTATTTCGAGCAGACCGTCCCCTGGAAGGGAATCGCCGAAAGATTCTTCACCAGCGCCAGCGTCGTCGAGGACAACTTCAAGACCACGCCGGAGAAGTTCATCGACGCCTTCTACGGTGTCGTCACTGCCACCTACTGCCTGGACGAAGACCGGGGCTGCTTCGACGACGTCCTCACCGAGGAGGAGAAGCACGCCATCTGGCAGGGACTCTCGGCCGACTACTTCCTGGACATCGCCCGCTACGAAGGCTCGACCAACCTGCGCGTGGACTACGCCGCCTTCACCCTCGGGCAGATGCTCGAGATGGCCGATAAGGACCTGGCCGATGGCAGCACGCAGCTGCGGCTGCGCTTCGGCCACGACTCCGGCATCGCGCCCCTGATGATCCTGCTGGGCGTGAACGGCGCCGGCCGCACGGCCACCACCCCCGAAGAGAGCCTGGAGATTTTCCCCAGCTACAATATTCCCATGGCCGCTTCCGTGCAGATGGTGTTCTACAGGAATGCCGAAGGAAACGTCCTCGTGAAGGTCCTCGCCAACGAGCAGGAAGCCACCCTTCCGCTCCCGGCCGTCCAGGGACCCTATTACAACTGGGCCGATGTCAAAGCGTACTACGGCCCCATTATCCGTGCATCCAAGCGCAAGATCTCGACAAAGGAACCCCTCGCCGCACTGTCAGTTGTGGATTGGGGCTGGCAACCGGTAGGGGATTCCAAGGTCGAGGTCGCTTGCGCTACGATAAATGTCTTCGACAGCTGGCAGACCATCTCCCTAGCCCGTTTCCCCATGAAGGAATACGGGATCTCCGTGGTGGAGTCCGGCGGTCCGGAGGCTATGATCACCAGTGAATTCGGCGTTAAGAACAAGGCCCTCGCCGCCATCAACGGCAGCTACTTCAACATGAAGACCCTGGATCCGGTCACCTACGTCAAGGACGAGGGCAAGGTCTATTGCGCCCTCACCACCGACGGCGAGTACCGCAACAACGGCATGCTCCGCATCAAGGACAAGAAGGGCAAGAAGGTAGATATCGTGCCGACGGACTCCCTCCGTGCTCCGGCCGATGCCAAAGGCTGGCGCGAAGCCATCGTCTCCGGTCCCGTGCTGCTGGACGAAGGCACGGTCGTCCCTTACGAGAACGACGGCACCCGCAACTACCGGAACTTCTACGCCCGTCGCCACCCCCGCACCCTCATGGGCTATACGGCCGATGGCTGGATGTATTTTATCGTGGTGGACGGCCGGTTCCCCCAGGGCATCGGCATGAGCATCGACGAGCTGCAGGTCCTGTGCGAAGGCCTCGGCCTGTATGAGGCCATCAACCTCGACGGCGGCGGCTCCTCCACGCTCTGGACGCGTTCCACGGGCGTCGTCAACCATCCTTACGACAACAAGCAGTTCGACCACGAGGGCGAACGCGTCGTTCCCAACGTTATTATTGTGAAATAATTCTCCCCGAAATCCCCGACATCGACGCCGCCAGCCTCTCACGGTTTGGCGGCGTTATTTTAGGTATAATAGACATTTTGGGTTGGTAACCTTGACATTTTTGGTTGGTGGCAAGGTTACTTTTTCTTCTTTTCATCGTTGAAGAAGAGGAACCATTTTATGAAGTTATCTATCCTTGATTCGGATAGTCCCCGGTGAGATCTTATTTGATCTTTTATGTGTCCAAAGAAGGCTTCCAAAGCGTTGGTCGTTTTTGGGGTTCCAGGGTTGTCTATGTATGTGAACAGATTAGGGATAGCCCTTTTCAAATGTATGTATGCTTTCCTCAGGTCGTTATGCACATAGTACTCTTGATGTGAGTATGTAACAACTGATTTTTGGAAGACAAACTCTTTATAGTCTTCTTCCCACCGGTGATACATATTTAACCACCACAACTTGTCGTTTACTGTTCGGCAAATGCTAAGGTCCTGAACCAGGTTCCGGAACATTTTTGCCTCGGTAGAACGCGGCCTCTGCGTAATAGAGCTCAGGCATTCACGTTGTACATGAACGACGCAACGCTGCCTGGGAATATCAGGGAATACGTAGTCTACAGCGCGTATTATGTTGTCTCCGCCATCCGTTGTGATGCCAATAACATCGTAACCCAAGTCCCTTATACTGATCAGATCTATAGCAATCTCATTCTGATCTTCGTGATCAGTGAAACGATAGAAGATGGTTCTCTTTAGGTTCTCTGCACGATACAGGATAAGGCAGTGGTCATCGGAGTAATACGTGCCATCAATGAGGAGATAGATCGGACTGGACGTGTTCATTGCCCAGGTCGGCGAGCTGTCCAAATAATCATCGAACCATCTATGGAGTTGGCGCGTACAATAGCCACTTCTGTCGGCAATCTCATCGATGGTCATCCGGCCTGAGATCCACTTCTTAAACCAGACAAATCGGTTTGATGCAGTAATCTCTTTTCGCCGGGCAGAAAAAAGATACCCACAGCTACATTTATACCTTTGGACCCCATCACGAATGCCCCACTTTATACTGTCCAACGACCCGCATTGAGGGCATCTTAAACGCCTCCTTATTTTTGCCTTATCACTCATTAGAAGAAACAGTTTTCTTCTAATTTGCATAAAAGTCAATAAATCAGCAAATTATAAAGGAATCACCAACCAGAAATGTCTATTATATCACGCAAGGGCATGACGAAAAAAAGAGACCGTGAAAAAACGGTCTCTTTTCTTTTGAGTGAGGACACGCAGATTTGAACTGCGGACCTCTTGCCTGTCAAGCAAGCGCTCTAAACCAACTGAGCTATGCCCTCAAAAGGACTGCAAAGATATACTAAATAAATTTAACTTGCAAATCTTTTTGGGGCCTTGGCGACAAAATTTACAGGTAATCTTCGAAGTACTGCGTAACTTTGTCCATCAGGTGGATGCGGTTGCGTCCGTGGACGTTGTGCTGGGCCACCGGATAGGGGAAGTAGTCCACCGGGATTTCGTGGTCGATGCACTCCTGGATGAAGCTCAGGCTGTGTTCCCAGACCACCGTGTCGTCCACCGCGCCCTGGCAGATCAGCAGCTTGCCACGGAGCTGGGGAGCCTTCTCGATCAGACTGGTGGACTTGAATCCTTCCGGATTCGTCTCGGTGTTGTCCATGTAGCGTTCTCCGTACATGATCTCGTACCATTTCCAGTCGATGACCGGGCCACCGGCCACGCCCACCTTGAACACATCCGGGTAGCTGGTCATCAGGGAAATCGTCATGAAACCGCCATAGCTCCAGCCGTGCACACCGATACGGGAAGCATCCACGAACGGCAGGCTGCGGAGCCAGTTGATACCCACCATCTGGTCCTCCATCTCGGCCTTGCCGCACTGGCGGTTGATGGCCTTCTCGAAGGCAGCGCCCCGGTTGGACGTGCCCCGGTTGTCCTGGATATAGACGATGTAGCCCTTCTGGGCCATGAGCATCTCCCACATGCGGATGTTACCCAGCCACGTGTCCTGCACCAGCTGGCTGTGCGGGCCGCCATAGACATATAACACCACCGGATACTTCTGCGTGGGGTTGAAATCCTTCGGGTAAATCAGGCGGTAGTAGTTCTCGTAGAGACCGTCGGCGCTGGGAACCGTGCCCAGTTCCACCCGGCAGGAAGCGTAGCCGTCCAGCGGGTCGTGCTGCGAGCCGATGCCCGCATAATGCTTCCCGTCCAGCGAACCCAGATAGATCTGCGCCGGAAGGTTCAGGTTGGAAACCTTATCGAGGAACCACTTGCGGTCCTTGCTCAAAGAAATAGAATGCCAGCCCCGGCCCCGCGTGAGCTGCTGTGCCTTGCCACCCTTGAGCGGCAGACGGAACAGGTGATTCTCCACGGGAGAGACCTGGGCCGATGTATAATAGACAAACTTGCCGTCATTGGTGACGTATTCGACATCGGCATCCACGGCGGTAAGACGCTTCACGCGACCCTTGTCGTCCACCAGATACAGGTTCTTGTACCCGTCGCGGTTGTCCGTGCGGTAGATGAAAGAGGTGCCGCCTTCCACGAACCAGATCGGATCCTGCGGCTCTACCCAGGCGTCGTTCTCCTCGGTCAAGATCGTCCGGACAAAGCTGCCGTCGGCGGCATTGTACTGGTTCAGGTGCATGTGATGCTGTGCACGGTCCAGCACCTGGGCATAGACATACTTGCTGTCCGGGCTCCAGGCTAGGTTCGTAATGTAGCGCTCCTCGGAGAAATCCGTCACGTCCAGCCAGGCCAGCCCGCCAGTCTCAAAGTTATAAACCCCAACGGACAGCAGCTCGGAATCCATGCCGTTCATGGGGTACTTGATGAGCTCAAGAGAACCGGTGCGCGTAGTGATGTTCAGCAGGGGAAAGTCCGTCACGCGGGACTGGTCCTTCTTGTAAAACGCCACCTGGACGCCGTCCGGGGCCCATGTGTAGCCCTGCGTAAAGCCGAACTCGTTGCGCATCATGGTGCCGCCATAAACGATGTTTCGGTTATCGGAAAGGCCGATGGCAAACTCCTTCCCGTCCTTCTCTCCGTAGAAGGAATCGCCCTTCACCTGCACGCCGTAACCCGCCGCGCTGCGGTCAAACGCATCATCGGAATAGCCCCGCTCCGGTTTGTAAGGAGTCAGGTGCAGCGGATCGTCCACCGTGCCCTGGAAGTACTCGCGACCGTCTTCGCTGACGGCGAATCGGCCCTCATCCAGCCAGGCGGCGCGGGCGCGGGCATAGCCTACGCTCTTGTAGATGGCTTCCTCCATGGTGAGGTTCTTTCCAGGATGGGAGTCCCGTACGTCGATGACCTTGTTCTGGGCCCACGACAGGGAGCAGGCGAGGAGTACGCCCGTAAGGATAAGTATTTGTCTTTTCATGGGTTAGAGATAAAAATCGTCCTGAGTACCGGTGTTGCCGGGGACCTCCTGGTCCACACGGTCCACGACGGCGCGCTCGTAGCCTCTCCAGGGGAGGGCGCCCTTGTATTCCTTATAGTGCACGGTGACGCGGAGACCGGTCATTTCCGTGAGCTTCTGCGCTACTTCGGGATCTTTGACGGAGAACTTGAAGGTCTTGGACTGGACGCTGCCGGCGGCGTTCTTGGTGCCGTAGCCGGTGAGGATCATCTCGCCTTCGTAGGTCTTGAAGATGTAACCCGTATAGGTGAGCGAGTTCAGCTCTCCGGTCTTGGTGCCGTCGCTGAAGACCCACCAGAACTTGAAATAGAAGAAACCGGCCAGCACGGCCAGTACAGCCAGGGTAATGACCCCGCCAATCACTGCTTTCTTTGCCATTGTACGCAATAATTATAACAGGGCAAATTTAGCAAAATTATCGGAATAGCCGCATCAGCTCTAAGGCCGATGTCCCATCGAAGTAGGCGAGGACATCCTCATCGGCCAGCTCTTCCGGCCGCTTGCCGACGAGCCGCTCCGCCAGTTCGGACGCCGGCCGTGCGCCGATGAAGTCCCCGCTGAAGGCGATCTCAGAGAACACGCCGCGCCTCAGCGTATAATGCGCCGTCACCGTGCCGCAGGCGAACTTGAAGCTGCTGCGGAACGTCGCAGAGGGGGAGTGGCCGATATTCCATTCCCATCGGCGGAACTTCTCATCGGCCATCTTATCGACGGCGGCTTTCTGCTGCGCGGTGAGAGGTACCTGCGGGTCGCCATCGGCCAGCATCTCCTGGAGGGCGGCCTGGAAGGCCTTGATGTCGGTGAACTGGGGAAGGTAGTTGCGGAGGTTCGTCACGCGGCTGCGCACGGAGGCGAAGCCGGCGGCTTCCAGCTTGCTTCCGGGCACGGCCAGCGCCTGGGTGAGCGT
>JAEEGI010004179.1_pt1 | contig 33976 bp, 25 predicted proteins | sample 8958751 | NCBI WGS metagenome assembly JAEEGI01 (sample SAMN16246545, study PRJNA631951) | gut metagenome | biome: gut microbiome; feature: rumen; material: KS-attached | host: Bos | place: Iran: Karaj | collected 2018-10
TCATGACCTCGACGCCGTGGCTACAGAGGCAAACGGACGGTCGTTCACCACGGGTTTCTACGTCTACGACCTCACTGGTGACAGCGCCATCTATGGCTACAACGACTACAAGGTACTGCGCCCGGCATCCACCCAGAAAATCATCACCACCATTTCCGCACTTCACCTCTTAGGCGCTGATTATCCTTACAAGACACGCGCTTGCTACACTGGTACCATTCAGGATAGCGTATTACATGGCAACATCTACGTTGTCGGGGGATTCGACCCTGTTTACAACGAGAGCAACCTTGCTGAGTTGGTGGATGCCGTCTGCAATCTCGGGTTCAAAAAGATAGACGGCAGAGTACTGGGCGATATCAGCATGAAAGACTCCACCATCTGGGGCGAGGGATGGTGTTGGGACGACGCACCTTCTGATGTGGAGCCTTATCTATCGCCATTGATGATCAATAGGGGGTGCGTGGTGGTCAGGGCATCTGGCAACAAAGCCACCACCGAGCCACAGTCGTCGTTTGTCACGATGAATCCCAAAGGCCCCGGTAAGTTCAGCGCCACGCGCAACTGGATTTCCAGCGGCAACATCATCACCACAACTGGCACGGGTTCCAAGTCCATCAGTGTCTATCGTCCCGACCTATTCTTTGTCTGCACACTTTGCGACCGACTGAAAGAACGGGGCATCACCATTTCCTCCAGCGACACCACCAAACCGATTTACGGCATCGGCACACTTCCTGCCAAAAACACTGAGTTTTACAGCATGACACGCAACCTGAGTCAACTGCTCAACAAAACCCTCAAGGACAGTGACAACCTTTATGCAGAGTCCATGCTCTACCAAATCGCCCATGTAAAAGCCGGCGATTGGGCCACCGCAGCCGATGCTCGACATGCCATCGACGCACTAATCAAGCAGACAGGCGAATCACCTGCCTCCTGCCGTGTGGCTGACGGAAGCGGAGTGTCGCTCTACGACTATGTCACCCCACGAATCTTAGTCGCCATGCTTCGATTCGCCTACAAGGACCAGAACATCTTCAGCAACTTCTACCCCGCACTGCCTATTGCCGGAATGGACGGCACACTCAACTCACGTATGACCCAAGGCAACGCTTTCGGCAACGTACGCGCCAAAACCGGCACTGTCAGCGGTGTGAGCAGCCTGGCTGGTTATGTCACGGCATCAAATGGCAACCTACTGGCTTTCAGCATTATCAGCAACGGATGTCTGAAAATCGCCAATGCAAAAGCTCTGCAGAACAAACTCTGTCAGGAACTTGCTCGATGAACAGAAAAGGCCCCAAAGACCTTAATGATCCCAAGGCCCTCAAGGACTTTAAAAGAATCCAACCAATATGACCATCAACATCCAACCACCCATATCCTCTTTCAAGGGCACCATCAACCTGCCTTCGTCGAAGAGCATCAGCAACCGCGCCTTAACCATCAATGCCCTGACGGGCCGTCGGGAATGTCTGCCCGACAATGTGTCTGACTGCGACGACACACACGTGATGATTGAATGGCTCAGAACTATGCCTTCAGTGATTGACATAGGTGCTGCCGGCACCGCCATGCGTTTCTCTTCCGCCTTGCTCGCCGTGACCGAAGGCACAAGGATTATTACTGGCAGTGAACGCATGCGCCACCGTCCCATCTCTGTGCTTGTCGATGCGCTGAGGCAACTGGGTGCCGAAGTGGAATACACTGGAGAAGAAGGGTTCCCGCCCCTGCGCATCACGGGCCATAGTCACCTGCCTGGCGGTGAACTCCAACTGCCAGGCAACGTCAGCTCGCAGTATATCTCTGCCTTGCTCATGGTCGGACCTGTCATGGAACGAGGGCTGACCCTTCACCTTGAAGGCGATATCATCTCTCGTCCTTACATCGACCTCACACTGAAAATGATGCGCGACTTTGGGGGTAAAGCCTGTTGGACAGACGAACGTACCATCACCGTCGCACCGCAAGGCTATGTCCCTATCGACTATCATGTGGAAAGCGACTGGAGCGCAGCCTCATACTGGTACGAGACGGTGGCCCTCTCATCCGATTTTGAGGTGTGCTTGCCTGTATTGTTCGCCGACAGCTATCAAGGCGACAGTCAAGTGGCGCGAATCTTTGAGCGTCTTGGAGTGAAAACTGCATTCGTCACCGACAGCAAAGGTATGAAGTCCGTGACCCTTTGCAAAACGCCATGCACGGTGGAACGTCTCGAATGCGACCTCGTCAACCAGCCCGACCTGGCACAGACACTTGTCGTGACCTGCTGCATGATGGGAGTGCCTTTCAGATTCACAGGCCTTCAGAGCCTCCGCATCAAGGAAACCGACCGCATAGCCGCCTTGGAGCAGGAACTTGCCAAACTGGGCTACCACATTACAGACCACGATGATTCCGTCATGGAATGGGATGGGACCAAGGTTGAAGTAGAACACCCTGAACCCATAGACACCTACGAAGACCACCGTATGGCTATGGCCTTCGCACCCTGCGCCTTGAAACTGGGCCTTATCAACATCAACAACCCACAAGTGGTCAGCAAATCCTACCCTCATTTCTGGGACGACCTCAGACTAGCGGGTTTCATCATCAACGAAAAACAATAAGACACAAAAAAAGACATGTCATACCTCATACTATCCCTATTCATCCTCGCTGCCTTGGCCATGGCTGCTGGATTCATCCGAGAGAAACGAAACCAGAAGAAACTGGAAAGAGGTGAAATCACCGAACTGCCCTCCATCAAGCAAGTGGAAGACATGACCTGTTGCGGGCAGCATGAGGTGTGCGAGAAGGACAGTCTGCTTGCAGCACTGAGCAAGGAGATTGAGTACTACAATGACGAGGAGCTCGACCGCTACCGTGGAAGAGCCTCCGACAACTATTCTGAAGACGAGGCCGAAGAGTTCAGGGAAGTGCTTTACACGATGAAAGAAACAGAGGTGGCCGGATGGGTCAGAAGTCTGCAACTCAGGGCTGTGGAATTGCCCGACCAAGTGAAAGACGAGGTTTTTCTCATCGTCGGTGAGCGCAGATTCGCCAAATCATCGTGAAAACAATAAACCGAGAGGATTATCGTTAATGATTATAGAATATCATAGGAAAGCCTAGAATCTCTGGAAAACCCTAGGAAACCTGGATAATCACAGCAATGAGAAGACTTGCCTGCTACATTTGGCTTTTGGCATCCTTGCTGATGCTTGCTTCGTGTTCCAACACCAAGAACACGGCATTGACCCGTGCCATGCAGTCGTTCAAGGCCAGATACAACACATACTACAACGGGCATGTGGCTTACAAGGAAGGTTTCGAAGCCCAAGAGAAAGGCAACAAGGACAACTACACCGAGGTGCTGCCCATGTATATGACTGGCAACAAGACCACCTTGAGCATCGGTTCTGGAAACTACGAAACCGCCATCAATAAATGCCAGAAAACCATCAAACAACACACCATTACCAAACGGCCCGAATGGAACAGCAATAAACCCAAGAAACCCAAGGACAAGATTTGGCTGAGCCAGAAAGAATACAATCCTTTCCTTTACAAGGCATGGTTTTTGATGGCCGACGCACAATTTCACAAAGGTGAGTTCTTTGAGGCAGCCACCACCTACGCTTATATCCAGAATGTCTATTTCTCACATCCCAACATCATCGCCAAAGCCCGCATATTGGAGGCTCGTTGCTATGCAGAGATGGGATGGACCTACGATGTTGAGGACTTGCTCCGCCGTACCCGACGCGACAGCCTGCCACGAAGATACGAGCCCATAGAGGCTGCCGTGAGGGCAGATGTGCAGATACGCCAGAAACAATACGCCGATGCTATCCCCAACGTGGAGAAAGCCATCAAATCCGTGAAAAGAGGTTATCAGAAAGCCAGGCTATATTTCCTCTTGGGACAGCTTTATCACAAGGTGGGTGAGGACACCAAGTCGTACAAGGCGTTCAACAAGGTCATAGCCAAGAACCCACCCTACGAACTGGAATTCAATGCACGTATCCAACAAACCGAAGTGTTCTCAAAAGGCAAGGGCAAACAGATGATCAAGAAGTTGCAAGCCATGGCACGCAACCCCAAGAACAAGGATTATCTAGACCAAGTCTATTATGCCATCGGCAACATCTACCTATCCCAAAACGACACGCTCCACGCCATTTACGCTTATAAGGACGGAGTGGAGAAGAGCACACGAAACGGACTGGAAAAAGGAGTGGTGCTGCTACATTTAGGTCAACTCTACTATGAGAGAGAGGAGTTCGTGAAGGCACAGGACTGCTACGCCAAGGTTATTGGCCTGCTCGACAAGGACCGAGAGGATTACAACAGCATCAACGAAAGGTCCAAGATTCTCGACGAACTGCTCCCCCATGCCCAGGCGATAGAGCTTCAAGACAGCCTACAAGCCTTGGCGAGGATGGATTCCGTAGAGCGCATGAAAGTCATCGAACGCATCATCGAGGAGGTGAAGAAAAAAGAGAAAGAAGAAGCCAAGAAAGCCGCAATAGCTGAAAACGAGGCAAACAACCCTACACAAGGAAGGCATACTGCCGCCAATAACATCCAGACAGGAAGGCAGCAACAGACAGGTGAATGGTACTTCTATAACTCAGCCGTTGTGGCATCGGGAAAAACAGCTTTCCAACAGAAATGGGGCAAACGTGAACTGGCCGACGACTGGCGACGAAATAACAAGACCGTACTGGCCGACTTCAACCAGGTTGAAGAGGCTGATTCTCTGTCCATGGACTCTTTGACCACCGATTCCATCGGCAATGTGGAACAACCTGTCGACACACTTGATGAAGAAGCCAAGAAACGACAAGAATACGAAAGCGACCCCCACCGACCAGAGTATTACCTCAAGGACATCCCCTTTACCGAAGAGCAGATGGAAAACTCCAACGCACTGCTGGTAGATGGGCTGTTCAATGCCGGCATCATCTACAAGGACGAGATGGAGAACTTCCCGCTGGCTGAACGCACATTCCTACGCATCCTTGATGTCTTCCCTGGATTCGCACAGCGCGACGAGACTTTCTACAACATGTACCAGCTCTATTACCGCTTAGGCCGGATGGATGACGCTGCAGTGATGAAAGACTCCCTGGTGCTGGGATATCCCGAAAACAAACACGCCGCATTAGTCAACGACCCCAAATTCGAGTTCAAGGCCCGTTACGGCAAACAAATAGAGGACTCCCTCTATCAGGAAGCCTACAATTCATACCTCAACGACGAGTACCAGCGTGTGGTGGACCTTAACGAGAATGCTGGCAAGGAATACCCTGAAGGACAGAATCGACCCCTCTTCATGTATCTTACCGCCATGAGCCGTCTGCAAATGGGCGACAGAGCACAGTTCCTCAATTCGCTGAAAGAAATCGTGGAGAAATACCCGCAGAGTTCGGTAAGCGAACTGGCAGGCCTATACGTGAAGGGACTGCAAGAGGGTCGACTGCTGGCCAGTGGCAAATTCGATACTGGTTCCATTTGGGAACGCCGCATGGGAATGGCCATGGGTGAGGACTCATTAGCCGTCGACACCAACTTCAGCGCCGACAAGTTCGTGGAGCATATCTTTGTCGTGGCCTACCCACACGACAGTATTGATGAGGACCAATTGCTCTACGAAGTGGCCAACTACAACTTCAGCAACTTCACCGTCAGGAACTTCGACATCGAACTCGTGAAAGGCGACGGCATCGACATGCTACAGGTGAAAACCTTCCAGAATTTCGACGAAGCCTTCATCTACCTACACAGACTGGAGAACGACGAGGGTATGGCCTACAAACTTCAAGGACTCCGCACTTTCATCATTTCGACTAACAACCTCAACCTGCTGATGAAGGGCAAGAGTTTCGCCGACTATTTCGACTTCTACAAACACTCACTGGGTGTGAACGCCAAGTTCATCTATGATGAGAACTCGCTTGACGAACCCACCGACATCCCGACACCTGAAGAACAGGAAGAGATGGAATACGGCGACGACCCTTACGACGACGCTGAGGAAGACGAGGAAAACTACATCTTCTGACCTCTTGCAAACCCTTTTCTTCAACTGCTTAACCCCCAACTGGCACGGTTTCACCACCGCCCTACAACCAGCAACTAAAGACCCGACAATATGAGCAACGGAACATTATTATGGGTGGACGACGAGATTGAACTGCTCAAGGCCCATATCATCTTCTTAGAGAAAAAAGACTATGAGGTGGAAACCGCCACCAATGGCCAAGACGCTATCGACCTAGTGCGCGAAAAGGCCTTCGACCTCATCCTGCTTGATGAGAACATGCCCGGACTGAGCGGTCTGCAAACCTTGATGGCCATCAAGGAAATCAACGGAACCATTCCAATAGTGATGGTCACCAAGAGCGAGGAAGAGAACATCATGAACCAAGCTATTGGCGCCAAAATCGCCGACTACCTCATCAAACCCGTCAACCCCAACCAAATTCTGCTGACACTGAAGAAAAACCTTCACAAAAGGTCAATTGAAAACGAGGTGACCAACACCAACTACCAGCAGAACTTCTCCAAGATTGGAATGCAAATCAACGACAGTTATACGCTTGACGATTGGTGTGAGGTTTATAAGAAATTGGTATTCTGGGAGCTGGAACTTGCCGACACCAACAGTGAGATGACAGATATGCTGAAGATGCAGAAAGCAGAAGCCAACAATGAATTCGGCAAGTTCATCAGAAACAACTACCTCGACTGGGTGCGCCACCCAGAAAACCGTCCACTGATGAGCCCCGACGTCTTCAAGAAGAAGGTATTCCCCCTGCTCAACGAAGGCGAGAAAGTGTTCCTCATCGTGTTCGACAATTTCCGTTACGACCAGTGGCGAGTCATCAGCCAGGAACTGGCCAAGGACTTCACCTTCGATGAAGACCTCTATCTGAGCATCCTCCCCACCGCAACTCAATATGCCCGCAATGCCATATTCGCCGGACTGATGCCCGACCAGATATCCAAGATGTTTCCCGAACTATGGGTGGATGAGGATGAGGAAGAAGGCAAAAACCTCAACGAAGAACCTTTGGTACGCACACAACTAGAGCGCTACCGCCGAAAGAACACCTTCTCATACCATAAGTTCAACGACTCCGCAGAGTCTGAGAAAATCGTGCAGCAGTTCAACAAGTTGATGAACAACGACTTGAACATCATCGTCGTAAACTTCATCGATATGCTCTCCCATGCCCGTACAGAGTCGAAGATGGTCAGAGAACTCGCCTCTAGCGAGATTGCTTACCGCAGCATCACTGACTCATGGTTCAAGCACTCTCCCGTACACGACCTATTCAACGCCCTGGCACAGACCGATTGCAAAATCATCATCACAACCGACCATGGCAGCATACGCGTGAACAATCCTGTCAAAGTGGTAGGCGACCGAAACACCAACACCAATTTGCGATATAAGGTTGGAAAAGACTTGAGTTACAACCGGAAGCAGGTATTCGAAATCACAAACCCCAAGGATGCCATGCTACCCACACTCAACCTCACCACAAAGTATATCTTCGCTACAGGCGATAATTTCTTCGCCTATCCCAACAACTACAACTATTACGTTCGCTACTATAAGGACACCTTCCAGCATGGAGGTATATCCATGGAGGAAATGCTGATTCCGATGATTACCCTCCAAAGCAAAAGAGCCCGACCCACCACTCCTTAATGGACTTTGGACGGAAAATGCTGGTTATTATCTTTTTTTAAGAATCCATAAAAGGGGAAACTCAATAAAAAGACGTACATTTGTAGTCCATTTGAGAAAACGACGACACGTCGTGTCCCTACAGAAGAGAATACAATATTAACTTCAAGCATAAGAAAGGAAACAAGAAATGATTATCACAGACGAGAATTTTGCCGCATTGGCAGCAGGCGACAAGCCGTTAGTAATAGACTTCTGGGCCACATGGTGCGGCCCATGCAGAATGGTTAGCCCCATCATCGAGGAACTGGAAAAGAAATACGAAGGCCAAGTTGTTGTAGGAAAAGCCGACGTTGAAGAGGCTGTCGAGGTTACCAGCAAATTCGGTATCCGAAACATACCCACAGTAGTGTTCATCAAGGATGGACAAGAAATCAAGGACCTCCGCGTGGTAGGCGCAGCAGGAAGAGACAAATTTGAAAACAATATCAAGGCCCTTATCGGCTAATACTTTCATCCTATCGTATCACCCTACACACAGACATCACTATGGCAGATTTTGACAACGACATGCTTCTCGATGCTGAGTACGATGCCCAGGAAGTGGAGTTCATCAAGAACTACCTGCCGTCCGAAGTCAAGGATAAGTTCAGCGAGGAACAAATCTACTATATCCTTGACGTGATTTGCGAGTACTACTCTGAAAAGGGCGTATTCGACGAAGACGCAGACGATGACTCCGAAATCGAGATTGACCTCGATGATGTGGCCGAATATGTGGCTCAGAAAGCAAAGAAAGAGGACATGGGCGATTTCGACCCCGAAGACCTGCTTTTCATCATCCAAGGCGACTTTGAGTTCAACGTCCCTGATGACGAAGAATAAACCACAAGAAGGCGGGAAGACACGCATCTTCCCGCCTTTTCTATTTCAAGTCACTAAAAATCTGACTCTTACAGTCCTAAAAGGCCCTACAATCAAAGGTCTATAAGTTTGCCATCGTTTATCTTATCTAGAATGACAACAATGGAAATCCAAATCCCCTCACTCGACCATATCCATGAAGCGGCCTCAGCTTTCATCGAGGCTATCGGTAACTCGCGCATCATCGCCTTTTACGGCAAGATGGGCGCTGGAAAAACCACATTCATCAAGGCTGTATGCGAGAACCTTGGTGTAACCGATGTCATCAACTCGCCCACCTTCGCCATCGTCAACGAATACCTGGATGGCAATGAGCAGCCTATCTATCATTTCGACTTCTACCGCATTAAAAAAGCCCAGGAAGTTCTTGATATCGGCTTTGAAGATTATATCTACAGCGGATGCCTCTGCCTGATGGAATGGCCTGAATACATCGAGGAATTACTACCTGAAGAGACCCTCAAAGTAAGCATAGAGGAAAACCAAGACGGCAGCAGAACCATTACCATTAACAATTAATCAATGGTCAATGCTCAATGGTCAATAATCAATGGTCAATGGTCAATGCTCAATGGTCAATGATCAATGCTCAATGGTCAATGGTCAATGATCAATGGTCAATGGTCAATGATCAATGGTCAATGGTCAATGGCCTAAAATCCATTGACCGAAAACGACAGTTCTTCGTGCATATCGAAGAAGTTGATGAACTCCTTCCCAAGGTTTATCTTGAAGGATATGGGCTTAAGCATCACGTCGTTGAGCCGGTCAGGTGTATTGATATGGAAAAAGACTTCCGTATTGCCTGGGTTGTTAATCACGATATCCGACAGTTCTTCCACCGCCGTAGGAGTGAGGTCGCCGAGCGAGATGTCGATTCTCACCTTCTCAACCAAAGAATCCTTCACGTCGGAAAGCAACTCCACTGTCCTGACCTGCAACTCCTGCCTGTCACCGTATTTCGACTGAACCACCTTGGCCCGTATAAACAATGAAGCACCCACCATGAAAGAGTTGTGGAAAGTGAGCCAGTCCTGGCCAAACAAGGCTATCTCCCCCGTTCCAGAATAGTTCTCCAACTTCACGATACCATAAGGATTGCCATTCTTTGTGGTTCCTGTCCGTATATCCGTCACTATACCACCTATCTTCAGCTCCGTTCGCTTCGACAATTCAGCATAGTTATCCTTCTGCAATTCGGAGAGCTGGGTGTTGCACACATAATTCAATACAATAAAGTATTCGTCAAGAGGATGTGCAGACAGATAGATGCCCACAAGGTCGCGTTCCTTGTTGAGGCGTTCGAGGTCGGACCATGGTTCTGCCTCTGGTATCGCTGGCAATGCCACTGCCACATCCAAACCCATATTGCCAAAGAGTGTGTTCATGCTCATCTTGAGGTCGGCCTGGTATTTCTGGCCAAATCGTATCAGTGAGTCAAGAAACACTTCATTAGGCTTGGTACCGGGTGCGAAAAACGATTCCCTACGCACACCAAGACTGTCGAACGCTCCTGAAAGGACGAGGCTTTCAAAAGCCTTCCTGTTGACTGCATTGAGATTGACACGCTGCACAAAATCGAACACATCCTTATACAGTCCGTTTTTCTTTCGTTCCGACACGATGGCGTCAACCACCGACTCACCCACTCCTTTGACAGCAGCCATGCCAAAGCGGATATCGCCGTTCTGGTTGACTGAGAACTTCAGCTGGCTCTCGTTGACATCTGGCCCGAAAGTACTGATTCCCATCGCCTTACACTCATCCATAAACTTGCTGATATCAGAGATGTTGTTAAGGCTTCGACTCATATTGGCCGCCATATACTGGGCTGGATAATGCGCTTTCATATAGGCCGTCTGATAAGCCACCCATGAATAACAAGTGGCATGACTCTTATTGAAAGCGTAGGAGGCGAACTTCTCCCAGTCACCCCAAATCTTCTGCAAGATTTCAGGGTCATGACCGTTTTTCTTACCCCCCTCCAAGAACTTGGGTTTCATGGCATCAACGATGTCCTTTTTCTTCTTTCCCATCGCCTTACGCAAGGCATCGCTCTCGCCACGGGTGAAGTCTGCCAACTGACGGGAAAGGAGCATCACCTGCTCTTGATAGACTGTGATGCCGTACGTGTCCTTGAGGTATTTCTCCATGCAAGGAATGGGATAGGTGATGGGCTTGCGGCCTTGTTTGCGGTCGATGAAATCGGGAATATAGTCCATAGGACCGGGACGATAGAGCGCATTCATGGCTATGAGGTCCTCGAAGACCGATGGCTGCAACTCACGCAAGTACTTCTGCATACCAGTTGACTCAAACTGGAAGGTACCTATGGTGCGTCCATCACAGTAGAGCTGGTAAGTGGCGGGGTCCTCGATGTCTATGTCATCCATATCCACCTCGATGCCGAGGCTGTCCCTCACATTCTCCACCGACTCCTTGAGGATGGACAACGTCTTTAGGCCGAGGAAGTCCATCTTGATAAGACCTGTTTCCTCAATATAGTGCCCGTCGTACTGTGTGCAGTGAAGTTCCTCCTTGGAATCCTTGTCCTTGGCAGTGCTGACAGGCACCCAGTCGGAAATCTCGTCACGACAGATGATGAATCCACAAGCGTGCACACCCGTATTGCGGATATTGTTCTCGAGCATCATCGCATACTTGATGGTGTCGCGCAACACAGGGTCAGAAGAAGTGTAGGCCTGCTTGAGTTCCTCTATGCACTTGATGGCATTGGGCAGCGACATCTTATCGCCCGAAGGCAATTTGTCGGGTATAGCCTTACAAAGGGAGTTCGACACAGAAAGAGGCAGTTTCTGAACCCTCGCCACATCCTTGATGGAACTTTTGGTGGCCATGGAACCATAAGTGATGATATGCGCCACCTTCTCTGCACCATACTTGTCGGTCACCCACTGCAATACCTTACCGCGTCCGTCGTCGTCGAAATCGACATCAATATCGGGCAGGGAGATACGGTCGGGATTGAGGAAACGCTCAAACAGCAAATCATATTTCACAGGGTCGACCTTGGTGATGCCAAGGCAGTAGGCAACGACAGAACCTGCGGCAGAACCACGTCCTGGGCCCACCCAGACTCCGAGCTCCTTCCGCGCGGCGTTGATGTAGTCCTGCACAATCAGGAAGTAGCCGGGAAATCCCATGGTTTTCATGATATGTAGCTCGAACTTGATTTGTTCGGCCACATTTTCAGGCAATGGGTCACCATAGATGGCCTTGGCGCCGTCATAAGCCAGTTTACCAAGATAGTCGGCCTCGAACTTGATGCGGTAGAGTTTATCGTAACCACCAAGTCTGCTGATTTTCTTCTCTCCATCCTCACGCGACATCACAACATTGCCGTTCTCGTCCTGGGTAAACTCATTGAAAAGATCCTCTTCAGTGAGCCGCTGACGATACTCCTCCTCGGTGCCGAAGTCCTCCGGGATGGCAAAGTTGGGCATGATGGGCGAGTGGTCGATGCTATAGGTTTCCACCTTGTCAAGCACCTCTATGGTGTTGGCCATGGCCTCTGGAACGTCGGAGAAAATCTCGTACATCTCCGCACGGGTCTTGAACCACTCCTGCTTGGAATAAAGCATGCGGTTGGGGTCGTCGAGGTCCTTGCCCGTACTCAGACATATCAGTCGGTCGTGTGCCTCGGCATTCTCCTCATCAACGAAATGGACATCATTAGTGCAGACGAGTTTCACATTGTGCTTATGCGCCAGCTCTATCAACACCTTGTTGATTTCCTTCTGCAATTCGTATGTTTCCCTATTCGCCCTTTGGGTAGGGTTCTTCACCTCATGGCGCTGCAACTCTATGTAATAGTCATCACCGAAGAGTTCCTTGAAGAAAGCGATGGTCTCTTCGGCCTTGTCAATTTGGTTTGCCCTGACGTACGAAGGCAGCTCACCGGCAATACAGGCGGAGCAGATAATCAGACCCTCGTGATATTTCTTCAGCTCCTCATGGTCTGTTCGGGGACGGGAATAGAAACCGTCTACCCATGCATGCGACACCAACTTGACAAGGTTATGGTAACCCGTCTGGTTCTTGGCCAGCACTATCAAGTGCCATCCACTGCTGTCCTGTTTAGTATCCTTCAAGTGCATGCTCCTTCTGGCGCAATACATCTCACATCCAAAGATGGGTTTGAAGTTTAGTTTGGGGGTGGTCTTATCTATGGTTTGCAGTGCCTCTTCACGCAACACCGCCTCGGGTTTGTTGTCGTACTTGTCCTTTCCGTTGCGGTCAAGACGGTCTAAAGTGCCATTGTCGATATCCTCTATGAGTTTCTTGGCGGTCTTCACCTTTTTGGCATTGTCACCATTGACCTTGTTGACAGTATTGAAAAATTCCTTGATGCCGAACATATTACCGTGGTCGGTCACGGCCATTCCCCTCATGCCGTCGTTGATTGCCTTGTCGATGAGCCGGGGAATGCTTGCTTGTCCGTCGAGGATGGAATATTGCGTGTGTACGTGGAGATGAACGAAGTCTTGCATAGGATGATGGTATTAAGTGGTCTGGTGGTCGAATGAATGAAAAGGTGTTGGATTGGCTGAGTTAATAGGGATTATTGGTAGGTGGCGATGAATCCTCCGTCACTGTCTGCGCAGTCGCGCAACAGTTGCTGAATCATCTGTGCGGTCTTCATCACTGTGTCGGCATTGCCGTCATAACCATTGACGAGCGCGAGTAGATGTGATGTTGAGGCATCGATTTTGGTGCGTTCGTTGTCGCTGGTGGGGGTGCCTATTCCTCCTTGGTCGTCGCGATAGACTGGAAGTCCCTCGATGTTAATCATCCCGCGTCCGATGCCCTCGTAAGGTTCGCCCTCACGACCTATGCCCAACACAATGCAATCTCCAGCTATCTTGTCGTAGTCGAAACCACCGATGCTGTAACCATAGGCGATGGATGCCATGTTGATGAGATCGACTGCCGTGTCAATCTGATACAGCCCTTTGCCTTTGAGCACCCTCCGTATGAGTGCCTCGCCCGACGGGCGGTAACGGCTCGGGTCCTTGCCACATTTACGATAGACCGCCCTTGTGGCCTCGATAGCAGGGATATGCTTGATGGTGTCGACTGTCTGGCTCTTGGTGTATTCAGCGAGGTATCGGTCTATCTCCTGCCATAAGGCAGTGTTGTAGGGTGTATTGACAAATTCAGCATAGACAGCGGCTCCCACAAACTGGGGGCACACCCTATGCATCTCATCAGAAACAATGATGGTTTTCTGTTCCAGAAACATGGTTTTCTCTTCGCTTATTCGTGGTTGTTCAGCAACAGTGTGTCAATGGTGACAGTCACGACAGTGGAATCGTTCAATGACTCATTCTTCATTTGGTCGTAGATGGCTTGCTGACGGAAGGCCAGATACCACATCAGCGTCACCACAACCAACAGCACAAAGGCGATAATCATGATGAAACGAAGGAAATTCCTGTTGGAACGCTGTGCTTTCTTGTACATTTCTTTTTGGTGTTTAAACTAAAAACTAGAAGCTCAAAACTAGAAGCTAGAAGCTATAGACTAGAAGCTCAAAACTAGAAGCTAAGGTACCAGTATAGCTCTGTATCTAGCGGTGTCGTGCAGGAGATTGATGGCCTCCATGGCGTCTTCGTCGTCCTTGAGCTGCTCCTCGGAAATACCTCTCTGAAAGAACCACCTCTTGACGATTTCCTGACGCATCAGTATCATGATGTCTTTCTTGAAGTGGTTGAACTCCAGACCCAGATTATGCTGCAGCTTACGCTCCAATGCGTCAAATTCCTCCTTTGCCTCGTTGTAGTACCCCTCGAACTCCGCAGTCTGTTTGAGGTCTTTCAAGCGACGTTCGCTTAGTCGGTCGTATTTGAAGTCACTGTCAATGGCCATCTGCTTGAATTCCTCGAAATCCTGGTCACTGATGGAGAACTGAGCCACTGAAACTGGTTTGGGATGGGTCTGAACATAGCGAGTGCCATAGTCAAGCAAGACATCGTCGTTGGAGAGGTAGAAGAGGATGTTGGCAAGCGTGTCGTGCTTCATCTCCACATCTGGCTTCACTCCACCACCATCGCGCACCTCACGCCCTCCTGCGGTGTGGAACACATTGGTCAAACTGTCGGGCACACGTCCGTCGGCTCCAATGCGGCCTTCGCGCCGGCTCTTGTAGTCGATAGCCTGAATGCATCGGCCACTGGGGATGTAGTATTTGGAAGAAGTGAGTTTCAGACTTCCATTGTAAGGGAGGTCTCGAGGCACCTGCACCAGTCCTTTTCCAAAGGTACGAGTGCCTAAGACCACGGCGCGGTCAAGGTCTTGCAGCGAACCAGCCACGATTTCTGCCGCTGAGGCGGTATTGCCATTCACCATCACAACAAGGGGAATGTCGGTGTCAAGAGGAGACGATTTGGTTTTATACACAGCGTTTGCGGCCTGCATCTTGCCTTTGGTGCTGACAATCTCAAGGCCTTTCGGCACGAAGAGGTTGACAATGTTGATGGCTTCCTGAAGAAGGCCGCCTCCATTGCCACGAAGGTCGAGAACAAGACTCTCCGCTCCTTCCTCTTTGAGTGATATCACCGCCTTGCGAACGTCGTGGGAACAGTTCTCCGTGAAGCCTGTCAACAGGATATAACCTATCTTATCGGCTATCATACCCTGGTATTGGATGCTGGGCAGCTTGATGTTCCTACGAGTGATGTTGTAGTTCCTTGGTTTGGTCTCTCCCGGTCGCATCACTTTGAGCGAGAAAGTTGTACCTGGCTCTCCACGGAGCATATCGCTCACCTCGCCAACCAATTTACCCTTGAGCGGCGTGTCGTCTATCTGCAACAGAACGTCACCCACCTGTAGCCCGAGTTCGGCGGCGGGCATATTCTCATAAGGTTCTGCGATAATCACTGTGGAGTCTTTCCTCATGCGTATAATCGAACCTATGCCACCATATTTTCCTGTGGTCATGATTTTGAGTTCGCTCATGTCTTCCTCAGGATAATAAACCGTGTAGGGGTCGAGTTCCTCAAGCATGGCATCGATTCCCATACGTATGACTTTCTGTGCCTCAAGCGTATCGACATAGAAAAGGTCGAGCTCGCGGTAAAGCGCATTAAAGATATCAAGGTTCTTGGCTATCTCGAAATTGTGTTCGTTCTTCTTGCTGCCTTCCTGTGCTTCCGACTGAGTCAGAGCAAGCATAGCCAAAACAAATAAAAACAGTCGTCTCATTTGATGGGTTTGATGGGGTTTTGATAGGTCTAATGGGCTAGTACATAGTGCCTGGTAATCAAACCAGGATGCTCAACTTATTCAGAGGAGGGCTTCTATTTCCTTTTCTACGTCGCTGACCATGTCGCTGCGCTTCACCACCTCGTTGGCGCGGTTGATAAGGAAATAGGTGGGCAAAGTGTTTACTCCATAGACTTTGGTGGCAGTGCCATTGGTCTCGTGAACACAAATCCAAGGTAGGTTTTCCGACTGGTAGCGCCAGAAACTGAGGTCGTCGTCGAGCGATATCTGATAGATTTCGAAGCCTCGCGAAGAATACTTCTCATAGATGGAACGCATCTGGCGGATGCGCTCCTTGGAATTGGGTCCACCATACAAAGTGAAGTCGAGCAACACGACCTTGCCTTTGAGCGAAGTGAGGGAATGCAGGTTGTCATCCACATCGGGCAGCGTCACATCAATCAGACCTGTTTCTTGGATTTTATCTTCATCTATCTCCACAACCTTAGTGTCGGGTTTAGCGGTATTTTTCATTCCCTCAATGACTTGGTTGCAGAGTTGCTCTGTGCGTGCTGCATCGTGATAAACGCCATCCCAGGCAGTAGCCACCGTTGCATAGACTTTGATGTCTGCACGGTCTGCGTAGGGGTCGAACAGCAGGAAACCACCTTGCAGGTCACGGATGACCTGACTCACGGCATAGTAGGCGTAAGCCTTCATGGGCTCCTTGTAGATATAGTCGTGAATCATGACTTGCTTGTAGTCATTAATCAACGACTTGATACTGTCTGTAATGTCACCTGGATACATCGACGTGTTATGCTCCAAAGCCACTATCTGGTTCTGCAACTGATGCTGCTTGGCAATGATCTCCTTGATTTTCTGACAGTTGTCGGAACCTTCCACAGCGTAGTCGGTCGTCATCGTAGGCAATGAGGCCTTAATGGTGATGGTCTCAGTGGAATCCACTGACAAATGGATAAGATTGTCCTCTAGGCTCAACGTGTAAAACTCAGGGCATTGGCTCTCATTCCTTGCGGAGAACTCAAATGCGCCGTCACCTTTCAGCTTGGTGGAATCCAGGCATGTTGTGCCCTCGATGCTGTTGGCATAGAAATAGAGTGTCTTGCCTTCTGCCTCGGAAATATTGCCTTTGACATGGAATTTGTCTGCTTCATTACAAGCGGCCAGACACAGTGCTATGAGGGGGATGAGGATTTTTCTCATTTTTAATTTCTTAAAAAAGTAATGAATCCATTGGACGAAGCCAAAATTGCGATTAAGCGAGTGCAGAGCCGAACTTGTTCGAAGCCAATGGTCAATGGTCAATGTTCAATGGTCAATGGTCAATGTTCAATGGTCAATGGCCAACGCTCAATTCGCTGCCTCAAACTCCTCTAAGAAGCGGACATCGTTCTCGGAGAAGAGACGCAGGTCGCTGACCTGGTATTTGAGGTTGGTAATACGCTCAATGCCCATACCAAAGGCATAACCCTTGTACTTGGTGCTGTCGATGCCGTTGAGTTCAAGCACACGGGGATGCACCATTCCGCAACCGAGAATCTCCACCCAACCGGTGTGTTTGCAGAAACCACAACCTACACCGCCACAGATGTTACAGCTGATGTCCATTTCGGCTGATGGTTCAGTGAAGGGGAAGTATGAGGGACGCAGACGGATTTTCGTGTCGGGACCGAACAATTCCTTGGCGAAAAGCAAAAGCACTTGCTTGAGGTCGGTGAAGCTCACGTCCTCATCCACATAAAGACCCTCCACCTGATGGAAGAAACAGTGGGCGCGGGCGCTGATGGCCTCATTGCGGTAAACACGTCCCGGGCAAATAACACGGATGGGAGGCTGCTGGCGTTCCATCACACGGCTCTGCACACTGCTGGTATGGGTGCGGAGAATGATGTCAGGATGGGCCTCGATGAAGAAAGTGTCCTGCATATCGCGGGCGGGATGGTCGTCAGCGAAGTTCATGGAAGAGAACACATGCCAGTCGTCCTCTATTTCCGGACCTTCGGCCAGTGAGAACCCCAGACGTGAGAAGATGTCGATAATCTCATTCTTCACCAAGGTCAGAGGGTGGCGGGTACCTAGTTTTATGGGGTATGCCGTGCGGGTGATGTCAATATCACTGTCGCTATCACTGCTGCTGCCCAATGCATCGCGAAGCGAGTTAATCTTGTCGAATGCCTTCTGCTTCAACTCGTTGATGCGAATGCCCACTTCTTTCTTCTGCTCTGCAGGCACATTGCGAAACTCATTCATCAAGGCATTCAACTCACCTTTCTTGCTCAAGTACTGAATACGAAGGTTCTCAATCTCTTCAGCTGTGGTTGCCTGCAGGGCATCTACACGCTGCAGCAACTCCTGGATTTTCTCTAATATCATTGTCGTTCTGATTTTTATGCTCGTTTTGTGGACTTTGAGTTAAAGGGACATTTACAATCCCTGCAAATTAACTGCAAAATTAGCAATAATCTCTGAACTTGCCAAAAATGCACCGTTCTTTTCGCTTTTTCTCAGCAAATAGAATGACATCTGAAAATAAAATGATAACTTTGTATTCTGAATGCCGAAATGGACGGTAATGATTGATGGGCATTATGATAACCCCTAAAGGCCCCAAAGGTCTCCAAGGTCCTTAAGGACGCTAAAACTCTAATGCCCCATCAACCCCGCAAAAAAACGCACAAAAAACTATAAAGATTATGAGAAAGAAAGCATTATTGATGATTCTCGATGGCTGGGGAATCGGCAAGAAGGACAAGGGTGACGTGATTTACTGCACTCCGACGCCTTATCTCGACTATTTGAACGCAACTTATCCTCACTCACAGCTTCAGGCCAGCGGTGAGAACGTGGGACTGCCCGATGGCCAGATGGGCAACTCCGAGGTAGGACACCTCAATATAGGTGCCGGACGCGTGGTCTATCAGGACTTGGTGAAAATCAACCGCGCCTGCGCTGACGGCAGCATACTCAAGAACCCCGAAGTCGTATCTGCATACGAGTATGCCAAACGGACGGGCAAGAGCATACACCTCATGGGACTGACCTCCGATGGGGGCGTGCACTCATCACTCGACCATCTCTTCAAACTCATCGACATCGCCAAGGAGTACGGCATCGACAACACATTCGTGCACTGCTTCATGGACGGACGCGACACCGACCCCAAGAGCGGAAAAGGTTTCATCGCAGCACTGCAGCAGCACTGTGATAAGACAACTGGCCATATCGCCAGCATCATCGGCCGCTTCTATGCCATGGACCGCGACAAGCGCTGGGAACGTGTGAAAGTGGCTTACGACCAGTTGGTCAACGGCATTGGACTACAGTGCACCGACATGGTGGAGGCTGTGCAGGGATGCTACGACCGCGACACCGAAGAGCACAAGGACACTGACGAGTTCATGGAGCCATTGGTGAACGCCAATGTCGACGGACGTATCAAGGAAGGCGATGTGGTCATCTTCTTCAACTACCGCAACGACCGCGCCAAGGAACTGACCATCGTGCTGACACAGAAGGACATGCCCGAGGCTGGCATGCATACCATACCTGGCTTGCAGTACTACTGCATGACTCCTTACGACGCCAGTTTCACAGGCGTGCACATCCTCTTCCCCAAGGAGAACGTGCAGGACACTCTGGGCGAGTACCTCAGTGGTCTGGGACTGAAACAACTGCACACAGCCGAAACCGAGAAATACGCTCACGTGACCTTCTTCTTCAACGGTGGACGAGAGGAACCTTACGCTGGGGAAGAACGCACGCTGGTGGCCTCGCCTAAGGTACCTACCTACGACTTGCAACCTGAGATGAGCGCCTACGAGGTGAAGGACAAACTCGTAGAGTCCATCAAGCTCGACAAATACGATTTCATCGTGGTGAACTTCGCTAACGGCGACATGGTGGGTCATACAGGTGTCTATGAGGCTATCGAGAAGGCCGTGGTGGCTGTCGATGCTTGTGTGAAGGATGTCGTGGAGACTGCCAAGGCTACTGGTTATGAGGTAATCATTATCGCTGACCACGGAAACGCCGACAACGCACTTAATCCTGACGGCACACCCAATACCGCACATTCGCTCAACCCCGTTCCGTTCATCTACGTCACTGAGAACAAGAACGCCACCGTTTGCGATGGTATACTCGCCGATGTGGCACCGAGCATCCTACACGTGATGGGACTGCCACAACCCGCCGACATGACTGGTAAGGACCTCATTAAAGATTAAAATTCTACCGAGAGTTCATCTCATTCTACCCTTATACGGAGAGATGGAGAAAAGGAATAGTGTGCCTGCACACCGACATCCGATTCTCCATCTCTCCGTTGACATTTTACCATTGACGTTTATGATGGCTTTTCCATGCAAAAGGAGTGGAAAATGACATAAAGGACAAATTGGCAAACATTAGCGACAATCTGACAAACGCCTGCAATCAGAAGCAAAAAATACATGAAAATATACGATTTCATCGGGACTTTCAGCTTCTTTTTCCGAGATTTTTTCACTACAATTAAGATTGAATAATTAAGCATGCGCCTAAAATTGGTAAAAAAAGTATCATTACTTTATTCAAATATAAGTAAAAAGCAATAACTTTGCATAAATTTTACTATATAATGTTCGCGGACGCGAGTCCGTGGATTATTTGTGTGCTCCGACTTTCATGTGAAGATTGTCCTAATGACTGAAAAGCACAACAAATTCTATCTTCCATAAAGATTAAAAACAATTAACGCATAAAACCAATTAGAAGAAATGAAAAAGAATTTGATGAAGACAGCATTGGCATTAGCCCCTGCTGCATTGGTGATGTTCTTCACAGGCTGTACGAATGAGGAACTTGTTAGCGAACAAGTCACACAGTACGAGAAAAACTTCACAGAAACATTCGGCGAGATTGACCCAACTCACGACTGGTCAATGGCTACTCCCGTGACAGCTAACATCGACCTCTCTAATGCACCTGAAGGCACATACGAGGTGAAAATCTACTCTCAGAAAAATGGCTATCTCCTCAAGAAAGCCATTGTGGATGGTTCAGCTAAACTGCATTTCGACGCCATCAAGGGCGAGAACTCTGTGCGCATACTTGCACGCAAGACCTCTGCACTCGGATTGACTCCCATCAACGGATACTTCCCCGTGGAAAAAGGAGTGGTCAACACTACTACTGCTACAAGAGCCAGCACCGCTGACAACTGTGAAACAACAGTGGGTGAAAAACTCGACCTGGGTTCAAAAAGTACTGGTGTTCAAGAACCTAAATACAAGGCAGCTGATGGAAATCATTACAATTCACCAGTTTCATCCCTTCCCACTGATGTTGAAGATAGATACTATATCACGACAATAGAAGGAGCCGATTATTCTGAAGGTGGAAACGGTAAGTACAAGGTTAAACAGACAAAAAATGGACAAATTGTTGATTTACCAGACATGGATATGCATGAAGTTGGCAGAATCGTCTATCCTATCGACAACAACGATTGGACCCTAGGAGATTTCTTGCTATACAATATGACTTCAGATGGTCAATATAGCATTGCTGGTGGAACTTATGTAAAACCAGCTTGCTACGCAAGAATAGTTACAACACAGAACGTGAAATGGGCTGGTGACTTCTATTTGCTCAACGATGTATATAAGTCGGTTGACCAAAAGACTCAGATGCCGTTCGAGGATTTGTTGCCACTCGTTAGTTCCGCTTATGAGAATCCTTACTTCCACGAAGCTGAGGACAACCGCACCAAGTGGGAAGACGACCTTGATTTCAATGTGGAACTCGTACTCACAGAGGATGGTCCTATGACCTACACCTACGTGTTCTACGGCTCTATCTATCACAACATGCTCGGTTATTTCTACTGGTTCGAGGAAGAGGGCATGACCGATGCAGAGAAAAAAGCAGCACGCATTGCCGCTCCACGCTATGTGCTGATGAACGACACATGGCCTGAGACTGTCACCGAAACAGGCAAGCACAATCTGGAATGCTATGGCGACCAGAATGGTAGTAACGCCCACACACCTGGAGGTATGGATATGCCACAATGGGTTGACGGAGGAATTGATTTCCATAAAGGTCACTATCTTCAAGGAACTACCTATCACATGACCTATTTCGGCGAGAACTATAACCAGCCTGCCTCTTACACATTCCCCAAGGGTGCACACGTGGCTTTCTTCCTCATCACTAAGGCTACAGCAAATAGTACAAATAATAATGGTACCAATCAGAACAACAAAGGTAATGGTCTCTTCTATTCTATCCAGGATATGAACGAAGACCAGGAGGTATTCCTAAATAGTGCTGGAGAGAAATGCATCCTCAACGACAAGCACTGGTGGGCACCACAGGTGGGTGACACTTGGGATCCATCACAAGAACGCCCCAATGAAGGCGAGGTGGCAGCTGTGTTCTACAACTATAAAGGCTCGATGGTGTTAGGATTTGAGGACGATGTGGACAAAGACGAGAACGATATGCTCTTCTTCGTCAGCGCACCTATCAATCCTCCACATGAGATCACTGAGCAAACCGATGTGGAGATGTCTTGGGTAGTGGCTTGTGAAGACCTTGGAGGCTCTTACGACTACGACTTCAACGATATCGTCTTCGACCTTGGTCAGGTGGATGTTACATACATCACAACAACTGACGAAGCAGGAACTACAACCTCTTCTACCTCTGTGGAGAAGTCTGAACTCTATCTTCGTCCATTGGCTGCCGGTGGTACTAGAAAAGCATATATCTACTACGACGGCGAGAATTTGGGTGAAATCCACGACCTCCTGAGAAAGGGTGCTCCATCTAATGTACCTATCAATGTGGGTGGTAGCTGGGATGTAGATCCAACTAAGGTGGAACGCATCAAATTGACCGATATCAACCTGACGAATTACGACTCTAGCACAACTCCTGAACAGTACGTAAGCAATGTCAAGGCTTATGTTGCTCAAGAACTGCAGAAAATCAAAATCGTCGTAGACAACGAAGGTCAGAAAGAGGCCACCGAAGTAACGGCTCCTAGAGAAGACGGTACCAACATCCCACAGATGCTGTTGCTGCCACGTGGATGGGACTGGCCCAACGAGATGGTGTCTATCTTCAATGTTTATCCTAATTTCAAGAGCTGGACTCAAGACAAGGAAAAGAACGGATGGATTACCACACCTGTGGGCAGTTACCACACCAATCCTATAAAATAAGGAATCATTTATTTCTTCAAATTTCATTTTTATCCAAGTGCCTCCCCGCCGATACTGGCAGGGAGGCACTCCTTTTTTGAAAGAGACTCAACCCCAGTCCGAATATTCAGACTGGTCAGACCTGTCCGACAAGTCAGCCAAGTCCTCTAAAAAAGAACAAGTCCAGTGGCGGTAGCCACTGGACTCATATCTTCAACATTTGATTGTTGGAATTGTGAGAGAATTGAAACTTCACAGCCTCTTTCGGTCTCAAAGCATGATTGTTATTTTGGTTTAAAGTTTTGGTTTCTATTGTTGCTGGTCATTGGCCAGATTTGCAGCGTTGATGGGCATCATTGAATCAATGCCGGCCTCTATCGACAGGTTATCCACATTGTTTGTGGCGGTGACCACATCCGTCTGCCTGTACGTCTGAGGGTAAGCCATGTAGTCACTCTGCACTGGCTCTGGCATATCCTTGAGAATTGACTTCTCTGTGATGGAACCAATGGTCAAAACAATGGCTATGGCGGCAGCTGCCTTTACGATAGGCGAGAAACGACTCCAGAGCGTAATACGCTTGGCCTCTACTGCAGGTTTATCCTCAACCATGGCTAGCATACGCGCATCAAAATCGTCGCCAAGTCGGTTTTCCTTGTCTGCCTCGGTGAAAGAGAATACCTCCTTGTACTGCAACAGGCGTGCAGGTACATCTTTCTGATTGAAGAAAGAGCGCAGAATCTGCTCCTCCTCCAGACTGGTCTCGCATTCCCAGTAGCGTTCCAGTAATTGTTCAATGTACTTATAATCCATACCTGTTGAGTTTTACGTATTGTTCTTTGATTTTCTGTCTTGCCCTGAAAAGACTCACCTTGACATCTGATTCGGTGATTTGTAGTATCTCGGCTATCTCCTTGTACTCTTTCCCCTCCATGTCGCGGAGTTGGATGATGGAGCGTTGCTTCTCGGGCAGTTGTTCGACAATTTGTTGGATGAGGGTCCTGCCTTCCTTGGCTATGAGCTTCTCGGCTGGTGAGTCATCACTGTCTGCCGTTTCATGGAGTGCAGGGTCGAACGCGACGTTCTGTGCCTCCTTTTTCTGCATCTGGTCAAGGGCGAGGTTCCGGCAGATGGTGAATCCGAGGTTTTCCATTCCTTCGTGGAGTTCATTCCTCTTGTCCCAAAGCCTAATCAGCGTCTCCTGCACGATGTCTTCTGCCTCCTCCCGGTTGCGAGTGATGCGAAGTGCCAACCTGAAGAACTTGTCCTTAAGTGGCAATACATCGTTTCTGAAACTGATTTCTCTCATCGCCTTCTAAATATTTATACGGATGAACTAAGTAAAAGTTACAAGGGAAATGGATTTTTTTAAAATATTTTTGGGCATGATGGATATTATAGGTCAGATGGGTTATACTCCGCCCATGATGCCCATGATACCCATGATGCCCATCAAATCCACCAAGGCCAATTAAGCCTCGATGATAGTACCTTGTTGGCCGTCGATAGCTGTGGCAAGCGTTATAATGACTCGCTTTACGCCGGCATGGATAGCTGAGAAAGCATTCTCGAGTTTCGGAATCATACCTCCCTGAATCACTCCTTCACTGGTGAGACGATGGAACTCAGACTCATTGATATGAGGAATGAGGGTGGCATCGTCGTCGGCATCACGAAGCACACCTTTCTTCTCAAAACTGTAAATCAGCGTAACGTCATAATACTTGGCAAGTGCTTTGGCGGTCTCACCAGCCATGGTGTCAGCATTGGTGTTGAGCAGGTGGCCCTTGCCGTCGTGTGTGAGGGGAGCAATGACTGGCACCACACCAACCTCAACCAACCGTGACAGCATCTGGGCGTCGCAGGCATCCACATCACCCACAAAACCGTAATCTACGTCCTTCACCTCACGCTTATGAGAGCGCATGATGTTCATATCAGCACCGGTCATGCCAAGGGCATTGGTACCACAAGCCTGCAGACGAGCCACTATATTCTTATTGACCAAGCCGCCATAAACCATCGTCACAACGCGAAGCATATCACTGTCTGTGATGCGACGTCCATTCACCATTTTGGTTTCGATACCCAGTTCAGCGGCTATCTTAGTAGCCGAACGGCCTCCACCATGCACCAGAATCTTACGGCCATCGATGGCTGAGAAGTCGTTAATCAACTGTTGGAGGGAATCCTCGTCCTCCACAATCTTGCCGCCTACCTTGATGATTGTCAGTTTGTCCATAATTGATGATTATTTCAACTCTATAGAAACTATAGAGACTATAGAAAATATAGAGACTATAGAGACTATAGAGACTATAGAGACTATAAATTTCTATTCCAAATAAGTATAGCCGTAGAGACCGGAGCGGTAGGTGCTGAGAAACTCCTTACCCTCGTCAGTGGTGATGCGACCCTCCTCAATGGACTTCTTGACCCATGTCTCAAGGGTGCGAACCATCTTCTTGGGTTCAAACTGCACATAGTCAAGCACTTCAGCCACAGTCTCGCCATCGATAATCTTATCAATGCTGTAACCCTTGCCATTAACGGAAATGTGCACTGCAGTGGTGTCGCCAAAAAGGTTGTGCATGTCGCCCAATATCTCCTGATAGGCTCCCACAAGGAAGACACCGAGATAATAGTGCGGGTCCTTCTTCTTGTTGAGCGTATGGACAGGAAGGATGTGGGCGATGTTCTGGTTGGTGACGAAATTGGTGATTTTGCCGTCAGAATCACAGGTGATGTCCTGAATAGTGGCAGCATTATTGGGCTGTTCGTTAAGACGTTGGACGGGCATGATGGGGAACATCTGGTCGATGGCCCAGGCATCGGGAAGCGACTGGAAGATGGAGAAATTACAGAAATACTTGTCGGCCAACAGTTTGTCAAGCGACCATAATTCTTCTGGTGCATGTTTCATGTTGTGGCTGAGTGCATTGACTTCGCGGGCCACCGACCAGTACATGCTCTCGATTTCTGCGCGTGTACGTAAATCTACCAATCCGTGGGAAAACAATTCAAGCGCCTCCTCGCGTATCTGCTGAGCGTCATGCCAGTTCTCAAGCATGGTCCGGGGATTGAGATTATCCCAGATTTCGTAGAGGTCCTTCACCAGTTCATGCTCGTTCTCGTTGGGCTCATACTCCTCGGGCATAGCGGGTAAACCGGCTGTCTCCAGAACATCCACCACCAATACGGCATGGTGAGCGGCCAATGAGCGGCCTCCCTCAGTAATCAAGTTGGGCTGTGGGATGTTGTTGTTGTCGGCTGTCTCGCTGAAGGTATAAACACAGTTGTTGACATACTCCTGAATGGAATAATTGACACTGCTCTCGCTGTTGGATGAGCGTGTACCATCGTAATCCACTCCCAGACCGCCACCGCAATCCACGAAATCTACACCATAGCCCAACTTGCGCAACTGCACATAGAACTGGGCGGCCTCTCTCAACGCATTCTGAATGCGGCGAATCTTGGTGATTTGGCTTCCGATATGGAAATGGATGAGACGGAGGCAATCCTTCATGCCGTAATGCTCCAGACGTTCGAGGGCAATGAGCAACTCGCTGGATGTCAGACCGAATTTGCTGGCATCACCGCCACTCTCTTCCCATTTACCGCTACCTGAAGCGGCAAGTTTGATACGTATGCCGATATTGGGCCTCACATTCAGGCGTTGGGCGGTTTCTGCGATGATGTCGAGCTCATTGAGTTTCTCCACCACGATGAAAATCCTCTTACCCATTTTTTGTGCCAGAAGCGCCAACTCGATATAACTCTCATCCTTGTATCCATTGCAAATAATGAGGGAGTCAGAGTCCATGTTGACAGCAATGACGGCATGGAGCTCGGGCTTGGAACCTGCCTCAAGTCCAAGGTTATACTTCTTGCCATGACTCACCACCTCCTCTACCACAGGACGCATTTGGTTGACTTTGATGGGGTAGATGATGAAGTTCTGACCCTTGTAGCCGTATTCCTTGGCGGCCTTGTTGAAGCATACAGAGGTCTTCTCTATTCTGTTGTCAATGATGTCGGGGAAACGCAGAATCACGGGAGCCGTGACGTCGCGTTTCTCCAATTCATCCATCACTTCACGGATATCCACCTCCACATTGTCCTTGCATGGTGTCACAACCACATGTCCTTTGTCGTTGATGTGGAAATAGTTCACTCCCCAGCCCGAGATGCTGTAGAGTTCGGATGAGTCTTCAATACGCCATTTTCTCATTCTCTATGATTTCGTTTTTTGCGGTTGGTTGTTACTAAGGATTCTTAGGTCTTCCTAGAATTTCCTAGATTCTCCTAGGGATTTTCTATGATTCGTTTATAAGTTGAGCATTTTCTGAAGGGTCTGAACAGTCTCTTTCACCCTACCCGGGGTGGTGAGAAGGTCGATGGGAAGGGTGTATTTGGCCTGAGCGTAAAATGGTTCCCTCAAGGTCAAGGACTCACGGATAAATGCTATCAGTTCGTCGGGCGATTTTCCCTGTATGAGAGGACGCTTCGATTTTCCCAACATCAAGTGCTTCTGCAAGACCTCTGGCTCTGCCTTGAGGTAGACTGTGTCGGCCTGCTGGTTCATGAAGTCCATATTGTCGAAGAAACAAGGTGTGCCACCGCCTGTCGAGATGACAACATCCTCAAATTCTCCCACTTCATGCAGCATTCTCCTCTCCAATTGACGGAAAGCGTCCTCGCCTTTCTCCTCGAAGAGTTTGGGTATTGTCGTGCGAAAGCGGTCTTCTACATACCAGTCGAGGTCGAAGAACTCCAGCCCCGTGTTTCGCCCCAGAATACGTCCTATGGTGGTCTTACCCGCCCCCATATATCCTATCAGAATGATTCTTCTCACGAGTTCTCTGCGTTAAGAATTGTATGTCGTTATTTCTTTGTGTTCTTTCTCTTCTTGGTGGAAGCGGGTTTCTTGGCCTGCTTCTCAATGATTTCCATACACTGTTCCAGTGTGAGCGTGGAGGGCTCGGCCGATGATTTCGGAATCTTGTAGTTCGAACCCTTATAAGCGATGTAGGGACCATAGATGCCATTGAGAATCTCGAGCTCTGGCTCCTCTTCAAAGGTCTTGATATGCTTCTTCTTGTCCTGCAATCTCCTTTGGTCAATCAGAACCACACTCTGCTCCAAGGTGATGTCGAGGGGATTATATTGCTCAGGAATGCTGATATACTGCTTGGCATACCTGACGTAAGGACCGAACTTGCTGACTCCCACTGTCACTGGCTCACCCTTGTAGTTGCCCAGTTCACGAGGCAGGGCAAACAGGTCGAGTGCCTCTTCAAGAGTGATGTCTGTCAGACTCTGCCCTTTTTTCATCTGGGCGAAGAGAGGCTTCTCTTCGTCATCCACTGTGCCTATCTGAATCACTGGACCGTAACGCCCTATCTTGGCAAACACTTGTCTGCCTGTCTTCGGGTCGGTACCCAGTAGGCGCTCGCCCACCTTGTGTTTCTCCTTCAGCTGCATGGTTTCCTCCACCTGAGGTTCAAAACGGTCGTAGAAATCGTGCATGGAGTCTTTCCAGTTCTCCTTGCCCTCTGCAATCTCGTCGAAATCGCGCTCTACCTTGGCGGTGAAATTATAGTCCATGATTTCGGGGAAGTGTGCCATCAGGAAATCAACCACCACTGTGCCGATATCGGTAGGAAGGAGTTTGCCTTTCTCCGCTCCGTATTTCTCCGTCTTCTTCTGTGTCTTAATCTTGTCGTCTGCAAGGGTAATAGTCACACACTTACGCTCAAGGCCTTTCTTCTCACCCTTGCTCACATACTCACGTTGTTGGATGGTGGAGATGGTTGGAGCATAAGTGGAAGGACGTCCGATACCCAGTTCCTCCATTTTTCTCACAAGACTGGCCTCGGTGTAGCGTGGAGGATGCTGAGTGAACTTCTCTGAAGCCACAATATTGTCATAGACGAGGTTATCGCCTACTTCCACTGCCGGAAGGATGTTGTTGTCATCGTCCTGCTCGTTTTCGTCATCGTGCGACTCACGATAAACACGGAGGAAACCGTCGAAGACCACCACCTGTCCCGAAGAGATGAACTGCAGCGTCTCACCCTCAATGTCGATGCTGACCACGGTCTTCTCCAGTTCAGCGTCTGCCATCTGAGAAGCGATGGTGCGTTTCCATATCAAGTCGTAAAGACGACGTTGCTGCACATTCCCCTCTATCGTCTTCTTGTCTATATATGTGGGGCGAATGGCCTCATGAGCTTCCTGTGCACCTTTGGCGGTGGTATGGAACTGACGTGTGTGGAGATACTGCTCACCCATGCTGCTGATGATTTCATCGCGGCTTGTTGACAAACAGAGCGAGGAGAGGTTAACGGAGTCGGTACGCATATACGTGATGTGTCCTGCCTCGTAGAGGTTCTGAGCCACGAGCATGGTTTGTGAGACGGTAAAGCCCAGTTTGCGTGCGGCCTCCTGCTGCAACGTGGATGTGGTGAAAGGTGCGGCAGGACTCTTCTTCAGAGGGCGTTTGCTGATGTCAGCTACTGTGAAGGTCGCATGACGGCATTTCTCCAAGAAGGCTTTTGCTTCTTCCTCAGTCTTGAAACGGCTGGAGAGCTCTGCGTGCATCGTTTCTGTGGCTCCTGACTTGGTGGTCACAGTGAAAAGACCTGTCACACGGTAGCTACCTTCGGGAGTGAAGCTCTCGATTTCACGCTCTCGCTCCACAATCAACCTCACAGCCACAGACTGTACACGACCTGCTGAAAGGGAGGGTTTGATTTTCTTCCACAACACAGGCGAGAGTTTGAATCCCACGATACGGTCAAGCACACGACGGGCCTGCTGGGCGTTGACCAGATTGTAGTCGATATGACGTGGGGTCTCGATGGCGTTCAATATCGCCGACTTGGTGATTTCATGAAACACAATACGCTTGGTTTTCTCAGGTGTCAGAGCCAGCACTTCGTACAAGTGCCATGAAATGGCCTCTCCCTCACGGTCTTCATCGGAAGCAAGCCACACCGTCTCTGCCTCTTGGGCGAGCGATTTGAGCTTCTTCACTATCTCTGATTTGTCTTCCGGTATGACATACTCAGGGGAGAATGTTTCGAGGTCGATACTGAACTCCTTCGACTTCAGGTCGCGGATATGTCCGTAGCTCGACATCACTTTATAGTCCTTGCCAAGGAATTTCTCTATGGTCTGGGCCTTGGCAGGAGACTCCACTATTACCAAGTTTTTCAGCATTGTGCGTCTATTCCTTTTTTTACTGTTATTCTAATGATTTGAGGAGCGCCTAAAGTTTCTATAGCGACAATTCCTCTACAGTCCATGACATGATGCCTTTGAAAGGCATTTCTCGCCTTGGACTCACAAATTTGGCGCAAAAGTATGAAAAAAAGCAGACCCATCACATTATTATATAGTGATAATCTGCTTTTTTTAACATTTTTATGATTTTCGAGGAGGTCTTTTCACCTTTTGGCTATTATTTCCGTTCTCTTTTGAGTGCTTTTTCCATATCCTTGCTGGTGAGTACAGTGTAGAACACTTTCTCACTTTGAGTGCCTGAAAAACGAAGGATGAGGTTGGCTTCTTTTTTCACGCATAAGTTTGCAAGAAACCTCACACCTTCATTGTATGGCAAATTGATAAGGATATTGTTCTTCAATTGGTTGGCATTGCGAATCAAGTCGTCAATATCGATAATGGCATCATCAAGGGAGTTTTCAATGATGATGTTGTCATCACTCTTGCTGGCAGAGGTGATGAAGATGCCATCTAGCAGAGGGAATGGAGCGGCACTGTTGATGATTACGATGAGGTTCTCGAGGGTGAATAACTCCTGAGGGGCTGCTCCATTGGCACTGAGAATGCTTTTGGTCTCCTCTGGGGTGAATGCACATGATGCCTTCTTACCCGTCTGGCTGCCCACGCATACCATCTTGAAGGTGGCGCCACTGTTGCTGATTAGTGAGAGCATCTGCCGAGTGCCCTCTCCACTCTTGATGTATTCATCGCGAAGCAGGGTTTTCCAATACTCATTGTTGTCAATGAGTTGGTCCATGTTGAAGTCGGGTTCCTTCAATTCAATGTTAAACACAATCTCGTTGTCAGTGCATTCGGTACTAACCAGTTTCGAGCGGTCGGTAATTTCCACTGGACATTTCACATTCATCTTGTCAGACATATACTTCAAAGACATGTTCTGAGCAAGACATGGGGTTGTCGAGGCTATCAATGCAATGATAGCGAGGACGAAGTTCTTCAATGGTGTTGTCATAGGTCTTTTTATTTTTTGGTTGATTATTTTATAGGGATGGATGGGGGCTTTTCGCCCATTATGTCAGAAAGTGACCGCAGCTCCGGCAATGACATTGATGCCTGGTGCCTTGTAGGCATTATAGACATCAAACTTGTTGTTGAGGAGGTTGTTGCCACGGGCGAAGAGGGTGATACGGGCCATGTCGATTGGCAGACGGTAACTGAGACCTGCTCCCAAGTCATATCGGTTAGGGCGTTTGTAGTCAACCATACCTTCGTGGTCATAGGTCTGCATAGCGAAATCGAGTGTAGCCTTCAGTCCGTCAAGAATTTTCACCTGTGCCGTCCAGTCGATGTCGAAGACTGGTCGGAGGGGTGAGGGGATGTCGTAGTCGGTCTCCCATGAGTTCACTTGGTTGCACAAAGTGACTTCCACGATGTCCTTATAACGGTAGTCGATGTTGAGTTCACCATAGAAGCGGTTGCCATCGGCTGTGGTGAAGATATGGTAAACATAATCTGGGTCATCCCCTGAACCAACTTCTTTAAGATGCAACGAGTATTGCTCAGGCACATCGAACATCTCCAACCTGCTGTCCTGGATGTCGAAGCCTATAGCGCTAGAAACGGTTAGCGACGGAGCTGCCTTCCATTCGATGCCGAATTTGCTATCGATTTGGTCGAATTGGTGCAGGAATTGTTCTTCTCCTAGAATCCAGTAGGGAGTCAGTGCAGTTATCATGCGGAAGTCGTTGCTTCGCTCACCACCGGTGAGTCGGGCCTTGAGGTCGATGTTGTCGGTGGCATGATATACGGCCGATACATCGGGTGAGATATGTGCTTTTTTAGTGAATCCACTTGATGCCTGTAATGTCAGTCCGAGTCTCACATCCCATTGGTCAAGCGAAAGCGCATAGTAAGGGTTACCCCAATAAGTGAGGTAATGCACAGCGTCGGGTTTGTAGTTTTCGTTTTTCAGCCCGACATTGACTCCTAACCTCTGGTTGCCGTCTAAATTGTAAGCGGCATCAGCGCTCGCCTTCACGATGATTTCCTTATGGGGGCCGCTATGATACCATTCCTTGTCGGTCTGCTCAAAACCTTGGTATGCCAGTTCACCACCCAAGGAGAAACGTCCGAACTCGTATGGGGTGACTCGTGCGCTGACTGACGTGAGGAGGTTGCGCTGTTTATCGCAAGGGGGGCCAATCATCTTGTTGCCGGATGTCACTCCGTCAGCACTGAAGGACTGGTAGTTGTATGCATGGTTCTCTACATCGAGGTCAACGATAAGATTAGAACTGCGGGACAGTCTGTGGAGGTATTGGGCACTGACAGCAGATTTGTAGAAACGGCTTTCCCACTTCTTCTCTTTGGTAAAGTGGTCTGTCTTGCTATTGAAACCATCGATGCCGAAGTTGAAATTCAAACGGTCATCGCTGGTCAGGTCTACGCCATAACTCAAACGACCTGTGAGGTTGCCATGACTTCCATAGCCCAGATGTGCGTAGCCCTTGCCCTCGCCTTCTGTGATGGCGTCGCTCTTGGCGGCCCACAGAGGTTGGAACACATACGACTGCGCCGCAAGTGGGGTCTTGATGTAATCCACTTGATAATGCACGGAGGGTTGCTCCACCTTGTTGGGCATCAAGTTGATTTTGTTGGCGTCACGGATGATAGGCACATAGTTGTTCTCCACCTCCACAACGTCATTAATTTGTGCCCCGGCCAAGCAAGGGGAAAGGAACAAGGCCGCTATGATAATATATTTTGTCATATTCATTGTCTCAAATAATTGCTTGCGATATAATCTTTAATGGTCAAAAATGCGATTAAGCGAGAGCAGAGCCAAGCTTGCTTGAGCTATGCCGAGCGTGAGCATTTTAGGCGAAGCCAATCCTCAATGGTCAATGCTCAATGGTCAATGCTCAATCCTCAATGGTCAATGGTCAATCCTCAATGGTCAATCCTCAATGGTCAATGGTCAATGGTCAATGATTCAATCGTTCCTCAATCATTCGGTTGATTTCCTCGTTTTCGTTGTAGTTGCTCTTGAGCGACAGCAAATATTGCTTTGCCTCCACATCCTTACCCGTCTTGCGGTAGACATCGGAAAGCAGGATGAAACCACGGGCAAGCCAATAGGCATGGGGAGTTCCTGAGTCGATAAACTTCAGCAAGATGCTCTCTGAGGATTCATACTGCCCCGTCTGGTAAGCGTAATCGGCCAACAACACGTTGGCTTGGGCTCCGTATTCGGTCTGAGCATCCTGACTCAAGGTGGTCCAGTCCTGAACCGCAGCCTGCATGTCGCCTAAGGCGTTCTGGCTTGCGGCACGGAAGAACAGCGTCTGAACCTTCATGTCGGGTGCCAGTTTCACGTTCTGCAACATACGGTTGGCTACTGCGGTCGTGGCAGCATAGTCTTTGGCGTTGTACGAGTTCTCAAGCAATCCCTGTTGAGCCTCCAGCCTTTTCTCTTCCGACGAGGTGAAGGATTCCAACTGAGCGAAGAGTTTTGCAGCCTCACTGTATTTACCTGCTGCCGTTGCTCTTGCCGCTGCGGCCTCCAGCATTTCTTCCTGCTGCTGATTGGTCATTGGCTGACCTGCCTTCGATGCGATGTTGTTGTATTCTTCGATTCGTCCCTCGTTAGTATAGATGTCGCGCAAGGCGGAAAGGG
>JAEEGI010004181.1_pt1 | contig 33973 bp, 23 predicted proteins | sample 8958751 | NCBI WGS metagenome assembly JAEEGI01 (sample SAMN16246545, study PRJNA631951) | gut metagenome | biome: gut microbiome; feature: rumen; material: KS-attached | host: Bos | place: Iran: Karaj | collected 2018-10
CTCCCAATACCTGTTGAAAAACTGCCTTAAGAATAAAAGATACTCTTTACTTCTTTATCGCCGCCAGCTGTGTTTTCGTGTGGGCTTTCACCTTTTCCACACTGGCCATTTGCCGGATGATGTCTTTTGTGATTTTATCCAGGGTGGAATTCTCGCTGTAATTAGCCGGCATAATGAAGTCCACCCGCTTGTCCAGGATCAGGTCTTCCACCTTATCCCGCTTGCCCGGCTGGTATACTGCGATGGAACAGCCCCCGTTCACTTTTACCAGCTTCATGCAGGGCACGTCTGTCAGTCCGTCGCCGATGTAGATCATGTTGCGGAAGGGAACGGGCCGGTCTTCCTCCGGCGTGTAACGGTTCAGGTCGTCGTCATTGGAAATGTCCAGCACGCCTTTATTGATACGGAACAGAAACTGGGTCTTGGTTGTATAGTTCACCACGTTCTTCGGCCAGCAGGCAACATTGTTTTCATTATACAGGAATTCCCCGGCAAACACATCGTCAAATTCTTTGTAAACAGAGGAGCCCTCAATAATTTCCCGCAGGCCGGAAGATATAATGTAGTGTTTGATGGTGACGCCCTGTTCTTTGCCAAACTGGTTGATGCGGCAGAACCATTCTTCCACGCCGGGATACAGTTTCAGGTCTTTTCCCAGGGCCACAAAATCGTCGCGGCGGATGGAGATTCTATGGAAGTGGGCCTCGTCCAGCATGAGATACATGTAGGCCAGGATGCGGTCCATCTTTTTATCTTCCGCCAGTTTGGACGCCTTTGCCCAGAATTCATCCGCGGACATGCCCAGATTCGGAATAAATGTGTACGCCTGCATGTCCGTGGTGCACAGGGTCTTGTCAAAATCGTACATCATTGCGATTACCGGTTTTTTGGCTGCCATCGTCTAATCCCCTCTAATGTCTCTGAAATCTTTTTAATTCTTTTCCCACGTTCTTGCCAGCATGGCAAACTCTTCCAGGCTCAGTGTTTCCGCCCGGCGCCTGCCGTCGATACCGGCCCGGTCCAGCCAGGCTTTCACCTGTTCCCCGTTCAGTCCGCCCATATTCTTCAGGCTGTTGTTCAGCATTTTCCGGCGCACGGAAAATGCCGCCGTCACCACTTTGAAGAAGGTTTTTTCATCCGGCACTTCCACCGGAGGCGTGCTTCTTCTTTTACATACCAGCACGGCGCTGTCCACTTTGGGCGCCGGTAAGAACGAGCCTGCCTTCACAATAAAGGCAATTTTCGGTTCCGTGTAATACTGCATTGCAACGGAAATAGCGCCGTACTCACGTCCGCCCGGTCCGGCGGTCATCCGTTCCGCCACTTCCTTCTGCACCATCACTACCAACCGCTCCAACGGGAGCTTCTGCTCCAGCAGGTACATGATGATGGGAGTAGTAATGTAATAGGGAAGATTCGCGCAGACTTTGAATGTGTCGGATTGTTTTATTTCGGATTCTGCTTCTGCGACTTCACCAGCCGCGTCTGCCGTTTTCCGGTCTGCTTTCACTTCTGCAATGATTTCCGGAATATTGACTTTTAAAATATCGCCCTGCACGATGCGGACGTTTTTATAGGCACCGACCGTTTCCTGCAGCACCGGAATCAGCCGTTTGTCCAATTCCACGGACACAACCGATGCGCCGGTCATTGCCAGCGCCTGGGTCAGGGTACCGATGCCGGGACCGATTTCCAGCACCGTGTCTTCCGGAGTCAGCTCCGCCGCTTTGGCAATCCGGCTGACCACCGATTCTTCCACTAGAAAATTCTGTCCCAGATTTTTATCTGCTTTTAAATGAAATGCCTGCAGGATACGTGCCGTTACTTCCCGCCTGGCAATGATGGGCTGAATATCTTCCATGCGTGTCTCGTTCCTATTCTTCTTTCACTTTTTCCAGCGCGCGTTCAAACTCTTCCCGGGTAACCCCATAGGTGTTCAGCCGGCGCAGAAACGTTTTCGCGGTTCCGTAGCCAATACCTAATTCCGCCCCCAGCAGGTCCCGTTTACGGCTGGCCTCCGGGCTGCCGGACAATCCGTTGTCCCGCAGGTCTGCCACGTTAAACACCGGTTCCGGATTGTATTCGTGGTGGTGCACCTTGCTCAGTGCCAGTAAAATCGCTTCCGGTTTTGCCTGCTCGATGCCTACGTCATCGGGGACCCGGGCGTCCTTTTTGGGTACAAATGCCTGCCCCGCATCGGGAAAACGTTCTGTCAGAAACTTGCGGATCCGTTCCCCGGACCCGTCCGGATCGGTCAGAATGATAATGCCCCGCTTCTTGTACGCTGCTTCAATCTGTTTTAACGTTTGCGGACGCAGGGCAAAACCGCCCGTCTCAATGGTATCACACTCCAGCGCGCGCTTTACGGCCACCGTGTCCATTTTTCCTTCTACTATGATGACTTCTTTTAACAAAATGAGCTCCTTGGACAATGTTTACGGTTTATTCCAAAATATAAATCTCTACGTCCCGGCGTCCCCACTGGTAGCATTCATGCAGTGAGTCCATGAACAGGTCGATACGGGTACCCACAATCGCGCCGCCCGTATCTCCCGCTATGGCCATGCCGTAACCGGGGATATACAGCTTAGTGTAATACGGGATTACCCGGGGATCTACCGCAACGATGCCGCGTTTTGGATACAGTCCTACCGAAGTATGACCGGAGGCACCGCCGCCCCAGGTGTAGGCCGTTGCTTCCCCGTAAAGAACTTTCTTATATTTTACATATCCATTCGGCGTCAGGATAGACTGGGCCACGCCCTGCCGTACCACAGCGTTCACCGGTTCTGTCACACGCTTGCGGTCCAGCTCGATTTTCTGCTCGTGACCGGCACGGGTGATGTTTTCGAAAATAACCAGGTCCTTGCCCTTCACGCCTTCTTTTTCCACCTTTTTATCGCCAAAGGCCAGTTCCGGATCATCGATGAACTGGGTACCGAAAGGCACCTCCACCTCTTCCCGGGAAAGGAACGACTTCCGGGCCAGCACATGGATAACCATACCGTCGGTGATTTCTGTTTCCGGCGGCGGATAGACTGTGCGGCCGTCCATGTTGATCTTCGCGTCTTCCAATACGCCTGCAACCGTAGCCTGATGGGTCGTAAATTCTTTGGCCAGGCCAAAGTGATGCAGACGGACCGGTTTCTGTCTGGAAGCTTCCTGCGGCTGCGAAACTTCGGTTTTATTACCGGTAGTATCACCGGTTGTATTATCGGTCGCAGTTACACCGGCAACTGTTTCCGGTTTGGCTGCATTTTCTTTCGCCGTTTCCGGTGTTTCCGTTTTATCTTTTTCTGTTTCCTTAGGCTGAACCGTTACAGGCTGTTCTTCTTTAACATCTTTTACCGCAGGTGTCACAGGTTTTTCAGCCGGATTTTCTACAGGCGGAGCCGTTACATTTTTCTCTGTTTCATCTTTTTCTATAACTTTTACGTCCGCAATGACCCTGTCACCGGTCACAATTTCCACATTTTTAGCCTGGGGGCGGTCATTGTAAAACGCGTCCGCTGCCAGCTGCTGCTTAGCTGCCTCTGTCTGGCTGGGGTCCAGATACACCTGTTGCTGAGGCATCACATATTTCTGCGGTGCCGGTACTGCCTGCTTCTGTTCCGCAGCTACAGTATTCACCTGCTGCTGCGCCGTTTCCTTTTTCACTTGTAAGTCTTGAGATACTGCTTCCGCAACCGCGGGCTTTTCAGTCTTGATTTCTTCTTTTACTGCCTTTTCCGGAGAAACCGCTGTTTCGTTGTTGGCCGTTTCTTTTTTTACAACAGCTTTCGTTTCTTCAGCAGGCTTAACAGTTTCAGCCGGCTTTTCTTCCTTTATCCCGGCTGCATTTTCTTCTGCAACTTCTTTTTTCTCTGCAGCGGCAACCGGCGCATTGTTTTGGGGATTCGCGTTATAAAATGCATCTGCTTCCAGCTGCTTTTTCGCTGCTTCCACCTGGCTGGGATCCAGATACACCTGTTCCTGGGGCATCACGTACTTCGGAGTTGCCGCCGCTTCTTCCGCAAACCCGGTTACAGGCAGCATAAAAGCGCTTACGGCAAATACAGCGCCTGTAAGTCCTTGCACCAGTTTCAGCATCGTTCTGTTTTTAATTTCTTTCTTCTTATTCATATGTATTCCTCCAACAGCGTATTAATTTTATCATAAAAAGACAGACCGCGCAAACCCGCAGCCCTTGCCCCATGCCTGCTTCTGCGCACTGTCACACAACATATTGGGAAGGAACTGTAACACAACAACAAATGATTATATTTTTCACAGAAAGTTTTATAATTAGTAACCCTGCAAACACTGCCTGCGCTGCAGATGTGTCCGGGCCAAAACAAAAATAAAAGGACTGCAGCAATGTGCTGCAGCCCTCATCTTTTGAAACGCCTTATAAAACTATTGCCTGTCCTGTATTACGGAATTAACTCACACGAAATTATCCGGGCAAATCATCCATAGATTAGAAGGAAATCTTGTCAACGAAAGTAGGTTTGCCGTCTTTTACTTCGATGATCAAAGCGGGAACGATCGGGTTGTGTTTTTCATCAAAGCTCAGCTTGCCGCCGGCAACCGGCAGGTCTTTCGTCTTGGCCATGGCTTCGGCAATCTTGACGCCGTCTTCGCTGCCGGCGCGTTTGTAAGCATCAGCCAGAATCAGAACGGTGTTGTAACCCATCATGGAGAAGAAATCCGGATCTTTCTGGTATTTTTCTTTGAAGGCTTTGATAAACTTCTGGGTGGAAGGATCGGTATCATCCGCGCTGTACGCACTGCTGTAATAGGTCTTGTTCAGCGCGGCTTTGCCTGCGATTTCGATCAGCTTCGGGCTGTCCCAGCCGTCGCCGCCCATCATGGGAACTTCCAGACCGATTTCACGGGCCTGTTTTACAATCTTGCCGACTTCTTCATAATAACCGGGAATATAAATCGCGTCCGGATTGGTTGCTTTCAGCTTGGTCAGACCGGCTTTGAAGTCCATGTCTTTTGCCAGGTAGGCTTCTTCCGCAACGATTTTGCCTTTGAAGTTTTGCTTGAAAGCTTCCGCCAGACCCTTGGAATAATCACTGGAGTTGTCTCGGTAAATCGCAACGTTCTTTACTTTCAGTTTATTGTCAGCAAACGCTGCCATTACTTTGCCCTGGAACGGGTCGATGAAGCAGGCACGGAAAATGAACTGACGGACTTTTCCTGCCTTGGCGTCAAACGTGATGGCATCCGCAGTCGCAGTCGGCGCTACGGAAGGAAGTTTATTAGCTGTAACGATTGGTTCAGCAGCCATGGTGCAGCCGCTGGTAGCCGGTCCTACGAAGCCGATCAGTTTATTCTGGGTAACCAGTTTCGTAGCCGCGTTGCCGGATTCAGAAGGTTCCGATTTGTTATCGGCTTCCACGATACGCAGTTTTTTGCCGTTTACACCGCCGGCCTTGTTAATCTCGTCAACCGCCATTTTGCAGCCGGACAGTGCGGACTGACCGTAGCTTGCTACGTTGCCGGTCAATTCATAGTTCGCGCCAATCAGGGCTTCCGCCCCTTTGTTATCCGCCGCTTTTTTGTCGCCGCCGCCACCGCCGCAGCCTGCAGTCATCGCCGCCAACAGAATACCTGCTACTAATACGCCGGACATTTTTTTCGTGAATTTCATAATTTCCCCTCCTCGCCCTTATATAGCTACAATTTTCTTTTCGTCCTATCCCGCTGTACATTTGCAAAGGATTTGCTTTTATTTTTGTAACTATTTGGTTGGAATTATATAAAATACAAAAAATAGTGTCAATGTTTTTCTGTGTTTTATGTATACAATAGAGCTTTGCAGTTAAAAAAGTAACATTTTTATCAGTTTTTGTGGACGAACCGGCTGCAACGTTCCGTCACAACAGGAAAAAATGACTTTCCGACTGCCGTCGTCAGGTATTTGCCTTCATACGCTTACTATCTTCCACATTTTCATAAACATATCATAAACAAATTCGTTTGGTCTTCCGGTCTCATAATGATTTGCATTATTCAGTCACACGGATAATAACAAAAAGAGCGGCAGGTTCTATGCGGAACTTAGAACCTGCCACTCTTTCTTTCGTGCGGTATGGCTCAGTAGAATAAGCTTACACCGGCGGACCAGCCGAGCAGTGCACCCGCGATTGCGCATAAGGTCATGAACATTCTCTCACCTCCTTTCTTCTATAAATCTTACCCCTTGCCTTTACTTTTTGCTGCCTTAAATGCCGTAGGCAGTCCATACTCCCAGAGACCAGCCGAGCAGGGCGCCCGCGATCTTGCACATCATCAGGAACATATAATCACCACCTTTCTATTCAGGTCTCCTGCTTCCATCTTGTGTCACCCCTTTCCCTGGTCTTATCATACACCATCCGTTCCTGGTCCCCGGAGAGGGGGGTGGGTTAATTCACCTGTGACCCGTTTTCCCGGTAACAATATATCAATTTGTTGGTGCCGGACAGGACGGGGAGAAAAAATGAAAAGCTCCGGAAACGTGCAGACAGCACGTTTCCGGAGCTTTTTAATTTTTAACATCAATTCCCGGTAATCCTGCGGGACAGGCAAAGCATCCCCTACACCGTTTTTCTTTCCATGATCGCACGCAGCGTTTCGCCAATATTTTTAATGTCTTTCGGTTCACGGATAGTTATAATGTTCATTTGTGTGCCGCGTTCTTCTATGGCCTCATTTAATTTGTCCAACATAGCGGAACGCTCATACGTATTGGCAACCATTACCTTTGTAACCGCGATTCCGAATTGGTTGGCAATGCTTAACAGTTTGTGGTAAAAATTCTGTTCCATCCCTGCTCTCGCTTTACATTCAATGATGATGGACTTGAAGCCTTTAGTTAACACTCCATCCAATTCGTTAAGCACGTCTCCGCGTTCCCACCGGAATTCATACCCGCAGGCCACATCATCAAAGTATCCTGTTTTCAGTGCTTCATAATATGTGAATACTTCCAGGATTTCGCCGGCAGTAGTAAGCAGCTTTTTAATGCTTGGCGACGCGTACCGGAATGAAATATTACCGCTTTCATCTGTAACAAGGTTATTAATGTAATGATGTTCGTTCAGTTTTTTTAATACCCGCGGTGAGAACGTGTCGCCTTCTTTGGGCCTCCACCTGTTAACTTTTAAATTATTAAATCTCACAACATAAAAGTACGCTTTTTCGCCGGCATCCCACTCACGCCTCACGGTAAGATTGTGTTCAGCAAGGTATTTTTCAGGCTCGTCAGCTAATTTAAAAATCAACGGCCCTAAATCATAATCAGAGTGAATTTCCACTTCGCACCAGTCGGTAGTATCTGTCAGTACCTTGTACCGGTCGGAAATCATATTCAGGGAACACATTTCGTTGTAAAACTCTCTGGCTCCGTCAATGTATTTGGACGGGAAAGAATATGTATAGGTCCGGGAGACTTCCCCCGTATTTTCAGCAGCTGTTTTGTACACAATATCCTTTTCATCAGCGTACCTGCATAACTGATCACAGAGACGGTTCCAGTTTTTTACGCCGTTTCTCCAGTTCATGGCGCTTTTACCTGAAAAGTAAGCTCCCGTGTAAATATCCCAGAGTATTTCGTATTCTTCTGCAAATTCCGGCAGGTTATATTTTGTGCTGTAAGCGTTCATCAACGAAAACATGTCTTCTATACGCAGGTAGGTTTTGGCAAGCACATTACCGGTTTCCAGATACTTCAAATAATTGCAGCCGCTGCAGTTCATAAAATGCTTTTCACGGAAATTGAATTCAAAATAAGGCAGCTCTGTTTTAACTTTCTGCATAAAAACGGAATTCCACGTAGCGGCGGAAAACAGTTGCGTCGTGCCGTCAAAGAGGCTGTCTTCCGTTTTGTCAATTGAGCCCGCTAAAAAATCACAGGCTTCTGCTTCATCTGCACAAGCTTTTCCGGTAATCTTTTCAAACGCGGCGCTGCTCCGGATTTCATCAATGAGCCTGTGCATATCTTCTTCATTGCGTTCTTTGTCCGCCACCGCAGCATATGCAATAGCCAGGCTGATTTTACAGTTCAGAGCGCGCTTATTGAGGTAATTGGTTACAGATGCGAGTTTCCGCAGAAGCAAATCTTTCCGGGTATACTGATCATAATAATACAAATACGTAATGCTTTTTGGATTCAGTGCTGTCGCGCCGGCTGCATTCCTGAAAATAATGTCATTCCGGCCATTGTATAACCTGTCGTCTTCAAAAGCAAGCACCAGATCAGCCTGCGGCCTGAACGTCAATATAAATGGTATGTTTTGCACCAGCGTTTCATCTAATTCCTTATAATCCCGGTACATATTGCTTTCAATAACCGGGAACAGCCTGTGGCGTATTTTATCCAACCGGCTGCCTGTAGTACCGTTTCCCAGAATTTCTTCACCGGTTTCCGGCGTTGCTTCTTGTTGCAGCTTTTTCCTGAAATCTTTTTCTATTCGGTCATATTGCTGCGAATAAACTTTGTTCCCGTTTAAAATATTGCGTATACAGTAGCGGTAACGGTTAAAAGCGCATATTACCTCTGCAGATTCACCCCTGAGCAGTTTCTCTATAAACGGTATATCGCCACGCTGCAACGGCTGTTCCGCAATAACACGCTGCGCTTTTTCATAAAAGAAGCGGTGCAGTTCCAACGATATGCGGTCCAGTTCGTCTAACTCCTCATCTTTAGCGCCCGGCGTATCCCAGTTTTTATGTTGCCGTTCTGTATAATATTCTTCATTCAGCGGCATATTTTCCGTGCTGCGCACGATACAGGGGTGCGTACGGTTTATATTATCCTTCACACTGCCACGCCTTATGCAGTTTTCATAATCCGGTTTTCCGTCTCTCTTTACGGGCGCTTTCCATCCTTCTTTATCGCAGACTTTTTCCAGCACCCACCTTCTGTGTTCTAACTGAATCAGTTTCAGGTAATCCCGGTCCGGGGTTCCTGCATGCCTGTCAATTATTTTTTGGAACGCTGCGGCAGCCTCGTCAAGCTTTTTCAGTTTAATACCCATACTCCACAGTTTATAAGGTATGGAAAGGACGAACGCAATGGAGGATATATAGTTGTAGCCATTTTTATCCTTACGCATCTGTTCGTACAGTTCGCCATAATTCAGATTCAGCGTATTATTCCAGGACAAATGCGTATTAAATGCCATCCGGTCTAACAGAGGCGCGATACTGCCTGCTGTGACTGTATCGTACACATATACCGGATTACCGGTTACATCCGTTGCGGCACATTCTTTATCTGTAACAACATAATTGATAAAATTAAAATCAATTTCTTTTGCCTTCGGGGCATACTTATTTACATGCGCCGGATTCTCCTTTTTCATAACATCTGCGAACAACTGCGCCGTGTACTGGTTCAACGCATCTTCTGCAGCGTTTTGACTGCCTAACGCAATAAATACGTAATGCGGCATATTGTATTTTTTAATCAGTCCTTTAATTACATTTTCGTTATTCTTTTTACCGGCAAGGCTTAAACTTGCCTGTACAAAATTGACGGTTCCGTAACTTTCTTTTCCTGAATTGTCCAGACTGCCGTTAATGTTTACGAATTCTGCCGCCGCGGGCCGCGTTTTTAAATACTCTTTCCTTGCCTGCTCTGCGTTGTCCGCAACTACAGTTACCGTAATCTCGCGGCCAAATACCTGACAACACTGCAACGCAATTCCGATAAAACTCTGCGCAAACTCACCGTAACCCAATACCATTACGCGGATATTTTTTTCCCTGCCCTGAACATAAGCGTAAATAGGATTGTTATATAAAAGATTGTAAATAATAGCATCAGGATTTTTTTGTTTTTGCAGTTCCACGTTCACAATTTCAAACCGGCGGTATGGGCCTAAATATTTCCGTTTCACTGCCGGCTCAAGTAACACGATGGCTTTCCTCAGGTCGTCAGCCAGGAACTCGCAGCTGTCATAACGGTTCCCCGCATTATATTGCAGGCAGTTCTGCAAAATAACTGCCAGCCTTTCCCGTAATTCCGGGTTCTTATTGGTTTCTGCCGCGTTCAGTAACTCAGACGCAGCAAGTTTTTCCGGTATCTCTCCGAAAAGCGTGTCCGAATACAGATTACCCGTTCCCAACAGAGCACTGTACAGCATGGCGCCGATAGAATAAATATCTGAACGGTTTTCCCCTTTCCCTGTTGCCAGCTCCGGTGCAGAATAACCTGCTGTGCCGGTAGATTTAGGCATAGACCCGCCCAAACGATAAAGCGTATTGATATCAAATAACGAAATACTGCCGGGATTCAGTTCATGTCTGCCGGTATACGGAATCAGAAAATTGGACGGTTTGATATCCAGATGCAGCAATCTGGCAAAATGCAGCGCAGTAACAGCATCTGTCAGCGTGAGTATTGTAACCAGTATGTTATACAGCCGGTCATCCGAGGGACCGGTTATTTCGGAATGCACCTTTTTCAGATATTCGTCGAAAGTAACACCGGTCTTATCATCCGGCGTCCATATATATACGCTTTCATCTCCCTGATTGTCCGGACTTCCGTATAATATCTCAAATGGTGGGATAAAGTTATTTAAAATACTGTTCGCGTTGTTGCGGCCTTTCACTTCTTCCAGCGTTTCGTAGGCCCGCAGAAAATCTTTTTTTAATTCACTGACCGCATGCCTTTTATACTCTTCCGGCACCAGCTGGCAGTCTGTATTCCGCACCTGGCAATAATATCTGATTTCATTATTTCCGCCTTCCGTGATCTGAGGGTAGAATTCTTTCAGCCTTCCCTGTTTCCCGTTACTGACCGCAGTATAGCAGACAGAAGAGGCTCCCTCTCCGGCGTTCTTATTGCCGGTAATCGTCCAGACCGCCGCTTCCTTCGCATTTTTTCTGTAAAGGCGGATTGTTGCGCCTTCCGGCAGGTACATTCTGTTTCCTATCGCCATTATTTTTGACCGTAACCTCCTGTATAATCCAAGAACTTGCCATTTAAACGTAATCGCCATGATACTTTTACAGACCGCCACTGTCTGCTAACGCTGTTATTTAATACAGGCCGTGACAGCGTTTCTTCTGTGTATAAATTCCGTGTCTGCATTACGTTTATTATATTTTATTTTACAGGCATTCCTTAAGGGGGGTCAGATAAGCGCAAAATACCTGTACAGCATGAAAATCACAAACATGTCAAAAATATTTTTCGGACTGATCTTCTGATAACGCGCTTCCTCCAGGTCAGGATCCACACGGCCAACAAACTCCTCGTAAATCTTAGCCAGTGATTTCCCTTCACCTGCATATGTATGCGCGCCGGCCGCATGAATCGTTTCCGTGCCGTCCGCCATTTCGTTAATAAAATTCAGGTAGTGCAGAGCTATCAGCCGTGTCCTGGACATCCGTTCCGTACCTTTCAAAACCGCATCGTTGTGTGTATCTATTTTTAAACGGTTATCCAGGACGGTTAATATATGTACGAAATCATCGTCATTTCCTAATTTTTCATTCATGGAACGCAACGTTTCCCGGATGTTATGCATTTCAATTCCTATTTGTGCGCCCTCAATCAATGCCCCGTCACTTCCTAACGCAGGTTTAAGAATTTCCGACAGTCTTGCGTCGTCCGCTATCAAAACTAACAGCCTTTCACGCAGTTCTTTATATTTTTTTGTCGCTGTAATTTCCTCGTTTGCAACCGCGATACGGGAACCGCTCCGTACATCGTCCGGTATTATATAATGGGTTACGATATAATCGGCCAGCTGCGTTTCGTCCAAATGCATAATATCGGAATAGTAATTTCCCTTATAAATTCTGGTATTTTCGCCGCTTCCGTCAAACGCAGCGGCAGGCTTATTATCTATATTTTCCTTGTTGCGTTCTTCAACTTTCCGGATGCATTCTGCAATCAGCTTGTCGGCCCGTTTGATTTTATCGCCGGCTTCCAGGTCGTCCTTATTCAGGTAATACAAATAAATTATTTCTGCGAAATTTTTATAATTAATGCCTTCGCCGGACGGTTCCCGTTCTTCCGTGCCGGGTGTTAAAGTCAGGCTTCTCAGCAAATTATCAGCATAAAAATCAAAGAAAAGATTTTTCTCAATATCAAGATCCGCGTTATAATCGTCAACGGTTTTATCAGGATAAGCCCTCATGTTAAAGGCAAACGCAAACAGATATAAATCCCTGCGGGTTCCAAAATTCATCCAGAATTTTCCGTTTGCCAGACCGTCGGCAAGTTTCAGCAGGTTAAATTTTTCTTTTGCATCCTTGTTCAGTGTACTGAATGTTGTGTCATATAATTTAAATACCGTTTCGTCAAAAAGAGAGATCACGGCTTCACGATATCGTTTGTATTTGTCCGTAATCATTTTCAACCCGTCCAGTGTTTTTTCAATTACACTGTCACCTTTTACCTGCTTCACCAGGTCTATAACCTTACCCCGGTTCCGTTTAAAATCGCCGGTTTCATAATCTGTATGGCGCAAAAACTGTTTTACTATCGCGACGCGCACTGTTTCATCCCGGAAATCCGGATCGCATAAACGCTTTACAATCCTTTCCATATAGTTACTTGAAACCGGAAACTCTTTATATATCTTATGCAGTTTTTCCAACAGCAGCGTTTCCATCTGCTCCTGTTGGGGCAGGCGCCCGATTAACGCGCGGAGTTCTTCATCGGTCATATCTTCATTGCACCGTATCCCGCTTTCTGTTAACAGATCTAACAGATCCTGCTTTCTGTTACTATAGGCAGACATACCCCTCAACCGCTTCATTTCAATGAGTATCCGCTCTGCTTCCTGATAATAATGCGCGGTTTGGAACTCGTGTTTCATTTCGTTTACACGATCAATAGCTTCCCCTGTAAAACCGCCCGATTCCGGCTCATTGTGCAACATAACGAAACTCCTCCCTGTCAATGATAAGATTTGCCCATCCGGGACAACCTCTGAAACAACCGGCTGAAAATTCTGACTGTCAACTTAACAGACCGATAAGCAACAAAGTACCTCACACCTTTTCACTCGCCGAATCTGACATGCGCGCATATAAAAACTCTTGCGTCATATGCACAAAAAATGCATAAGCAACCAGTATCGTAAACATGATAAACTCACTGAAAATAAGCACGTCGTCAAATTGGTGGTTAAAGAAGTAATATAAAATATGCGCAAAAACATATACAATGCCGATCATACATGATTTTGCCCCATATGCCAGCAGTTCATTTCTGCAAGTCTGGCGGTATCTCCGGTCCAGGAGTTGGGCGATGGTAAGGGTTGCAAGCGCCAGCCCCAGTCCGTTGAAAAACAAAAAATGCGGGTAGGCCAGAACAGCCATTGAAGCTAAAGCCATAAACAAAATGTATAACAGCCTGAGCGTCCGTACTTTCTCTCCCCTGTAGTATTTCACTGTCTTGTCGTACATATTGTAAAGATATGCTCCGCTGAGAAGCGTGATAAAAAGAGGGAACGCAGGCATATAAGATCCATAAGGATTTAGATCTTTCCATGTGGTCGTCCACGGATTAAACGCAAATCGTTGTACCAAATAAGCAATAACCATGAATACAGCGGCAAAACAAGTCGCGTTCCTGTAAAAATGTTCTTCATATATGTCTTTCCTGAGGGCGATTTTCTTCAGAAACGGAGAGCGTCTCCTGTCGTCCATATATTCCGATATGAACAGGTCGAGAGCGCCCTTAACGTTACGGTCCATATTTGTCGAGCAGTAATTTAAGAAAGTTGACGCAATAAAATCGTGGGCAATTTCATATTCCAAACTGCTCCCCTCAGTATTTTTCCTTATCAGTTGTATCGCTTCCAGTTGTTGTATAACGTTCATCAGCTGCTCATGCCCTTCGCCGGCAAATAAGTCAGGAAACAGGTAATTCTCCAAATCCTGCGTTTTCAGCGAAAGCTGGCGGATTCTTGCCTGGCTCAGTAAATACAGTAACCTGGAAGCATGAAAATAGTTTTCGCATGATGCCAGTTGAGAATCATAATAGTGGTCTAATAATTCATTGTTATCTTTTTCTATAAAGGCATGCAATTCTTTTTCCGGATATAACAGTATTTTTTGATTGAATTCGGCCATATGGAATATGATTTGCTGTTCAATCAGGGGATCACGGATGTGCTTATGAAAAAGCAGCGAGCCTGCTTTTTCGCCAAATAATTTCCTGCATTTGCTTTCAAGAACAGAGACATTTGATTTTTCGCCATTCATCTGGCAGTTCATTTCATTTTGATTTTGACAGTATAACAATGTGGTGCCCATATTCTCCATGATAACACGGTCACCTGTATCAAAATGGAGTGTTTCATTGTTTTTGATACTGCAGTCTTCCCATACGTTTGTCTTTGCCGGCCGCAAAAGCGAAGAATCACCGGGATGCCTTTCATTTTTCTTTTCAATTACACTAAACATTTTTTTAAGTATGCCGCAGGGAACGACCGCCTGACCTTCGTCCACGGTCAAAAGATTATTCATGTCAAACCGTTTGAGAAAATCGGCCAGATACTCTTCCCGGAGTGAAACAATGATACCCGTATTTTTTTTGCACAGGTATCTTATAATTTCCTGAATTCGTTCCTGCTCTTTGCCGGATAAAAAGAAAAACCGCTCAAACTGGTCCAGAATGAAAACCACCTTTCCAACAGCGACCATTTCACCTATCTTTTGGTCGATATTGGTTCCGAGCAACGAAGCCATATGTCCGTCAAATTCGTGATAATTCCCGGAAAAATCAAAAATACTGTATTCGTCTTTATACGCCTGCTTGAAAAAATTCAAAATAATGGATTTACCCGAACCGCTCGGACCCGTAATACAAAGTGCCTGCTTCACCGTCTTCTGGGGGAATATAATTTCCTCGAGAACCTGATGCATATAACCTACTTCTTCATCTCTTGTAAGAATGTCATGCCGGTTATCCAAATTGCCTTCTTTAAGATTATACAGCCCCAAAAATTCAAAATCTTCTTTCCGGCAATACGGAACGGTGTTGCCTTTTTTTCTGTTAACGCACATAAAAATAATGAACGGTACGGCCAACAGCGTTACAGCCCAGATGGAAATCCGGGTAAACAGCGGTAAGTGCCGGATATGTACATCAAGAAACAACAATAACCACAATGCTATACATAATGCAACAATAACTACATATGCAAAAGGATTCAAACCGTAAATGTTATGATGCGGCTTTTTCATTCCGGCTGTATGCTTATCCATCTTTTCTTCCTCCGGTTTATACCCTATTCCTTGCCAAAGAACAGGTCCTGGCAACGCCTCAAACCTTCTTCGGCTTCCTGAATGCCTGCTTCGCTGGCAATACGGTAATAATCTGCAGCGTTGTGCAGATCATGCAACCGGTTCTCATAAAGCTTTGCCAAAGAAAACGCAGCCTGCGGGATTACAGTAGCTACTCTTTTATACTGATCGATGGCTTTTCCGACATCTCTTAACTCCATGGCATGCGCGTAGTTATAGACGGCCGGCGCATATCCTGCGTCCGCAGCCTTCTCGTACAAAGCAATAGCTGACTGGGGATCGCTTTTTGTCATAATTCCGTTCATTTTGTAATGACCCAGCGCGTTCTGCGCAGACGGATAATTCAGATCGGCCGCGGCCTGGTAATGTTTTATCGCATTTTCAAAATCCTGCGCGTCCTCTGCTAAATTTGCCAGCCGGCAAATAGCAGGAGCAAAATGCCCGTCTGCTGCTTTAGTATAACAATCGACAGCAAGCTGATGTAACACTTTCCTGGCGTCATCAGCATCCGCCGGTAAAATTGCCGGGTCTATTCCATAATCGTATACAAGCGATACGTCCTTTTCACATTGCTCGTAGACATCTCCCAGGTTATAGAGCGCACCGGGATAACCCGCTGCTGCCGATTTTTTATAGAAGGAAAACGCAGCCTGGCGATTGGCCGGAGATGATTCTGAGCCAAATTCGTAACGTAAACCTATAACATTCATTGCCGCAATATTTCCTTCTTTTGCCTCTTTCAGCAGTTGTTCATCGCTATTTAAAGGCTTGCTATGTAAGAAATTCGAAACAAGTTTTTCGAATGAGGCGTCAAAATATTCCTGATTCGCGGTAATGCCATTCATATTACGAAGATCATCTATATCCTCCGGCAACGTTTCCGGGAATGAAAAGTTTCGCATCATAATAGGAATTACGTTCTTTTTCAATTTCAGCGCACGCGCAATCTCCAGTCTTACCCAGTCATCAGGATTAACACACCTGTCCAAACCATGAGGCGGCAATACTACCAATACATCCGTGCACTCGGCGATTTTTTCAAACAGGGCTTTATTAAAAGCTCCGGAACGCAACGCCTCAACATCAAAGAACACTTTAAACCCGCGATCTGTAAGTTTATATTCCAGCAGGCGGGCTAAATCTTCGCCGCCAGCTCGGCGATAGCTGATAAAAATCTGGTATTTGTCCTGCATAGTTGATAGCAACCCCTTAATAATAGTTTATTAAACTACACTAAATTTTATTATATTATATCATAAGCAACCGTTATTATGCGAAAAACCAAAAAACCTGCCAAAAGGCAGCATCTCCAGCCTTTCCCTGACTTTTGGCATAAAAAAAGGGCTCTCCAAACGCCCCTTCCGGCTGCGGAAAGCCTATTTCAAAGAGCCCGGGCGATTCCCCCGCCCGGGCTCCCGATAATCTCCCTTTTTTATGATAAACAAATTCTTATGTTTTACCATAACCGCCGTTTTACCTCTTCACTTAACACCTCCGGGTATTTTCGCCGCACTTCATCCAGAAAACGGCGCCAGTATCTTTTCACCCTGCTCTTTGCAAGTACATCAAGGTAAAACGCAAGCGGCAGATAAACAGGGTTCCTGCCGCCGATATTGTCAACAATACGCACCCTGTATTCCGTCGCAGAAGTACGCTGCAGCATATAATTAACCGGTTCAACGCTGCTTGTTATAATTAACTCCTGAAACAGTTGCCCCCTGAGACCGGATAATACCTCTTCCATAAACGGAACGAGTTTCGTATCTCTTTCTGCTTCGCTAAAAAGCTGCTGGAGGGTTTTACTGGTATTCCCGTCAAAATCAGCAATGCGCTCAAACACATAGCCAGTCCCCAAATTGGTCTGTACCGTGCCATAATAAGCAGGAAGTAAATTGCTCACAAGGCCTCTCTTTTCACGGATGTTACGGTATTTCAATTCGCAGTCAATATCCAGGCGTGAATCCGGTGCGGGAAATACAATTTTGATGCATCGGCTTCCATCCGAAGGGTCAGTATAAACTTTTTTATGAGCGCCGGCGCCAATCAGCAAATCCTCTGTAAGGCAAACTATTTCATTCATCAGCTTTATTATTCTTATTTCATCTCAAACTTATAACGTACGTTCTTATCTGCTTCCTCATCAGAAATAAGATACGCACGTTTCATGTCCTGTTCAGCAAGAATCTTATTCTCATATGTTAACAAATAGATTTTCCCGTCGGTATAATTAAATTCTCTCTCACCGGTACGATCAACATGCGCAACACCTACATAATACACCCTGTCAGCAGGATTGTAGGCATAGGTTACCATTTGATATTTTTTATCACCTTTATACCTTAGACCTGTAAGCCTGTCATCTAAAAAACAATTATACTTTTCAAGATCCAACGATCTGGGTTTTTTAGGCAATATTCTGTTAAAACCGTCGGGCAGTTCAGGTACATCCATGTTCGATTTGGTTATTGTTTTGTCTTCCATTTTTTCAGGCGCGTTGTAAAAAATGGCATTGCTTTTTAACGGATGATTAACTTTAGAATCTACTCTTCCCGCAGATTTATACGTCCCATCTAAAAAAAATGTGTGTTTTTGTACTCTCCGGTAATAGCTTTTATCTTTTGCTATTCTTATGTAGGTTAATTCAATCTCGTTCCTGGCTTTCGTTCTTTTGAGCAGCCAAAAACCGCGGTCTTTGTTGCTGCTGTGAATTTTTGCAGAGGCCACATCCATTCCATATTCAACAAGCGTTCCTTCGGGGTTATGGTTGCTCGGCACAGTCCGGTTGCCCAATGAAACCCACACCGGATCAATCGAACGCCCAATTATCTTGTCCTGATTTACTGCCGCCTCTTTGTCCGGTAACCACATAGGAACAACCGAAGATCCTGCCTGTTTATCGTTTTTCCACTCATCAGCAAAAACAAAACTGCTGGTACAAAGCGCTATAACAAAAGTCATGAACACTATCAACGCCTTAAACTTTCTCATGGTCACGCTCTCCTTCTAAATTGAATTACTGGAAGCATTTCTGCCTTTTCACTGCTTTTTAGCTTTGCCTGCAATGCCGCAATCTCTTCATCGCTAAACTTTAATGCGGTTTTAAAGAAGTTAATTGCCGCCTCTTCCGGTTTAATACCATTTACATTTATTATTTTTGGCATAGGCCGTTTGTCCGAAGCATATTCCGGATGCGCAATATAATATATGACCGGATCGGCCTGGAACTTCTTTATCTGCTCATACTCGTAGCTTTGCGGTTTAATGTGATAATAGTTGCAGTAAGTCTGCATATAGTCTTTACGCAAGTCGTTAACTGTCGCGCCCGCCAGTGCTGAACAAAGCATGGAAAAGATACCTGCCCTGTCCCGGCCAAGGCGGCAATGCACCAAATAAGGGCCTTCATTCTGCAGCATAAAACGAAACGCTTCCGCCATTAAAGGCCAGTCCCTCGCCTGTAAGCCATTACCGTGCAAATGCCGGTTAAACAATTTGCCTTCCTTATAAAGTCCATAGCAGTACTTTTTTCTCGCGGCGGAACTTTTAAAAAACTCCTGCAGCTTGCTGTCATCGTCCGCCAGATCAATTTCAGCCCTGATACCGGCCTGACGCGCCAGTTTATCTGCATAACTGTGCCGCACTTTATTGCTTTTTATATCGACCGGATTGCTTGATCTGTAAACGGTCTTCGGCTTCATCCCGGTAGTGGTGATTTCCCTGAAATTGGCAAAGACCTCCGGCGATTCGTAATCTGACGGATTCCGCGATTCGCTTAAACCGGCCTTTACAACATCCAACCGGTTTTCTATGAATGGTCTCTTCTGCCCTGACGAATCTGCGGCAAAAGCGGTACCCTGAAGCACTACGGCAAGCAAGGCTACGCTGATAATTTGTTTAAACATGGTATCGCTCCAAAATAATAATTACTTTACCGTCAACATCTGTCAATTATTTTACGGAAGACCAGCCGTCCAATCTTGAACTTGTTCCTCTCCGCCGGGAAGACCAGCCGTCCAATCAGGTTCCGGTGGCGGTATTTGTCCCGTACCCTGTCCGGACCCGGATCCCGTACCCTGTCCGGACCCGGATACAACGGGTTTTCGTACAATCCCTTTATTGAGCAGGTCCTGATAAATCTTGTCCGTCAAATCCCCCTTCTGATATTTTACGCCTTCGGGCGGAAGATTGAATGTTTCCAAAACATTGCCGTAATAATCGCGCAATTCACAGTAAGTGGCACGAATCGTCATTGCGTCGGGATCAATAACTGTGTTTCTGTAATAGCGCAATGTCCTGTTTTTTGGATCTGCCTGGAGCAACATCAAAACACCCTTCTGCCCATCTGCTCTGGCAGAGGCAATTTCATAAAAATAGTAGGCATCGTCAAGTTTCTTTTGTCCGATATATTCGTATCTGGTTGGATCAGGATTAAAAGCAAAGGCCTGCCCTGCCAGCGTCATTGCCATTACTAATATAAATATGATTTTTTTCATCGTTCAGCCTCTTTCTCCCTACCACAATTTTTGCAAAATAATATCTTCATTGGTTCCAAGACCTGCGTTCGGTACTTCTTTGCTGCTCGCTCTTTTAAGCGTTCCGTCGCTAAAATACTCCAGTTTTTTTATAATCTTTGTCTCTCTGCTCCCTTGAGTATATTCTTTACACATGAGCACATAGTTATCAAGCTCTTTGTAATGGTAGCAAAGCCAAACTTTCGCAGTGTTCCCACTCTTTTGGACACTGCGTTCGTTATAAAAACATTCGATATTATTCACATTAGCAAAATTGGTCCATTGGGTCCGGTCTATTTCAAAAGCTGAACAAACGGGCGTTATTACACACGTTAATAAAATAAATACAGCCAAAAATATTTTTCTCATGAAATATCACCACTTTCTTATATAAATTTAAAAGCATGTACAAATTAAATTAAGTTAACACTGCTCCGGACAAAAATCAGCAAAATATTATTCTGCTCTGCGTTAGAAATTACGTTTAGGCTTCTCAATAGAAGTAACCAGCAAATTAGCATTTTGAATTATGAATTTTACCGGAATCAAATAACTTGCCTTGTGCCCGCCTGCAACTGTAAAATTGCATTTGGCAGTTTGTTTGACAAAAACGTTCTTTCCTTCAGTTTCAATCGTTGGATTATCCGATGACTCGACGGCAACCGGGGAAAAGCTTTTCAATGAATTGCCCTTTGCATAGCTTCGCATGCCGCTGTGAAACTTTTTAATTTCGCCATTTTGATCCGCGTCAGCAGAGAACACACCGGGGTTCATTTTTATGCTATCGCTTGTGCAGGCCTGCTGTAAAATTTCATTCATCATGGCCAAATTAACTCTTTCCGCTGTTGCTTTAAGATTCGCTCCCGGCTTTATCCCCTGATATAAGGAAATATTTCCGGGATTAGAAAAATCTTGTTTTTTATTGTACACGAAATCCAACAACGGATTTGTTAATTGAATATCATGAGTACCAATATTGACTTTCAATTTTCTGCTTGCGCCAATATCTTTACCGTCAAAAACAACTTTTGTTCCATCGGGCACAACAAAAGATACCTCGACGGCCTGGACCGCCGGCGGCTTAACAGGTTGAGAAACTTTTTTATCTCCCCCTGCAACATCAGGGCTCTTTTCACCCTTGCCTCCACTCAAAGCAAAAAATCCTCCGGCTGCTATAACTAAAACAGCTATAGCGGCTATAATCAGCATTTTATTTGATTTTTTCTGTTCAGGCGCGGGTACCGGGGGGGCCGGCTGGACCGGAGGCGTCGGTTGTACCGGGGGTGCGGGTTGCACCGGTTGTACCGGGGGTGCGGGCTGTACCGGTTGTACCGGGGGTGCCGGCTGTACCGGTTGTACCGGGGGTGCCGGCTGTACCGGTTGTACCGGGGGTACAAAAGTTTCTTCTTTTATGTCATCCTCAAGTTTCTGTACTTTTTCTTTTACTTCTTTTATTACGTCAGGATCAGTACAAGCAGTGAACCAGGCCTCAAGATCTTCAATAATTGCTGACGCAGCTGTTCTATCGCCTAAAGCATAAAACCTGTCTGCCAGTTCGTAACCGCAAACCAGATAAAGATTTATATTTCTGTTTGTTTTTTCCTGGTGATCATCCAAAACATCGGTAAGCAAGGTTACTAATTTCCCATCCGCGGAAGTTTCTTCCTTGATCAGGTAGCATTCCTCCAGTGTAGAAGCGTTGGCAATCCTGTTTCTAATATCTAAAGCATAATTGCTAAATTCAGTAACCTGCAAACCACAGTTCGCACAAAAGCCGGCATTCTCCCGCAACTTTTGCCTACAATTCCCACATATCATTGAAACCCCTCCCATCAACTTCTATTATAAATGTGCATAGTCAACTCTTATAATTTTTCGCGTTGTATACTAACGCATAAATAAGACTTTCGATAATCTGTTCATCCGTGAGCGTTTTCTTGGATTCATACTGCAGATTTGTACCATCAGTACAAACGATATCCATAATCTTACCGGCAACAGTCACCTGACTAATATTTACCAATGGGACTCTTTTATCCGGGCTTGCGATCCATTTACTTTTTGTAATCATAACGCCTGTTTTGCCTTTTAATGGCGGAATTACAGCATCATCCAAAAAGGCCAGGACATCAACCGGAATATTCCGCCCGGCAAAACTTGTATTGGCCTTTGCTATAATTGCGGGATCAATATTAGGCGAAAACTGCCACCCTTTTATTATTTTCCCGCCAATAATTTTCTCTACTACTTTTTTAGCGACATCGCGTTGTTTAAGACCAGCGGCATACATTTGGTCAATAAATTCAGCATACCGTGATGTCGCATTTCTTATCGTATCTTTTACAGGCATAATGTCTTCCGTCGCCGGTTTATAAGCCTGCTGGTTCGTGTTAACTTGAGTATCTGCAGCTTGTATATTTGTGTCAACCGCAGTTATATCAGGTACTTTGGGGGTATCCGGTTGTTGCTCCTCTAAATATTCTCTTGCGGCAGCATAACCGTTTTCCGCAGCTTTTTGTATCCATTTATCTGCTTCGTCAACATTTTGCCTGACGCCCCACCCATTTTTGTACATCAAACCATATATGAACATCGCTTCCGCTTCTCCAGACATTGCTGCCCGACCTATGTAAGCTTTAGCATTTTGATACTGTTTTTGGTTGAAGAAAATTTTCCCTAAAGGCAGATTGGCCTTCATTATTCCATGACTAATGGCCTTTTTATACTGATCTTTAGCTTTATCTAAATCATTTTCTTCTGCATAACAATCTCCCATTTTAATCATTGCTTTGGGATAATGTAACTTAGCAGCTTCTTCCAACTCTCTTTTAGCATCTTCAACCCTTCCGTCAAGTTGGTAAAAGTTATATAACTCGAAATGGGCTAAAATGTTATTCTCGCCAGCACACCTTTCAAGGCAGTTCAATTTTTGGTCACCGTCCAACAAGAAACTGTCATAGTCATTGCACATTCTCGTCAACTGGAAACCGTAAAAAGAATCCTCCTCCATTCTTTCTAGTGCCTTAATAGCTTCCTCACTATCTATCATATTATATGTATTTTGGAATTCAGACTCTTCCATAAGGGACAACGTACATAACTCATCTCCCTTTGATTTACCTTCTTTCCAATACGTTATTGCTGTTTGATGATCTTCTAATACACCCAACCCTTCGTTATACATCAACCCCAGAAAATAATACGCCTCCAGGTAACCTTTTTGAACGGCATCTTTGAAATGTTCTAACGCCTGGGTAAAATCCGCAGAAAGGAATGCATTTTTCCCTAACCCCAGCGGGGTTTCAGCAGCATCAACGCTTATATAACGCCGTCCGCCTCTTTTTCTGTTGCTCCGATCAATATCCGCCATGTTATTTCTTGTATGATGTATCAAAAATCAACCATCATACTTTCCCTTTCTTAAAAATATATTACCTGCACTGCATAAATACATTAAATGCTATAGGCTATAGAATTATTTCCTGTAACCCAACTGAATCGAGTGCATTACCCCAGCTTTTATCTGAGTCATTTATCAACCGAATACGCCAGGAGGTCTTTGTGGCTTCCACTGTCTGATTGCAACAGACCTATTCGGCAATTTGCCTGTGCACGATTCCAGTATCATATGCCCATTATTCGTCTCCTGAAATCTATTTGCTTAATATAACCTTACCTCTCGTTCTCAAAATGAAGCCACCCTTTTCATCTTGCAGAAACACCGCCGGTTGTTCCAGTTTGAGAAACTTCCCTTCCATCTCAGACGAGTGCAAATATGTTATATTGAAAAAGTACGGCAAAGCTAACATAATAAACTCTCTTTGTGAATATTTCACATCTGGTTCAGAAGGAGCTACCAGATACAGAAATTCGTCATTTATTTGCTTACAGTCAGCATAATATGAATTAGAATCATACGCCTCTTCCAAATACAATCTTTCTTTAACCTCATCCGACACCTGAGTCCAGTCAGAACAGAACTTCAAGTCTTTAATCAAATCTCTGCCAACGTCCAGGTAGAAATCAAATCCAGTTGATCCGGAAGCGTATTTTTCAATAAAATCTTTATACGCATTGGAAAGTGTCAATTCGCCTCCGTCATCTTTGACCTCTGGCTCCACAGTTGTGTTTGTAAAACCTTTTTCCACTTTCGCCTCTGTAGCGTAATCCACATTATTCCCAGCAGTCCCAATCTCTTTGCCAACTTGTACTAACAGATCACTTAAGTATTGAAACCTGTTTTCTAAAACTTCTATTCTCTTTTTTAATTCTTCAATTTCACTTTTCTCAAGGTTACCCATAATTGTATATTATCGCTCCTATTTAAAGTATCCAACCACATAACCGCCGCCATTTCTTCTTAGGACATAGTCAAAATTGTTTCTGGCTATACACGGATTACTTGCTAACCGTAAGCGGACTGCGTGAATCAAACTTCCATTAGTATAACGGGTACAAAATCTTCGTTATTACATCTCGTTTTCAAACAGTCTTAGTTATAATCGTTCCCACCATTTAAGTTCCGCAAAGATTTCCCACTGTGGTGATATTATTGTATAGAAAACACATTAAAGGGTGCTTAACACACCCTTTAATTTTTAAAGACTACTGAGCTTTTTCATTGCTTCACGTAATTCAATGATGAAAATAGGCTCCACTACAGTCTTGCCTGGTTTTTTTGACCTTCTGCTTAATAAAACATTATTTGCTCTTGCAAAGATGTCCTGCAAGTCAGCATCACTAAAAGAAATCGTCTTATGATCAAAAAGATGCCTTTGTTCTATTGATTCTTCAAATAAATCATAGTAACAAGTAAACCTGTTAACGTCAAGATTTGAATCAAGAGTGATATACTTATCCGGATTTGTAAAATTTTCTGCTGTAATCTTAGTGTCATCCGAAGATTCGTTAACGCCAATTAAGAAGAACCGTTCGCCAGGAACAACACCTTCATCAATATTTTGTTTTTGAGGTTTTCTCGCGAGCATATCATTACCGGAGGTAGTATTTCCTCTCCTTCTGCTTGACTTACGAACAACTACAACTTCGTCGCTGCCACCGCTATCTTTTTGATTATCTTCATCATACGGTGTACTGCCAAGACCACAAATCAGACCCATAGAAACCTCATGTTTCGGTAATGGCGATTGAACAATATTTGAATTAACATCAAATCCATCCAAGTCATCGCCATCCATAGCATCAAGCATACCATTAACTATACAGTCCCTCAAAAACAAGGTGAAATTCTTGTTTAAACCAAAATTTCCTTTCGCTGCCCAATTCAACAACTTAGACCCATTACCGCCTACAAAGCAATCCGGTAAGCATCCTTTCCCCTGTCCCGTACCCGTATTGTCAGCATTTAAAGGACTGTCCGGATTCCTGCGCAGGAAACCAACAACTGCCCCTGCATAATAGAAAATGCCGCCCAATGCAAACGCAATATCACGCGTCACTATATTCAATTCACTATACTGTTTGCCTTTATTTGAGCAAAGCCTCATGCTTATTCTAAGGTCGTCTTCAAAATATTTTAAAATTGATTCAAATTCCAGTTTAAATGTATCCCAGACAGCAGGTTTTTTTCCTGCCTCTACGGCTAGTTCTGTTAACCTTTCAAATTTTTCTTTCAAACGGTGATTCGTATCCCACAAAGGAGTTAACAAATTATTAAACTTTCCATATTTAGTGCAAATATAATCAGAAAAAATATCGTTGCCGGCCATTCTGAAAGAGCACTGATGTAACCGTTCTACGGAGCCATTGATTCCTTTACAAATATATATGTCCGTCGTTCCGCCACCAACATCAATAGTCAACAATCCTTTAGAATAAGCCAGGCCGCTAACATCTTGATTATTATTCTTAACCTCTCCCTTCTGGAAATAATCAGCCATGGCCTCACTTTCTGTTTTTGCAAACACGGCATTTCCACTAGAAATATCAGCAATTTCATTCATGGCAGTAATCAATGATCCTGTCCAGAAATTGGCATAATTAATTTTCGTCTCATTATCAAAAGAAGAAGGCCATGAATACTGCCAAATAACCTTACTTGCACCTTGCATAACTGCTTCAGCCATTGCCTGCAAACACAGCTGATACAAAAATGCATTCATGCGGTTGCCGTCAGCAACTCCTTTATCCCACTTAATGTTGCCCTTAAGTTCATTTATAACTACAAAATCGTCAGAAATATTCTGACCTTTTTCAAGATAGTAAATATTACCCATTACTAATGGTTTTGATTTTTTTTCTATCTCGCCGTCTCTGCTCTTATCCAAAGAAAACTCATGGAATATAGTACGAATTGTGCTTTTTGCTCCACCTTCTAATTCTTCAGGCTGTTTATTTGCCGGGAAAAAATACCTCCTCAGATCGTCTTTATCAGCCTCTTTTAATCTTGTGACCGAAAAATGTCTGTCCTGAAAAGTCATCTGGTCACGCTGCGGCTTATCTGGCAAATCATCGTCCGGAGCATAAGCAGCATAAACAACAGAGTTAGTAGTTCCAAAGTCTACCCCAATAAAGCAAGTAGATCTATCCTCACTTTCTGCAGGCGTTTCTAACTTGCTTTCATCTATACAAACCAACCCGACAACTGTTTCATTTAATCCGTAAGTATCTTCTTCAACGGTTTTACAAAGAAAACTCTTCGGGAACTCAGAACCCCTGCGAAGGTTCACATCAATTTGTTTTGCAAGCACATTAAAATTCAGGTTCTCTATTTTTTCAACTTCAATAGCACCTGATTCTTCAGAATTATTAATGTTTTTTGTAAACAACTCCGCATCATCAGACCAAATCGGTTCTATAAGCATCCTTGGATCTTTTGAATTTCCTGTAAAAACATAATACTGCTTCCACTTTTCTGCTTTAAAATTAGGCCAAATTTGTACATTGGGAACAGCAGTGCGCCTGATAATATTTTCCTCGTCGTAAGTATTTGTCAGAATTACAGTTTTATTCTGTTTGTTTGCAACACCTGAAAGCTTTATCGTAAGCGAAACAGTAACAGGCCCGTTAGACTGTTTACGTTCAATACGTATATTTTTAACTAGCTGTTCAGGGGTAAAATAGTTAAGAACCTTTTTCTGAATAGGCATAATAAACTCTTGTATATTATTATTGCCAAAATCAAAACAAAAGCTTTCCAAAGAATTTTGAAAAGGATTCGCCCCAGCCGGAAAATTAGTAATAAAAGCTATCTTCTTAGTGAAAAAATCATCTTTCGTCCAGATTTCTATCCCCGGAATTGCAGACCTGCATTCATCCAAAAACAGCTTCGCCTGGTTAGCGTTCATGCCCAAGACGCTACCCAAATCAGTTGCGCCGAAGCACTTAATATCACTTTCCGGCATATCCCACTGCCCGGCAATGCATTTATCAACTACAAGGACATAATGCTTTTCCCGGGCTTTCTCTATCTTATCATTATTCAGGCCATCTAAACGAACATTAGACAGCTCAATATCCTCTTCAGAGGCAGGTGTAGAATACACCTGCGTGAGCATACTTCCATAGCCAAGGATTTCAAAACTACTGTCTTTTTCAATAAACTTTAATTTTTGCGGATCATCCTTTGTTAATACAACATTGTCTTTGATTATATCAAAACCTAAAGCTTTAATATACTCTTTCAAAAGCGTTGAAATCTTGTTGCTTTTATCATCACTATCTTTACTGATATCGACGTCTAACCTATATAACCATTTTGCTAAAATCTCACGGTGATCGGGACTAAGAATCGGTCTTTCGTCAGATGAATTACCGCTTGGATCATAATAGTTCTTTCCGTCCCAAAAAATCTCATCTCTAGCGCTATTTTCAGCAGGAAGTACAGGATATATTATAGAATCAGGCCAAACCATTGCAATTGGCTGGTTGTTATAGCAGATCAAATAAATGGTATTCCCGCCTTCATAACTCTCAAAGTCTTTATCCCTTAAACGTGATACGACTTTTAAAAAACGCTCTTTGCCATTAAAATCTTCGTCATCCGGCTTGGGAATTGCAATTGATTTGACTTTTAGAGAAATTTTCTTGACACTGCGTAAGCCAATAACAGCTAATACCGCCCTCCATTTATCAATCTGAGTCTCAACCTTGTCACTTAACTGCGCCACAAATGCTTTAGGCGCAGCCCAAATATCCGGAATAGATGTAATATCAACATTCTTGCTATATTCGCTTAAATCACTGACCAATTGGTTCAATTTTGCGCTTTCGTCCCATTTTGCAGGATCAAATGCACTAATCACGCAGTTCATTTGTTCTTTTTTTACAGGCAATAGACTTTCAGACATAACTATCTTCCCTCCGGTTATTCATCTTTAAGTAAGGCATACACCTGAGCCAATAAATATTTTACCCCGGTATCTTCCGTTTTTTCATCACTCCAGTCAATCAATGCTGTGTGGAACTCAACTTGTTGCTTATCAAAAACCGAAGTGCCTGGCTCGATGAAAATCTTGGCAGGATTAATTATTTTTTCGCTCTTTGAATTCTCTTCAAATGTTTTTTTATCATCATCATCTTCTTCACTCCTTTTGCCAAAAATAAAGAACTTTTCATCAAGAAGAGCGTGACAACGCAACGTGTTATCATTCGGATTTGTAAAATCTTTTAACCATTTATCTAAAAACCTGACACAATATTCATGGAAGGCTTCAAAAGCATCATATTCTTCTTTAGTGATGCGCTCCCGGTTTTCGTCATTATTCTTTAAAATTTTGTCTGTGAAGCTTTCAAACAGTTTCTTTTTTCCACGTAACCAGTTTTCAATCCACTCATCCCTCTTAATATCTTTTATCTTAACTTTACCATCATAATATCCCCTGATCTTTGGAAATATAGTTGTTCTGTACATATAAGTCATTCTGATAAACGTCCTTATTTTTTTCTCGATATCAGGACAAACAGATGGCAAATCCTGCCACTGGAAATCTTTTCCATGAAGAGCCAGCATATAACACTTCGGGTCTTTAAAATCACCTGAACTTTCTTTGTTGAAAAAGTCCAAAGCAGCCAGGGCTGCAAGCATTTCTAAAAAGTGGGCTTTATTTTCCTGATCATTACCGCCATCGTGATAACTTCCCATATCAACTTCCTGTGTATCACCCAGCAGATATAATGAATCAAAAACACCTTCAAGTTGATTGTCTTGATTGAGATGGCGAAGGAAAGAGTTTTTGTCATAATAGTTTAAAGCAGCGTATGTGCTCGCCTTGAATTTGGTTGGATCCGGAACAATGATTTCTTTACCGGTTTTTTTATCACGTTTATCATTTTCGCTGGCTGATGTAAAGTCAAAATAGGGCAGCATCAGGCAACCTGCTATTTTAACCTTTTCCCCGGATTTTTTATCTAATTTTTGGCGAACAATTTTAGCTATATTAGGAAAACCGGCAGCACCGGTTCCGCCAAAAACAGAACCGAAAAAGAAAATCCTGGCCTCTTCTTCTTTAACGTCGTCAGCCATTGCTTTCCATACAGAAGCATCTCCTTCCATATCCATATTTAAGCCAATAACAGCCGCGCCAATGGAAGGATGACCGCGAAACCCTTCATTGAGTTTGGTTGTTTGTTCCGTCTTAGAAAACAGCACGTCGAATAAAGAACCAAGAGAATCATTCATGCTGGCACGCAAAAAAATCTCAGACAAATCACGGTCTGAATCTCCTGGTACAGGATTCCATACTGATTCACTTTCAGACAACGGATTCTTAAAAAAATCATTTTTCTGTGCCATTACATTAAATGATTTTCTGTAAGCTTTAACCGTTTCTCTCGTTTTTACTAAATTGCCATTGTTAGCATCAGGATCGACATAAATGATTTTAACTTCCCCATCACGCTTCATCAACCCGGCAGCATTCATGTGGACAAAGGCCTCCAAACATTTCGCGCCGGTTCCACCTATACTAATTAAATAATATTTCATTTTACTAATGACCTCCCTATCATCCGAACGGCAGATATTTTCTTCCCGGCCTCGGAGTGCCTATTAACGCTGCAATCAAATAAACCAGCCAGCCTGCAAGTACTGTAAAGCAATAATTTAAGCCTGCATCTCCAGCACCTAAATACAGCAAATAACCAACCCCTGCAAAGCCTGCAACTAATGAAGAAACCATCAATCCACGATATTTACTAGTTAAGATGGATGTACCGTCAGCCTGAGCAGCTATACTAAACCACATTTTAACACAAATGGCGCCCAATAAACATACAACAAGCCCTACCACCATATATTGTATTGCATATTCATCCTGTGTCATTGCGCCCGGGGGAACAATTTCATGCAGATTGCCCCATCCTGCAAACAAAATCGCCCAAACAACTGCTAAAGAAATAATAATTGCTACCATGATAAATACTCTCCTTTACTTATAATTACTTTATTACTTTATTAAATTTCTAATTATTCAATATCCAAATAGAAAACTATGTCTTTGATACCGGGCTTATCCTGCAGATGGTGCTTCTCGGCCACCAATTGAGTAAACTTGGAAATGCTCTGGGTTTTTGTGCCGATTTCTGCATCACTGGCCGGAACCCTGTTCTCATCAAAATTCCAGCCTTTGAATACATCCTGGCTGTCCGCATAATCATCACGGGTTGCGAACATGCCCAGGGTTACCCTGTACTTGCCTTCGTTTCCTTTTTTCGTGTCAACGGAAAGGTTCACTTCGGAATCAATATTGGCTTCATCAACAGTGATATTTGCCGTGCCGGTCACAAGTTCTTTATTGTCTGCCTGCACATAAGAAGATTTCTCTTTCTTGAACAAGTTCATTATTTTCGCCAAAAAGCCCGAACCGCCGCCGGTTAATTTTTCCAGCCGGGTAATTTCAACTTTATACTGGGCCGGTATACCGACAGGAAGTCTTTTTGCCGTAAAGGCCAGCTTATCGTTAACCTTTCCTCCCGCCTTGGCTTTTATGTGGATAATGCCGTCCTGATCCCCCTTGTTCTGGAAACCGGTTTTGGTTTTGCCGAAGTCCTTGCCTAAGGCAAGTTTACTATAGCATGCGTATTCATTCGTAAACAGGCTTATTTTCGCGTTTTTAAACTTCCGTTGGAATTCATATGTAAAAACTTTAACATCCGCGTCACTGCCGACAACCAGCAGATACAAGGGCCTGTAAGTGGCTTCATTCCCTTCCACGGAATTGTATTCTACCGGCGCATGGTTTGCAACATCATAAATCTTGCCTTTGAACTGGCTCCTGACGCCAATAATCGCGAAACTCCTGTCTTTCTGTTCGCCAAAACATTTTGTCTCCAGGGCATTGCTCAGGCTGGTATAATGCTGATTGGTCTGGAAGAGATCAGTTATGATGATACTCAGGTTCTTGTTATCCGTATCCTTGATCACATTATCAAGGCGGGTGTCAATATCCTTATAGAAATCTTCCTTTTCAAACTTTAAAAAGTCTTCCCCGTTGAAAGGCACGTAAGAATCACCGAAGCGGACAAATTCTATTTTGTTGCTTTTCCATCTCGCATAGAAAATCGGTTCCAGGCTTTTCATTACATCCTTAAAAACAGAAGGGGCGTTCTTGTTTGTATATCCTGCCATGGAAGCCGTGCCGTCCAGGTAAACTTTTACGGGCATGTTTTCGGTAACAGGGACTTTTTCCAGATACGTAAAATCTTTTGAAGCAGAAGGCACTGGAGGCGGGGGAGGAGCCGGCTTTTTGTCACCCTTTTTGCTGCCGCACCCGATCAGGGCCATAGATAACACTGCTATAAACAAAATAGATAAAACTTTTTTTAACACAATACACGGCACCTCTTTTCTTTTATATTAAAGATAACTTCCATCCGCGTCTGTAATAACAATGGCTTTTCAATACACTGTAATACCACCGGGAAAACAGGACTTATTATTGTAATTGAACAGCTTTTCTGCCTATTTTACTATAAGTATAATTTTACTATAAAAGCTATCATCTTTCAAGGCGTTTTTGCTCAAGCGCAGGTAATACGGTGAAAAAAACTGACTGCTTACCAGGGAGAGCAGTATGCCCCCCACTCCCTGCTTTGGGCAGGGTCCGGTTCATTTGAAAAGATTCCCTGTTCAGGAGTGTCGGTATTTAGTTTTCAAGGTACTTCAGCTTTGTATATGTTATAAGGGACGTCTGCTTTAAACGTTGTCAGGCCGGGCTGATAATTGTTAATCCATTCTGCCATTTTGGGACAAAAAACTTCGGATCAGTCAACATCCCGGAATTTCAGGCCTGCTTCCCTGCCCCACTCGCCAGTTTTCAGATAACCGGTTTTTCCCAGTATCATCGGCTGCGCGCGTAGAGGCTGCGTTCCCGCATTCTCCTGCTGTTGCTGATCCGAAGTCTCGTTTTGATATGTTACTCTCTTTCAATCAACATTTAAGATTTATGGTTTTAATTATGTAAACCTTACACCATCTCCATCATCACTTCAAAATTAAAATATTTCGTTTATTTTTTAATTAATCTGTTTATTTTGCTTTGTTTCTGTCAAAAAACATTTACTTTAAAAATGTCGCCACGTCATGGAGGCTCTTCCGGGCCCGGGCTTTCGGCGCTTCATCCGCGTAACCGAAAGCAAGAGCTGCCACCAGCATGCCGTGCCCCGGATTTTTCTTGTCCAGCCATTCGGAAATTTCCGGATAGGCAAAGAAGATATCACAGATCCACAGGCTGCCGATTCCCAGTTCCTGTGCAGCCAGCAGCATATTTTCAACTGCCGCCGCTACAGACTGCACATTGCAGATTTCCGCAACCCGTTCATCTACGGACAAATTTTTAGCGAAGTCTGTCCCGGTACCAAGTTCATTGGACACCATCACCGCCACCGGCGCTTCCCGCATCACATTTACGCTGTTAAAAGCGCCGTTGATAAATCTCATGCTTTCCGGCAAAAACGGTTCGTGAGCCTTCACTTCCAGATTCAGGCCCCGTTCCATAATCCGCGCCAGTTCTTCTTTGGCATCGCCACGTACCACCGTAAAGTGCCAGGGCTGCCGGTTCTTGGAAGAAGGAGCCGCAATGCCCGCTTCCAGAATCGTGTGCAGATCCAACTCAGAAACCGGTTCTGATTTAAATTTACGGATACTGCGCCGCTCTTTGATTGCTTTCAATGCAGATACCGAAACCTTCTTTTCGCCATCCTCCATGGTCTCATCCCTCTTTTGTATTTTTATTGTTCAATAACTGTAGTTGTTGCGAAATCTATTTACGCACGCAACATATTGCTAAACAACGCGTGGGCATTCTTCGTAGTCTGCTCCGCAATATGCTCAAAACTCGTACCCCGGACCAGGGCCGCGTTTTTGGCAACATATTCTGTCAGGCTTGGGTCGTTGCGCCGCCCCCGGAAAGGCTCCGGAGCCAGATACGGGCAGTCCGTTTCCAGCACGAACAATTCTTCCGGACAGGCTGCCAGCACTTCCCGCACCTTCTTGTTATTTTTATAGGTAGATGTTCCGCCAAAACCTAAATAATATCCGCGCTTCCACAGTTCCTTCGCCATTTCCAGGGAACCGGAATAGCAATGGAACACTACCTTCAGTCCTTTGGGAACTTCATTTTGGAAAAAGTTCAGGCAGTCGCCGTGGGCTTCCCGGTTATGGATCACGACCGGCAGGTCCAGCTGATACGCAAGGTCACACTGCTGTTTTAAACGTAACAGCTGCACTTCCTTCGGCTCGTTTTCCTTCCAATAATAATCCAGCCCGATTTCCCCGATAGCCACCACTTTTGCATGCTCCCGGGCCAGCCGTTCCAGTCCGGCAATATAGCTTTCGTCTTTGATCCCGGCCAGATCTTCCGGATGCCAGCCCACCGCAGCATACACAAAATCATACTGCTCCGCCATTTTCACAGAAGCAACAGACGATTCATACGTGGTACCCTGGGTGATGACTGCCTCCATGTCATTAGCCAGCCGTTCCATCACCGCGGCGCGGTCTGAATCAAAACGGTTGTCGTCTAAATGGGCGTGAGTATCGATTATTCCTAAACGTGACATATGATAACCTACAGAAACAATTAACTAAAACAATTCGATTGAGCGTGACAGATGAAGCAAAACATTGTGAGCGTTTGTGTAATTCCATGAGATGAAATGTGCCGCAGCGGCGAGACTGTCTGAGGGGCGCAGCCCCGAGTTTCGAAGCCGCAGGCACATGAGTCCATGGAATAGCAAACACGAACAGTTTTGCGAAA
>JAEEGI010004182.1_pt1 | contig 33973 bp, 27 predicted proteins | sample 8958751 | NCBI WGS metagenome assembly JAEEGI01 (sample SAMN16246545, study PRJNA631951) | gut metagenome | biome: gut microbiome; feature: rumen; material: KS-attached | host: Bos | place: Iran: Karaj | collected 2018-10
CTCTTGTGCTAATCATGCATAATCTCAAAACTTTTCACGAGCGAGTTTCTGAATCTGATTTTTATTCACTTTAATTTCAGATGGATTGTGAATATATAATTCATTCATTACTCTACGAACTCGTACATCAATTGGAAAGACTTCTAATCTTTTTAGGTCTGAGAATAAGAGAATACAATCTGCCACTTTTGGTCAAATTCAACTGAGACTGAGAAGTTCATTTTTAACAGTTTGAGTATCTTTTTTATAGAGAGAATTTAAGTCTATTTTTCAATCAAAAACCATTTTAGTAGTTTCATATAATCTCACATCTCTAAATCATAATCAAAGTTTTCTGTAGTCTGAAATGCTAACATCTTTGAGTTGCTGAGGAGTTGGAAATGTATAGCAAAGCTGTCCATTTCGCTGGATTTCTGTTCAGTATTTTTGGGATAATCTTTCGATAATTCATTTAATCCTAGGAATATTATTATTTGCAGAGATGATAAATGATATAATAGTCTCTCGTAAATCTTGATTTAAAAGTCTGATCCCATGTCAATATTCGATGCTTTCTTTCATACAATTATCTACCTTTGAAAGTTTAGATTTTATTTCAAAGTAATTTCTATCTAGGTCAAAGTATTGATTCACTATGGTTTGAATATCTCAGTCTACGATTCATTTAAAAATTACTAAATCAGATTTTTTTTGAACGTTTAAAATATTATTTCAAAAAATTCATGTATAACTTCAGTCTAGCTGTTGATTTCGACGAAAACATTGTCCACAATCAAAAATATGGTCTAATTCAAATGAATCTATTTTGGGGATTATGTATTCAAATTGTTTCATTTTTTAGTTAATTATCATAAAACTTGATTTTGTTTTCTGTAAAAAATCCAATATTTTTTGCATTTCCATGAAAAAAAATGTATAATATATATATTTTTTTTATACATTATTCTTTTTAAAATGGTAGAAAAAATAAAATATGAAGAAAAAAAAGACGCCGAAAAAAAAGGAAAGGAGTCTGCTATAAATTCTTCAAAAAAAGAGACAGATAAATTAAAAGAAAATCTTCCTCCTGTTTCTAGAAAAGAGTGAAATGTATATTATTATAAAGTGAAAGAATGACAAGACACAACAACGATTGCAAAAGACCTTGCTAGATATAGCCAATTCAATTATCTAGATCCTAAAAAGTATGGTGCAAGAGGTAATACTTGAAGAAATGAAGTATGATTTAATATCACAAAAGATGCTTTAAAACCATGAATGGAGATAATGATTCCTTTACCTCTTGAGACTAGACAATTTGAAGATAAAGAATTTTTTGAGGTATGTCAAAAGGCTATCGATAATATACAGTCTAATCCTGTTTATTGAAAAAGAATCCTAGATTTAGTTAAGAATATCTGAAAAACAGATTTAGCCCGTGTGATGTCAGCTTTCGCAAAAGTGGAAACTGCGGGTTGATTAGCTGGTGTTAAAATATGAACGTGATGACTCTACCGTTATGAATCTACGAATAGGTATTCCGTTTCCTACTTTCATGTTCTTGTAGAATGAGCTTGAGCTAAAGCTTTGAATAACTTGAATATGACACCGTGAGAAGCATGTGATCCAATTAATGCATGAATGTTATTTCTGTGATATTGGTGCGAAATTGAATCTGTACTTGCACGTAAATGATTTAAATTGGAAAATTATTTAAATCCTAAAAATCCAAATCGATTTAAAAATGCTGCTAAAATTTATAATTGAGGCTCTCGTTCATATCCGAGTGCATTGCAGAAAAGTTATAATGGATTGAAAATATAAAATAGTATTATTTTTTATCTTTTAATATTAATGCAAAATGAGTAATCCAAAAATGCCAGAAGCTCCGGAATTCCCTGGAGATCCTCAAACAAGAGAAGAGTTAAGCCGTTTGGAGAATGAGGTGAGATCATCCAGCTTTTGATGATTGAAATTGTAAAAAACTTTACCCTATGCTACTGATGAGTCATTAAGACTTACGGCAAAAAAATGAGTAGTTCATCACCCCGATTCCCTTGTGGTTCTACCTGGTGGGATAGAAAAAACAGAACCCCACAAAGAAACTTATTATTCTCAGAAAAAATTACCATGAAAATGACTGAACATACCTGGAAGGCATGTTGCAAAAGATGGTACGGTTAGAGATTGAGATGGGTACATAGTAGTAGCGGCTCCTAAAAAAATTTATCCCAGATGAACAAGAATAATGACATCTCTGTGACCTGGAAAAGTATATGATTCGTGATGAATGAAATGAAAACGGATAGATATATATACAAATTGGTAAAAAAGTATATTATATACCAAAAAAATAGCCCTCAACTATGAGGACTATTTTTATTTAAATAATGTTTCCCTACTTTGCTTGAGAAGTTCTATAAAACATTTCAAATGCTTCTCATCTTGTGATATTTCTATATGGATTTCTAATATCATCAAGTAGTCAATGGTTATATGCTGCGTATAAATGTCATTTATACCAATTCTTTCCACTTGATGCATTTTGATTTCACCACATCATTCTTGATACTATAACAGATGCTTCTGCTACAGTAACTGGTGAATATGGACGGAAATTTACTAATTCATCTACTCCATTAGATTGATATCACATATATCATAGTTCACACGCTTTAATTACATAGTCTCTCATCTCTCCGTTCAGTTTTGATATATCAGCAAATTGAGAACAGAAACTTTGTTTACTCTCATCTGGAGTTTCTCATAGTACTTTTGTAGCAAAGATAGATGCTAATTTTGCCATTTCTGATCTAGTCAAAGAATCTCCAAGTCTTGCATCTGATGCATTAATGTATTTTGTTAATCAATTTTGGTACGACCATTCATGTGTAGCATTTTGTGTATTATCTTTACCTTGTGTTTCTGCTTCATTTTTTTGGTTATCAGTTGGTGTTGTCTCCTGTTCTTGTGTATTATTTTCTTTTCGTTCATCTCATGCAGATTCGTTATCTGAATTATTATGATTATGACCTCATCATCAACTATATCCTCAACTATTTCATCATGATGGAGCAATAGCTTCCCACTTGGCTGTTATTATTAAATCACTTGCTGGCATAGTTTCAGGAACTGGTATGTCCCATCATTTGAATGTATATCATTCTCTTGTTGGATCTGCTGGTGCTGTTATACCTGTTCCATAATCATCTGTAATTACTTCGTCTGGTTCTCAATTTCATTTAACAAATGTTATTGTATATTGTTTAACATTGTATTCTGCTGTTCATGTTACATTCTCTGCTGGCATAGTTCAGGGAATTCATATCCATTCACTAAATTCATATCATTCTCTTGCCGGTGCTGTTGGTAATGCTATTTCTGCTTTTGGTGTACCATAATTATAATCTGCTCATGATACTACTTCTCATTTTCGATCTACAAATGCTATATGATATTGTTTTACTGTCCATTGAGTATATATCTCTGTATATTTTGTGATAGGTTGATCAAAGTCAAAATTTTCAGTCATTCCTTCATCTGCATAGTATTCTAGTGCGTGTCCAGTTTCTCGTTCAATTTCATCTGAAGTTAATTCTGCTGCAACATTTCATTTTGCTATTCATGTAGCATATAATTCATCTCCATTTTCATCTATGAATTTAACTGTAATGTTAGTTGCATCTGTAAAATATCATGGTTGACCTGGTTTGTCTATTTTTGCATAATCCTTACTTTTGTTGTTAATATCACTAAACCTTGTCCCATTTCATCATATTAATTTATCATTGTATTGAAACATCAGCGCCCCATCTCAAATACCATCTGTTGAAAATTTATCAGATACATATACGGTTTCAAGTTCTGAACAGTTGCTACAAGAAAAGTTAAACATACTGTCCATATTTGTTACATTCTCTGTGTTGAAACTAGCCAAATCTAATTCCTTTATATTCTTAAGATCATGAAACATTGTTTGCATATTTACTACTTTAGTTGTATCAAAACTGCTCACATTTAATGCTTCTAGTGCGAAACAACTATTGAACATTGATCGCATATTTGTTACATTTTCTGTATTGAAATTACTTAAATTTAAAGCTTTTAATGATTTACAATTGTAAAACATTTTTTCCATTGATTCCACTTTCCTTGTATCAAAGTTGCTTAAATCTACATATTCTAATGATTCACATCCCTCAAGCATTGATGCCATGTTTGTTACTTTACTTGTATCTATACCACTTAATTCCAATTCTTCCAAGCTTGATAAATTTTTAAACATTTGACTAGAATCTTCGTTCAAGTATATGGTTGGAGATTCTGAATAATAATAAATTATACCATCATAAGATGAATTATCGTATCGTATGTATACTTTCTTATTATCTACCACTCAAGTTAATGTTACCTCTATTCATGCTCCGCTAAGGGAATCTGCGCGTCTAATTGCTCTAACACCATTATATCTCAATGTCGCATTATAACCCTCTTCTTCTATGTCTTTCAAAATTGCATTAAATTCGGGTCATGAGATCAGTATAGATTCTTCTATTGGTTCTGATTTTGCCGTGAAATATCATGGTCTCGCTAGACCCTCATCTATTCTTGCATATTCACCATTGGTTTTTGAAGGATCATATTTTGTTCAACTTTGTCACTCTATAGCTAACGTTCTATTAAACATCGAACCACTGTTAGTAACATTTTCTAATTTAAATAAATTAGATACATATATTTTATGTAAACTATTACATTCATTAAACATTGATTTTACGTTTACTCCACTTTTTATTTTAAAATTACTCAAATCTAATTCAACTAACCCCTTACATCCATAAAACATCCCTTCAAATTTGTCCACATTTTCTGTATTAAATCTTGAAAAATTTAACTCTGTTAACTTCTCGTCGGAATGAAACATTCTATGCATATTTACTACTTTACTTGTATCTAACTGTGTTAAATCTATCATTTCTAAATTTTTAAATCCATAAAACATATCGTTTGATTGTTCATTCATATATATTTTATCTGCTTCTGTATTATAATAAATTATTCATTCATTGAACCATGCTTGTACATCTAATCATTCACTATTTAGATTTTTTACTTCTTTTCATTCTGGAGCTTGATTCCCAGTTCTTATAATTTTTTTAATTTCTAATTTTCATCCTGCTAAATACGCCAACCTCGAATTAAACTCTTGTCATGGCAATAATGTTGTGGAGGTCTCCTCTTGAGCATAACTCAATCATCCAACAAACATAGCCGTTAAAAAGGCGAACATAACCATCAATCAACGAATCATTTTTTTCATTTTCTTACAATATATAGTAAAATAAAATCTTGATGTAATTATATTCTCAAATCTAAAAAAAGCAAATTTTGGAGAATTTTTTAAAATTTATTTTGCCATTTTCTATTTCTATAGTTTTTTGTTCTTGTCTTTTTTAAATTTTAGTAAAAATTATAATTAATTATATTTTAATTTTTCAAAAAAATCCCCAACCGTAGTCAGGGATTTTTGCAAAGTATTTGGTTTATAATTATTTAACCATAGCTTTGAATTCAGATCCAGCCTTGAAAGTAACAACTTTCATTGCAGGGATTTTAATTTTTTGTGAAGGATTTTGAGGATTAACTCCTTCTCTTGCTTTTCTCTTTGAAGCTTTGAAAGTTCCGAATCCTTGAATTCTAACTTCACCTTCTTTTTTAACACCATTCATTACAGTGTCGATGAAAGCGTTTACTAATTCAGCAGCTAGTTTCTTAGAAACTCCTAATTCTTCTGCTAAGCTAGCGATTAATGCAGTTTTAGTCATTAGTACTAATAAATATGAAATAAAAAGTACTTCGTACAGCTAGTATAATAGGATAATCTGCTAAAATTTCAAGCTTTTTGGTGTCTAAATTGGTTTAAAAGATGCTATTCTTTTTGTTTAAAGTTTATAGTTATTAACTAGTATTTCTTTATATATCAATGAAAGAACGCCGAATGTTTGTCTTGACTTTTACAAAAAATGGCAGAAGTGTTGGTTATAAATTACGACAATCTCTTTTTATTTATACAAGATTTTTATAAACAAAAAATCCTGAACGACGTCAGGATTTACATAATAAATATTACTTTATTCTAATTTTAGAGCATGTTTGGCAGCAAAAGCTTCTTGTACTTCTTGTAATTTTGTAAATTGTTGGTTTAGGGAGTTCTGAGTTTCATTTAAATCACTTACTATTCAGTTGTATTCCTCTCTATCTTCTTCTGTTATGTTGTCTATATTTCGATAACGACTAGTTGCAGAGAATTTTTGAAGATAATCGATTTCCAATGCCAACACCTCAACTACAGCATCTTTTAGGCTGCTATCTTTTTCATAATTTCACACTTGAGATGCTTTTACTTGAGAACCTTGACATATAGTTATACTATCTTGGATAGATTGTAAAATCGAGTCAACACTTACTTCATTTGTATTAAAATTTTTAAATAATTCTTGGTTAGAATCTGTACACTCTTTAACTATATCTACCAAAGAATCATTGTATTCTACAATATTCATAGATCATCCACATCATGAAAGAAATAATACTCATAATAATGACAAGAGTCAAAAACTTTTTTTCATAACATAACAATTAAACTATAAAGCTGATATCTAAATAATGATTTGTGATTGCTTTTCAAGTTTTATGATTAGAATAATCATTTATGTCATCCTGAAAGCACTCTTCATTGTGTAGTTTTTTCTATCTTTCAGAGTTTAAGTAATAATGGTTCTATATCGTCTTCTACAGCTTTTTCTCACATTCAAAGTTGAGTAGCGATTACTCTAAGTCCGATTGGTCTGTCATATTGAGCCAAAACTTCCAGGTATCTCTCGTGTAGGGGAGTAAGTCCTCAATCATGAATTTGAGCATGCTGGAAGAATTCTGCCAACTCTTTGGAAGTCAGTTTTTTGATTCACTTTTCTACACAATAATCACGAATTTTTATACATAAATTATGGATTTCTCTAGGTACTGAATCGACTTTTTTTGCAATTTCTAATGGAACTGATGAATCATGATTGACATCATAAACCTGAAGATATCTTTGAATAATTATAGACTTCTCTGCATCTGTATAATCAACTAAATGGAAAGAATAAATAAAACGATTCTTCATCGGTTTAGACAACATTTCGGGTTTGGTTGTGGCTCAGATTAATGTAAATGGATTAATTGGAATTCTAATATTTCATCACTCTGGCATCACCATATCCACCACAAAATCTTCCATTGCAGTGTAAAGAACTTCTTCTACGTTTGGTTTAAGGCGATGAATTTCGTCTATAAATAATATATCTCATGATTCTAAAGCATTGAGAATGCTAACTATTTCACTTGGTTTAGAAATCGCGTAAGCCGTGATTACTTTGTTGTTCACTCATAATTCCTGGGAAATAATGTGAGCCATCGTAGTTTTTCAAAATCCACTTGGTCCAGAAAAAAGGATATGTCATAGTGGTCAGTTTCTCTTTTTTGCACTAGTGATAGCTGTTTGTAGCATTTTTTTGATATGGGATTGCCCTACAAAATCATCAAAACTATCTGGCCTCGTAGCAAGGATTGTCTGTTTCTGTGTAGTTGTATCTATCTTTTTAATTTCCATTTATAATGTGCAAGATTTTTAATAAACCTAAGTTTAAGATATTATTTTTTTGATGAATTGCAAGAGAAAGATTTTTTTGACAAAAAAGAAAAGATAAATAGAAGGCTGATTATAAATATATTATATTTATTTAATTGTACAAAAAAAGCTAACCCCTTTCGAGATTAGCTTTTAATTTTTTATGGTTATTTTTTATAAATACTTAATGCTGTTGTAAAGTCTTCTGCACCTGGAGGCATAGTAGACTTAGTAAAGATCGATGGTGAGTACTCGATAAGAACACTTGCTCAATTCATTACAGACTTCTTTTTGTTTTCTTCCTTGAATCGATCATTCAAGTGAGATCTACTGGCTTTCATTAATTTATCAAAATTATTTCAAATCAATACTCATTTGACATGAAGTCATCCATGTGTACACCAAACGTTTTTGGTTGAGACATCATTCCTGTATTGTTTCGATCTACTTAATTTACCTTTAGCGTAGAAGATTCATTTTACAGTCTGATCCTCTGTACAATCATTTCATTCAAACTTTATGTTTCAATTCGTTAGCAACATCATATTATGTTGTACATTTCAAACTATTGTAACAGTTTTCTCTGCATTTGTCTGGACAATGGTAAATGGGGTCTTTATAGATTGTCCTCATTTAACTTTTAAATCTCCGTCTACAAAGTAGATATTCTTTCATGGAACTTTTCTAACTGATGTTCAGTTTAAGAAAGAATCATTTCATAGTTTTACTTCAACAGCTAATTTTGAATATTTACTAATGAATGTTTCCATTGCTTTTTCAATCTGGTTATTTGATTCGTATTTAGTAGTTTCGATTGCATTAATAAGGCTTGAAAATACATCACTTCAAGATAAATATCTATATTTCCCCAGTTCTTCAGTTGAAGCTGTTAGATTTCATGATGGAGTTTTTTGTACTGTATATGGATTTGTAAGCACAAAATTACTCTCACATGGTTTAAAGTTGGCATCATTTGATGCATCTTTTTGTTCCCATTTACCTCCGACACATTTCAAATATTTTACACTTTCAAGCCTAATCTTGTATTCTCCATAAGGTGCATTTTTTTCGTTGTTTATATCATATTCTAGTCCTCGATTTCATTCCCACTTATTTCCATCTAAGCTAAGCTCTGCTCATGATCAGAATTTTTCAATATAGTATACAGCTGAAGGCAACAAACTCTTTGTTGACTCTCTTTGATCATTGTATGAGAAATAACAACTACTATTCGGGTTATTACAATAAGTTTTTTTCATTGCATTATATCGACCACTTAATAATGGCTTTTCTTCTAATGGTTTACTTCCTTTACTTGTAAGACATGGTCATTCTATCTTATATAATGGTGTTTCATTATCTCCGCCATAATAAATTTTAAATGTACATACCATAGAATCTGTTGCAATTTTTCCATCAGTACAATCAGCATCGTCATATTTATTATCATAATTTTCAGGAGCCTGTCTATAATCTGATCTTACCTCAATGTAGTTATCTTTATTATTTTTTACCCAATTTTCCATGTTGAATAAATTCCAGTAGAATGGGAAGATTTCTCATTCATGGATAGAGAAATTTCACGCATTTACATTGAAACATTGTTGTGAAGCTTCTGATTCATTAGGACCATCTTTACATGGTTGGCCCACTGGACTACCCATTTTAGAATCAAGCACTTCACATTTTATTTCTTCTGAACAATTTACACCATAGAATGGTCGGCTTGTTTCTCTTTTATCTGATTCATCTATTGTACTTCATCAACATTTGAGCCTAAATCGGGCTGATATACCGTTTGAATAACATGTTACAGTGCTACCGTTAACCTCCATCCTTCTACATGATGGATTTCTTGTGTCACCTGGTTCTGAAGGTGGTGGTGTTGTGTCTTTTTTGGGATGATATACAGCATCATCACAGGCTACTCTATCACCATTTTCATCATATATACATGCAAAATTTGTTGTGTTTAGGCCTTCATCTGTAACTGATTCAGGTATCTGAGCATATATAGTCAATTCTCATTCATAACCACCTCGCAGAAATACACCAGAATAAAGTGCAACATCTATTCACTCTATTGTTATATTTTTTCAATTATATGACACTTCTCATCATCAATGTTGCTGTTCCTGTGAACTATACGTAATACTAAGACTACCTGAAAGAAATGTAACTCCTTTTGGTAAGAAATCTTTTATTGAAACATTTACAGGAACATTTCCAGCATTTCCAAACGTAATCTTGTATATAATAGTATCTCATGGTTTTAAAGTAATACTATCTGCTAAATCCGTTCCATCTAAAATTTTTTTCTTAATCCAAAGTTTTGGTTTCCCCGTTTTATCATCGTCACACGTTGGTTTATCATTGTTGTTTTTTACCACACACGCAACATTTAGAATATCCTCATCTGCTTCTGGCATTTCATTTACTTTAGTTGTAACCACCATTGTAATAGATTTTCATCCTTTTAATGTTCATTCTGCATCCCAATAATAAATTATATTATCTCATGATTCTGTTGTTTTATCTTTTTTAGTTAATGTAATTCATTGAGTATTACCTGTTAATGTAGCCCCAATCAAAGTTAATTTTTTGGGCATTTTATCCCATATCTCAAAATCTGTTACATCTCATGATTCGGCCCACACTTTTACCTCCCATGTTAAAATCTGACCTGTATTTTCTACTCTTTTTTTATCTTTAAGTGTTTTTTCAATCTTCAATATTCACATCTCTGGTTGATCTTCATCACAATCTTCTTTTCCATTCTTTACTACACAAGCTACATTTCTATAATCATCTTCTGATGTTGGCATTTTAATTACTTGAGTCATTACTTTCAAAATTAATTCATGTCATTGTTTTAATGTTCATTCAACATCCCATGTATATACGTTTCATGTTGCTGTTTTTTTTGGTCATGTTGGATTTTTTACTGTCAAATTATCTTGATTATTTCCAACAGAATAATCTACATATTGCAATGCAAATGGTACTATGTCTTTAATCTGAAAATCTGTTACATCTCATGATTCGGCCCATACTTTCACTTCCCACATTAAAATCTGACCTGTATTTTCTACTCTTTTTTTATCTTTAAGTGTTTTTTCAATCTTCAATATTCAGTCGGAAGCTTTTTTTGCGGAACAGTTTGTGGCTGTTCATGCAACATTATCACATTTCCATGTCCATGTATGAGTTGTTTCGTTATATTTAAAGTCCGTTACAGTTCATACTTCACAGAGATAATTAGATTCGTCTAGATTTTGTACTGTTTCTCAGTTTAAACTTGATCTACATACTGGAGTTTTTCCTTTACATGTATTACGATCACATGCTTTATTATCTATCCATGGTTGTGCTTGTGGATCACATGTTTCTCCATATTCCCTATCTAAAACACCATCTCCACATCGAGAAATTGCATAATATTTACACTCTACATGCGTTTCAACAGGAGTTTTGCTTGAATTTGAAGCATAACGTACAATATATTGAATTCATAAGTTGTTGTTTAACCTCTCAGGAGGTGTTCTATCAACATAATACCATGCATTTTCTCAAGACGCCTGTATGATTCTCATTGTCTGTCTTTTCTTTACCACACCTTTAGCATTCCTTATATAGTCCGTTCGATCAAAATTTGGATTACCTCCCATATTATAATCATATGGTTCAAAAAAATTTACATCGAATCCTAGAATTCGTCTATCATGATCTCAAGCAGAAAATTCATCATAAAACCTATTATCTCCACTATGATATCTTAAGGTTCACGTAAATACTTGGTCACAATTATCAAACGATGCTACTGCTGTTTGGTCGTTTTGTGCCGCTTGGATATTCTGGCTTTGCATAAAGCACAAAATCAATATTCATACAACAAAGCTTCATAATAGTCATAATTTTTTCATGATTATACAATGTAATGTATTTAAAATGTGATTTTTTACCAATCTGGTGTTCAGCTTGAATTTGAAATTGGGTTATTGTTTTGCGGTGCTACATTTCATGGAGTTTGATTACCCGTATGTTCTCTGACATCCTCTCATGGTTTTGTTGATACTCATTCTCCTCCTCTTCCAGTAACCATACCTAAACCAATATTGATTGAAATAGTAGACGTATTTCTACTCATATTTCATTCTGTAAGACTTCCATTTTCCCATACTCTGGAATTTAACTGTACACTAGTTCCATCTGGTCATGTCGCAGATATATCACTCAAAATAACTGTGTGGTTTACACATTGAGTAAAATATCCAAAATTTAATTTTGCGTTTAATATAACTTGTTTCCCTCAAACGTCAAGAGTAAGTTGTCAATCTTTAAACTCTTTTATTGTTGGTTTAGTTCATTCATCCAATCATAAATATTTTAAGATAGGAGTGATAAGTACCGTATTATTTGCAACATTTTCCATTGCACGTTGGTGTAATAAATTTCTTTGTTCTGCTGAAAATCCTAAATTTTCCAACGCATTCAAATCAACCATTGGGTCATAAATCTCAGGATTAAATAATGGATTTTCTGGATTTGTATGGTCTCATAGATTAAATCAAATTGTATTATCCAATAGTGCTGCTTTCGCCTCTTTTTTATCAAACAATCCAGTTTTTGTTCTGTATCCTTCTGATGCCTTAAGTAAACCTAAATATGCAGATTTATAATTTTGTGGAATGTTTGATCTTTCGAGAGTTCACTTGATCTGGTCATTTGATGCTCTTCTCGCAATAATTTTTGACATAGGTTCTTCAAAACGATATTGATTAACATCTCATTTTACACTCATTGCTCTTGCAAAGACATTTCTAATTGACATTAGTGCTTGTCACAATGCAACATTATCCTTAATCTCATCTAATCCTTTCAATACTTCACTAAAGTTCGATTTTCCATTATATAGTCCATCCAACTTTGTAAAAATTAGCTTTATTTTATCTCTTGCTCTATTGTAATCTCCTGAATTCATCGCTTCATCAAAATCATCGTATTCTTGCCAATGCGAATTCGGTATTTCTCTATATTTTTTATCACGTTTATTATGTTTTACTTCATATAAATGTCTTGGATCTCTTAGTTTTAAAGCTTCGGCATACACCTTTTCTGCGATAGCCTTTGCTTGTGTATCAATCATTTCAAATTTAGCATTATATTCCATATTTAATCATCTTCATTCATCTCATGCTACTGGATCTTTTATCGTTAAATTTCAAGTTTCATCTACATCTACAATAAGTTTAACCTTATGCGGTGGTTCGTTTGTGTTAATCTCATTAGATTTTTCACATATTGCTTGCATCTTATCTTCACTAATTTCAAGTTGCTGAATTTTATCTTCTTTTGGAAATTTTGCTTTCAATGCTATTATTGCTTTTTTTACCAAATCTGGAGTATACGTTCTAATACCTTCTCCTAATTGAAGAACATTAGTTGCATTTATATCTCAATCTGTAAACCAATCTTGTCATGCTTTATCTAATTTTATAAAATTCTCTCATGATCTTCATCCAATAATTATCTCTTTTGATTGTGTAGCTGTTCATTGTCGTTTCTTTGCTGCCATTGGAGTTTGTACGTGAAGAAGAATATTTCATTGTTGATCCTTCTTCATATTTCATTTCAATTTATCGTTTACATTTACTCTGTATGCAAGATTTTTTGGAATAACGACAAATCCATTCTCTACTTTTAATCCTTGTTCTTCACTAAATCATGCCTCCTGGTTAAATTTCTTAATTAAATCTTCATTTCGTCAACCTTCATATTCATGATCTAGTTCATATTCTTGTCACCATCTATCTCCATAACCATCTAAATTATGTTTGTTTATCTGTATACCTGCATATATTCATACATATGGCGCTCACACAATCCAGAAAGCTCCGAGTGAAGCTCATGCTACATATGACTTTCCATTTGCTGCTTCTTCTTTCTTTCCATTTGCCCATGCCAAAGCAAATCTTTCTGCCACTTCGCGAGAAATTATATCTCTTATTTCTGGTTGTGAAATATCTGCTTTGTTATAATTTATTAGTAGTCTGAGAGTCGAATCTACTACTGTTTCCATTTCTTCTTCTTTTACTCCATTTTTACTAGCATACTCTCTTATCATATCTTTTACACTATTTGCTACACCTACATCACTAAAATCTAGTTTTTTGATTCATTTTGCTTCTAATCATACTAGTATTGGTCCGATTATTTCACTTCCAAATTTGTTTTTCATTTCTTGTGCTTCTCTATCTATTCATTCAACCTTGTTTTGACTTCGATTAACTCATGCCGATACTACAACAGCTCCTGTAAAACTTACCCAACCTCAAAAATTTAATCAAATATGTTGTAGTGATCCATTTCCCGTAATTCGTTTTTTAGCTATTTCATTATTCAGTCAAGCACCTCCAATTGATTGTGCATCTATCTTTCACTTTCATAATGGAATAAATGCTCAAGCAGATAATTCTGGATTCGTTGACCGTCATTTTCATAAATTTATGGATTTTTTATAATTTATACCTAATCATACTGCCACACTTCCATCATTTCTATATTGGAATCAAGCATTCAAATCTAATCATTTTACCCATTGATCAAATGGTATCTTACCTCATATTCCTACTCATCTTGTATATTCAGTATACAATGCTTGAGCCAACCCGGATTGCATTGATTCAGGAGTCTGAAATCAAGCTAATCTCAACTGTTCTACATCCATTTTTGATATTATTTCTGCTGCGGCTTTTTTTGAAGCTTCATTAGCGGCTTTAAGATCTAGTCACTCAAATGGATCTTTATTTACATCTCTAGACATTAATGAAATCAAATCTGCTCATGGTTTACTAATGATATTTTGTAACAATAAAATTAGCTTTTTATTTCAGTTTTTAATTTCTGTTTCTAATTTTGACATGGCTTGTACAGGAACTTCTGAAGCCGCAGGTTGATTCACTATTTCACCAGCTTTCTGTGCCCTGTCTCATTCTCATTGCTGATCTTCAGTTTTTATCAATGCGCCTTCTGGTAATGAAGATTCTTCTTTAAATACATCATCCAATCCAAGATGTAACATATCATTCTCCAGTTTAGCACGCGCAAATAAATTTTTCATTGCTGTCTCTTTTCATACTAGCTTGAATACTGCCAAAAATTGTAGCCCTGATTTTTCTCATCAGATATCTCTAGCATCTAGTATCAAGTCATTGTTCAAATTAGCTAAGATTTTTTCTACTGGAGTTTCTTTAAAATAATTTTTACCATGATTTCTTTGAGCATATTTTTCTTGAATTTGGGTTAACCTAGTAGCACTTGTGAAATCTGTAATTGACAATTTTGATGCAAACGTTTTGAAATCTGGATCTACTTGATCTAATTTTTTCCCATCTGAGTATCACTCTTTTTTCTCTGTTTTTTCATCCTGTTTTGCCTCTTCTACTCTAGGCTTCCACTTTCTAACGGCATTACTTACTCCACCCTCTTTTTCAATTATTTTCAAAACACTTAAATAAATAGCATGTTGACCCTTAGGAGAGTTTCATTCTACTTGTGTTGATAGATAAAACTTTCCAACTCTTACAAGATCATCTAAATATTTTTTTTCTACTGTTATTCCGTGTTTACTGAATACTTCTGCATATTTTGACTCTGGTGTATTTGTATTAAGTCCGCTGTAATTTAGCACTTTCAACAATGCTACAGCTTTATCTTCTCCTGTTGATACAGTAATTTTCTCAGCAACTTTCAAAAAGTTATCGATCGCCTTCCTATCTTCGTCAGATGGCTTATCAACTTTTGCATTAAAAATTGGTAATCGTTGCAAAGCTTTTACAATTCATGAAGTCTTTTTGATTCCTCGTAAATATTCAGTAAGATCGTTTTTCAAAAAATTTCTATTTTGCTTGTCTCACATATTTTCTACACTTTGATTATTATTTCACAATCCCTCATCTAAGATGTCTGGATCATATCATTCCATAGATACTCTATTTACTTCATGGATTGTTGCTGCTCAAGTTAAATCTCTATATATCTTGTCTGCTGGATATTTATCTGAATCTCTTCAAAAAATAGTATCCTTAACTTGATCAAACTGTTTATCTCCTGCTGACCAGATTTTGTCTTTAAACTGTTTTTTACATTCATCCAAGTACATTTTCTTTATCTCTGCCTCTGAAATCCTTTTACCATTAATCATTCCATTGGCATATCAATTTTCTTTAAGTTCCGTCAATAGGTGTCCATATCATGCATTCATTTTTTCGTTTCGGACGTCTCTATACATGGTATCGCTCTGATCTTTAGTAGTCATTCTTATTTGACATCTTTGACGATCCCTTTTTAGTTGATCCCCATCTGCCGTACGTAAAACTTCAGAAAAAACTTCGTTCGCCATATTGCTTATAATTTCTTCTTGAAGCTTTTCTTCTTCACCTTTTTTTGCATCTATCGCTTTTTTTGTTTCTCTGTCTTTATCTGGGTTATAAGTTTCTTCTTCAATAGTTGGAGTCGGAGTAGGCACTTCTGTTTCTCCTTCAATGGTTAGTGTTGGAGTCGGAGTAGACACTTCATAAGCACTTCATAAGCCTTCAACACCAAAGAAACTTGGATGTAAATCTGTACTAAATCTGTTCATCTTTGTATAGTAATTGAATAAAAATATCTTTAGTCGAATTATAACCCCAAATCAAAAAAAACGCAAATATTTTGATACAATTTTCACGATTATGTACTTGCGTTTTTTGGATTTTATGATATAATATGTTATATGTTTTTATATCATGAATTTACCATTTTCATATATTAGTATCTCTTTCCCATCTGATAAAATTCAGATTACTTTTCTTTTTGCGGTAGAGATTACATCCACATGTTCTGGTGATGTATTTAGTCAAATAGATTTTTTGAAATTTACATCTTCAAGCCTGTTTTTATCTCATGCATAACATTCATCAAATCATCTTCATAAAGCTATATGTGTATTCCCATATTCTCATCCAACATTTTCATCAAAAAGAGTTTCTGCCATGAAATGAGTAATTTTGGATATTCTCGCATCGGTTAAACTAAACTCTCACAAATGATCCATTCATTCAATTTTTACCATTTCTTGTAAAATCTCATCATTTTTATCTGCATGAGCGGAGATTAATTTTCAATCTTTGAATTCAAGTCTTATTCATTCGACTAAATTTCAGTATCTATATAAAGGCTGATTACATTTCATTCGGCCATTTACATCTCTACAGTCAGGGGATGTAAAAACTTCGAAAGATGGTATGTTGCATCATCATCAAGCTTCCCACAAACGGTCTGATCAAATTTTAAGTTTCAAATCTTCATCTGGTCAGATTACATGAACATATTCTAGCTTGAGTTCATTAAGTTTATCTTTTACACGATGAGTTTCAGCATTTACTTCTTTCCGTTTTTGAACTGGATTTTTTTCATCTAAAAAACAGGCTGAAATAATCTGATTTCGATACTCTTCTAATGATAATCACGCTTCTTTTGCCATGGCTTCAGTCCCATACATACATATAGTTCGTGAGAATTTTCATTCTCTTTCTTTTTTGTCTCTCAAATCGCGAATTTTTCTGTTTGCTTGAATTCTTTTCATCATCTTAGATGGTTGGATTCCATCTAATTCATGTAAATCTGAATCCGCTATAACTAATATATTATGTGTCATTGATTCAATTTTTCATCTTTGGTATGCTTCTGGAATGAAACTAAGCTGCTCATCTGATGCGTTTTCATAGAAACTTCTAGTTACTCCATCTGGTAAGTATTGCATGATTGGATGTCATCATGCTTTAAGTATTGCAGTTTGAAGAGGAATGTAAAATGGTTTGGCACATTCTGGAATCTGAACAAAAACTACATCTCATGGATTAATTCCATTTCATCATCGAAGTGCAAAATTTACCATTACATCTGCATATTTTTCCAAAATTTCCTGACTTGGTGTATACATATATAATATTATATAGGAATATAAAATTTTTTATATTTAATAAATATGTTTCGTATATCTACTATTTAATCCTTTTTTATATATAATGAATCGCTTAGGAACAATAAGTATGTTAGCAAAAAATATCATCAGAATACTAATATAATATATATAAGTAAATTTGCATGTTGGATTGATAAATTATATCATCGATGAATTAGTACTCAGACTAATATTGCCACTGCTATTCTCCATATTTTTTGTCGAACGTTTAGGCTTTTTAGATTTTGTTGCTGATAAAATTTATATAGTAATAGAGCAATCAAACCTGTTGCAATAAAGTGTAACAAAGAGGTAAAAATTCATCTTCCAAACACCAATCACCAAACTCATTCTGGATTGGATGAAAGAATTTCACTTCATAGATAAAATAAATTTTCTATAATACTAAATCCCAAAGCTATAAAGATAGAAAAAAACAATAAATCTGATGAATAGAAATTTGTTTTACTTACTTCGTTTTCTGTTGCTCAAATTTTTAAAAATTCTTCAGAATATGCTAATAGTAAATAATATAGTACTGTAGCAGAAATTCATACTTTTAATCCAAAAAATCAAACTATTGCAAACAATAACATCCATATCAAAAATAAAAATCGAATCTGCTTTCTCTTCCGATTCCAACTTAATAAGATTAAAAATAAAAAAATTAATCCACAATATAATAAAAACGATCACCATCGACTAAGCGAAATTGTGCCATTTTGAATAGCTTCAATTCACGGAAAAATTGATTTAATTATAAAATTAAATACGAATAAAGATCATACTAATACAAAGCTTGTTCAGAATAATTTTCGAGATATTTTTCTCTGCTGTTTAGCAAAAATGTGCTGAATTAACCAAATCCAGAAATATCACAACAAAATACACATTATTATAGCTCAGGCTATTTTCATATCTTATTTCATAAAAAATGTATAATATAGTTTGTATCGTATATTTTTGTATAAAATTTTCAAGCTAGGAAATCTTACTTGAATTTATTGAGAAAATATTTACTATCTTTCTTGCCCATTGGTATGGCGAGCTTAGCTCAGTTGGTTAGAGCATCTGATTGTGGTCCAGAGGGTCATGGGTTCGAATCCCATAGCTCGCCCCATATGTTAAATTGGCAACATCAAGTCAATGAATTAATGCATTCAAACTAGAGATTTGAGGAGTTCGAAACCCCTCATTTTTTTTGTTAAAAAACATTAAGTAAAAAAGTCTGATTTTTTTTGACTTTTTTTGTGTTTTCGAATATAATTGGATACAGATTTTAAATTAAAATACTTGGTATGACTAAAAAAGAGTATATTCTGGCTGTAATTGATGCACTACCAAATTGGGAGATGTGACGATGAATCAAAGCTATGGTTCAAAACAATCAACTTGAGGAGCATACTATTAATATGCTTGTGATTATTTTGAAAAAAGCCATGGATAAAATTACTGCAACAATAAAAGAAAACAAAATGATAGAAACTATTGAAGCGATAGAAAATTTTGACAAAAAAAAGCAAAAACAAGCAAAAGAAGATGCGATAATGCTAAAAGATTTAGATACAAAACTAAATAACCTTTAATTCTTTAACCTCATAAAAATGACACAACAAACAAACAACACAGAGGAGCAAAGAATTAAAGCACCTCAAAATGATATCCTTCAAGAATTGGAATCTGAACTTTGATCATTAATTGTTGATGAATCGAGTGGTTTATCAGATTTGAAATCTTTTTCAAAGAATCTCACTAAAGATAAGTCTGAGAAAAAACTTACAAAGCATAATCTTCGCATAATTAAGGAAGATTTGCAAAATGGAGGTTTGATAGATTTTGAATCATGAGACAGAAATGGAATTCATTTCTGATTTGAAGTAATTGGAAATGATATTGAACCAACTCTAACTCCAAATGGAGATTGTATTATTCCTATCAATTTTCGATATGATTCACAAAGAAGAACAAAATTACTTGTCATTCATATTGAAGATGTGGATGGGGAAAATGTGTACAGCATTCCAGATGGTGAGAATGAATATCCAATAGAAATCTGAAAAGAATCTTGGCTGTATACATTACAGCAAGATGAAAATGGTTTTCATTTGATAATTAAATAATTTTTATTTTTTAATAAAGCAATAAAATGACACTATTAGAAAGTCCAAAAGAAGAAAAAAAAGATGCTAAAAATGTCTTAGATACTACCAAGGAATGAACGGAAAATCCTAAAGTGAACAAAGAGACGGATTTGAATGAATTGAATAATATTACAGAAGATGAAGCTAATATAAAGGCAACAGATGTTTTGGATAATCCTGAAACGGAAACTCAAGTAAATACTCTCAGGAATATTATGAATATTTTTGAAAATGATACGGATGGTAAATATAATGCCATTAATGAGGAATACAAAAAATTGACAGAGAATATTTTAAAAAGTTATGAAAATAAAATTGGTGATATTTTAAATAAAGTTGAAGATAATTGATCAAACATAGATGTATCTTCTCTTTCTCCTCAAGAAGCAGCAACTTTATCTGACAATATCATGAAAAATCAACCTCAAGAAATAAGGGAGCAAACAAAAGCTATTAATAATGTTTTGGATAATGGATCTGCAGAACATAAGAAAATCTTAAATGAAGTAATAAAGACGATGCAAAAAGATATTGAAGATATGTATAATAAAATTCAAACTATTGATAATAAAACACCATAATAATCGAACAATTTAAATAAAAAAGCTGACTAAATGTCAGCTCTTTTTCTTATATAAATATATCCACCAAATACTGCTAATGTAGCTAAGATGATTCATATCAAACTTCCACTTGGTCCTGTTTTTGGCACAACAGGAATTACAGTTCTCGTAACCTCAAGTTGCTCTCAACTAGTGGCTTTTTTATTAGTTGCTGTGGATGCTGGATTCTTTCACTTTATAACAAACTTTATTTCATCTCAACCATCTCATGGAATCATCCGTATTCTTTGGTCTCAATCCCATTGTTTAGTATAGGTAAATGTCTGATCACTTATTTTAACTTCTCCGAAATGTAACCAATCATTTGTCTGTGGATCTTGAAGGTTTATATCTACGTATCATCAATCTGAATTATCTGTTCGATTTATTGTTACATTATCTCAATGTGTTGTATGTGAAAGATTTAATATACTAGGAGCAGCAAATGTAAATCATATGAATATACCAAACACCATCGAAAGAAATATAAACAATTTCCTCATGAAAAATTAAGTGAATAAAAAACACAACGACGACCTTATAAATTTACAAACTGAAAAATCAAATTGAAAATATATTTTTTATTTTATATTACACAAAACTATACTAAAAAATATTGACTTTTGTAGGATCGAACGACTTTAATTTTATTAAAAAATTTATTATTTACATGAAATTGTCTAATAATATTCATCATTTATTTTAAAATGGTTTACACATTATACAATAAAAGTAAATATTTATATATATTTTTTTTATGAAAGAGAATCTTTTCTTGTTGAGATATTAATATTTCTATTTGCATTCTTCAAATATAAAAATATAAGTCTTAGTATTGTAGCTGTGTGATATTTTATTTTTATTTAATTTATATCATGAAAAAATCATTATTATCTTTGGCAGGTATTATAGCGTTATCTAGTATACTTTGCTGAGCTGTTAGCGCTCAATTAGAGATTTCAGATTTATTTTATGATGGAACTCCACAAGTTGATGGAGCTCATTCTAAGCTCTTAAATGAGTATGAAAATACTCGGTGATATGCTGACTCTACTACTATAAGTTGTGAGGTTAACAATGGTGTTACTATCACATCTTCAATAGTTGAAGACTCAACAATGGACAAAGCAAATGTTTATAATCTATTCTTTAGTCCATATCGTGTAGATCAAATAAAATCTTCAGATCCATCAGTTGATGTTTCAAAAATCATGATGAAAAAAGTAGAAATTGGTGATAATGATAGTGATGTAAAATTTGAGATTCCTGTAGCAGATATTGATTCAAATACTGTATACTACGGATTCATTTCTCCTGCTGATATGTTTGATGTTGTTGGTACTCCATCAAAGGAAATCTGTTTCTTGGTGGATGGTAATAAATGTTTACAGGCTTCTGCTTGTGATACATTAAAGACTACAAAAAACGCTAGCGAAGAAGAGGTTATAGAACAGCATGGAGCTTCTTGTGTATGAATGGATCTTGCTAATATTACACATACAGTAAACTGAAATACACTTACTTTGAAATGGTCTAGTATTGAATGAGATGTTGTAGAAATTGCTATATTCGATCCAGAATCTGAAGTTTATAAAAGCCTATGAACAGCCAAGATGAGTGATGAAAAATTTGATTATAATATGCAATGGGATGGAGAACAAAATTTCATGCTTACAAACTGATGTAAGGAAGTTTATTATAAAGCTGATGCAAAAAGATGAGAAGAAGAACCAATTAAAGCTACTCCAGCAACAGGACCTGCTGAAAATATTTTGTATGTTGCTATAGCTGCTATTGTATTGTATGGTGCTTACGTGGTTTTCTTTAGGAAATCTGAAAATAATTAGTAGATATTAATTAATATATAAAGAAAAGGCCAATCGTTAAGGTTGGCTTTTTTGTATACTATTACATTATTTAAATATTTTTTCAATTTGTATCTTCAAGTCTTGATAATCTTTACAAGACAAAACTTGTTGTTTTCGTTCTTTGGATCACGGAATTCATTTTACGTATTGGAAAAGAAATTTTCTAAACTCTACTATTGTATGTGGTTGAAGTCCAAATTTATTTTTATTTTCTTTTACTTTTTTTTCGATCCACTCTATCGGAATCTCTAAATCTTTAACTGTAATCTCTCATGATTTGTTTACAATTTTTTCATTAAATCGCTGATCACAAACAATACTGTAATCTAAATGTTTTAATACGGTTTCGCACTTTTCTGATAAAATCGGTTTATGCGTGGTAAATATTCGTGGATTTCAAATGGCCGCCTGACCTACCATTACTCAGTCAAGATTAAATTCTAAAAGTTTATTCTCAGCATCAATATAAGAATTAATTCATCAATTTCCGATAATTTTACAATTAGGATCTCAAACTTTTTTAATTTTGTCTTTTACCTCATAAATAAACTTTCGATCTGAATCTCATGAATAAAGTTGTTTTAATGTTCTTCAATGAATTGAAATTTTATTACAATATTTAGAGGCTTTTACTAAAAAATCCATCTGCTGTATTTTATCGTTTTCATTTAATCATGCTCTTGTTTTGAGGGAAAATGACAATTGTCATGGAATATTTGATAATTTCTGAATGATTTTCAGCGTTTTTTCTTTATCTTTCAGCATGTCGCTTCATCATCACACCTTCATCACAGTATTGCTTGGACATCCAGTATTCAGCTCAATTCAGCTAAACAAATCTGAATATTCGTTCTGAATTTTTTGTGTAGCTTCGATTAAGGTTTCTTCTTTTCATCAGTAAATTTGAAGAATTGGTTTTTGTCATGGAGTTGTTAAAGCATGTTTAATGATCTGATTTGGATTAATTAAAAATCCATCAACATTCATAAATTCTGTCCGCAAATTTAATGAATCAGATTTTTTTCAATATTTTTCAAAAATCTGACTAGTAATCAATCTAGTTGCACAGTTTGTGATTCAATCCATTGGTGCAAAACACAGCTGCATTCTTTAAAAAAAGTTACATAAATTCAGATTAAATTATTATTCTTGTCAAAGTTTAATCTTTAAAGCTTTTAATGCCCTAGAACATCTTTGTCTTACTAAATCTTGAGAAATTCATAGAATTCAAGCAATATCTCAATAGCTTTTTTCTTCGATATATTTTAATGATATAATTTCCTTGCTTGTTTCATCCAAATCATATATTGCTTGTTGAATTTGTTCAAATGTGTATTCATTATCTAAAATCTGAGTAAAATCTTCTTCGTCTTCTAAAGAATCTTCGAAAGAAAGCTCACTTTCTGTATCTATCTCGCTAAATGCAGATTCTCATCTTTTTTTCCAAAAATCTTTCAATGTATTTTTGAATATAGACCAAACCCAACCAGAAAAACTCTGATCTATATCAAAATTGGGCAATCCATTCCGGCATTTAATATAAAAATCTGAGATAATATCTTGCATATCATCATCTTCTATAAAATAATTCGCTTTCAAATAACGAAAAAAAATGTCTACTGTATCCAAATAAAATTTATTGAATGCTTCTTCATCTTGTTGGACTAGAAGCTCTTTAAATGCAAGAATAAAATCAATTACCATTTATTTTTTAATAATCCAAAAGCACGAAATTTCTACAAAATTTTAATTAATACTTTTATTCAAATATCTTTATACATCCTAGTACTAAACGAATCTTTTTTTGTTTTGTGACAGTTTTAACTTGCCTTTTATATTTAATATGTTCTTTGTAATATAACGGTATGATCTGTTCAATCGTTAAATTTTTCTGGATTGAAACCAGATATACACGTCAATACTTCTTCAGGATTTCAGTTTTCATCTGCCTTTAATGGCATTAATGGAGAATTAAACACATCTCATTTTACAATGTCTTTTCAATCTTCAACTTTACACAAGCAGACCCCACAAACTCCGGCACCACAACTAACAGGAATATCTATTCAATGCATTGCTGCAAGTTCTGCTATATTTTTTCAATTTTCAGCAACAAATTCTCATATTTTATCTCATTTTGGATCCTTGATTATTACGTTAATTACCATCTCTAGTTATAGTTAAATAATAAAATTCTTATTGTTTCGTCCTTTTGATTATATAATAATTCATATAAAAATCAAACAAAAAGCTGACCTAACAATAGATCAGCCTTTTCTTTCTCCTATAAATAAACTATATATTTCTCATTGTATAATTATATCGATCATTAAATGCCTCTTGAAAATCATCAAAATCGCTAAAGTCTCTGTTTCTCTTATTGTTTATTACATCTTTCATATCGTTATAGAAGTTTTCAGATAATCTTATCCAATATGTATCTCTCTTCAATGATGGATACTGTCTTTGCATTTGTCATACCATATTATTCCGTTCTTTGTATACTTTTTTCACTGTGTTTAATTCTTTAACAGAAAATCCATCCACACTACTTTCTTCTTCATCATCAATATCACCTACTGAAAACTGAATATAAGATTCATTTCCATCTGTATCTTCTACATAGATTCTATAATATCCACTCTTCTTGAATTTTACTAAATTCTTTAATACAACTTCACCATCGTCTGATGATGTCATCCTATAATATCCATCATCCCATTCATCAGAATAATCTGAGAAATACGTAGAAGAAGTATTAGAAATACTTGACCAACTATCTGAAGATGATTTTCTGTATTTTGCAGATAGAACTAATTTACCAACATAGTCATCATCTGTTTCAATAGTAAGATTTACATACTGATTAGTGGAAGGAGACTCTCTATTGGTAGAAAGTTCAATTTCATCATTATTGTTTGAAGAAGATGAAGAACTATAAGTATCTACATTGATTTGAACATATGACTCATTTCCATCTGTATCTTCTACGTAGATTCTATAGTATCCACTCTTCTTAAATTTAACTATGTTCTTTAATGTAGCTTTCCCATCTTCATTAGTAACAATCCTATGGTATGAATCAGACCAAGCACTAGAATAATCAGAAATATAAGTTGATGAAGTTATATTATTTATAGTGGACCAAGAATCTGAACTACTTGATTTATATTGAAGTTTAGAAATTTTAATTCTAGCATCATAATCAGCATCAGTTTTTACAGTTAAATTAATCCACTCATAAGTATCAGGATTAGAAGGAGATACTGTAACTTTTAGCTCATCATTGTTATCATATGAACTAGCAGTATCAACATTGAATTGAATATAAGATTCATTTCCATCTGTATCTTCTACATAAATTCTATAGTAACCACTCTTCTTAAATTTAACTATATCTCATATTGTAATTTCACCTCTATCGGAAGAAACCATTCTATAATATCCATCATCCCATTCATCAGAGTAATTTGAAAAATACGTAGATGATGTATTTGAAATACTTGACCAACTACTTGATGATGAGCTTCTATATTTTGCACTTAATGATAATCTACCTGTATAGTTTTTATCTGTTTTGATAGTTAAATTTACATATTGACTAGTAGATGGAGATTTTCTGTTTGTTGAAAGCTCTATTTCATCACTATTTTTGCTTGATGATGAGCTTGAACTTGAAGTATTACTACTAGATGCCCATGTCCCTTTATTAAAGTTAACATCCGTTGACATTCTTTTCGAATAAAAATTTCCGTTTCTTGTTACATAAGTAGATGATACTATTACATCATCCGTATCTGATCATGCATAATAGAAAGATCCTTTACATCCATTGAATGTGTACATGGTGTTGTTTGGTAAAACGATATAACACCTTACACTAGAACCTCTTTCAAGGTTGTTCTTATCAATGGATAATTCAAAATTCTTGGATCATTCCTTAGTAATTCCGAGACAAACGCTATCTCAATTATAAAATTTAACATTGAGACAATCAGATGATGCAGCTGATGCTGATCATATTGATAATGCTATACCAAATATTCAGGCAAGCAGAATTCATAAAAGTTTTTTCATCTTTATAAGGAGAAAGGATAAAAAATTATTTTAACAAGATTTTATATAATGATTTATACATAAAAGTCAAATCTTTTTTGAAATGTCAACATGAAATAATATAAATGTGTTTATATAATAGTATACCTTTTTGGTATTTAGTCAAATACAAACAATATCTGCTAATTTCTTATATAAAATTATATTAAAATTTCAAACAAAATACATTTTCTCAAAAAAATAGTTAATAACATTATTTTATATTAATTGTTAAGAATGTTAAAAAAAAGATAAAAAAATACACCCAAAAAACACCAGTTTATAACTGGTAAGTTTTGCTATTTTCTAAAAATAGGCTTTCTATAAATCAAAAAAATGTTAAAAACTCAAAATCTGTGCAAACCAAAAGCTATCACTGTTCAAAAATTTTTATAGATTTTTCCCTTGTATTTAATATTAAATACAATATATAGTGGTCAAATTAAAAATTAAATCACTATATATTGTGTTTTACATGAATTATTAAACACTAGAAAAAATGACAATTTATAAAATTAGAAAAAGAAATGGTTCTATTGTAACCTTCGAAAAAGAGAAAATCACCAATGCAATTCAAGCTGCTTTTGATGCAGTTCAGAATTGAGAAATTGAGCATATTCCTGCTCTTGTAGATTTGGTTATTTCAAACGTAGAAGCAAAAATCTGAAATGATATTCCAGATATTGAAATCATTCAAGATGAAGTAGAAAATGTACTTATGCAACAACAATTTGAAGATGTAGCTAAAGCTTACATTACATACCGCCAAAAAAGAGCCGAAAGTCGTGATGTAAAAAATATCGTGGTAGAAGTAGATAGAACTATGGATGAATACTTGGGTCATTTAGACTGGAGAATCAACGAAAATGCGAATGTATGATATTCTATTTGATGATTGATTCTTAAGAACTCTGAAAAGATTGTAGCAAATTACTGGCTTTCAAAGATATATCCTGCTGAAGTAGGGAACGCTCATAGAAATGGAGATTATCATATCCATGATTTATGAATGTTTACTCCGTACTGTGCATGATGGAGTTTAAGGCAGATGCTGGAAGAGTGATTTAATGGAGTTACTTGAAAACTTGCATCTAAACCTCCTAGACATCTTCAGTCAGCGGTAAATCAGATGGTAAATTTCCTTTGAACTTTACAGAATGAATGGGCTGGTGCTCAGGCCTTCAGTTCATTTGATACTTACTTAGCACCATTTGTACATAAATATGAAGTATCTATAGAAAAAGAGTTGGATGATAGTAAATCATCATTAACATGAGAAGAAAGGCAGAAATATATCGATGAAAGAACATACAAGTATGTGAAACAGAATCTTCAGAACTTTGTATTTAACATGAATGTTCCTTCTAGATGGTGATGTCAAACTCCATTTAGTAACATAACATTGGATTGGACTTGTCCCGAGGATTTAAAGGAGAAATCTCTAATGCTGTGATGAATTGAATGCTGATATTATCCAAAGAAATTCTGAGAACTTCAAAAAGAAATGAATCTAATTAACAAAATTTTGATTGAAATATATACGGAATGAGATGCAAATTGAGCAGTATTCACATTCCCTATACCAACATACAATATTACAGAAGATTTTGACCGGAATGGACCAAATGTAGATGCATTATTTGAAATGACTGCTAAATATTGAATTCCATATTTCCAAAATTTCGTAGGATCTCAATTCAAGGTTAAAAAAGATGAAAAATGAAATATAGTTAAAGTTCCGAATCCTAATGCGTATAAACCATGAGCAGTTAGATCGATGTGTTGTAGGCTTCAGCTCGATCTTACGGTTCTAGAAAAGCGTGGATGAGGGTTGTTCGGTTCTGCAGAAATGACATGATCAATATGAGTGGTTACAATCAATCTTCCAAGAATCTGATATAATTTCAAGTGAGATAAAGAATGATTCAAAAATCAGATTTTGTACCTCATGAACCTAGCTAAAACATCTCTTGAAATAAAGAGAAAAGAGATGACAAAATGGTTAAATTCAGGATTATATCCGTTTACAAAGAGATATTTGCCATCATTTAGAAATCACTTCTCAACAATTGGAGTTAATTGAATGAATGAAGCTATTCAGAACTTCACAAGCTGAAAAGAGGATATTACAACACCATGGTGAATGGAATTTGCTGAAGAAATATTAGATTTCATCAGAGAAAAGCTCAAGGAATATCAAGAAGAAACATGAAATCTTTATAATCTAGAAGCTACTCCATGAGAAGGAACGACTTACAGATTTGCGAAAGAAGATAAAAAACAGATTCCAAATATTATACAAGCCTGAACAGATGATGCTCCTTACTACACAAATTCATCTCAAATCCCTGTTGGTTATACTAATGATCCATTTGAAGCTTTGGAACTACAAAATAATTTACAATGTTTATATACAGGTTGAACAGTTCTTCATCTATACATGTGAGAAAGAATTTCAGACGCAACAGCTTGTAAAAATCTGATAAAAAAGGTTATAGAAAATTACCAACTCCCATATATAACAGTATCTCCTGTATTCTCTATCTGTCCTAAACATGGATATATTGCATGAGAACATGATTACTGCCCGAAATGTGATGAGGAAATCTGATATACTTGAGAGGAATTTAATATGGAAATTAGAAAAAAGCATACTGATGATCCAGAAAAACTTGAACATTTACGTAGAATGCAAATGGAAAATTGAAAGGAAATAGAGAAAAATAATTAATGCCACAAAAATCTTACATATATCTTTTATTTCACTATTTAATTACAAAAATGGCTGCAACATTTGTTAACAAAGATTGAAAAGAAATTTCAAGAACTCCTTGTGAAGTTTATACAAGAGTTATGGGTTATATTAGACCTGTTTCAAATTATAATCAAGGTAAAAAGTCAGAATTTTATTCAAGAAAATATTTTGAAGAAAACTTAGTAGATAATTCAGAATTTTTAAGAAAATTTAGTAATTCATCTTGTTCTTGTGGAATGTAATTTATTTATAGAATCATTCATAGAAAGATTAGAAAAAATCGGTCCTTGTGGATCGATTTTTATTTTGGATAATTTGTTATAATGTATTATAATTTTCACATCAAATCTCCAAGCGTTGCTTCTTGTTCTTTTTTTGCAGCCTCTGCTTCTTGTGATCTATTTAATGTATCAAGTACAGCATTCCATTTTTTCAATCTAACTTGCCTTTCAGATATTAACGCCTCTTTTTCTCATTCTTCCTCTTCTTCATTCATTAATATTTGTAAGTTCATTTGTTCTTCTACATAAATTTCGTATAATCTAAGGATTTGAAAAGACCATAATTCTGAAACAGTTTTTACAATTGACTGGTCTCAGCTTTTTACTGCTATATAAAGTTCCCATTTCCCGTCTTTATCATCTTGTTTCAATTCATAGTCACTTGAAAAAGATCCGATTACTAATTTTTGTAAAATATCCCAATCAAAATCATCCTCTAAATCTTCTGGAGTAAGATACGCTTGTGTAGAAAATTGGCTCAAATAATCAGTGTACCAAATCTGATTTTTTATATCTCACTGGATTTTTCAGAAATATTTTTCGTATTTTTCTACAATTTCTTTTTTATCCTCCTTTTCTCTAAGTTCTTCTATGAACGCTGGAAAGTCAAACAACATGATGATTTTTTATGAAAAACTAAAAAATTAATTTTTTCACTATGTATTAATGTAAAGAAAATTAATGTCAATGCAAGTAGAAATAAAAGTGGACATTTCTGCTTAAAATCATCTAAGCAGAAAATCATTGAATTTTTTCATTCTTTTAAATCAAGAAATAACTTCATTATATCATTTTTCACTTAAAACTTCCTCATCACTTATTCCGTGTGAAACCACCCAGGCTACATAACGCAAAATTTCAATCATATCTGGATTGTTTACTACTTTCCTTGCTAAATTTTCTCCAGCTTTTTGTAGTAATTCTTTTCAAATTTTACCTGTTAGTCTTCTTTCCGCTTTCACACTATCTTTTCGTTCAATTTCTCAGTAATATTTTTTAAAAGTCTGATTTTTTGTGATTTCTTTTCGTTCATCTCGATTTTTCCAGATATGTAATCTAATACGATTTACTTCGTCTCTACTTGGACATCGGGATCATCATCAAATCATTGAATTATTACCTGGCTGGATGTGGATATAATATCATGGTAGTGATGATTTTCTTCATCAAGAACAAAGAAATGCTCCAAAATGTAATTTATATGGATGAGATTTATCTGGAGAAAAACGTAAATCTTTGTTAAATCTATAGATACAATCTTTGGTCTGAATTCAATTTAAATTCGGATCAATTGTTTGCATATCGATAATTAAATGTTCTACAAGTTCTGTGAATCTTTTTCTTTCTTGCAAATAAAGATCACGATTTCTATGCATTCGTTCAGTATTATTGTTTATCTTTACTGCTTCTAGAAATTTTAGTGTGATTGGCGAAAGCATTTTTATACAATATTTATGTACTAAAATTATTGCAATCTTTTCTTTCTTCACTATATTTATTCTCGTATTTATCGCAAGGATTTATTTGAAATATGTACCTATTCTCATTCAAACAGTTTGCATGACATGATAGAGTTTTTCAATCTTTACTTTCTATCTGAAAGCCTGGAGACTTAATCCAATGTGGATGAGATTTTTTGTTAAATTTATGAGATGAAATTGCTTTTCCAGAATTGATTAAAACTCAGTTTACTCCAACTTCACCTTACGAAGTAGTTTATCCAAAATTTTTTGATGAAAAGTTTATAGCTCTAGCTCATCGGATGGTTTATCAGCGATATTCTACATATAATAATGTTTTGAAATATTTTGTTTCGTTTGAAATTCCACAGTTATTAGCTCGTGAGACTAAAGCAAAATGACAAAACAAAAAGCTGATATTAAATAAAGTTTCCATTCCATTCGATGAATCGAAACAAAATCTCATAATCATTCCAGATAACCGATCTCGTGAAAATCAGCTTTCAGATTTCTTTTCACAACAATGAATTACACATCTTTATTCTACAGACACTCAAAATCGTAAAGACACTAATCGACGAGAAATAAAAAAATCGAAAGTTTGAATAATTGTAGCGACGCAATCTGAAGTTTTCCAGCCGTTCAATAAACTATGAACTATTACGTTCATTGACTGATACAAATGGTATTACCATAATCAGCAAGATCCCCGTTATGATATTTCTGAGGTTGTTAAAAAAATACAAAATTTATGGAATTGTAAGATTATATGATTAAATAACGTAGGATTGATAAAATAACTAATTTTTCTAATCAAAAATTTGACAAATTTTTATATTTTGTGTATAATTTGTGTATGATTTTATTTTATACAAAAATATAAGATGGATTTACCAGAACAATATAAAAATTTAAATGAAGAATGAAGAAGAGAAATTGTGTTAAATTTAATTGATAGATGTTGATATGAAAAAAATCCAAAAATCGTAAATAGTCTTACGGATGAACAAATTAATTTTTTATTTAATTATGTCTTTATCGCATCTAAAGAAGAGAGAGCAAAGATGCTAGACACCATACAAAAAAAATATGAATCCGAAATAAAAAGTCTTAAAGCAATAGCAAAGAAACTTCAAAAGCTGGATTTTCAGTTTGCTGAATTGTTGGCACAAAGAGAAGATGCACAAAATTTTTGAAAGAGTATTAGATAAAAATTTTTAATTTTATTATTCGTATAAAAATGATATTTCTAAAAACTAATGAAGCTAGTTTTAATCAGACAAATATAAATAATTTTAGTATAAAAGAATCAGCGAATCAGCAGAATGATGATCAATTAAATTCACTAAATAAGTTAGAAAGAGCTGATACACCGAATGCTTCATGAGGATTTTTGGCTGAAGGAAAGGTGGCCGAAGCATCAATCAGAAGATCAATAAAATCAATTAATGATAAATTTTTTAAGCTACTATCTGAAAATAATGATCTTTTGTATGATATTCAAAATAAAATAAAAAACATTCCACAAAAAGAAGAACAATTATTTAGTATATGTTGAATTATTGCTTGAGAAACCGAAAAGTATTTTAAAATTAGAGATAAAAATTTTTATGAAAATTTATTAAAACCTTTTTTAAACGAATATACTTACTGTGTAAATAGTGCTAAACAAAAATTAACGAACGTGAATTTTTATGAAGCTTATAGTAATCTTATTGAAAACATAGAAAATGCTGCAACAAACGAATGATGATATATATATCTCAGACTTTCTAATAGACTTTTTCGTCCTATATCATAATATGATGTACGTTATTTTTGTGAGATATTTAATATATGTCAAATGCATTTTATACAAAAGAAAAATAATAGATTTTTAAATATCAAAAAACTGCCCAAAATTTTGCATAAAAATCATTTTCGAATATAATTATTCTGTGGAATTTATTTATAAACAAAACTGCGAAAATTAAATGTCGGCTCAAATGTTAAATGTTATTTATGATACTAATTACACTAGCATCATCCAAAATGGTGGTTTTATTGATCATACGTTTTCAAAAAAACTTTGATTTTTTGATTTGCTTTTTTGACCGTTAAATTCAAAAAAACCATCAAATGAAATGAAAGAACAAACACAACAAGCGAGCAATTCTTCTATTTCTCCACAGAATTCTGAAAATTGAAGTGTTGGAATTAGTAAAAGCCATGAAATCGCTGGTGCGGAAGTTTCTTGAAATAATACAGGATGAGGCAGTTTAAAAAAGAAAAAAAGTTGGATTGATTCTATGTTAGACGCTGTTTTTTGAACCGATGAATGATCTAAAAAATGAAATAATCCTGAAAAAAAATCTGATGAAAAAAAGGCAAACGCAACTGAAGAAAAAAAATTAACAGAACAAGAAAGGAAGGCTAATGAATTACGTGAGCAAATTAAAAAAATATTGGAAATTCCTGATTCTGAATATAAAGATAGTATGATTACTTCGGATATGAGGAGATTCATTAAAAAAGTCGATGAGGAATACACAGCAAATATTGCAGATTTTAAGTCTCATATCGCTCCATCGTATTGGGAATACAAAAGTAATTTGATGAATATAAGTTGAATCTTATGAAAAACATATTATGCACAAAGATATCCTACATATATTGATGCATTATGGACTAGAGACTTGATGAGTATGCATACAAAACGAGATATGTCGTTTTTCATATACCCAGAAGATGATTCCGCTATGCAAGCCATGCTTAAAAGAAAATCAACTCAACTAAAAGCCGAGCTAAATGAGGCTATATGAAAATGAATTACCACAGATAAGGAAGTTGAACAACAGTATAGAGATGTGGAGCTAATCAGAGAAAAATTGAGTACAAGAGAAGAAAGATATTTTGAACTCTCGAATTATTTTACGATATATAATACGGATGAAAACACATTAAAAGAAGATTGAAAAAAATTTGAGCAAAAAGTCAGTTGATACGGTATATCTGTAAAGTGAGCAAACCATAGGATGGATGAATGAATGACTTCAACTTTACCTCTATGTATAGATGACTTATGAATTACTAGAAGTGCTGTAACTTCATCATTAGCGTGAAGTTTTCCATTTATAT